>Ga0272482_10000202_pt1 | contig 18812 bp, 20 predicted proteins | sample RVTome_8_FD_192427 | JGI IMG/M metagenome (GOLD analysis project Ga0272482, IMG submission 192427) | Soil microbial communities from uranium-contaminated site in the Upper Colorado River Basin, Wyoming, United States - RVT160D0 (version 2) ...
AGCCCTCCGCAGTGCTGTCCCGCGACGGCACGGTGTACGGCGTACTCGCGATCAGTGCCTCCGCTGACGGCATCGACCAACTGCTGTGGATGCTCAACCCCGAGAAGATCGCCGGATTGTCCGTGCCATCCTGAGGCACCGCGTCACAAACCAGCCTGCGGGCCGGTCATAGGTGGCATGGTCGAGCGGCATGACGGCGTCGTGCGCGGGTTCGCCGAGGCATGCCGGCTGGAAGACATCGTGGCGCTCCGGGCCGCCCTGGACCCGGACGCCATCGCGATCTGCGACGGCGGTGGACTGGTGGCCGCCTCGATGAGCCCCGTGCACGGCGCGGAGGATGTCGCCCGGCTGGCCGCCGCACTGCTGGGCAGGCGGCCGGACGCCGAGCTGACCATCGAGGTGATCAACGGCCGGGCTGGGCTGGCGCTGCGCCGACGTGGCCGGGCCGTGGCGGTGGTCGCCGTCGAGGAGGCGCACGCCCGCATCGCCGTCCTCTGGATCGTGCTCAACCCGGCCAAGCTGAGCCGCTGGCATCGGCCATGAGCCAGGCGTCGAACGGTCACGGCGCCGGCGAAGCCGAGATGATGGCGGTGGCGAGGTCCTGCGCCGACGCGTGGAGCCGCGCGTGTACGTCGTGCCCGTGGATCGACTCGTAGCTCTCGGCCTCCACGTCGACGACCACATCGCGGAGGTCGGTCCGGCCGGGGCGGAGCGAGTAGATGAAGCCGCTGGCCACGAAGCGGACCACGTCCTCCACGAACTGCGGCGCCAGGTGGGCGCGGCGGACGAGGTCGTACTCGTCGGGACGTTTCAGCAGCTCCTGGGTCAGGGTGGTGTGCGCGGCCAGCGTGCCATAGAGGTGCTGGTATCCGGGCAGCCCGCCGGTGCCCGGTGCCTCGACGCCGAGCCGGACCTTGCCGCGCTGGCTGTGCGTGGCGATCGGCACCCGGCGCAGCAGGTCAGTGCCCTCCTCGGCGGTGAGACCGACCTCGTTGATGAGCTCGGTCAAGGCGTACCCCTGCATGCACGGACACGCGGTCATGTTGGTGGCCGTGACCCCCTGGCCGACCCTCGGTGTGGCTCCAGCGCTCGCGACGGCCGAGATCTCCACGGTGTCCGGGGATCGTAGACCGCTGACCCGCGTCCGCGTGGCGAGCGGGACCCTGGCGTTGAGCCGCACCTCGGCCGCGTCCTGACCCTGGCCGTCCTGGACGCCTTTCGCGATGGCGACGGCGAGGTCGCTCAGCGACCCCGATTCCGAGGTCTGCAAGGCGGTCTGGACGCGGGACATATGAATGCCGCGCTGGTCGGCGCGGAGCGGGACCCGGACGTCCACGTCGCAGAGCAGGGGCAGGCTGCCACCGATGAGCTCGTCGGTGACGTGCAGCAGGACCTGCTGGTTGCGCACGGACACGACCTGCAGGGCGACGGGGACGGCCGGGCGCTGGCTGGGCACGTCGTAGAACGCCTCGTCGTACCGGGCCGGAGAGCTGGCGGACGATGTGGGCGTGAACATGGTGCCCAGTCTGGCCAGGGCCGGCTTCATTTCACTTGCACATGCCTTTCATCCGCCGGAGCCGACGAGGTGCCGGGCGTAGGCCGTGACGGTGAAGAACGCCGGCAGGTCCTCGCCGAGCGCTTGGCCGGTGAGGATGTCCGCCGCCTTGGCGAGCCGCTCGTGGTCGGACGCGGGCCGGTCGCGGCGCAGCGCGGCGAGCTCTTCGTCCATCATGGACCGGACCAGATCGGTGGTCACGCGGCCACCGCCGGCCAGGGGAGTGCCGTGGTGGGTCCACTGCCAGATCTGGCAGCGGGCGATCTCCGCGGTGGCGGCGTCCTCCATCAGGTCGAAGATGGCGACCGCGCCCGTGCCGGCGAGCCAGGCGTCGAAGTACGCCAGCGCCACGGCGACGTTGTTGCGCACGCCGTGGTAGGTGACCTGGCCCGGCGTCCGGTCCACGGCGAGGAGGTCGTCGGCGGTGACGCTCACCTCCTCGCGCAGGCGCTCGACCTGGTTGGGCCGCGCGCCGAGCACCGTGTCGAAGGCATCCCGGCACACCGGCACCAGGCCCGGATGGGCGACCCAGGAGCCGTCGAACCCGTCGCCGGCCTCGCGGTCCTTGTCGGCCCGCACCTTGTCCAGCGCGATCCGGTTGGCATGCGGGTCCTTGCTGGGGATGAACGCCGCCATGCCGCCGATCGCGTGGGCGCCGCGCCGGTGGCAGGTCCGCACGAGCAGTTCGGTGTACGCCCGCATGAACGGCACGGTCATCGTGACCGCCGACCGGTCGGGCAGCACGAAGTCGTCACGGTCGCCGAAGTTCTTGATGATGCTGAAGATGTAGTCCCACCGGCCGGCGTTGAGGCCCGCCGAGTGCTCCCGCAGCTCGTAGAGGATCTCTTCCATCTCGAACGCCGCGGTGATGGTCTCGATGAGCGTCGTGGCCCGGATGGTCCCCTGCGGGATGCCCAGGTAGGTCTGCGCGAACCTGAACACGTCGTTCCACAGCCGCGCTTCCAGGTGGCCTTCCAGCTTCGGCAGGTAGAAGTACGGCCCGCTGCCGGCGTCGATCAGCCGCTGCGCGCAGTGGTAGAAGTAGAGCCCGAAGTCGACCAGGCTGGCCGCGATCGGGCGGCCGTCGACCACGATGTGCTTCTCCGCGAGATGCCAGCCGCGCGGCCGCACCACGATGGTGGCCGGGTCCTCGCCGAGCGCGTAGTGCTTGCCGCCCGGCGCCGTGAAGTCGATCCGGCGGTCGATCGCGTCGATCAGGTTGAGCTGACCGGCGATGATGTTGTGCCAGGTCGGCGACGTCGCGTCCTCGAAGTCCGCCAGCCAGACCTTGGCACCGGAGTTGAGGGCGTTGACGGTCATCTTGCGGTCCGTGGGCCCGGTGATCTCGACGCGCCGGTCGACGAGCCCGGGTGCCGGCGGCGCCACCCGCCACGACAGGTCCTCGCGGATCGCCCGCGTCTCGGGCCGGAACCCCGGCAGCTGACCCTCCGCGTAGCGGGCCCGCCGGGCGCGGCGGGTGTCAAGCAGCTGGACCCGCCGCGTGGCGAACTCGCCGTCGAGCGCCACCAGGAAGTCGAGCGCCTTCTGGTCGAGGACCTCGCCGAACCGGTCCTCCATCCGGCCGTTCACCTGGATCCTCGCGGGGCCCCCGCGTAAATGTGCAGCGAAGCGGAGCGTTTTCGTGGGGTGCTTCATCAGAACTGGGCCTCCTCGGTCGAGCCCCGCAGGGCGGTGGTCTCGGCGGCCGGGTTGAGCACGGTGCTGATGAGGTCGAAGTAGCCGGTGCCCACCTCGCGCTGGTGCTTGACCGCGGTGTAGCCGTCGGCCTCGGCGGCGAACTCCCGCTCCTGCAGCGACACGTAGGCCGCCATCCCGTCGGAGGCGTAGCCGCGGGCAAGGTCGAACATCGAGTAGTTCAGCGCGTGGAAGCCGGCGAGCGTGATGAACTGGAACTTGTACCCCATGTGGCCCAGCTCGCGCTGGAACTTGGCGATCGTGGCGTCGTCGAGGTGCTTGCGCCAGTTGAACGACGGCGAGCAGTTGTACGCGAGCAGCTGGTCCGGGTGCTGGCGTTTGACGGCCTCGGCGAAGCGGCGGGCCACCTCGAGGTCGGGTGTGCTCGTCTCCATCCACAGTAGATCCGCGTGGGGCGCGTAGGCGATGCCCCGCGCGATGCACGGCTCGATGCCCTCGCGCACCCGGTAGAAGCCCTCGGCGGTGCGCTCGCCGGTGATGAACGGCCGGTCGCGCTCGTCGACGTCGGTGGTGATGAGGGTGGCCGCCTGCGCGTCGGTGCGGGCGACGATCACGCTCGGGATGCCGGCGACGTCGGCGGCGAGCCGGGCGGCGTTGAGCGTGCGGATGTGCTGGCCGGTCGGGATCAGCACCTTGCCGCCGAGGTGGCCGCACTTCTTCTCGGAGGCCAGCTGGTCCTCCCAGTGCACGCCGGCGGCGCCCGCGGCGATCATCGCGGTCATCAGCTCGTACGCGTTGAGCACCCCGCCGAACCCGGCCTCGGCGTCGGCGACGATCGGCGCGAGCCACTCGACCGGCGGCTCGACGCCCTCCGCCGTGGTGATCTGCGCGGCCCGCAGCAGCGCGTTGTTGATGCGCCGCACGACCGCGGGCACCGAGTTGGCCGGATACAGGCTCTGGTCCGGGTAGGTCTGCCCGGCGAGGTTGGCGTCGGCCGCCACCTGCCAGCCGGACAGGTAGATCGCCTTGAGGCCGGCCCGGACCATCTGCACCGCCTGGTTGCCGGTCAGGGCGCCCAGCGCGTGCACGTACGGCTCGTCGTGCAGCAGCGTCCACAGCCGCTCGGCCCCCCGCCGCGCGAGCGTGTGCTCCTCCTGGATGGCGCCACGCAGGCGCACCACGTCTCGCGCCGTGTACGTCCGCTCGACGCCACGCCAACGCGGGTCGGTGGTCCACTCGTCCTGCAGGCGTTGCGCGCTCGTGTTCATCGGATTCTCCTTCGCGGGGCTATTCGCAGAACTTCGCACCCGGGCGGACAACCCGTAAAGGGACGGAAACAGCCAATTATTGAGAAGCTTCAACGCCGTTTTGCAAACTTGCGAATTCGCCCCTTTTCAAGCCTGCTAATCTGTCGTGATCGGCATCGGCGGAAGGAGCGCCCGTGACCAAGACATTCGCCGGGGCGCGGCTGCGACGCCTGCGCGAAGACCGCACGATCAGCCAGGTCGACCTGGCCCGGCAGCTCGGCATCTCGGCCAGCTACCTCAACCAGATAGAGCACGACGCCCGGCCGCTGACCGTCCCGGTGCTCATTCGCATCACCGAGCTGTTCGGCGTCGACACCACATTCTTCGCGCCGCACGACACCCCACGGTTGGTACACGATCTGCGCGAGGCGCTGCCGCCGCGGGTCACCGTGCCCGACCTGACCGAGCTCGCCACCAAGCTGCCGGAGGTGGCCGAAGCGGTGATCGAGCTGTTTCGCCGTTACCGCCAGGCGCACGAGCAGCTGGCCGAGGTCGTCGGCGACCGCGAGCTGGTGGCCGGCTGGAGCCCGCACGACCGGGTGAGTGACTTCTTCTACCGCCGGCAGAACTACATCCCCGACCTCGACGAGGCGGCCGAGGCCCTCGCCGAGCGGATCGGCGTGCGGCGGGGCGAGACCCGCGCCGCGCTGGCCGAGCGGCTCGCCGAGCGCCACGGCATCCGCATCACCCGGGACGACGCCGCGAGCCTCGCCGGCGAGCTGCACCGCTACCGGCCCGAGACCCGGACGCTCCACCTGTCCACGTCGCTGCGCCCGGGCCAGGAAGCGAGCCGCATCGCCGCCCAGATCGGCCTGCTCGAGTGCGCCGACATCATCGACGAGATCATCGAGGAGGAGCAGGTCGACGATGTACAGACCCAGATCCTCATGCGGGTCGGGCTGGCCAACTACTTCGCGGCCGCGCTCATCTTTCCGTACCAGCGGTTTCTCACCGCGGCCGAGACCATGCGCTACGACATCGAGCTGCTCACCAACCATTTCGCGATGGGCTGGGAGAGCGTCTGCCACCGGCTGAGCACCCTCCAGCGGCCCAAGGCCCGTGGCGTGCCGTTCTCGTTCGTGCGCGTCGACCGGGCCGGCAACATGTCCAAGCGCCAGTCGGCCACCGGGTTCCCGTTCTCCCGCTCGGGCGGCACATGTCCATTGTGGAACGTGTACGAGGCGTTCAGCGCGCCCGGCCGGGTGATGACCCAGATCGCGGCCATGCCGGACGGCCAACGCTACCTGTGGATCGCCCGCACGGTCTCGCGCCACCGCGGCGGCTTCCGGCAGGCCGGCAAGACCTTCGCGATCGGCCTGGGCTGCGAGGCCCGCCACGCGGGACGGCTCGTCTACTCCGACGGCATGGACCTGGACGCGGCCGGCGCCGCCACCCCGATCGGGCCGGGATGCAAAACCTGCGAGCGCCTCTCCTGCGCCCAGCGCGCCGCGGCACCGATCGGCCGCAGCCTCGACCTCGACGAAAACCGGAGCACGTTCATCCCGTACCCGCTGAAGACCGACGGCATCTAGGGGTACAGCCGGTAGAAGCGCCAGGTCGGGTCCTGGATGGGCAGCACCTCGACGGAGTGGAAGCCGGCCTCCTCGGCGTAGCGCCGCAGGGTGGCGGTGCGCATCACGGCGCCGGTGGCGGCCGTCTCCGGGTCGCCCATCGCGCCGGGCAGGCAGGCGACCACGCTCCAGCCGTAGTGGTAGCGCTCCAGCTCGGGCGCGGGCGCGGTGAAGTCGTCGGCGACGTTCTCGTCGATCATGACGACCGACCCGCCGTCGGCGAGCATGCCCCGCACCGTCTTCAGGACCTCGACGGGGCGGGCCATGTCGTGGAAGCCCTCCAGGATCGTCACCAGGTCGTACCGGCCGGACAGCTCGGGGGCCGCGGCGTCGGCGACCGAGAATGACACCCGGTCGACCACCCCCTCCGCGGTCGCGTTGCGCCGGGCGTCGGCGATGGCGTCCGCGTCGAGGTCGAACCCCTCCACGCTGACCAGTGGATAGGCGTGCGCGATGGCGATGCTCGACCACCCCATGCCGCACGCCAGGTCGGCCACGCGCGCCGGCGGCTCGGCCCGGAGCCGGCCGTCGACGTCCGCGATCGCGGGCAGCCACTCGGCGCCGAGGCGGGTGAGGTAGATCGTGCGGTTCTCGGCGGCCCTGCCCTCGGGCTCCCACGGCAGCGGCGGGGGAGCGGTGCCGGTGCGGAACGCCTCGACGAGGTCGGGCAGCTGGCGGGCCGCGCGGACGATGTCGATGGCCCGGTACGCGGCGAACCGTACGTCGTCGTGGTCGGCGAGCAGCGGGACGTGGGCGGCCGGCAGCCGGTACCGGCGGTCGAGCGGACCGGCGGCGACGTCGTCGAGGTCGAGCAGCCCGCTCGCGGCGTGGTGCTCCAGCCACTCCCGGACGTACCGCTCGGCGGTGCCGGTGCGGGTGGCGAGCTCGGCCGAGGTCGCGGCACCGCCCTCGTGCAACGCCCGATACAGCCCGAGCCGTTCACCGAGGTAGATGGTGTAAAGCTCGAGGGCGCCGAGCGCGTCGCGAAAGAGCCGGTCGGCCAGTGCCTCGGTCGGTTCATCCATGGACAGGTGATCTTACCCGGGGGTGGATTCGCTGGCCCGCAAGCTGGGTAGAGCGATCTCGACCCTCACGCCAGTACGAAGGTGTTCGTTATGTCGATCTCCCTTGCGGACGAGGTCACGTCGCCGGCCTACCGCGAGTACGTCCACTATCTGCGCGGCCGGCTCGTCAAGGCCGAGGCCGGGCTCACCACGATGAACGACAGGTATGAGCGGGCGAAGGCGCACTTCGACCGCACGCAGGCCCGCCGGGGCATCACGCCGGATACCGACGTGGTCAACTACATCGACCTCAAGTCGATGAACCCCGAGCTCCGGTTCTGGTACTCCAAAGTCGAGCATTACCAGCGCGAGGTCGCGGCCTACGGCACGGCCCTGACCGGCCTGGAGGCCGCGCACCGGATGCTCGGCTCCGGCGACAACTGGATGGACGAGGACGCCGGGCTGTCCCCGGCCGGCTGACCGCGTCCGTCAGCGCAGGTAGGAGGCGCCGTTGAGGTCGAGGACGGCGCCGCTGGCCCACTCGGCCTCGGGCGAGGCCAGGTAGCGCACCGCGGCGGCGATCTCCGCGGGCCTGGCCACCCGGTTGAACGGGCTCTGCGCCCGGATCCCGTCGCCACGCGGCGCCTTGAGGTGCTCGTTGGTCATGTCGGTCTCCACGAAGCCGGGCGCCACCGCGGTCACGGCGATGCCCTGCGGCCCGAGGGCGAGCGCGAGCGACTGGGTGAGGGCGTTGAGGCCGGCCTTGCTCGCTCCGTAGGCGGGCTGGTCGGGCTCGCCGCGGAAGGCGCCGCGCGACGAGACGTTGACGATGCGGCCACCGGCCCGCATGTGGCGCACGGCGCACCAGCACACGTTGGCGGGTCCGACCAGGTTGACCGCGAGGGTGTGCCGCCAGGCCTGCTGCCACTCCTCGTACGAGGTGGCGATGACGGGGTGCGGCGGAAACACCGCGGCGTTATTGACCACGACGTCCAACCCGCCGCCCAGCGCGGTGGCCGCCCGCTCGACGAAGCGGCTGACCGCGTCCGGGTCGGCGACGTCGCCGTCGACCACGACGTGGCCCACGCCCGGCAGCTGGGCCCGGAGCTCCTCGGCCAGGTCGGCCGATGCCCGGTGGTGGATGGCGACGCGGTCGCCCTCGGCGGCGAACGCGCGCACGATCGCCGCGCCGATGCCCCGGGAGCCGCCGGTGACGAGTACAGACCTCATCTGATCATGGTAGAGGCGCGGCCCGCGGTGCTTTCCCGGACGATCAGGCGGTGGGGGGCGCGCAGCTCGATGCCGGGCGGGGGCGTGGGACTGCCGATCCGCAGCAGCAGTCGCTCGACCGCCGTCGTCGCGATCATCTCCTTGTCGGGGCAGATGGTCGTGACGGTCGGGTTGGAGTAGCGGCCGTCCTCGATGTCGTCGTAGCCGATCACCGCCACGTCCTCGGGCACCCGCAGGCCGCGGCTGACCAGCGTGTGGATGGCGCCCAGCGCGACCAGGTCGCTGTAGCAGAAGACCGCGTCCGGCGGGTCGTCGCGGTCGAGCAGCCGGGCCATCGCGCCGGCGCCGTCGACCCGGTTGAACCGTGGGGTACCGATGATGAGGTCTTCACGCACCCGCAGGCCGCGCCGCTCGTGCGCCTCCCGGAAGCCGCGGGTGCGCAGCTGGGCGGCCTCGCCGGTCTCGTAGGGCTGGTCGCCGATCGCGGCCAGCCGGGTGCGGCCGAGCTCGAGCAGGTGCTCGGTGGCCTGGCGGGACGCGCTGACGTCGTCGATGCCGACGTGGTCGAACGTGCCGTCGCTGACCCGCTCGCCGAGGATGACCAGCGGCAGCTCGGGGTCGCGGTCGGCGAGCGCCTCCTGCGAGAGGCCGAGCGGGCTGAAGATCACGCCGTCGAAGAGCAGCCGGCTGGAGCCGTGGTTGATGAGCATGCGCTCGTGCTCGCGGTCGCCGTCGGTCTGGTCGATCAGCACGTTGTACCCCTGCACGCGGGCGGCGCGGATGATGCCCTGCAGCAGCTCGGAAAAGTAGGGCGTGTCCAGGTAGGGCACGACCACCGCGATCTGGCCGGAACGCCCGCGGGCCAGGTTGCGGGCGAGCACGTTGGGGCGGTAGCCGAGCTGGTCGACGGCCTGCTGCACGCGCTGGCGGGTGCGCTCGGTGACGTTCGCGTACCCGTTGACCACATTGGACACCGTCCGGCTGGAGACACCGGCCAGCTCGGCCACGTCGCGGAGGGTCACCTCCCGTCCTCGTCGCATGGGCCTCCGTTCGCCGTTGTGCCCTCGACCAGAAGTTTCCGGCACGTTACCCCTTGCCCACCATCGTCGATGAGTGCATGCTGTTTGCAGCGCTGCAAAATGATAGCAGGGCGGGTTGGGTGAAAGCCCATTCCCGCAGCACAGCGGCCGTGGGCCACCCACTTCCCACGGCGAGCCTCTCGCGCGCCCCGCGCGGCGCGTGCCGCGTGGGTGTGGGGCGAGGAGACTCGGCGGCCGGCCCTTGGTGTGCCAGCACCGCGGGCCGGCCTACCTGAACACACACGCGAGTGAAGCGCTTCGAATCCCCCGGAGGGACCGATGAGTGTCAGGCACCTCAGTGTAGAACGGCGACCATACCGGCCCAGGCGACCGATTCGATTTGTCCTTACCGCCGTGCTGACGGCGGCCGCGCTGGTCGCCGCGGGGTGCGGCGGCGGTGACGATAGCGAGGAGCCGAGCGGGCCAGTCAAGATCAAGGTCTGGGCGTGGTACCCGGCGTTCCAGGGCGTGGTCGACCTCTTCAACCGCACGCACACCGACGTGCAGATCGAATGGGAGAACGCCGGCGCCGGGCAGGACCAGTACACCAAGCTGCAGACCGCGCTCAAGGCCGGCAAGGGCGCGCCCGACGTCGCGATGCTGGAGTTCCAGGAGCTGCCCACGTTCCAGCTCACCAAGCATCTCGTCGACATGGGCAAGTACGGCGCGAACGACATCAAGGGCAACTACGTCGACTGGGCCTGGAAGCAGGTCACCAACGGCGAGTCGGTGTACGCGATCCCCGTCGACGCCGGCCCGATGGCGATGCTCTACCGCGAGGACATCTTCCAGAAGTACAACCTCACCGTCCCCAAGACGTGGGCGGAGTACAAGGAGGTCGCGCAGAAGCTCAAGACCGCCTCGCCGGGCAGCTTCATCGCCGACTTCGGCGCCAACGACGGCGGCTTCATGACCGGGCTGATGTGGCAGGCCGGCGCGCGGCCGTTCGAGTACACGGCCGCCCAGTCGCCGAACGTCGGCGTGCGGCTCAACAACGACCCGGCCAAGAAGGTGATGGCGTACTGGGAGGACATGGTCGACAGTGGACTCGCCGACACCGTCGCCTACGGCACCACCGACCAATACAGTGGACTCGGCAGCGGCAAGTACGCCACGTACATCGCGGCCGGCTGGGGCCCGGGCTACCTGGCGAGCGTGGCCAAGACGACCTCGGGCAAATGGCGGGCCGCACCCATCCCACAGTGGGACGCGGGGGAGAACGCGCAGGGCGACTGGGGCGGCTCGTCGTTCGCGGTGACCGACCAGACCAAGTACCCCGAGCAGGCGACCAAGGTGGCGATGGAGATCTTCGGCGCCAACAAGGACGCCTGGAAGATCGGCATCGACGAGGCGTTCCTCTTCCCGACCGCCACGCCGATCCTGGAGTGGGACTACTTCCTCACCAAGGAGTACGAGTTCTTCGGCGGCCAGAAGGTCAACGAGGTCTTCGTGCCGGCGTACAACGGGATCGGCGAGTTTCAGTGGAGCCCCTTCAACAGCTACTACTTCAACCAGTTGAGCACCAACCTCAACCAGGCGATCGAGAAGAAGACCTCCTGGACGGCCGCGCTCGACACGGCGCAGCAGAACATCACGACCTACGCCTCACAGCAAGGCTTCAAGGTCGCGTCATGACGAACCTCGCCCGGCGAGCACGGGTGGGCCGGCAGGCCGTGGCGGGGTGGCTCTTCGTCGCCCCGTTCACGGTCCTGCTCGTGTTCTTCCTGCTGCTGCCCATGCTCTACGCGGCCAAGCTGAGCCTCTACCGTTCCACATTGGTCGAAGGTGAGGTGTTCGCTTGGCTGGACAACTACCGGCAGGCGCTGGGCGACCCCGAGTTTCGCCGCGGCGTGGTGCGGGTGCTGGTCTTCGGCGCGGTGCAGACGCCGGTGATGATCGGGATCGCGCTCGTCGCCGCGCTGCTGATCGACGCGGCGACGTCGCGGTTCTCCCGGGTGTTCCGGCTCGCGGCGTTCGTGCCGTACGCGGTGCCGGTGGTCATCGGCACGCTCATGTGGGGCTTCCTCTACAGCCCCAACACCGGCCCGCTCAGCTCGGTGATCGATGTGGACTTCCTCTCCTCGGGCACGGTGCTCTACTCGCTCGGCAACATCGTCACCTGGCAGTGGGCCGGCTACAACATGATCGTGCTGTACGCGGCGCTGCAGGGCGTGCCGCGCGAGGTCTACGAGTCGGCCCGGATGGACGGCGCCGGCGCGGTGCAGACCGCGCTGCGCATCAAGACCCCGATGATCTCCGCGGCGATCGTGCTGGTCACGATCTTCACGATCATCGGGACGCTGCAGTTCTTCACCGAGCCGCTGATCCTCCAGCCGCTCAACCCGGGGGCGATCACCAACAGCTACACGCCCAACGTCTACGCGTACCACCAGGCGTTCTCGTACCAGCAGTACAACTACTCGGCGGCCATCTCGTTCCTGCTGGGCGTGGTGGTGTTCGTCGGGTCGTACATCTTCCTGTTCGTCACCCGGAAGAGGAGCGCGTTGCGGTGAGCCGGCCCGCCCGTACCACCGGAGGCCGGATCGCCTCGCACGCCGTGATGGCGCTCATGGCCGCGTACTTCCTGCTGCCGTTCTGGTGGCTGCTCGTCGCCTCCACGAAGGACAACGACGGGCTGTTCGGCTCGGCGCCGCTGTGGTTCAGCGGCGACTTCAAGCTCTTCGACAACCTGTCGCTGCTGTTCAGCCACGACGGCGGCGTATACCTGAAGTGGCTGCGCAACTCGGCACTGTACTCGGTGGTCAGTGGTGTCGGCGCCACCGCCATCGCCGCGCTGGCCGGATACGCGTTCGCCAAGCTGCGCTTCCCCGGCCGCAACATGCTCTTCGCCGCGCTGCTCGGCCTCATCATGGTGCCGGCGACCGCGCTGGTGCTCCCCACGTACCTGCTGATGAGCGAGGCCGGCCTCACCGACACCGTGTGGGCGGTGATCCTGCCGTCGCTGCTCAACCCGTTCGGCGTCTACCTGCTGCGGGTCTACGCGCACGACTCGGTGCCGGACGAGATGCTGGAGGCGGCCCGGATCGACGGCGCGGACGAGTTTCGCGTCTTCCGGAGCGTGGCGCTGCCGGCGATGCGGCCGGCGCTGGTCACCGTGCTGCTCTTCACGATGGTGGCCACCTGGAACAACTTCTTCCTGCCCCTGGTGATGCTCAGCGACAACGACCTCTTCCCGCTCACCGTGGGCCTGCGCACCTGGTATCAGTCCGCGACGCTCGGCAACGCCGGTCCGGCGCTCTTCAACGTCATCGTCGTGGGCGCGCTGGTCGCGATCGTGCCGCTGATCGTCGCGTTCCTGTTGCTGCAGCGGTACTGGCGCGGTGGCCTGACCATCGGCGCCCTCAAGTGAACGCCTCGAAGGGGTGACATGCGTCTCGCATCTTGTGTCCTCGACCCGGCCTCGGTGGTGGCACCGGTCCACCGCCGCACCTTCGGCTCCTTCGTGGAGCACATGGGGCGGTGTGTCTACACCGGACTCTACGAGCCCGGCCACCCGCTCGCCGACGAGGACGGGTTTCGCACCGACGTGCTCGCGCTGACCCGCGAGCTGGGCGTCACGATGGTGCGCTACCCGGGCGGCAACTTCGTCTCCGGGTACCGGTGGGAGGACGGCGTCGGCCCGCGCGAGCGGCGACCCCGCCGGCGCGACCTCGCCTGGCACTCCATCGAGACCAACGAGGTGGGCATAGACGAGTTCGCGCGGTGGGCGGGCAAGGCCGAGGTCGAGATCATGTACGCGGTGAACCTCGGCACTCGCGGCGTGCAGGAGGCCCTCGACGTGCACGAGTACGTCAACCACCCGGAGGGGACCACGCTGTCCGAGCTGCGGCGGGCCAACGGCGCGGCGAAGCCGTACGGCATCACGATGTGGTGCCTCGGCAACGAGCTCGACGGCCCATGGCAGACCGGCCACAAGACGGCCCAGGAGTACGGGCTGCTGGCCGCCGCCACCGCACGGGCGCTGCGCTCGGCCGAGCCGGGGCTGGAGCTGGTGGCCTGCGGCAGCTCCAGCTCGTCGATGCCGACGTTCGGCAGTTGGGAGACCACCCTGCTCGAGCACGCCTACGACGTGGTGGACTACGTCTCCTGCCACGCGTACTACGAGGAGCTCGACGGCGACCTGGGCTCGTTTCTGGCCAGCGCCGCCGACATGGACCACTTCGTCGACAGCGTCGTGGCGACCGCGGACGCCGTGGGCGCGCGGCGGCGGAGCAAGAAGAAGATAAACATCTCGTTCGACGAGTGGAACGTCTGGTACCTGTCCCGCTTCCAGGGCGGGGAGCCGGCCACCGGTTGGCCAGTCGCGCCCCGGGTCATCGAAGACGAGTACAACGTGGCCGACGCGGTCGTGGTCGGCAACCTGCTCATCTCGCTGCTGCGGCACAGCGACCGGGTGACCGCCGCCTGCCAAGCACAGCTCGTCAACGTCATCGCGCCGATCCGCACCGAGCCCGGCGGGCCGGCGTGGCGGCAGACCATCTTCCACCCGTTCGCGAAGACCGCCGCGCTGGCCCGGGGGAGCGTGCTGCGCACCCGGCTCGACGCCCCCACGTACGCCACCGCGCGCTACGGCGAGGTGTCCCTTGTGGATGCTGTCGCGACCCACGATGCTGAGGACGGCGACGTGGTCGTCTTCGCCGTCAACCGTGACCAGAACGATCCCGTGGAGCTGACCGTGGACCTGCACCTCTTCGACGGCGACCCGCGCCTGGCCGAGGCGTGGACCCTGAGCGACGACGACATCCGCGCCACCAACACGCTCGACGATCCCGACCGCGTGGTGCCGCACACCACGTCCCAGGTGTCCGTCGACGGCGCGACGCTGCGGATCGTGCTGCCCCCGGTGTCGTGGAGCGCGATCCGGCTGGAGGTCACGCGATGAGACGCGCACTGGGCCTGCTGCTCGCGCTCGTGGTGGCGCTGCTTCCCGCGCCGGCTTCGGCCGCGCCGCCCGCCTCCCCGGACCCGATCGCCCACGACCCCACGCTGCTCAAGCAGGGCCGCTACTACTACGAGATCATCACCGGCGACATCGGCACCCGCACCTACCTGCCGATCCGGCGTTCCACCGACCTGGTGCACTGGGAGTTTCTCGGCACCGTCTTCGCCACCCCGCCGCAGTGGGTGGTCGACGAGCTCGGCACCACGCCCGGCGACTTCTGGGCACCGGACCTCAACTACTTCGACGGCGAGTACCACCTGTACTACGCCGCCTCCTCGTTCGGCACCAACAACTCCGTCATCGGCCTGGCCACCAACGCCACCCTCGACCCGGACAGCCCCCAGTACCGGTGGGTCGACCGTGGCATGGTGCTCCGCTCGCGTACCACCGATGATTTCAACGCCATCGACGCGGACGTCGCCTTCGACGAGCGCGGGGTGCCGTGGCTGTCGTTCGGCTCGTTCTGGGACGGCATTAAGATGCGCCGCCTCGACCGGGGCACCGGCCTGCTGTCCACCGCGGACACCATGCTCTACCCGCTGGCCTCCCGCGGCGGCGCGGCCATCGAGGGCCCGTCGATCGTCCGCAAGGGACGATACTGGTACCTCTTCGCCAGCTTCGACTTCTGCTGCCGCGGGGTCAATGCCGACTACCAGGTCGTGGTCGGCCGCGCCACCAGCGTCCACGGCCCGTACGTCGACCGTGACGGCGTGCCCATGCTGGAGGGCGGCGGCACCGTGCTGCTGCGCGGGTACAACGGCTTCCAGGGCACCGGCGGCGGCGACGTCTACAGCACCGACCTGTACGTCCACCACTACTACGACGCCGCCGACGGAGCACTGCCCAAGGGGTCGGTGCGCCCCATCCGCTGGAAGGACGGGTGGCCGAGCCTCGGTGACCCGCGCAGCGGCAACCGTGGCTACGGGCACGGCCCCGCCTACATGACGCTCGTCGACCGGGCCAGCGGCGCGGTGATGTCCAACCCGACCTGCGGCTACGAGGGCGCCGACATCCGCCTCGCCGCCCCGGCCAAGGGCGACGAGTGCCAGCAGTGGCGCCTGGAGTACCGGAGCGAGGGCTGGTCGAGCCTCCTCAACCGGCACAGCAACAAGGTCGCCGAGGTGGCCGCCTGCGTCGACGCCGAGGGTGCCCGCGTCGCGCAGTGGGGCTGGCTCAACAACGACTGCCAGAAGCTCCGCGCGGTGCCCACCGACGGCGGCTGGTCCCGGATCGAAAACAAGGTCGCCGGTCGGGTCCTGGACTCCTGCGGTGGGGCGATCCAGACCTTCGCCTGGCGGGGTGACGCGTGCCAGCAGTTCCGCCTCCAGCCGGTGGGCGACGTGCTCATCACCGACCCGGCCAACACCCACCGGATCGGTGGCGCGTGGCGCTTCACCCACGTGGGCGACGGCTTCTACCGCGTCGCCGACACCCGGACCGGTCGGCTCTTCGGCGGGCGGACGGCCTGGCGGATCGAGGCCACGGACACCGGCACCTACCGCCTGGTCACCCGTGGTGGCACCGCCCGGGACGTGCTCCTGCTAACCCCCTAGCCAGATCTCACCGTAGGGCATCGAGAGCTCGCGCTGCGTCTCCTCGTGCAGCGTCGCGCCGCACCACGAACGCCGCTTCTCCGGGGTGACCTCGACGGCGACGTCGTCGAGGCGCCCCCAGGCGCGGTCGACGTCGGGGAGGGCGCCGGGCTGGATGTACTTGGCGCGCAACCGGTGGTTGAGCTCCTGCGCCGCCGGGCCGCGAAGGACCCGCGCGGTGCCCTCGAACGACACCATCAGGCTGCGCCCGCTCGACGCGTGCCCCTGGACCAGCACCGACGCCCGGCCGGCGCGCTCGGCGTTGCGCGCCTTGCGGGTCAACGACGCGGTCTCGAAGTACACGCGGCCCTCGTGGTGCAGAAATATCACGTACGCCAGGTGGATCGAGCCGTCGGCGTTGAGCGTGCCGACCGTGGCGACCACCCGCTGCGCGAGCACCTCGTCGATCTCCGCGTCGGTCGGCCGGGCGCGGTAGACCTCTGCCGCATCTGCCATACCCACGGACGCTACGCCCCGCCTGCCCGCGCCGGAGCCCCGCCGATATCGTCAACGGCATGGCCCTGCTCTACCGCGCGACCCTGCACCCCACCAAGCTCGAGCTGCTGGCCGAGTGGCTGCCCACACGCTCCTGGTACACCGAGGCGACGGGCGAGGTCGACCGCGTGGCCGGCTACCGCTTCGACGACCCGGCCGGGGCGGTCGGCGTCGAGACGCTGCTGGTCCGCCACGGCGGCGGTCCCGTTTACCAGGTGCCGATGACCTACCGCGACGCCCCGCTGGAAGGCGCCGAGGATCGGCTGCTGGGCACCGCCGAGCACTCGGTGCTCGGCCGCCGCTGGATGTACGACGCCTGCGCCGACCCGGTCTACGTGACGGCGCTCGCGGACGCCATCGCCGGCCGGGTCGCGCAGGCGGAGGAGTTCGTCGACGTGGACGGCGAGCCGCACCGCCGCGAGCCCTCCATGCGCGTCGCGGCTCGCACCGGCGAGGGACCGCCGGCCGGCGCGGTCGAGCGGGTCGTCGACGGCGACCCCACGCTGATCGTCACGGCCACCGTGGAGCTGGCCGTCGTCCGCCGCCTGACCGGCGCCGTCGGGGTGGCCGGGGCCGCCCTGACCGGCACCTGGGAAGGCCAGGCCGAGCCCCTCCCGCTGGCCTACGCCACGGTCACGGCGGGCTGAGCCCTTGACGAAGGCGGCGTCACGGGCCGAGGGGCGCCGGCGCAGCCCATCAGGGTCGCCAGCAGGACGACGATCTCCACACCGCCACCGCCCACAGTGGATGTGGCGACGTGGTCGCCATTGAGAATGTCCAGGTAGAAAGTCGGCGCGTAGCTGGTCCAGCGTCCGGGAGTCGCCGGCATGCTTGGCGGCTAGGGCCAGGGCGTCGATGCGGGCCGCGGCCGTAGCGGCCCGGTCCGGCGGCAGCTGGTGACCGGCGAGCGTGGCGGTGCCCTCGGGGTCGAGACGGTGCTCGACGCCCGGTCGTCAGCTCGCCGGCGACCGGCAGGATCAGGTCGACCACCCGCCGCGCCGCCAGCTGGGGCAGGCTGGCGGTCTCGTCGCCGAGGACGCGTGCCCTCGGTAGGTGGATCGCGGCAGCTCACCCTGGTAGTGGGCGACCTGCCGGCTGGTGGCCTTGGCCAGCTCCACCAACTCGAATCCATTCAACCTGGACCCGTCGACGCGGGCGAGCACCGCGGCCAGCTCGGGGCCGGGCGGCATCTCGGCCAGCTCCTCCGCGGTCATCCCGACATCGAACACGTGTCTGATTCTGCCGAGCCCGCCGACCTCCCGCAGTGCCCACAATGGACACCCCGCGCATGGTTGGCAAACCATGGACTCTGGACAAGCCGCCGCCATCCCCTACTCTGGCATAGACCGTCGTGCATTTTTCGTATGCCCTGGAGAGTTGGTCCGCATGGGTTCCGAAGATCCAGCCGCCGGCGAGGGGCGGATCGACCGCCTCGTCGACTTCGAGCGAGCTGACGTCGTCACACCGATGATCCATCCACCGCGTCCCCGCCTTGTCGTCCGCGGCGTGACCGCCTTCCCGATGGAGGTCTCGCTGAAGCCGCTGGCGTACGTCAGCCGGCCGGCGTACTGGGGCATCCAGGTCGTGGGTACGACCGGCGGTGACGGCGGGCCGCGGCCCACGCAGCCGATGAGCGCCATCCCGTACTCGGTGGAGCTGGACCTCGCCGGCATCACCGGCACCGAGGGCGTCGAGGTGGTGGGCGCGACCAGGACCGAGCGCATCGCGGTGCCGACCACGTAAAAGGGGGACCATGTCATGTCCAACCCCGGCCAGCCGACCGTCAAGAAGGGCGACAGCGGCGACGCCGTCCGTCAGGCGCAACGCGCGCTGCGGCGTACGCCCAACACGACCCTCGCGGTCGACGGCGGCTTCGGGTCGCTGACCGAGACCGCGACGATGGAGTTTCAGCAGCAGGTGGGTCTGCCGGTGACGGGCGTCGTCGACGCGGCCACCTGGCAGGCACTGCCCAACGGCAACCCGATGCCGGTCCTGTCCGAGGGCTCCTCCGGGCCCGCGGTGAAGAGCCTGCAGCAGGTACTGACCAATGGTGCCGCCGGGTTGTGGGAGATCACGCCGAAGGGCGTCGACGGCACCTTCGGCCCCAACACCGTCGCGTCGGTACGCGCGTTCCAGAGCTGGGCGCGCCTTGACCCCGACGGGGTGGTAGGGCAGAAGACCTGGGACGCGGCCACGGCGCTGGAGTTCATGGTGGGCCTGCAGTACGTGGTGCCGTAGACAGCGCATGACCGCCGCGCCCGGCGACGGCCATGCCTGTGTGGGTTGTGCGTCAGGTCAGTTCGATGTAGTCGAGCTCGGCGTAACCGGTGCCGCCGCCGAAGGACGGGGCGCCCTTGGCG
>Ga0272482_10000203_pt1 | contig 18780 bp, 23 predicted proteins | sample RVTome_8_FD_192427 | JGI IMG/M metagenome (GOLD analysis project Ga0272482, IMG submission 192427) | Soil microbial communities from uranium-contaminated site in the Upper Colorado River Basin, Wyoming, United States - RVT160D0 (version 2) ...
ACGCTCCTCGCGGCGCACGCGGATCTCATGGCGAAGCAAAAGGCCAGTAAATGCAACGGCCAGTGTGGACATCATCAACCCCGCTATACTTCCCCAACCCTGCATCCAGTCGGTGATCATCGGAGTGTCCTCGGCGAGCACCAAGTCAGAGTAGGACATTGACGCTACGACAATAGGTGTGGATGCCGCCTTGATCGAACTCATCGTGCGTAGCCGCTTGACTGGGGAAAGTCATCCGGTGATCGACCAGACTCTTTGCCGTCGGTCGCGCAGCTTCGGTGGATGCGTCGTGTTCGTAGGCGCTCGGCGGCAGCCTTCCTGGTACCAGGTCGATGATCTCGTCGAAGGTCATCTGGAATTCCGATCCACCACATGCGCGGAGCCGATCCCGCAGCGGTGGGTTTGCTTACGATCACGACCTGCCGGAGATTCAGCACGTACACGATGCGCTGTTCGAACGATTGGATTCGACCAACCATGCGACGTCAGATCGCAAGATCGGGTTTACGCTCATGCCGCGATGAGCATGCGGCCGGATCGTGCAATCGTTACTCGGCGTAGCGGCCCGCTCCAGGTGGCAGCCTCGTGCGCCGGGCTGCCACCGCCGGTCGCGGGCCGGTCGGAGCGACGCTTGCGTCGATGACGGTGGCTTCCAGGCTGTGCACGTTCGTTCGGCTGTACACGGCCGTGCACCTTCGCCCGTACGCCGATACCCTCGCGCCCGCGATCCAGGAAGCAAGTCAACAGCCATACTGCTCGTCGGCATCGACTCCTTCTTCGCGATGGTGCCCGAAAATGGGGCGGCGGCGGGGCCGGACCGCTCAGCCAGTCGCAGTCCCGCACCTGGGACGGCGTCTGGCTGAGACCTGATGAGGGACGGCAGGTGGTGACCACCCGCCGTCCTCCATCAGTCAGTGCTGTTGCCGGTTCTGATCAGTTGTGCGGGTAGACCACCCCCGGGAAGTCCCGCCGGGCCTGCTCCAGCTGTTCCTGGTACTCGGGCGGCCAGCCGAACGCGTGGGCGGTGAGGAGCTTCAGGTCGGCGCCGGCCGCGCCGCTGAAGAAGTGCACCATCTCGCCGTAGTTCATCTTCTGGATGTGTCTCTGTCCGGACTGCGGGTACTCGGTGCGGATCAGTTCGAAGTAACGGTTCAGCACGTCGGTATGACCGTAGGCCAGCCAGATGGGGTTGAACCAGTCTCTGAACCAGTAGGTGCCCGCCCGCGGGAAATCAAAGGTCTGCGCCCTACGCATGTTGTAGATGCGGTTCGCGTCGGCCGTCAGACCCAGGCCTCGGTACACGTCGTACATGTAGAAGTCGCACCAAGCGCAGTCGTTCCAGAGGGCGGAGCTGGGCGAGCCGCCGACGTTGCCGCTCCACCCCTCGACGATGTGCCCGATCTCATGGGTGACCACGTCGAGCCGACTCGGATCCGTTCCCGTGTCGGTCTCGGGCCACCAGCCGATCTCGACGGTGTTCTGGTATCCGGCGATCGCGTCGATCCGCTGGTGGGCGGTGCCTCCGCCGTTCGCCGCGAACATGAGCACCTGCAGCCGGTCGGTTCCGATGCCCGGGTAGTGCTGCTTGGTGTACTGCCAGATCCGGGTGATCTCCGGGTACAACCAGCGCGCGTCGGCGTCGCTGCGCGTCGTCTCAACGTAGATCGCCACGTCCGCGTTGACGTATCTCAGCGTCATCGGCAGGTGGTGCGTCGGGTCGGTGGTGCTTTGCGGCGTGGTGATCGCGGGCGTGGTGGCCTGCACGTTCTGCCAGGCCGACACCCCGGCCGCACCCCGGGCCCGCACCCGGTACTGGTAACTGGTCGACGGGCTCACCGAGTAGTCGTGGAACTCGTCCCACAGGTTGACCACGCCGGGCGGTGTGGACCAGTTCTGGCCGTCGGTGGACCGCTCCACGTCGAACGATTTCTGCGACCGGTCCTTGGTCCAGGTGAGCAGTACCTGGTCTGCGGTGACCCCCTTGGCGGTCAACCCGGCCGGCGCCGAGAGCGGCGCGAGCGTCTGGCTGGGTCCGAACAACTGCCATTCGGAGAGCTGGAGCACGCCGGCGCCGTTGCCGGCGGAGATGCTGAGACGGTAGTAGCGGTAGGCCGTCGAGTTCGTGAACGAGAACGACCGCTCCAGGTAGCGGCCCGCGAACTGCTGGCCGCTGCGGGTGTCGAGGGTGCTGAACGTGGTGCCGTTGTTCGACGCCTCGAGCGTCCAGTTCTTCGGGTCACGCCCCGGGAAATCGTTGGCCGACGTGATCGTGTACCGGTTGACGACGGCCGGCGTCGCCAGCCCGAACTGCAACCAGGGCGACGAGAGACCGGTCAGGTACTTGGTAGCGGTGCGGCCGTCGATCGCTAATTCCGTGCCCTCGTCATCGGTCTTGACCTCGGCGGCGGTGAGCGTCCCCGGGAAGTCGGTGAAGTCGACCTCCGAGGCTGCATTCGCCATGGGTGCTTGGGCGACGATCGTGCCGGCGAGCACGGCGGCGGCCGCCAGCCAACTGACCATGCGCCGCGTCGGGAGAACCCGACGCAATTTCCTGCGAACAGCGGAATTCATCAGGTCCTTTCGATGAAGGTATGCTCCAATGTGCACGACCGGGCGCCCCCCACCGTCCAATCTGGATGTGATGACCGTGACAAAGGTATTGGCGCCGATTTGAAACTTTTTTGCGCTCAGGATGGCTGAGCAGCCAAGACCTTGCCGAGATTTCACTGGCGCGAGCGAAGGAACATGACCTTAATCACGCCGCGGGGACTCGTCGTCCATCATCATGGCCGGGCTGTTGTTCGGTTGGTGTTCACTCAAAGGGGCTTGGGTGCCGCATTCGCATTCCTGCTCGATCAGTGCCTCGCGGTCGCCGAGGCGGTTCAACCCGGCGATCGCCGCCTCAGGTCTGGCACATCAACGCCCACGGCCAGGCCGCCGGTAGTCACCACCATTCCGAGGGCGACGTGCGGGCCCAAGAAGCATCGGTCGTGACGCCGGTCCAGGTTGGTTCCAGTGAGTTTTGCCAAACGGGAATCCAACTTGCTCTCATGCCGCGGACATCGCGCTACGGAGCGTCGCGCCCGGCGGCCTCCTCGCGCGCGGCGCGACCTTGGGAGACGGCGGTCAGCATCCGATCCATCAGAACAGGCGGCAGACTCGCGTCGTGACTGAGGTCGAGCTCGCTGTGCGGCACGTTGTTACGCCGACGTCGCGGCCTGCCAACGGCCGCGCAACGTAATCCATCTATCCTCTCGTACCGGCCAGCCCCACCCTTGCCTAGGGGCAGGCGCTGCCCGCCCCGTTACGCCCAACGGCAGGGAGGTACAGCATGACCATCTTCGACACCATCGGGGGTGCTCCCGCAGTCCAGGCCGCAGTCGACGACTTCTACGTCCGCGTGCTCGCGGACACCGCCTTGGCGCCGGTGTTCGCCGGCACAGACATGAACCGGCTCAAGGCGCACCAACGTGCGTTCATCGCCGCCGCCATCGGCGGTCCGCAACCGTACGCAGGCCGGGACATGGCGACGGCGCACGCCGGACTGGGCATCACCGACGCCGAATTCGACACCGTCGTCGGCCACCTCGTGGATACCCTCACCGGCCTGGGCGTTTCCGGCGACGCGATCGCCCAGATCGGCGCCACCCTCGCGCCGCTACGCACCGACATCGTCACGGCGGAGACGGAGGTCGCCTAACTCAGCGACCCCGTGGCCCCGCTACAACGGTGGTCTCGGACGGAGCGAGGCGATCGTCGAGGGCATCTACGAGACCACAGTGGATTCGTGCCGGCTCGAGGCGACCCTGGCGGAGGTCAGCGCCGCGTTCGCGCAGTGCCTCCCCGAGGCACTGCGCGTGCTGCTGGCGGCGATGGAGGCCGAGGACGGCGTGGCTTAGCGCTCAGTTCCGCCGGGCGATGTGCACCCTAGCCGGCGGTCATGCTGAGGGTGTAGGAGAACAGCGTCCCGCCGCGCTGGGTCGCACGGCTCCTTGATCGACTCGCTCATCTGCCGAAAGTAGTGCGCTTGTGTATGCCGGCAAATACGCCTTCGACTAAAAGGCTTAGGCGGCAGGCCAAAACTGTGCGCCCTTAGACCAGGGCAGCACTGCCGTTGCGAGATTTGACGAAAACGTCAGCATAGTCGCGTTGATCGGTGCGGACGCAGTAATGATAGGCCCCGACTATCGGCCTTCGTGCCCCAGTCGGCAAACTGACAGTCTTCAAAGGTGGGTGCCTCTTTTCCAAAGAGACCGGCTTGCGCACGCTTGGCGGAGGATCAGACGCCTGCGGTGGTCCAACAACGATGATCTGGGTGTCTGCTCCCTGACCGTGTCGGGTTACGGTATCGATCACGATCGGGTCGGCGCCTTCGCTTTCCTGTGCTTGCTGTCTCGTGCGTCTGTTGGTGGCTGGGTATACAGCCGATTACGTCAGCGTGATATAGCCTAATAGTCGTAGTCCTGGCGGGGCATCGGGTTGTGTCGATCCTGATGTATACCCGTGCCCCACCGTCGAGGTCTGAGCCTGCTTCGCGCTGTTGATCTCGTCTGCGAGTTGAAACCCTACAGAGCTCGGGCGAGGTGATCGCTTGTAGACCGAGCTGGCCGGCGCGTGCAGTGCCGCCCTCGACGCCGGCGGGTCGGTACTGGCCGCTGCTGCTCTGCCACTGCCATTCACGGTCGGGAAGGCTTGATGCTGTTCTTCAGTCCGGACGGCGCGCCATGGCGAGGAGGCGGGTCTCGTGTGTGGGGCGAGGGGCTTGGCGCGCGGCGAAGGGTGCGAGCCGGCCTGGATCGCCAGCCCGGTGCGGCCCACCACGCCGGCACCGTACTCGCCGACCAACACGAAAATCTGTCGTAGCCGCCGCCTAACTACCCCAACGAGAGGGGCCGCGTACGTCGTCATTTGGACCACACGTGGGACGCGATCGCGCGACCATGCCTACTCCGCCCGCTATGACGACGCACGCAGCCGCATCTAGCAGAGCGCGTCAGACAGACCCCAAGTTTCGCTTGCCACACCCCCACCCGGCCCAACCCAGGAGAAGCTAGCCTCGACCCGAGCGAGGTACTGGCCCATGACGCAGCCCTTAGGCCACGACTCCGCAGTATCGGAGACGTCATGGAATCCGTACCAGCCGTCGTAGTCCGCTGTGTCGCCGACTCTGGAAATGCCAACGGCGTAATTGACGCTATCGCTACCGCTGTCAATGATCGCCGCGGTGGCCCAGTACCAGCCGCCGGAGCCGGTGAGGGTCATGCACCGAACCACGGCTTGGCCGCGACACTGCGTAACGGACGCGTGCGCCGCAGGCATGTTGAAGACTATGGCCACTACGGAGAAGAGCACGGTCACCAGTGCCGTTGCGAGTGCAGACCTGAAAGTCTGCAAATGCCTTGAGGGGAGCCTGCTGTAAATCATGGCATCACCATTCCGTAGGCTTCATGGTAGCTGCATGACAGCACAGCATCTTGTGAAACGGCAAGTACACTTTAGCTAAAGTTTACACTCTTTCATGATTGACTCCGTGTGTGGACTGGCAGGGGTGCCTTTCCGCGGGCGTGGGTGTATTACCCAGGCCGGGTGTACGCCGATGGCCAGCGGGCCGGGGCGTAGCGGCCGAGTTCGAACAGGACGAAATAGCGTTGTTGGGTGTCGGTCATGTCGGTGGGCAGGCGTTGGACTCGGGAGCGCCTTTGCCGCCGCTGTGGTGCAGCAGGACGGTTTCGCTGATGCTTCGAGGTGTTCGAGGATTTCACGCCCGGACAGCAGATCGGCTGGGGCGGCGTTGTCTGCCTTCGCCTCAGTTGGTAGAGCGCGTGGTCGGCTGGGCGAGCAGCTGCCCGCGGTGGACGCCGAACTGGTGTAGGACATCGTTGGCCAGTGTTCGGGCCGCATCGGTGAGCCCGTTGCCGTCGCCGATCATCGGCACCTCGCCGACCACGGCACGAACCGACGAACAAGGCGCGAGCCGCGGACCTGTGCGATGCCTTCCGCTAGAAAGTTGCCGTAGCGCTGCTGGTCGTACGCGCCGACGGGCAAATCGACATCAAACCGGAAAAGATCGATCAGGACGGCCATCGGGCCTTGGTCGCCGTTGTGCCGCGCGTACGTCTCGGCCAGTGCGACAAAGTCGGTCACGAAGCATTCAGCGAGCGGTGTCATTAGTCGGGTGGTGAGGGTCGGGTGGGGTTCAGCGCTTCACTGCCCAACTCCCGCACCAGCGTGACCGCATGTCGCCCGCCGGAACGATCTCCAAGCTTCGGGCAAGGACCTTCAAGGATGGTCCGCACATCGTCACGCGCGGGCGGGCCCAGCACGGCTGCTCTACCAACGCTGGGGATCGCGACGCCGACCATCCATGCGTTGTTCAAGACGGCCAGGTGGCCGCCGGCCTCGTCGGCGAGCGCACCGAGCCGCCGGAGGTCCTCCCCGCGGCGTGCCAGCCGGGCCTCCGTCGCCATAGGAGTCGCGTCCGGTAGGCGATCCCGCGGCGCGGCCGACCCATCGGGCTGGCTGACCCGCTGCCGCCGGCTGTGCCGCGACTACGAACGCACCGTCGTCCATGCCGGGACTTCATCAAGATCGCCATGATCCGGCCGACGGTCGCCCGCCTTGCAGGACAATCAACCCGCTACCGCAACATCCGCCTCACAACACCATGACCGATGCCGATCATTCGGTACCCAACACCCCCTCTCAGGCGGGCCGCTGCGCGGTGTCGTCACCGCGGAGGCGGTCCAACTCGGCGAGGTACATGGCCTGCATGCGCTCGAAGTGGCGGACCAGCAGCATGATCTCCTCGACGCTGTAGCCCTCGATGAGCCGCCCCACCCGCTCGGCGAACCGCTCGTACGGTCGCTCCAACTCGGCTGTCCGCTCCGGTCGCAGGGTGACAATCGTCCGCCGCCGGTCCGCTGGATCGCGCTCGGCCGTCACGTAGCCCGCCTGCTGGAGCCGGCGGAGCATGCTGGTCACCGCCCCGGTGGTGAGGTTGGTCCGCTCGGCGACCTGCCCCGCGGTGGCGGATCCGACGTCCGCCAGGTAGTCCAGGCACTCCAGGTCGCTCACGGTGAGGCCCAGCCGCCCCGCGATGGCGTACCGGAACACCGTCGACAGCCGTGAGTTCTCCCGCCCGGCGCGCATGAGCTCGGCGATCGCGGACGCACGGGCCGGTTCGTAGGACATGCCCGCAATCATGCCCACGGTACGGTGACCCGGTGCAGCCGAGGTAACACCCGGGTCAGCACCCAGTGCGGTGCGGCCGCGTTCCCGGTGAGGCGGCTCATCAGCCGGGTGGCGGTGTCGACCGCGCGGAAGGCGTAGGAAACCATCTCGTCCTGGTAGCCCGCGATCGCATTCTCCACCGGTGCGCCGTTCGTCAGGGCCTCGACCAGCCTGTGGCCGAGCAGGGCGGCGTCGCGCAGCGCGGTGTTGCCGCCGTGAGCGCCGAACGGTGGCATGGCGTGCACGGCGTCGCCCATCATCGTCGCCCGGGGCACCGCCCACCGGCGGGGGCGCCGGCCGGTGGCGAAGAGGTTGAGCACCGTGGCGTCCAGCTCGGCCGTGTCGACCAGCCGTCGGATGAGCGGGTGGAAGTCCGCACTCATCCGGACGGCCAGTTGCCGCAGCGCCAGCAGGTCTCCGCGGAAGCGGATGGGCACCTGCTCCGGCCGGAGCAGCAGTCCCCACATGACGTAGTCGTCGCCGGTGGGCGCGAAGCTGCCCGGGGCCATGCGCGCGAACGCCTCCCGCGGGCTCTCGCCGAACCGCATGGAGGTGAAGAAGAAGGCGCGGCCCGGCTGGTTGGCGATGGCCAGGACGCCGCTGGTACGCAGCGCGTCCGGGATGACGCTCCTACCGCCCTGCCGCAGGGGTGACCGGCCGTAGACGCCCGCCATCGGGGCGTACGCCGGGTCCGCGTCCGGCATGAGCTGCGCGCGCAGCGCCGAGCCGACGCCGTCCGCGCCAACGACGACGTTTGCCGCGGCGGCTCCGCCGTCGGAGAACCGCAGCCGCAGCCGCAGCCTTCCCGGCCCCCCGCTGTCCACCGCGACGGCGTCCTTGCCGTAGTGGATGCGCCCGTCCAGTCCGGACTGAAGGATCGACCGCAGGGTCAACCGGTCGACCTGGCGGGTCGCGTGCAGCTCGTCCTTGAAGGTGATGGTAAATGCGTCCCGCAGCCGGCTGTCGGTGAAACGCAGGTGCCCACCGGGTTCGTCGCTGGTGGCCAGCGCCAGGCGGTACAGCGGCACGGGCAAGCTCTCGCGCAGCGCCTCCAACCCGTACCGGTCGAGAATGAGCCGGTAGCCCTGCCGCCGGACGAAGGGGCCCGGGTCCCGCTCGTAGACATGCACGTCGATGCCGGCGCGCATGAGGTACTGGGCGAGGCACAGGCCGGAGAGGCCGCCGCCAGCGATTGCCACTGAGAAGTCAGTCGATATCATCATGCGGTTATCTTAATGACTAAGATGTTTTGGGCAAAGTTGTCCGCATGCCATGGTCCCCGAGCCGTCCGCCGGCCACCTCGGATACCGTCAGGCAGGGCGCACAGCGCGGCAACTCAGCAGGTCCGATCATGGGGCTGCGGCGTCAGCTCGGCGAAGGGCCGACCTGGCGACCATCCGTCGCGTCTCCCGGCGGCCGGGTCAGGCGAACGGGCCGTGGATGCGCCACATGCTCAGACCGGCCAATGCCGCCGCGAGCGCGACGTACGCCGAGAACTCCAGCAGCTGGAAAGTCCAGTAGCGGCTGCCCGGCTGATACGACACGTCGAAGTAGAGGCCCTTCCCGGCCAGGCAGACCTTGAGCTGCTCCGCCGACGCATCCAGGCAGCCACGGAGCTGTTGGTCACCGGCGACCTGGCCGTCCGCCGTGCGGAGCTCGTTGTCGAAGTCGATGACCCACGCGTCCGGATCGCCGGGGATCTCGTAGCCGCCGGCGCCGGCACACCGGCTCGAGCGCAGACGGCGAAACCAACAAAGATCGGGTGCAGGTTTCCGCTTTTCGCGGTGCCTTTCCAGCGGCCCCCGGCCCGAACCCGCCGTGCCAGTTGTCCCGGCAACGGGCTCTCCAGTGACTACTACGTAAGCGAATTGGCAGGGTTCCGGTTATGGATGCTGTCGTGGCAGGCCGGACACACGATCAAGGTCTTGCGCCGCATCCTGGCCATCAGTTGCGCCCACACCGGCTGAGGTCGCCCCGGGATCGCGAGCTGGGCGAGCTTGGCGACCTGGTGCACCTGCACTTGGGCGCGTTGCTCGCATAGCTCGCATCGGTCTCGGCGCAGGCGGGCGAGGAGTTCGCTGCCTTTGTGTCGGCCGACCAGTGGGGCGGGTTGGCGGTCGTCGAGGACCGCTTTCTTCTGCCGTTTGAGGGGGGAAGCCGCCGAACCGTGTCACCTGCGGGTTCCTGCCGGCGCGTTCGACCGTGGCTTGGAAGCACACTCGCCGCCCTGACGGGGTGTCGATGGTGGCCTGGTACTTGTCGGCCATCTTCGACACGGTCGAGCGGTGCTTGCCGGCCAGGGTCTTGAGCATGGAGGTCAACATGACCCATTGCAGCCGGTTGAGCCTCCACACGTCCTGCGCGAGCAGGTAGTACTGCGGCGCGGCTGAACTGCCGATGAGCGGACTTCGGGCGGACGTCACTTTGTGGGGGCGGGTCGGATACCTGGGGTCGCTCAGATAGCGACGACTCCGATCGCGACCAGGCTGGCAGCGATCGATAGGAGAATGGCCCATATCAAGCCGGTTCCTCCGCGGGCCTGCGTCCGGTTCGTGGGTCGCGGCCACCGTCGGGGTCGCCAGATCGGTTGTGGTTCCAATATCAGGTAGAGCAGGGCACCGACCTGACCGATGGTGAACAACCAGAGCCAGGCCCACCTGTTGGCGTATCGATGGTTGGCGTGAGCGAGCATGAGCACGAAGGTCCCGATCCAGGCGGCCACCGTTCCCACGTACAGCGGTTCCCACACAACGTTGGCGGGCCACCATTCGGCCGGATGGTCGGCGCGGATCCTTACCGTCGTGGGATGGCCTGACGCGTCGACCTGTTGGTGGAGCCACTGCAACGCCGTGTCGTTGTGCGGATCGACTGCGGACGGCCGTCCGCTGTTCTCCCGCCAGGACACCAGCGTGGAGGCCCGCCACCGCCACCAGCCGTTTGCCCAGCGGACCTCGTGGTTGCTGGGCTCGTAGTCCAGGTAGGTGACCCGGCCAGCGGCCAGGTCTGCGGTCAGATCCGACTCCGGCCGCTGCGGCGGGCGCTGTGAAGCCATGGCGGTCGCGGCGCCGGCGAGAAGGACGAGCAGTAGCAGCACACGGAACGCGGCGCTCCACCAGTCGCCGGGCCGCCAGCGGGGCGTGGACTCGGCGACCGAAGCCGATTGATGTACGACCATGCCGACTCCTGACCGCGTTGGTTCAGTCGATCAGGAAGGAGTGTCCCATCCGGATGCCACCAGCAGTGGCACCGCTACGTGATAAGGCACCAAGATCAGGTGCGATCTTCTAGCCGCGATCCGCGCGCTACGAAACGTAACGGCAGCCGTACGGCCGGCGCGCGGAGCGGCCGGTGAAAGGGCTCGTCGGACACGGGTGGCTTGAGTCATAGGTTCGGCTTGGGTGCTCCGTGGGTGCTCGTATGTTCCGCAGCTGGACGGACAAGCGGCGCACATCCTGGATTTCCGGCTCGCACGGGCGTCGACACCGTTCGACTTCGATGGCGGTCGTGGCGTAGACCAGCGGTTCCGTGGCTGGACTGGGCGGGATGAGGAGGGTGTCGAGCATTGCTCGCGATGGGGAGATTGGCGCGCTGCCAGCGGATGGTTTCGAGGGGGGTACCTCGGCGGCGACGGTGTGCAGCATCGTGTGCGGCTGGTCGATGTGTGGGGCGGTGCGGTTTGAGGCGGCACGAGCTGATGACGGGAGAACCGATTTGGCCTGCTGGCCGACGTAACGGGGCGGAGGCTGCGCTGAGGAGCTGGTCCGGCAACGCGCTGAACGTCAGGCCGCCTGAGATCCGTTAATCACTGGACGGGCGGCGGGCGGCGGCGGTAGCGTTCCGTCGACCGTGGTCCGGCCTGAGGGGGTGAGCACCGTGAACGCTGTAGCGATATGGGTGCTCCCCATTTCCGTCACGGTCGGGCGACTGTAGTAGGTGCCGCCCGGGAGCGTCCCTTTGGGATCTCCCGAAAGGTAACACCGATGAACACACTCGTCATCACGCGCGTCGCCGAGCGGCAGTGGCATGCCCTCGACGACGGCCTCGTGGTCGGCCGCAGCGACGCCTCGCCCCGGCCGGACGGCCGCCTGTTCCTGAGCATCGACGCCTGGCACGACGACGTCTTCGAACGCCTCGCCGAGGCCATGCTGGCCACCCTGGCGCGGCCGCTGTACACCGTCGTGGACGAGGCCGACCTCGACCTGCGAACCCGGTGGGTGCAGGCCGGCCTGACCACCCACCGCCGCGAGTGGGAGTACGTCATGTCGAGCGGCGGCGACGGTGCGGTACCACCGCCGGGTCTGACGCTCTTGCCCATCGGCACCGCCGAGCTGGACCCGCTTCGCCACCTGGACCGGACGATCCGCGCCGAGATCGAGGCCACGACCGGTTGGGATCAGATGCCGGCGGCGGTACTGTCCCGACCGCTCGACCCCGCCTACTACGCGGTCGCCGCCGAGCGCGACGCCTGGGTGGGGCTGGCCCGATTGGCGCTGCTGCCGAGGCACACGAGGATCGGCCTCATCGCGGTCCGGTCCGACCACCGCCGCCGCGGCATCGCCCGCGCCCTGCTTGCGGAGATCTTGGCGGCCACCCACGCCCGCGGCGTCGCGACGGTCTCCGCCGACGTGCACGAGGCCAACACCGCGGCCATCGCCCTCTTCGAGGCCGCCGGCGCGCGCCGCACGGGCAGCAACCTCGAGCTGATGATCCGCTGATGCCCAAGGCAACCGATGGCATCCAGCTGGAGGGCACTGTTCTTGAGTGCCTGCGCGATGCAAAGTTCCGCGTAGAGCTCGCCAACGGCCACATCGTCCTGGCCCACATCAGCGGCAAGATCCGCAAGAACTACATCAAGATCCTGCCGTTCGACCGTGTGCTGGTCGAGCTCAGCCAGTACGACCTGACGAGGGGCCGGATCCTCTTCCGGTACCGTAACTAGCTTTCGGAAACGAAGGGCGGCGCCGATCTCCCGGCGGCGCCCTCGTCAGTGCTCCGTGTCTTTGATGCTGCGCCCGGGGGCGGCGCTGAACGCGTGGTGCGTGTTCGTGCGACCAGCGCTGGCTTGGTCAGGCGTGCTGCCAGGCACTTATGTCGAACCCGTACACCTCGTGCGTGCCGGCACAGAAGATCGTTGCGCTGCCTGGGCTCCATCGAACCTGGTAGAGAGGCGCTCCTGCCCGAACTGCAGCAACGGCTGTTCCTCTAGTAGGACACCAGATGTGTAGTGATCCGTCGGAGCCGGCGCTGGCGAGCCAGGATCCGTCGGGGACGACCGCCAACATGTTCACCGCGCCCGTGTGGCCGGTGAGGGTGTGGCGGAGGCTACTGGTGGCTGGATCCCAGATCCGCACCCTTGCCGTCGACGCCGGCGCTGGCCAGCCCAGGATCCGTCCGGCCCGACCGCCAGGGCGTGCACCGGGCGGCTGTTGCTGGTGAGGCTGCGTTGGAGTGCGGGGTGGGGTAGATCGGGTGGTGGCCAGGTGTGGTGTGGGAAGGGTTGGCAGGTAGGCGGTGAGTAGGGGTCGCGGGCGCCGAGGACCTACCGGGTGGACGCCGACCGCGGTAGCCCGGCCGCGCTGTGGTCGCTGGCGGTGCTGCGTCAACATCAACGCAGCGGGGACGCGGCCCGGCGCGGAGGCTCTCTACCAGCGGCCGACCTTGGTGGCACTTCCTCTCTGTATGCCCTAGGAAGACTGCACGCAGCCAACCCCAAGCCGTTCGTAAGACGCCAGCATGCGGTGTTGTAATTGCGGCAGGCGATGACCGCCCAAGCCACGGGAGAAGGATGCGGCTGACGATCAAGGTAGTGGGCGATGATCAGGCCGTCGCGTGGTCCCTGAGAGCTTGGCTCGCGCACGAGTCCCTTTCATATGGCGACGGGGAGGTACTGGAGGTCCCGCCGGACTCAAACATGGGTTCCGTGCCCGGCTCGCTGATCTTCACTGTCGAGAGCGAAGGGGCTGTCAGGCGCTTGGCGGCGGCGATCGTCGAGTGGCTCCAGCACCACCAGGGCGCAGCGGTGGAAATCTCCCGACCGGGACGAGTCATCACCCTCAATTCGGGCGCAAGCCCTGCCTCGATCGTTGAGGGGGCTGCCGCAATTGCTAGCCCACCACCTGGTCCGGAGTTCCCGACCGAACGGTAAGTAGCGGGCGACGTCCTTGCGATCGGGCTCGTCATGAAGAGGCGCATCGATTCTACTCCGCGCCACACCTCGACTGCTGCGGCGCCGCGGTTAGGCCAGCGGGTCGGTGCCGGGGGTGTCGGCCGTTGGTCCTGGTGGCGTGGCCCGGTATTTGTCGAGGGCTGATCGTCGGGGGTGGTAGGGGCGGGCGATGGTGGAGGCGAGCTTCGACCACATGTCGCGTTCGGCGGTGATGGTGTCGGGTAGGCGTAGTCCCATCGACTCGGCCAGTGGTTGGCGGCCGACGTTGACCAGTGAACGGACCGCGGCGGCCCAGTCGTCCGTGGTTTGGATCGCGAGTACGTACCAGCCGCGGGTCAGCACGAGCGCGGCGGCCGCGAGTAGGTAGAGCGGCCACGCGCCGGGCGCGGCGGTCAGAGTGCAGGCGAGGGTGGCGACCGCGAGGAGCAAGTTGCCGTAGAGCATGGCGACGGCCATGTCCACTGTGGTGCGTGCCTGGTCGACCTGTTTGGTGGCGCGTTCGGGAGCGGCGGCGCTCAGCTCGTACCACATGCGCTGGGAGTCGAGCCGAAACCGGTCGTAGCCGTATTCCTCCAGCCGCCGGATCGCGTTGCCTAGCCGGGTCGGCACCACCTGCCGCTCGTCTACCGGGTATCGGCTTAGCCGTTCGCGCAGCAGCCCCAGCTGGGAGGCACTGCGGGCCAGGTCCGCCCGGTACGGCGCCAGGCGTGGGTCGGCGCGGACCTGCACGAGGCGTTCGCGGTCCTCGTCGTCGGTTAGCCGGTCGGCTTCCTCGAGCTGGGTGAGCTCGACCAGGTCGACCCGGCCGAGCAGCACCTGCCGCCGTTCGATCTGGCGGCGCCGCCAGCGTTCCAGCACCGCGCTCGGCCGCCAGCCGCGCGGCTCGCCGTCCAGCGGGCGCCAACCGACGTATCCCTCCAGCAGGCGGTACAGCGGGGTCTGGACCGCGGCCAGCAGCAGCCCGACCACGACGGCGACGGTAGCGACCACTAGGCCGTCCTGGGAGATGCCCCGCCCACCGGCCAGGCCGGCACCGGGTAGCACGACGAACACGAAGACCAGCACGTTGAGCGCGGCGGGCAGAATCCAGCCGATCAGCAGCGGCCAGCCGCCGCCGATGATGCCCTTAACGATGTCGCTCATCGGTCGGTGGGGAAATCGGGCCCCGGCGGCGGGCCGAGGACACCCTCGTCCGGCCCGCCCCAGTGGGCGCCCCCGTCAGCCGGAGCGGCAGGATCGTCCCAGCCCGGATCCTCGGCGGCCGACGTGTCCACGTCGTCCGGGGTGCGGATCCAGGCCTGCAGGACGACGCCCTCACCGTAGATGGTGACCTTGCCGAAGTCGCGTAGTGGCACCGGATCGTCGCCCCGGCTCAGGGCGTGCCAGGCCTGGTCGGTGAGCGCGACGGCCAATGGCGGGTCGGCGGCCGGGCCGTGCAGCGCGGCGACGAGCCGCAGCGCCCGGTCGGGACTGTCGGCCTGGTCGATCACCAACCACACCGGGTCAGGCGCGCCGGCCAGATCGCCGGCAAGCACCGCCGGCAACTGGACCGCCACGGCCGCCGGATGTACCCTCTCGACCGGCACGCGCAGCACCAGGCGCCCGCCCAATTCCTCGACGCTGACCGGCCCGAGCGGCTCGGCCGCGGAACGGACCGCCTCAAACAGCGCGGCGACGTCGTAGCGGCCAGCATCCACGACAAGGATCCAGGATGGACTCATGATCCCAGCATCCTCTCAGAACCAAAGACGCCTGACATTGAGGCTGGCTACAAGCTCAGGACCGGGGGAGTGGTCCCGCGCTGCGATGACGGCCGAGGCCGTATCAGCGTGCGCGCTTCCGACCCTCGTAAGAGGTCAACCGGCCGTACTGCCGCGGGCGACGAGCCACTAGCGGTTCCTCCCCGCAAAGAAACCTGGGCCAATCGTGGCCCTCTTCCCCAGCGTTTGGATGCGTACTGGGGGAGAGGGCCAAGGGAGGCGGGGCATCGGCTGTCCGACCGACCGGCATTCGGCTGATCCGCATATGTGCAAGGCGCTAACCTGCGGCGATGCGCACCAAGACAGTAGCCGCGATCACTCTCAGCCTGGCATTTGCTCTGGCGGGCTGTTCGAGCACCAGCGACGGCAATACAGCGGCGGCGCCAGCCGCAGCTGCCGCAACAACCATGGCCGATGCCACGACGCCGGTCCCGGCTCAACCGAGTCCGACGAAGACGGTTCGGCCGACTGCGGCTGCGACGACTGCGAAGGCGACGATTGCTCCGGAGAAGATCAAGGTACCCAACGGTGTCGGGCTCGACTACCAGTCGGCGCAGGACCTGTGGCGCGCGGCCGGATTGCATGTCGCGCCAGCTATCGACGCGACCGGCGCCCACCGGCTCCCGTTGGTCGACTCCAACTGGATAGTTGTCTCGCAAGACCTGAAGGCGGGAACCAAGGTCGCTGCAGAATCGTTCATCACCGCGACAGTCAAGAAGTACTCCGACGGCTAATCCATGACCCAAACAGCTGGGATCGTCGGGCCCGATGAATCTCCGCGTGTGTCGGCGCTCACGTAATTCGGTTCTGGCACAGCAAACGTGGGCGCGGTGGCGGTGATCGCGAACGGAGCGGACGTCTGTCTATGATGGAGTCCGGATGCCAGCTGTTCACCTGGAGGCGTTGAGCAGCAACGCTTTACACCGAGGCCGTTGGCCGGGATCATGTCGCGGTGCAAGATCAGCAATCGGTCGGTGTGTTGCCGCGTCATCTGCGCCAGGTGCGCGTCGAAAGGGTCGAGGACCGGCCGGACGCGGTGCATATCCATGCCAAGGTCGACACCGACGAGGCGGCCTGCCCCGCGTGCCAAGCGGTCTCGAGGTCGGTCCGTGAGCGGTACCGGCGACGGTTGGCGGACACTCCGCTGGGGGCCACACCGGTGTGGATCCTGCTGCTCCCGCAGCACCACCCTCGCGGCAGTGCGCGAACACGTAGACCGCTTCGCCGGCATGATCCGCACCCTCGGCGGCGCCGACCTTCCACAATGGATCACAAACGTGCAAGCCGACGACCTGCCCAGCCTGCACACCTTCACCAAAGGACTGCAACGCGACCTCGACGCGGTCACCGCCGGCCACACCCTGCCCTACAGCTCCGGCGCTATCGAAGGCGCCGTTAACCGCATCAAAACGGTCAAGAGATCGATGTACGGCCGCGCCAAGTTCGACCTCCTGCGCCTGCGAATCCTCGAACCCCACTAACCAGGCCGAGCGCTACAGCGCCCACGTTTGCTGGTGCCAGAACCGAATTACGTGAGCGCCGACACCGCGTGACATTCAGCAATCGGATGCACTCTGCACGTCCGACCCTCATCAGGAGTACAAAGCCTGGCAGGTACGCCCAACGCGCTCATCTGCCGCCGACCGGGTGCCGGGCTCCATGGGCACTGGTTGGTTGGTGTTGCTGGAAGTGTCCTGGTGAGCGTGGTCAGTCGAACCAGTTGAAGAGGGCGTCGCCGAGGCGTGCCAGCTGGTGGTAGGCGATGTCATGCCTCTCGTTGGCGTTCAGGTGGGTCAGATGCGCCTCGGTCAGCGGTTGTTCGAGGTCGGCTGGTGCGGCGACGTTCAGGCCGGCCGTGATGAACAGGTCTGGTCGCGGCACGGCACGGAAGGCTGGTGTGAGCGCGTGAGGGTCGGTGTCCTCGGCGGCCGCGACGAGGAACGGGCCCGCGTTCAAGAGCAGTCGGAGCCGTCTGCCGTCGATGTCGACGCGGACCCGGTAGTGGTTGCGGCCCACGGTCGGCGGCTCAACCCGGCCGAGAACGTGTCCGCCGGTTTCTCGGGCGACCTGGTGTACTGCGGCGAGCCAGGTCTTGGCCACGGTGGGATTGACGTGGGCTGTGGTCACGCCGGCGACCAGCATCGTTTACGCGGTCTCTCGGGAAGGGTCGTTGATGATCCAACGCAGTGCGGTTATTGCGTTGGAGTAGCGGCGGTACCGCGGGTTCTGGGATGAAGGCTGTGCAGGAGGAACTCGCTACGCTCGCTACGCATCCTTGGCCTCGACGGTCTGAGTGTTCGCCGGTGCGACGACGTCGCCCGCACCGGCAGGGTTCTCGGCCGTGGCGAGTTTCGGGTGCTCGGGCAAGGTGAGCGATCGAAGGCCGGGGAAACCAGACCTTCGGCGTCTCCGCAGGCATCGCCGGGCGCGAGGACGGCGTGATGTTCGCGTCGGTTGCCCTCCAGGACAGCTTGGTTTCCGCCGTTCCTGGCTTCGTGGTCCCGACCCAGACCACTGGCCGGCCCGTGAACGACGCCTCTCCCGCCCCGTAGACGCGATCGCCCAGCCGGGCCAGGGCGAGCGCGACTTCATCCTGCGTGAAGGTGAAGTGGCCCCAGATCTCCAGCCCGATGATCAGGTGCAGCGTGCCAGTCTCGTTCTGCTTGAGGTGGTATCCGAGGCCGCCGACGGACAGCACGAACTCGAACGTCTTGAGCTCATCGCGTTTCGGGTGGTGATGTGCTTCGACGCCTAGCCACTTGCCAACCCCTTCGAGGTGGGCCGCTTCACGTGCTAGGTATGCCAGGGCCCCGAGGAGTACGCCGTCCGCGTCGTAGATATCAGTCTCTGGCTGGCCAGTCACTGCGATGATCTCGCTCTGATCCCCGCGGACGTGGACGGTGCACCTGCTGGGGTCGTACGTGATCGACTCTACGTACAACCGCTTCACTACCGGCTCGCCATCGATCATGACGATCTCGGGTTGGAGCGCCTCAACCTTGCCCTGCTCAAGACCGACCCGCGTCAGCGCCTTGCGGCTGAATCCTGCCCTGGACACAAGCACCAGCTTGTTCGTCGGGAGTCTGCGGTGTTTGTCGATCTGCTGCTCCACCCATTCAACGGATGCGGGCCTGCCTCTCTGGTTAACCTCCAGCGAGATCACGACCCGTTCTCCGTCAGCCTCGGCCTCAACGACGATGTCTACCTCGCGCTGCCCGAGCACCGGGTCGTCCAAGAACTTCGACTCTGTGACAGTCACGCCAGGTCCGGCGTGGTGCTGGCGCACCAGGTGCACGATCGCCTGGAACGGGGTGGTCCGCCTGGGCATCCCGAAAGGATAGTCCCCTGCCGCGACGGTCGACGTCACAGCTGCTACCTGCGCCATCTGCCGCCACCCCTTCAAACGCGAGCGCACGGTGCAACGATCAAGACCGTCCACGTTCAACGCCGGCAGGAGACATCGGCCAGCGGCCGTCGCTTGGCGGCGACCGCTCATGGCCGATGAGCGGATATCCCGCTTCGGCCTTCGTGGTGTCCTCCGCCACGTCAAAGGTGCTGCTTACGCTCGGCTCGTCGCGGCTCATGTGCGGGTGCGCCCGGCCGGCATCCGCCGGGGCGTGATAG
>Ga0272482_10000204_pt1 | contig 18760 bp, 17 predicted proteins | sample RVTome_8_FD_192427 | JGI IMG/M metagenome (GOLD analysis project Ga0272482, IMG submission 192427) | Soil microbial communities from uranium-contaminated site in the Upper Colorado River Basin, Wyoming, United States - RVT160D0 (version 2) ...
CATCTTCACGGTCTCGCTCGGCGGCGTCGGCACCATTGACCACGTGGTCAACAACACCGGTGCGGCGACCGGCGGCGTGGAGACGATCCCGGTGTACATCACCAACTTCCCGTAGCCGTACCGGGAAGGACTGTTTTGAGCGTGCGCCGCGGTCGCGTTTCTGGTCATGGTCAACCTCGCAAGGTCGGTCGCACGCTCCCGGGTCGAGGGAGACGTTCGTGACGGTCGCCAGTTTCATCGCCAACAGTTCCCTTCACGCTCGCGGCGTCGGTCAGTATGACCCGGCCGCGGCGTGGGGCGCAGCCCGCCGGTTACCTCGCCGGTGTGTGGGCGTTCTCGGCGGTGCGGGCGATGTTCGCGACCATCCCGCCGAAGACGGCCGCGTGGAAGGGGGCCACGGCCCACCAGTAGAGGTGTCCGGGGAGTCCGCGGGGGAGGAAGACGGCGCGTTGCTCGTAGCGGACCTCGCCGTCCACCTCGGTGATGCGCATCTCCAGCCAGGCGCGGCCGGGTAGGCGCATCTCGGCGCGTAGGCGCAGCAGCCGGCCGCGTTCGATCTGTTCGACCCGCCAGAAGTCCAGCGCCTCGCCGGGGTAGAGGCGGGTGGGGTGGCGGCGGCCGCGGCGCAGCCCCGCGCCGCCGACGAGCCGGTCGAGCCAGCCGCGTACGGCCCAGGCGAGCGGGAACGAGTACCAGCCGGTGGTGCCGCCGATGGACTCGATGACCGTCCACAACCGCTCTGTTGAGGCGTTGACGGCGGTGTCGCGGTCGTCGGTGTAGACGGTGCCGCCGGCCCATCCGGGATCGGTGGGCAGTGGGTCGGACGGCGCGGCGGCGGTGGACCAGCGGGTCTCGACGTCGCCTTCGGCGCTGCGGGCGAGCGCGAGCCGCACCGCGGCGTCGAAGCCGGTCAGCCCGCCGGGCGGGTCGGGGATGTGCGCGGTGATCGGCTTGTCCTGGACGATCGCCTCGTGCACCAGGCTCTGCACCAGGGGCCGGGCGAGTCGCCCCGGCACGGGCGTCACGAGCCCCACCCAGTACGCCGAGAGCCGAGGGGTGAGGGGCCGCACTGGCACGATGATCCGGCGGGAGAGGCCGGCGACCTTCGCGTACCGGCGCATCATGTCGGCGAAGGTGAGTATGTCCGGCCCGCCGACCGCGAAGTCACCCTCCACTGTCGACGGTAGGTCGGCGGCGGCGATGAGGTAGTACAGCACGTCGCGGATGGCGATCGGTTGCACGCGATTGCGTACCCAGCGTGGCGCGACCATCGCCGGCAGGCGCTCGGTGAGGTAACGGAGCATTTCGAACGACGCTGAGCCGGAGCCGAGGATGACCGCGGCGCGTAGGACGACGGTTGGTATGCCCGAGCTCAGCAGTGTCCGGGCGACCGTCTCGCGGGAGCGCAGATGCGCGGAGCCGTGTGCCGCCGCGTCGGGCGCGGGGCCGCCGAGGTAGACGATCCGCCGCACGCCGGCTTCGCGGGCGGCCGCGGCGACGTTTTCCGCGCCGCGCCGCTCCTGGGCTTCGAAAGCGGCCTCGCCGAGGGAATGGACCAGGTAGTACGCCGAATCCACGCCCTCGAGCGCGGCCGGCAGCGTTTCCGGCCGGCCGACGTCGCCGCGCACGACCTCCACCGTGGACGCCCAGGGCACGTCGGCGAGGCGCTCCGGCGAACGGGTCAGGCAGCGCACCTCGTGGCCGCGCGCGGCGAGGCGGGGCGCGAGGCGCCCTCCGACGTACCCGGTCGCGCCGGTCACCAGGATCCGCATCAGCCCGCCAGCGTGCCGCGTAGCAGGCTCCGCCCGGAGTGCGTGACGTCGCCGTCGTAGTCTTCGGCGGAGACGTCGACCAGCCGGTAGCGCCGAAGGTCGATTGTGGACGGCAGTGGCAGCAGCTCGTCCCCGCCGTCGCGGAGCACGCCGACCGACACCATCTGCGAGGTGTCGGGGTTGATCAGCCAGACCTCGTAGTAGCCGGGGCGCAGCGGCAGCCCGGTCACGTGCAGGTGCAGGCGCTCGCCGTCGGCTCCGTCGAGGACCCGGGCGACACCGCTCGCCGCGGTCTGGGCGGCGGGTACGGCGGCCAGATCGGCGACGGCCGCGACCCGCTCAGCCGGCGCCCGGTCCACCAGCCGAGTGGCGGCGAGCGTTACGGCGACCGCGGCGACGACCGCGGCCGCGGTGAGGGCCAGCACCCGAAGTCGGGGGCGCCGGCGTCGCCCGGACGGGGCGGGCCTCGCCGTGTTGAGCGAGTACGGCGTCGCCGGCTCCGCGCTCACGCCGGTGGCCGCCGCGACGCGCCGCCACACGCGCGGCGGCGGGGGTGGCAGCTCGGCCAGGTCCTGGGTGAGCCGGCCGAACTCGGCGACCTCCCGGGTCGTGTCCAGGTCGTCGCGGCAGGCGGCGCACTGCGCGACGTGGCTGCTCTCGCTCGGGTCCGGAACGGTCTCACCGAGTGCGAGGAGCACCAGCCGATCGGGATCCACGTGCCGCATTATCCACCTCCCATCGCTCGCGTAGCCGTTGAAGACCGCGACGCAGGTGGCTTTTCACCGTGCCGAGCGGCAGGCCGGTGACGGCGGCGATCTGCTGGTGGGTCAGGTCGTCGTAGAAGGCCAGCGCCAGGACCCGGCGCTGCTCGACGGGGAGCCGGCCCATCTCGTCGGCCACGAGCAGCCGGTCGACGACCTGCTCGGCGGTGCGCGCCTCGACGGGGTCGGCCACCATGACCGTCCGCACCGCGTCCGCGGCCTGGTCCTGCCGCCCGCGCTCGCGTAGCTGGTCGACGACCTTGCGGCGGGCGATGCCCATCAGCCAGCCGAGCAGCGTGCCCCGGTCCGGGTCGAAGGTCTGCCTGCCCTGCCAGGCGGCCACGAACACGGACTGCGTCACGTCCTCCGCGTCCGCACCGCTGGCCAGCAGGGATACGGCCAGGTGGTGAACGACGCGGCCATAGCGGTCGTACGCCTCGCGCAGCGCCTGCGGGCCGCCGCCCCGGAACCGCTCCGCCAGCCCTTCGTCGCCGCTCAACTCTCACCCCCCTTGTGAACCAATTCACAAGTACGAACCGACGCAACATGCATCCGTACTGCACCCTACCCGCGAAGTACAGCACATGAGCAGAACAAGATGGAGGAGGAGAACGATGCATCTCCGAGTGATCGCCACAGCCATCGCAGCCGCGGCAGCCGGCGCGGTCGTCCTGGCGGCGGCGCCAGCCTCCGCCGCGCAGGACTCGACCGTGTACGTGGTGCACGGCATCCCCGGCCAGCCGGTCGACGTCTACGTCAACGGCGAGAAGACCCTGCCGGACTTCCAACCGGCGAAGGTCGCCGGCCCGCTCGAACTGCCCGCCGGCGCGTACGACATCGCGCTCACCACACCCGGCGGCGACCCGGCCAACCCGCTACTCAAGGTGGACGGCGCGCAGATACCGGGCGGCGCCAACCTCAGCCTGGTCGCGCACCTGACGGCGGACGGAAAGCCCGCGCTCACGCCGTTCGTCAACGACACGAGCAAGGTGGCGGCCGGCAAGGTGCGCCTGGTCGTCCGGCACACCGCCGCCGCGCCCGGCGTGGACGTGCGGGCCGGCGGCACCCCGGTCTTCGAGGGCCTCACCAACCCCAAGGAGGCCAAGGGCGATGTCGATGCCGGCACGGTCAACGCCGACGTGGTGCTGGCCGGCACCGACGACGTGGTACTCGGCCCGACCGACCTGCGGTTGGCTGAGGGCAGCGCGACGATCGTGTACGCGATCGGCTCGGCCGAGGACAAGACGCTGGCCATCACCTCCCAGGTGCTGACCGGGCTGCACAGCGCGCCAGGCGGCGTCCCGGCCGGCTCGGGCGGGCTCGCCGACAGCGGGCGCCCCGCGTGGCTGTACCCGGTCGCCGGCATGGGCCTGCTGCTCCTGCTCACCGGCGCCGGCGCCGCCGTCCGCCGGTCGGCCATCGCGGGCAGGCGTTGACCGGCCGCACAGCCGGCACCGGCGCCGCCGCATCCGGAAGGATGCGGCGGCGCCGGCCGCTGCTGGCCGTGGTGGCCGGCGCCGCGCTGCTGGCGGCGGCGCTCGTCGTCGCCTGGCGATCCGGCGAAGGGGACGTCGGCGAGTTCGGTCCGGCGCTCGCCTCGCCGTCGTCGACGGCCGCCAGCCGCCCCGCGACATCACCGCCCGTCCCGGCCGCGCCGCCGCCGATGACCGCCGCTCTCGTGCCCAGGCGGCTGACCATCCCGGCGATCGGCCTGGACGCCGCCGTCCGGGCGACCGGCATCGACAAGGCCACCGGCCAGGTCGACGTGCCGCGCAGCGTGGACACCGTTGGCTGGTACCGCTTCGGCCCAGACCTCGCCGCCCGCGCCGGCTCGATCGTCATCGCCGGCCACGTCGACAGCGCCGAGCAGGGCGAGGGCGCGTTCTTCCGGCTGCGTGACCTGCGCGCCGGCGACCAGATCACGGTAACCGCCGCGGGCAGCGAGACCCGCGAGTACACAGTGGACTCCCGCCGGGTCTACGCGAAGTCGTCCGCGCCGCTGGACCGCCTCTTCGCCCGGGACGGCCCGCTACACCTGACGCTCATCACCTGCGGCGGCGCGTTCGAGCGCAGCGCGGGGCACTACCAGGACAACGTCGTGGTCACCGCCACACCCGCCTGACGACAAGGAGGCTGATCCGCCGCTCGCGCTGTCCGATGTAGACGGCTACGGGGCAGAGTCGATGCTGTCGAGCAGGCGGCGGATGTCGTCGCGGGATCGGATTCGAAGGAAGGTCAGGTGCCGCCACATGGGGTCGTTCGCCATGGCGAGGTACCGCTCCCGGTAGACCGAATGCCGGTGCCAGGCCCATACGATGACCGACTCGTTCGGGTCGCGGGTAAACAGGTTGTGCCACCGTTCGCGATTGCCGTTCCACAGCTCGACCCGGAGGGCGACCCGGCGCAGGGTACGCCAGATGACCTGACGCATGACCGTACGCCGCGGCAGGTCCAGCACGACCACGGTGTCGGCCCGCGCCCACACCAGGTCTCGGACCGCCGAGTAGTTGCCGTCCACGACCCAGCCGCCGGTGGTGGTGGCCGCGTCGACCCGTTCCCGAAACTCGGCGGCCGGGATCGGTTGCCAGTCGCGCTGATGATGGACCGCGTCGAGCTCGACGTACGCGACACCGAGGCGGGCCGCGAGCGCTCGACCCAGCGTCGACTTACCCGAGCCGGAGTTACCGACAACCGAAACGCGCATCATGACGGGCACAGTAGCGACGGGCCTAGGTTTCGGGCCGGAACGGGCGGGTCATCGCGGTGAGCAACGTGTGCTCGTCATCGTCCCCCGCGAGGTGCCAGGTGAACGCGCCACGCAGCCCGTGACCCGCCGCGAACAGCGCCCGCTCCTCGATAGACTCGGCATCCTCGTAGCTCACGAACGTCCGGGTACCGGGGTGGTAGAGCCATGGTGAGCGGGCCACCGGATGGCGGTGGCGCTGCCAGGTCGGATCGGCGAGCAGGTCACGCTTGATGTCGCGCCAGTCGCCGACCTCGACGGCGCCGACCTGGGGTTGGTACAGCCCGGCCCGCCCGCCGGCCGAGGAGACGCGGAAGCCCTGGCCGTAGAAGGGAACGCCGAGCACGAGCTTGTCCCGTGGTACGCCGTGGCGCTCATAGTAGTCGACGGCACCGGTGACGTTGTTCCACCGCCGCGGGTCGGGGGAGAGCGGATCCTGCGCCACCTCGGCCAGCGGCGCGTTGAACGTGGCGATCGGCGAGAAGCTGGTGCCGAAGTCGTAGGTCATGAGGTTGACGAAGTCCAGCAGGTCGGCGAGTGCCGCGAGCTCGTAGCTCTCCGCCGGGTCGTACGGGCCCGCCGACTGCAGACGGCCGGCCGGCAGTGCGGCGGTCAGCAGCCGGCCCGGCCCGAGCCCGTGCCGTAGCCGCTGAGCCAGCAGCGTGGCGTTGCGCCGATCCTCGGGCCGGTGGGTCAGCTCGGTCGGGCCGCCCGAGACGGGGAACTCCCAATCCAGGTCCAGACCGTCGAAGCCGGCGGCCAGCTCCAGGCTCTCGTCAACGAAGGCGGCCCGGGACCGCGGCGTGAGCGCCGCGTCGGAGAAGCCGCCGGCGCCCCAGCCACCGATCGAGAGGACGGTCCGCAGACCGGGATTGGCCCGCTTGAGCCCGGCGAGGGCCGCGAGGTGCGCGGGCGCCTGTGGCGGCAGTGTCAGCTGCCCGTCCTCGATCGTGGCGAACGCGTAGAAGACGTGGGTCAGCAGGCTGGCGGGCATCGCGTCGATCGGATACGTGCTGCCGTCCGTCCCGGGGAAATAGGCGCCCAAGACCGCCTGCCCCGTGATCATCTACGCACAGTAACAGGGAAGCTGGCCCCTCAAACGGGCCGCTAGGATCCTCCGCGTGGATCTGGACGGCACCGCCGCCCGGCTCGGGGTGCCCGTCGAGGACATCGACCGCGTGCACCGGCTCGCCGGCGATCAGCAGTCGGCCCCGCTGCCCGCCAAGGCCGACGCGCCCGCGATCCTCGACCGGCTCGGGGTGCGGCCGGACGACGCCGCCGAGATCATGGCGGGCTGGCCCGACCCTGACTCTCCGCTGTGGACTCCGGAGCTGCGCTGGCTGCTCGACCGCTCGATCGCGCTGGTCCGCGCCGATCTCGGGGGCCACGGCTGGCTGGTGCCCGGTCCGGAGCTGCCGCGCGACCGGGGCCCCGCCTGGCGTCATCTCTACGTGTACGCGTACCTGGCCCTGGTCGGCGTCGTCACGGGATACCACCGCGACCACGGCATCACCGACGCCGTGTCGTGGGTGAGCCTCGCGGATCTGGGCCGTAACCTCGCGGTCGACCGGCGGATGCGGGGGGAGGGCTGGCCGGTCATGCGGAGCTGGCTGACGCTGCACGCGCGCGGCGCCATCTACGAGCTGGGCCGGTTGCAGTACCACCGCGGCGGCACCGGCATCGACCTGCACATCCCCGAGTCGGGACCGATGACCCCGGAGGCGGTCGCGGCGTCGCTAGACCAGGCCCGCGCGTTCTTCCCGCGCCACTTTCCCGATGAGCGCTACACGGCGTTCTCCTGCGGCTCGTGGCTGCTCGACCCGCAGCTGCTCGAGTACCTGCCCGAAGACTCCAACATCGTCCGGTTTCAGCGGAGGTTCGAGCTGGAGCCCTACGAGGAGCCGGAAGGGCTGGACGCCGACGTCGAGGTGCTGCGGTTCGTGTTCCGCACCCTGACCACGCCGCTCGACCAGCTGCCGCGCCGCACCGTGCTCCAGCGGGCGATCGTCGACCACCTGAAGGCCGGCCGCCACTGGCAGATCCGGCGCGGCCACTTCCCGATCTAGCCACACCCGCGACGAGTCCCTGGATACCGGTATTCCACGTCCAGAGTCTGGGTGCCGGTTGCGCGAACGTGTAATGACGCGCTGCGGAATCATGCCGGCTCCCGGCCGGGTGGCGGCTCATCCGTTGGCCGCGATCGGGCCGGTCATACCATCGGCCGCGGGGCCGGCCAGGGCGGGCGGTCCTCTCCTGGGGGGCCAAATGGGGGACATATTCGACATCCTGAAAGGCCAGGTCGAACCGAACGCCAGAAACGCGGTCGACACCTTCGCGCGAGAGCTCTTCGAATACCACAAGGCGAAAGAAGATCGGCGACTCTATGCGACCATCATGGATTTTGCGCTGTTCATCCGCCACCGCACCATAGATCTTGCCCGGGAGAATCAGCCCCTTTCGGCGGACGACCTTGCCGCAATAGCGTCGATCGGGCAGGAACGCGCCATCGTGGGGTTTCCCGACACCGTGCAGGAAAATGTGCTCTCGTTGCACACCAGCCTTATGTTACGAGAGATCAGCGTAGCGCCGGCGACGCATGATATCGATGGTCTGCTGCGGATGGTCGGTTGGTTCTCCACCCAGGCGACCGTGGCTCGGGATAGCTACCTGCTGGGATACGAGAAAGGCCGTGCGGGCCGGCTGCCAATCGGCGAGCGCGTGCAGATGTGCGCGAGAAAACTGCTGGCCGACGATCCCGGTGCGCCACAGTTCGTCCGCAGCCTCCAGATGCCACTTCCCGGCCACTACACGGTGACCGTGATAAGGATTTCGGGCTCACCCCGGCCGTCGGGAGACCTGTCGCACGCCGCCTTGATCGAGGCGCTCCTACCGCGTCATCACATCCCCATGGCCTGGCAGCGACCGGACACATTCGTAGCGTTGGTCCCTGGCGATGACATCGACCCATCCTCCGCCAGCCAGAGCGCGCTTTCCATCGCCCAGGACTTCGCGGACGCCACCGGGCGCCCTTGCGCCGCCGGCGCCGCCACCGGGCCCGTCGGCACACTGGCGGAGACGGTAGCGATCGCGTGGCGGGTCAGCCAGGCGGCGCCCGCCGCGGCCGTGCCGCCCCACGTCCCCACGACGGCGGACCTCTTCGTCGAGATGGCATTGGCCCAGCAGCCGCGGCTCGACCACTGGTTGCGCGACCTCACCAAGCCGCTGGCAGACGGTCCCGACCTCGTCGCCACATTGGAGGCGTACTACCGCACCGACATGAACCGGCTGCGCACCGCGGCAGCACTCTTTATCCACCCCCGGACCCTCGACTACCGCCTGCAGCGCGTCCGTGAGCTGACCGGCGTGAATCCCGGCTCCACCCAGGGCGTCCGCACTCTCAGCACCGCTGTTTCTCGGCTGCGAGCCGGTGCATGGGGCTGAGCACGTCGACACCACCGCCGGTGCGAGTGACCCCGGAGAGTCACTCGCACCGGCGGGAGCACCGCTTGGTGAACGGTCGTGCCGCTCCTAGAACGGCTCGCAGTACATCGAGGATGCCGCGTCGTTGTACCTCTTGGGCAGACCAGGGCCGTCGAGGCTGGGGAGCATCTCCCAGAGCCGGGTGCCGCCGCCGCCGTAGTCCGCGAAGACCTCCGCGTACCAGGCGAACGAAGGCGAGTTGTTCTGCCAGGACGAGGCCCTGTCGTTGAACCCCCGGTCGTCGAAGTTGAAGAGCGTCCCGCTCCGGCACAGCGGACCGGGGTAGCTCAGCAGCTCACCGCCGAAATGGTCGTGCTCCCAGAAGCAGAGGCTCTCCTGCGGGCACGGCCCGGTCGCGGCGGCACCCAGCCTGAGCTGGACGCCGTCGCTGAAGGTGATGATCTCCTTGCCGGTCTGGGTCGCATCGGCGTGCTTTTCCAGAATGGCGTCGATCCTACTTTGGGTCGGCGTGACGGTGTCGGCGGCGGCCGTTCCCCCGGTGCCCGCCAGCAGCCCGGCGCCCGCTATTACGACGGCCGCCAAAATGCTCAGTGTTCGCCTCATTCCCCCTCCTTCGATTTCGGTGCCCACGGTCCAGTGACCATCCAGGCACGCATTCGCTTGCCTCTATTAGGCGTGAGGGGCCTTGGCCACACAAGCGATCTGGACGCGCTTTGCGCACACTGACAGCGCTTACGGCACATCCATCGGGCGCGATTTGTGCGAGGTTACGAAATCTCCGTTTCGGCCGGCGCCACCCCGCACGCTCGCGGATGAGGAGGCGGTCGGCTTGTCGCGTGAGCGGCGCGTGAGTGCGATGTAAGGGCTGCCAGGCAGCATGGTCGGCCGGTGCCTGACCAATCCGATGGGGGAACATGAACGACTCCGACGTCACCCCGTTTCAAGTCGCGATACCGCGGGCGGACCTCGACGACCTCGCCCACCGGTTGGCCCGGACCCGGTGGGCGGACGCGTTGCCCGAGAAGGAGGTCATCGCGGGCGGCGCGGGGACACCGGCGCCGCCCGGTTGGGAGTACGGGGTTCCGGTCTCCTACGTCCGCGACCTCGTCGAGCACTGGCGCACCTCGTACGACTGGCGGGTGCAGGAGGCGAAGCTGAACGAGTACCCCCAGTTCACCACCGAGATCGACGGCCAGCGCATCCATTTCGTGCACGTGCGGTCCGCGGAACCGGACGCCATCCCGCTCGTCCTTACGCACGGGTGGCCCAACTCGTTCGTCGAGTACCTCGGGCTGGTGGGACCACTCACCGACCCGAAGGCGCACGGCCGCGCCGGCGCGCCCGCCTTCCACGTGGTGATCCCGTCTCTGCCCGGCTTCACCTTCTCCGGACCCACGCGCGAGCACGGCTGGAACGCCGGCCGGACCGCGGTCGCCTGGGCCGAGCTGATGCGCCGCCTGGGCTACGACCGCTATGGCGCGCATGGCAACGACGCGGGCGCGATCGTCTCGCCGCTGCTCGGCGTGGTCGACCGCGAGCACGTCATCGGAGTGCACGTCACGCAGATCTTCTCCTTCCCGCGCGGCGAGGCCGGCGAGTTCGACGGGCTCACGGACGAAGAGTTCGGCGCGCTGGCGTTCGGCCAGGCCTTCGTCGAGCACGCGATCCACGACCGGGCCCAGCAGGCCCAGCCGCAGACGCTGGCGCACGCCCTCGCCGACTCGCCGGCCGGGCAGCTGGCGTGGGCGGGGCAGCTGTTCGGCGCCGCGCTCAGCCCGGAGGAGATCCTGACCAACGTTTCGCTCTACTGGTTCACCAACACCGCCGCGTCCGCGGGGCGGTTCTACTACGAGAACCACCGGGCGGCACAGGCGGCGGGCGAGACCGGGCCGACGACCGCGCCGCTCGGGCTCGCGGCGTTCGCCGGTGACTTCCGCGCCGTGCGCAGGTTCGCCGAACGCGACCACCACAACATCGTCTCGTGGAACACCTACGACCGCGGTGGGCACTGGGCCGCGCACGACGCACCTGACCTGCTGGTCGAGGACATCCGGCAGTTCTTCGACGCACTAACCTGAGCCTGAGAGGACCCCACATGACATTCCCGGTAATCACCAGCGCGCTCGACCTGTTGGGCCGCACGACCGCGGGCGTTCCCGCCGACCGGTTCGACGACCCCACGCCCTGCTCGGCCTGGACGGTGGCGCAGGTGCTGCTCCACGCGGCCGGTGACCAGCACGCGTGGGCGTCGTTCGTCGGCTCCGGCACGCTTTCGACCTACGACCCGTTCGACCCGCCGCGCCAGCACGACCAGGGGATCGACGAGGTCGTCAAGGACGCGATCGAGTCGGCCACGGCCGCGTGGGCCGAGGTCGACCCGGCGGCCGATTCGGTGAGTACGCCACTGCCGCCGGTGCCGACGCTCGCGCCGGCGCTCGCCGCCGCCGCGTGTGCCCTGGACGCCGCCGTACACGCCTGGGACGTCGCGGTCGCCACGGGGCAACCGTCGCCGTTGAGCCCCGAGCTGGCCGAGGCGCTCATGCCGGCGGCCCAGGCCACGGCCGAGCCGCTGCGTGGCTTCGCCTACGCCTCAGCCCTGCCCGCCCAGCCGGGCGACGACGCGGTCGCGGCCCTGCTGCGCTACCTGGGCCGCGACCCCGCCTGGACCCCGGGTGGCCGTTAGGAGGCCAACGGCGGCGCGGCGGTCCGCTTGATCTGGTCGATGACCTGGCGGGCGTGCGCCGCCCCGAGCACGTATCCGGTGTCTTCGTGAATCTCGAGGGCGGCCCGCGCATGCCGTGCGGCCGCCTCGGGATTCCCGCTGGCCAGCTCCGCGAACGCCAGGGCGGTCAGGGCGGCGCCGTGCTGGGTGCGGAGCCCGTGCGCCGTCGCGTCGGCGAGCGCTTCGCGCGCCCACACGGCGCCCGCCTCGGGGTCGCCCAGCGATCGGCTCGTATGGGCCAGTCCGATGCGGGCCTTGGTCGCGCTGCGCCGCTGCCCGCCGTCACCCATCAGGGCCAGCGCCTTCTGGAAGGACTCCGCAGCGGCCGGGTACTCCTGGCGGACCAGCTGGACGCCGCCCAGCGCGATGAGGGTCTCCGCCACCACGCGCGGTACGTCGAGGTCGCGTGCCTCGACCACGGCGGCGGTGGCGACGGACAGTGCCTCGTCAACGCGGCCGGCGTCGCGGTGCACGGAGGCCAGGTTGGCCATCGCCTCGGCTTCGTCCGCGGCCGAGCGTAGGTCCTGGAAGCGGGTGAGCGCCTCGCCGAGCCGGGCGGCGGCCTCATCCAACCGGCCTTGCGCCCGATACACCTGGCCGAGGTTGGCGCGGGCGACCGCGCCGGAATGCGGCGAGTTGATGCGGTCGCACAGCGAGCACGCCCGGAGGCTGGCCTCCTCGGCCGCCGCGAAGTCGCCCATCTCCAGGTAGGTGCCGCCGAGGTTCACCAACGCGTTCGCCGTCACAAACTCGTGGTCGCCACCGCTGGTGAGCTCCAGGACCGCGCGGAACAGGGCGGCGGCTTGAGCCAGCTGACCGAGTTCGAGGCGCACCACGCCGAGATTGCTCAGCGCGGCGCCCTCGACGGCGGGCAGGCCGGCGGCGTTGCTGATGGCTCGGGCCTGTTCCATCTCGTCGAGCGCCTCCGCGTACCGGGCGAGGTGCCAGTACAGGGTGCCGAGGCTGAGGTGCATCGCGGCCCGCGCCGGCAGGTCGTCCGCGCGGCTGGCCGCGGCGAGCCCGCTGGTGACCGCGGCCCGCCATTGGTCGGTCGTGCTGTGCGAGTGGAAGTAGCCGCGCAGCGCGTCCGCCAGGTGCCACGCGTACCGGGGGAGCGTGTGCTCGGCGACGGCGATGACCGAGGCCAGATTGAGCCGTTCCGCGTCCAAATAGGACAGTGCGGCGGTCGCGGAGTCGAACGCCACCGGATCGGCCGGTTCGGGCGAGGGCCGGTCGAGACGGGCCAGGTCCGGGTAGAGGATCGCCCCGGCCGTGTCCACCGCACGCAGATAGTGGTCGAAGAGGCGCCGCAGCGCGGACAGCCGCTCGACCTCCGGCTCCTCCGCCAGGGCCAGCTCGGCGGCATACATCCGCAACAGGTCATGCGGCTGGTAGCGGCCGGCACGGTGCTGCCGCAGCAGGCTCCGCGCGGTCAACTGCTCCGTCAGGTCTTCGGCGCAGGCCGTCGGGACGCCCAGCAGCGCCGCCGCGGCGGCTGGCGTGATGTCGCCGCCGGGCACCAGACCGAGCATCCGGAACAGCCGTGCCGCCGGCGCCGGCAGCGCGGTGTAGGAAAGCGCGAACGTGGCGCCGACCGCGGCTTCCGGATCGCCGGCGACCGCCAGGTAGCGCAGCCGATCGCCGGCCTGAAGCTGGCTCAGGTATCGCGCCACGTCGGCGCGTGGACGCCGGATCAGGTTCGCGGCGGCGAGCCGCAGCGCCAACGGCAGGTAGCCGCACAGCCGGGCGAGCTCGCTCATCAGGTCGGGTGACTCGCCCGCCACATCGGGGACCAACGCCGCCAGCAACGTCCGCGCCTCGTCCGGCGAAAGCACGTCGAGCGTGACCGTGCCGACGTCGTGCAGGGCGGCGAGCCCGCGCAGGTCGGACCGGCTGGTCACGAGCACCGCGGGTCCGGCGGTGCCAGGCAGCAGCGGCCGGATCTGCGCCGCGTCGGCGGCGTCGTCCAGCAGCATCAGCACCTTGCGGCCGGCGAGCCGGGCCCGCAGCAGGGCCGCGCGGGCGTCCAACTGGCTAGGCAGGTGAGACAGCTCGAGCCCGGAGGTCTGCAGCAGCTCGGCGAGCACGTCCATCGGGTCGCGGCCGCCGCCACCCGCGCCGGCGAGCCGCACGTACCACTGGCCGTCGGAGAAGGCGTCGCGCAGCTGGTGCGCGATCCGCACGGCCAGCGCGGTCTTGCCGACGCCCGGCGGTCCCCAGATCGCCATCACCGGCACCGCGCTACCGCCCGCCGCCCGCGCCAGCTCCTGCTCCGCCCGCGCGATCTGCTCCGCACGTCCCACATGGGTGCGCAGGTCGAGAGGCAGGGTGGACAGCGCGGTCCAACGCGCGGGGGACACCTCCAGCGACCCCGCCGGACGAGTGGCATCCGGCACGAGGCTGACCTCGCCCGCCAGTACCGCCTGGTGCAGCTCGCGCAGCCCGTCGCCGGGCTCGATGCCGAGCTCGTGCCGCAGCCTCCGATCGACGACCCGGAACGCCTCCAGCGCGTCGGCGCGCCGCCCGCTCCGGTACAGAGCGAGCATCAGCTGCTGCCAGAACCGCTCCCGCAGCGGGTGCTCCCTGGTCAGGCCGCGCAGTTCGGCGATCAGGTCCGCGTGCTGGCCACCAGCGAGCTCCACGTCGACACAGCGCTCGACGACCCGCAGTCGCTCCTCGTCCAGCGTGACCGCGTACGCGTGCAGCGACTCCGACGGCACGTCGGCGAGCACCCGCCCGCGCCAGAGCGCGAGCGCGGCGCGCAGCGACCCCGCCTCGACCGTGGCGTCGCCATCGAGCGCCGCCTTGTCGGCGCGGTCGAGCAAAGCCCGGAACTGGTACAGGTCGAGCGCCGCTGGAAGCACGTTGATCGTGTACCCGTCACCGTGGGTGACGATTACGTCGGGCTCTCCGAACGCGCGGCGCAGCCGGTGCACGTACGTGTGCACGGTGCCGCGGGCACCCGCCGGCGGCCTGCCCTCCCAGAGATAGTCGAGCAGGTCCGACATGGGCACGACCTGGTTGGCGCGCAGTAGTAGCGCACCGAGCAGGACGCGATGCTTCTCGGCCGGCACCGACAGCACCACGCCATCGACCGCGGCCCGCAACGGGCCGAGAACGCCGAATTCGACTTCCCCCAGTGTGAAACCCCCACGTGCGACCGGCGCGAGGCCGGCGACCCCCGTCTCGCCGATCGCGGGTAATCCTCGCATGCCCCTGCCCTGGCGGGAACCACTCAGGCAGCGGTGATCAGCACGATGACCTGGGGGTCATTGACGGTCTGCCGGCAGAACAGCCGCCGCGGGTGCGGCCGGATCGAGCGCCGCCCGCACCGCCGCCGCCTCCAATCCGCGCAGCAGCGCCTCCCCGTCCGCCGGCGAGATCACGTGTGTGTCCATGAAAATGGTCGCCTGTATCGCATCGGGAACGTCATCCAGGTGGACGATCAGCGGCTCGAAGGGTATGTCCTGGCGGGTCGTCCAGCGAAACGTGCCGCGCGACACCGCCTCCGGCAGCCGGGACACCGCCGGTGCCGGTGCCGACCTGTCCCGCTTCGCGAGCATCGTGCGGTCGTTGAAGTAGCACGGCAGCTCCAGCTCGCCGCCGCGCTCCGCCACCAGCCGGCGCACCAGGTCGTCCAGCTCCACCGGGTCGTAGTACGCGTTCTTGTAGCTGGTCAGGGAGACCCGCTGGGCCCGGTCGACCGCCTCGGCGAGTGAGGCACCCGCGACGTCGAGCAGGCACAGGCCGTACTGCGCGAGCATGCACACCACCCGGTCCAGCCCTGGCCGGAACCGGTTGTGCACCATCGGCCGCACGGCCACCGGGTTGATTCCGGTGACCCTGGCGAGCGCGACCGCGAAGAGGCCCAGCAGCGCCGGTGCCGCGGCGGCTCCGGTGCGGGCGCGGACCGCGTCGAGCGCGGGACCCAGCGCGTACGAGACGAACTCGCCGCGTCAGTGGCGCGGCTGGTGCCTGTCTCTCGACTCGGGGAACTGGCGCGGCGGCAGCGCGCGCAGGACGCCCTCCCAGTGCCGCAGCGCCGCCGCGTTCTGCCTCCGCCCGGCCGGCGAGGCCTGCCAGCGTGCCTGCTCCAGCGGCTGCGCGGCAGGTATCGCCGCCGTCGACCGCACACCGAGCTCCTCGAACAGCACCAGGGCGCCGGAGCCGTCGGCCACCAGGTGGCACATCACCATGACCAGGTGGGTGAGCACGTCGTGCTTGCGGACCGCGCCCATCCGGAGCGGCCAGTCGGCGGTGAAGTCGTACGCGGCGTCCTGGTACCGCAGCCGCAGCGCGTCGGCGACCTGCTCCGGATCGGCGTCGCCGGCCTCGACCACCTCCAGCGCGATCTCGCCCGAGGCGGACACCACCTGCCTCGGGGCACCGTCCGGCCCGAACACGAGCCGGGTACGGGCCGTGGGGTACCGGCTCATCACGTACCGCAGGCGGTCGGCGAGCTCCTCCACGGTGGTGCCGGCCGGCAGCGGGATCCACACGCCATTGGGTAGCCAGGACTTCTGGCGGACCATCGCCTGCCAGATGTCCAGCTGCCCCCAGGACAGCTCGCCGGTGCCGGCGCCGTCGCCCCTGAACCCCACGACGACCCGATCAACGACCGTGATCACTGGTCAGCCTCCCTGCTCCGGCGACGTCAGCGGGACTTAACCGGCAATGCGATGAGCCAGACAGGAAACATTCCTGACAGTACCGGAGGGCGGCGGGCAGTTGCACCGTCCACCGTGGACAATTCGACCGTTTATGCCGGGGGTGGGGCGAGCGCGTCGGCGAGCGCCTTCGCCAGCCACCGCTCGTATTCGTGGGGCGACCAGCCACGGTCGGCCACGAGCAGTTCGTAGATCTCGGGCGAGATCAGCGTCCAGATGATGTCGCGTGCGCGATCGGGGTCGAGGTCGGTGCGTAGGCCACCGGTCGAGGCCAGATGGTTCGCCATGACTCCGGCTCCGATGAGCCGCTCGCCGTCGATGGTGGTGCGGAACTGGGTCAGTTCGGGGTCGCCGCCGCGGGCGGCGGCGAGCAGCTTGGCGAGCATCGGTCCCACGCGTTCGCCGATCTGGCGGGCCCGGGCGGCGTAGCGGGCGAGCTTGTCGCGGGGGTCGGTCGCGGTGAACACGGCCTGGATCTCGGGGCGGTCGATCATCGGGATGGGCTCGTCGTCGCCGGCGAGCGTGACGTCGTAGACGGTCTTGATCAGCGCTGCCTTGGTCCCGAAGGTCTTCTTGACGGTCTCGGTGGAGACCCCGGCGTGGGCGGCGACCTCGCGCATGGTGACGGCCGCGGGGCCGCGTTCGGTGAGCAGGTCGCGGGCAGCGTCCAGGACGCCGCGGCGGGTGAGCCGTGCCTGCTCGGCACGGCGGGTGTTGTCGTATGACCGACGTGACATTGCATACCGTCCACGTGTATTGAATACTTGCCGGGTGTATCTGACACTATAGAGGGGACATCATGCGCACCATCGACAGCGACATCTGTGTCCGGTCCATGACGATCATGGCGTCCGGTGACCTCGACGAGTTGACCCGCGTCGTCCACCCGGAGGCGGTCAACCGCGAGGCGAAGGACGAGCCGCCAAGCTGCCGCGGGCAGGGGCCGGCCGCGTTCGCGGCGACCGCCCGCTGGCTGCGAGCCGCGTTCGCGGACCTCAACTTCGACGTCCATGACGTCGCGACCGACGGCGACCTGGTCGTCGTGCACTGCACCATGTCCGGTCGCCAGGTCGGCACCTTCCTGGCCTACGACGAGCGCGGCGAGGTCGCCCAGGCCTTTCCGTCGAAGGGCCGTACGTTGGCGGTCACCCAGACGCACTGGTTCCGGACCAGGGACGGTCAGGTCGTCGAGCACTGGGCCAACCGCGATGACCTCGCCATGGCCACCCAGCTCGGCTGGGTGCCGCCCACACCCGCATACCTGTGGCGAATGGCTCGCGCCAGACGGCATGCGCGTCGACAGCCGACCCACTAGGGCACGCCTGGGTCCATGGACCGCCCACCCCGCGGCCGGGTGGTCCATGGACGAAAGACGCCGCCTCTATGGTGGAGCGATGGCATCGGTCAAGCAGTTCCAGGTCACCTTTGATTGTGCGGACCCTGAGCGGGTGGCTCGTTTCTGGTGTGAGGTGTTGGGGTACGTGGTGCCACAGCCACCGGAGGGGTTCGCCACTTGGGAGGACTTCGATCGCGCGTTGCCGCCGGAGCGTCAGGGTGCGGCGTTCGCGTGCGTCGATCCCTCGGGTGTGGGCCCGCGGCTGTACTTCCAGCGTGTGCCCGAAGGCAAGGTGGTCAAGAATCGGGTGCATCTTGACGTGCGGGTCGGCACCGGGCTCGTGGGTGAAGAGCGCCTGGCCGTCCTCGAGGCCGAATGCGCACGGCTGATCGCCCTCGGCGCGGTACGCGAGCGACTACTGCTCGCCGATGACGAGAACGAGTCGTGCATCGTGATGCAGGACATCGAGGGCAACGAGTTCTGTCTCGACTAAGCGGCCGGGTGAGCCCGGCCGGAGATGGATCGCTGAGATGGATCCAAGCTCACGGCCTGGCTCGCCCTCGACCGGGCGACGCGCATCGCCGACACCCACCGGATACCGGCCAACGAACCCCGGCGCGAGCCGCGCGCACAGCGCACCGCCTAGCACCTTCCACTCGGGCCCACCTCGGCAACTTCCCGCAGACGCTCACCCACGCCTCGCTCGTCCAGGCCGCCCTGGCGATCCGCGACGCCCGGTGATCGTCTGTCACACCACGGTGAACTGGCTCTGGCTGACCACCGCGCCGTTGCGCAGGAACTTCCAGGTGATCTGCCGGAACGCGAGGTGGAACTCGACCCGACCGTCAGCGCCCACCGCGACCTGCGTGAGCGCCGCGTCGGCGAGATCGATCCGGAGGTACGCCGTGGCGGCGCACCGCTTGGCGTCGGTGCACAGCGTCAGCGCCACGGTGCGCATGTGCCGGCCCGTGGTGACATTGCGAAACAGCGCAGGGTATCCGGCGTCCACGGCACCGGTCACCCGTAGGTCGGCGACCTGCGGCTTGCCGGCACCGCCGCCCCCGGCCGCGACGGGCGCCTTGACCGCGTCGGCGAAGTCGACCACGTCGATGCCGCCCGCGATCGCGGTGCCTTCCCCCGTGACGCCGTCCAGGACGATCCCGCCCTGCACCGCTCCCGCGGCGGGCGCCGCGAACGCGGCCGCGACCGGCACGGTCGCGGGTGCCGGCAGTGCGGCCCGGCCGGTGCCGGACGCGCTCGCCGCATGTGCGCCGCTCGCACCGACCGCCACCGCCAGCACGACCACCGCGGAAGCGAG
>Ga0272482_10000205_pt1 | contig 18723 bp, 20 predicted proteins | sample RVTome_8_FD_192427 | JGI IMG/M metagenome (GOLD analysis project Ga0272482, IMG submission 192427) | Soil microbial communities from uranium-contaminated site in the Upper Colorado River Basin, Wyoming, United States - RVT160D0 (version 2) ...
GAAAATTAGAGGCGACAGTCTACTAGGTTGTCGCCATGGACGTCACGGTCACCACCACGGAGCTTGCCAGCGCCGCATCCGCGCTGGTCAAGCTCGTTCCCGGCAGGCTGATCGACCCGGTGCTCTCCGGGTTGCTGCTCACCGCGTCGGCCTCGGGCGTCGCGCTCGCGGCCAACGACCGCGAGCGCGCGGCCCGGGTCGACCGGGACGCGGTCGTGCACACCGAGGGCCGGGTGCTGGCGCCGGCGAAACCGCTGGCGGACACGTTACGTGCGCTCGAGCAGGAGCAGGTGCGGCTCGTCGTCGAGGGGTCGATGCTCGCGATCCGGGCGCCGGGCGCCCGGTTCGCGTTACCGCTGTTGGACGCGGACGTGCATCCCGGTGTCGGCACCGCGCCAACGGTCGCCGGCTCGGTGGACGGCGGCCTGTTCTCGGCCGCGCTTGCCACCGTGGTGGTGGCCGCCTCGCGGGACGACGCGTTACCCATGTTCACCGGCGTCCGGATCCGCTCCGAGGACGACCGGCTGGTCATGGTGGCCACGGACCGGTACCAGATGGCGCTGGCCTCGCTGCCGTGGTCGCCCGCAGGCGGCGAGGTGGACGCGCTGGTCCCGGCGAGCCTGCTCACGGAGCTGGCCAGGCAGCTGCCGTCGTCGTCGGTGACGCTGCACGCCGACCGCGACCGCTTCGGCCTCGGCTGGGACGGCGCCCTCGCCACGACGGCCGTGCTCGACGGCTCGTTCCTGCACGAGTCGAAGATCCACGTGTCGAGCGTGGACACGGTGCTGACCGTGGACGCCGACGCCTTCGCAGGCGCCGTCCGCAGGGTCGGCCTCTACACGGACGCCCGCGGTGTCCTGCTCGTGGAGGTTGGCGACAGCGAGGTCCGCCTGCGTGGCGCCGACCAGCGCGCCGGCGAGGCCGAGGAGTCGGTCAAGGCCACGATCGACGGCGGCCGCACCGGGCAGGCGTACCAGGCCCGCTTCCTCACCGACGCGCTCCGCTGCTTCGCGGGCCACCAGGTCCGCATGGAGGTCCAACCCGGCATGCGGGCGACGATCTTCTCCGCGGTGGAGCCAACTGAACCCTCGGTCCGCTATGTGGTGATGCCTATGCTGCCGCCGAAGTAACGCCCCAGACCCCGCCGACAGGTGGCCGCACGACAGCCACCGAGTCAGGCGGGCACACCCCCACCCAGTCCTGGTGGGACACACGGCACGGAGTCTCGCGATGCCTCGCCGCTGAGGGCGCGCTACTGGGCTTCGCCGGTGGTACGGAGGTAGGCCAGCTGTGCCTGCACCGACCACTCGGCCGGGCCCCACAGCGACTCGTCCACGTCGCGGTAGACGACCTCGACCACCTGGCGGGCGGTGGCGCCCGTGCCGAGGTCGCGGAGTGCCGCACGTACCTGGTCGAGGCGTGCCTCGCGATGGGACAGGTACTCGCGAGCCGTGGCGGCAATGTCCGGGAGCTCCGGGCCGTGGCCGGGCAGCGCGATGGTGCCGGCCGGTATCTCGATGAGGCGGCGGAGCGTGCCAAGGTACGCGCCGAGGTCCGAGATGACCGTGGTTCCCCGGCCCAGCACGGAGTCGCCGGTGAGCACGGCGCCGTCCACGGCCAGGCAGACCGAGTCCTCGGTGTGGCCCGGCGTGTGGAGCACCTGGATATCCAGGCCGGCCGCGGTGATCACCTCGTCGGCGGCGAGGGCGGCCGCACCGACGCAGAGGTCCGGCGCGAACGCACGCACCGGCGCCCCGACGCGATCGGCGAGCCACGGCGCGCCCTGCACGTGGTCGGGATGCTCATGCGTCACGAGGATCAGCGCCACGTCACCCGCGGCCTCGGCGACGGCGGTGAGGTGCGGCTCGTCGTGGTAGCCGGGATCAACGATCACGCACGCGTCGGCCCCAGGCGCACGCAGCAGCCACGTGTTGGTGCCCTCGAGCGTCATGGAACTCGGGTTGTTCTCCAACACGACCGCGGCGGTGGCGGTGACCTGACGCAGCTCGCCGTACGCGGGGTGCCCGGTCACCGGCCGAGCCGATCGTCGGGTCGGGCGTCGAGGTGCGCGGCCGCGTCGTCGTAGAGCGGATCGCCGGGCAACACGATGCGGAGAACGTCGCCGTCACGGGCAACCCGCGGCATGAGCTTGGTGATGACCCGCTCGCGAGACATGGCGTCCGCGACGGACGCGCACTCCTCCAGCTCGGCGAGCGTCGTCCAGGTCGGCGGAAGCAGCCCGCTGCGGCCGGCTTTCCAGTCGTCGAGCGCGTCGCCTGGACGCTGCCAGCGAGCGTCCTGCGCCTCGGAGGTGTCGCCGTCAGCGAGCTGGCCAACCGGCAGCTGCGCGAGGAAGAACCGAGCGTCGAACCGCCGACGCTCCTCAACCGGGGTGACCCAGTCCGACCAGGGCCGAAGCAGATCAGCACGCAACACCAACCCGGCCTCGGCAAGAAACCCGGCCAAGGACAACTCCCGGTTGACGAGCTGCCCCCGCGCCTCAGCGAAGGGCCGCACATCCCCGACGACGGACGTGTCATCGGGTCCGGCCAGCAACACCCCGGACTCCTCGAACGTCTCCCGCACGGCAGCACACACCAGCGCCCGCGCGAGCCCCACGTCGCAGGAGAAGCGGGCCGCCCACCACGCAGGCTCAGGCCCATGCCAAGCGAGTGACGTGTCAGCATCCCGCCGATCCACGCCTCCGCCAGGAAAGACGGTCATCCCACCGGCGAACGCCATCCCCATCACCCGCCGCTGGAGAAAGACTTCGAGCCCCGCGGAGGTGTCCCGCACCAACATCACGGTGGCGGCATCCTTCGGCGTAACAGGCGGATCCGGCACCTCAGGCGGCACGAACCCCGAGGGCAGGGTCAACTCCTTCGGCAGCTCACGCACAGCAGGCAGCCTACGACGAGAAACCTCCGAACGGCGGCGTGCCCAAAGTCTGATTGATCACGGAACAGGCTTGGGGATGACGTGGTCACCCTGTGGATAACTCTGGTGGACAACCTCCCTGCGGCCGCCGACGTTGGACCGCTCATTCGCGAGAAACCGCTGGTTAGCAATGCCATCAGCGCTGGCCGGGGTCGCATACAGGGTGTGGATAACTGGGGTTCTTGCCTGTGGATTGTCGGTGGGTCGGCGCCCTGCGGGGGTGGCTGCCGGTGGGAGTTGGGGCCTGCGGGCAGGATGTGGGCATGAGTCGAGACGTGCTGCGGGTTGGGCTTGTTGGAGCTGGGCCTTGGGCCCACAAGGTGCACGGACCCGGGCTCGCTCGGCACGCCGGCACGGATCTGGTCGCTACCTGGGCTCGGCGGCCCGAGGCGGCTGCCGCTACCGCGGCGCTCGGAGGCGCCACCGCGGTCGCCGACTTCGACGAGTTCCTCGACCTGGTGGACGCTGTCGCTTTTGCTGTGCCGCCTGTTGTTCAGGGGGAGCTTGCCCTCAGGGCCGCCCGGGCCGGGAAGCATCTCATTCTCGAGAAGCCGGTCGCCGACTCTGCCGAGGCGGCCGCGACCCTTGCTGATGCTGTCGGCGAGGCTGGGGTCACCTCGATCATGATGTTGACCTTTCGGTACGCCGCCGCCACCCGGAGCTGGCTGGACCAGGTGCATGCCACCGACGGGTGGGACGGTGGGCTGGCCCGCTGGTTCTCCGGGACGCTGCTCGACGCCAAGTACGAGAACTCCCAGTGGCGGCACGAGGGCGGGGCGCTGGCGGACATCGGGCCGCACGTGTTCGACCTGCTCGACGCCGCGCTCGGCACCGTGGAGTCCGTTCTCGACGCTCGGTTGACCGGGCGGGATCTGTGGCACGTCACGCTGGGGCACGTCAACGGGCGCGTGAGCATCGCATCGCTCTCGATGCATACGCCGGCCAACCCCGCTGTCACCGACTTCGCTGTGCACGGGTCGGCTGGGTTCCTCGCGTTCGACGCGGGTGGGGATGCGACCGATCGGTACTCAGTGCTGCTTGACGACTTCTTGGCTCTGATCGCGGACAAAAAGGCCGAGCACCCGCTGGACGTGCGGCGTGGGCTGCACCTTCAGCGGCTGCTCGGCCAGGTCACCGATCAGTTGGCCGGCGGGTAACCCCGCTTGTCGGGGTGCGGGGGCACCCCGTTGATGATCATGGGGCCGGTCGTCTGGTTGGGGTGGTCGAACGGGCCTGCGTTGGCGGGCTTGCCGTGCCTGCCCGACCGGTCGATGCGCCACGAACTCGACCCCGTGTTCGGCTGGGGCTCCTGCTGCTCACGCCTCGCCAGCTCGTCCTGCAGCTCACGCAGGAGGTTGCGTTCCTGCGTGTTGAGGATGTCGTCGACGAAGGCCTGCGAGTGCTTGTCCACGCCGTTGGCGGCCGGGGCCAGCTTGGGACGGGACGGCGGCTCCTCGTCCTTGGGCTTCGACCTCGGCCTCGGTGACGGGGCCGAGTCGGTCCTGGTCTCCTCGCGGAGAGCGGAGGGCGGAAGGTCCGGCTCGTCGGCGGGCAGGCGTTCCTGCTCGAACTGGGGCTCTGGCTGACGCACCGGCTCGAAGGGATCTGCCCGGACCGCCTCGATGCGCGGCGGGGGCTCGTCGTCGTGATGGTCGTCGCCGGGGAGGCCGCCTGCCGCCGGGGTCATCTTGGTCGGCGGGTCGATCCTCGGCTCCGGCTCGGAGAACGTCTGGACCTGGGGCTCGACCGCGAACGGCGGGTCCTTGCGGACCGGCAGCTCGACATGCGGCTCGTCGATCCTCGGCGCGTCCACGGGGGACGGCTCGCGAGGCTCGGACCGCACCGCCTCGATGCGGGTCGGTTCCGGCACGGCCGAGGGCCGGACCGGCTCGATGCGGGACTCCGACCGCTCAGCACGGGACTCCGAGCGCGACTCCAGGACGGACGGCCGCGCCGACTCGACCATCGGCGGCTCCGCCGGCAGGACCGACGGGCGCACGGACTCGATGCGCGGTGGCTCCGGCGGCACGGCGGACACCCTCGGCGGGTCCAGTCTCGGCGGCTCGACGCGCGCCCTGGCGGGCGCCACGCGCGGGGCCTCGAACGCCGGCTCCACCCGAGGTCGGTTGGAGCCGTGACCGTCAAAAGGGAGCTGTCGCGCGTTCCGCATCGCCTCCCGGTGGTACTCGTCGGGCTCCACCCCGTCCATCAGGACCTCGACGGAGGCGCGGATGCCGGCACGGCGCAACGCGTGTTCCACCCGGTAGGCGGTGGCCGGCGGGAACCCGCCTGGCCCGATGCCGACCAGCACCAGCAGGTGTGGCACCGGCCCGGACGCCGGCCCCGCCGGGGTCAGGCGCCAGACGCACCACATGGAGCGCACGTCCGGCAGCACGTCCAGCACCGGGCGCACCGCGTCGGCGACGCCCCGGTCCGGCTCGCGGCCCCCCACCGAACCGACGGCGAAGCGGTGCCGGCCGACGGTCAGCCGATCCGTCACCAGCACCCGGTCGATGACCGAGGTGTCCAGGTACGTGTCGGAGAACAACGCCTCCAGCTCCCCGTGCTGCTCCCTCGTGAGCACGATCCGGCCGGCTGCCAGGCAGCCGGCGAGGAACTCGAGCGACCGGTCCAGCTCAGCGGACGCCAGCATCTGGCGGGCGTCCGCCAGCGCGTCGTCGTCCACCCGACCCGCCAGCGTCAGCAGCAGATCATGGATGCGGATCGGTAGCCCGACCCCCGGCCGGTTACCGCCACCCGGTCCTACCCCCCGCGCGACCTGTGTCACGGTCGGCTCCTTCCCAGCTCTCTCGTCAGGCATCGACGGTTTGTGCTGAGGAGCTGGACTACCCCTGGTGCACGAGCACACCGGGCAGCAACGGCTCGGAAGCCGCCAGTGCCGCACGGTGGTAGGGCGGAAGCTCGATGCCTTCCGGCATGACCTCCACGCCCGGCTCGTGCGTACCAAGAGCACGCAGCACCCGCTGCAGCTCCCCGGTCAGGCGAGCGCAGCCCGTCGATGCCGTGACGAGCACGATCCTGGTGGCCGGTCCCACCCCGGATCGGTGTCGTCGCCAACTCCCACGCACGTCGACCAACTCGGTCCGACCATGGAGGATCGCCCCGAGCACTACTGCTTCGGAGTCCCCCGTGTTCACCCGTTCGGGCGACTCCGAAGTGAATGTGTAGTCGACTTCGGCGATTTGGTCCACCCAGGGCACCGCGTGTAGCCGGCCGGCGTCAGCTCCGGCGTCCAGCAGCGCGTCGTTGAGCAGCATGGATTCACGCGCTGTGATCGCCACACGTTCTCTGAGCAATGTCAGCGGGAGGGCCCGCGCGAGGGCGTCGAGCGCCCCGCCTGCGAGCCAGTCACGCAGTCGCCAGAGCTGTCGGTCGGGCAGTCTGCCCGCCAATCGGAGCAACAGCTCGTGGCAAGAAGCGCTGTGGTCGTCGTCCATCTGCGTCATGCGTTCTCCCCGACCTCGACGGTGAGCTCGACCTCGACCGGCACCCCGAGTGGCAGCTCGGCCACCCCGACCGCGGACCGCGCGTGCTGTCCCGCGTCCCCGAACACCTCACCCAACAGGTCCGACGCGCCGTTGATGACCGCCGGCTGGCCGGTGAAGCCTTCCGCGGAGGCGACGAACCCAACGACCTTGACGACGCGGACGACCGCGTCGATGCCGACCAGGCCGTGCACGGCCGCCAGCGCGTTCAGCGCGCAGGTGCGGGCGTGCGCCTTGGCCTCCTCCGGGCTGATCTCGCGGCCGACCTTGCCGGTCGCGGCGATCTTCCCGTCCACGAACGGCACCTGCCCCGCGGTGAACACCAGCGAGCCGGACCTCACGGCCGGCACGTAGGCGCCGGCGGGCGCCGGCACGGCCGGCAGCTCGATCCCCAGCTCCGCGAGCCGCGCGGTCCAGCTCACGGCTTCGGCCGCTTCAGGTAGGCAACCATCTGCTCGCCCGTCGGCCCTGGCAGCACGGTCACCAGCTCCCACCCGTCCTCGCCCCACTGGTCGAGGATCTGCTTGGTCGCGTGGATCAGCAGCGGCACGGTGGCGTACTCCCACTTCGTCATGGTCCGCGACTCTAGCCGCCGCACCGGTACGGTGTGCCGCGTGGAGGGTTGGCGACTGCTCGCGGCCGCGCTCGTCGCGGTCGCCGGGATCGTGCTCATGCTGCTCACGATGGCGAAGGTCCGGGAACGCGCCGGCGCGTCCGGCGGCGACGTCGCGGTGGCCGGCGCGATCTCGTTCGTGGTGCTCGCGGTCCTGTGCGTGCTCGTGCTGACGGTCCTCCCGGCCGGGATCGCCTGGGGCGTGGTGGTCGTGGTCGGCGGCACCGTCACCGTGATGATGCTCGCTAGTTGAGCCGTCCCCGAGCGCCTGCCAGTCGAGTCCACCTACTCTGAAAACGTGAGCACTCCTGTCGTTGGCTGGACCGATCAGGTCGCCCGTGCGCGCCTGCACGTGGTCACCGGCAAGGGCGGCACCGGCAAGACCACCGTTGCGGCTTCGCTGGCGCTCGCGCTGGCCACCGGCGGCCGCCGGGTGCTGCTGGTCGAGGTCGAGGGCCGGCAGGGCATCGCCCAGCTCTTCGACACCCAGCCGCTGCCCTACGAGGAGAAGCGGATCGCGTCCGCGCCGGGCGGCGGCGAGGTCCGCGCCCTGCACGTGGACGCCGAGGCGGCGCTGCTCGAGTACTTCGCGATGTTCTACAACCTGGGGTTCGCCGGCCGGACGCTGCGCAGGATGGGCGCCATCGAGTTCGCCACCACCCTCGCGCCGGGCCTGCGGGACGTGCTGCTCACCGGCAAGGTCAAGGAGACCGTCGGCCGCACCGACGACAACGGCCGGCACGTGTACGACGCCGTGGTCCTCGACGCGCCGCCGACCGGCCGGATCGTCAAGTTCCTCGACGTCACCAAGGCCATGGCGGAGCTGGCGAAGGTCGGCCCCATCAAGGGGCAGAGCGACGGCGTCGTCCGGCTGCTGCACTCCGGCGACACCGCGGTCCACCTGGTCACGCTGCTCGAGGAGATGCCGGTCCGGGAGACCGTCGAGGCCGTCACCGAACTGGACGGCGCCGACCTGCGGCCGGGCGCGGTGATACTGAACCGGGTCCGCCCGCCCCGGCTGCCGGCCAGGTCCGTCACGCCAGCCGCCGGTGGCCGGGTCGACGCGTCCAGGGTGCGCAACGGGCTGGTCAGCGCCGGGCTCGACCTGTCAGAGGAGGACATCGAGGGCCTCGTCGAGGAGACCGTCGAGCACGCGATCCGGGTGCTCGCCGAGCAGCGGGCCCGCGAGCAGCTCGCCGAGATCGACCTGCCGGCGATCGAGCTGCCGGAGTCCACCCACGGCATCGACACCGCGGCCCTGTACGAGCTGGCCGAGGCCATGGTCGAGCAGGGGGTGCGCTGACGTGGACATCGACTCTCTGATCGACAACCCGGACATCCAGGTCGTCGTGTGCTGCGGCTCCGGCGGCGTCGGCAAGACCACGACCGCCGCCGCGATCGCCGTGCGCGCAGCTGAGCGCGGCCGCAAGACCGTGGTGCTGACCATCGACCCGGCCCGCCGCCTCGCACAGGCGCTCGGGCTGCGCGAGCTGGGCAACACCCCCCGCGACGTCGAGGTCGACGGCTTCGAACCCGCTGGTCAGCTGTCCGCGATGATGCTGGACATGCGGCGCACCTTCGATGACATGGTGCTCGCGCACGCCGGGGAGAAGCGGGCGCAGGAGGTGCTCGCCAACCCGTTCTACAAGACGATCTCCAGCTCGTTCTCCGGCACGCAGGAGTACATGGCCATGGAGAAGCTGGGGCAGCTCGCCAGCGAGGGCCGCTGGGACCTGATCGTGGTGGACACCCCGCCGAGCCGCTCCGCGCTGGACTTCCTCGACGCGCCGCAGCGCATGTCGACCGCACTGGACGGCCGGATGATCCGGCTGCTGTCCGGCCCGGCCCGTGGTGGTGGCTGGGGCGTGCGCAAGGTCGTCGGCGCCGGGATCATGCTGTTCGCGAAGGCCGTGTCCACGATCGTCGGCGGCCAGCTGCTCGCCGACGCGTCCGCGTTCGTGCAGGCCTTCGACTCGATGTTCGGCGGGTTCCAGAAGCGGGCGCGCAAGACCTACGAGCTGCTGCGGTCCGGCGGCACGTCGTTCGTGGTGATCGCCGCGCCGGAGCCGGACGCGCTGCGGGAGGCCAGCTACTTCGTCGAGCGGCTGGCCGCCGAGGCGATGCCGCTGTCCGGTCTGGTGATCAACCGGACACACCCCGTGTTGGCCGGACTGCGTGCGACGACCGCGATCGCCGCGGCCGACGGCCTGGACAAGTCGGGTCACTCGCCACTGGCGGCCGCCGTGCTGCGGCTGCACGCCGACCGGGTCGCCGTGCACGAACGCGAACGCAGACTGCTGGCCAGGTTCACCAAGGCGCACCCGACCGTGTCCACGGTCAGCGTGCCGGCCATGCCGTCGGACGTGCACGACCTCTCCGGGCTGCGCACGATCGGCGAGCGGCTGGCCGGCTCGCCTGCCGACTAACCGACCCGGACGTCCTCGTCGACGTCCGCGTGCTGACGCTTCGCCTCGGCAAGCAGCTCCAGCCAGGACGTCACGTCCGGCCTGCGCCGCAGCAAGGCACGTCGCTCGCGTTCGGTCATCCCGCCCCAGACGCCGAACTCGATCCGGCCGTCAAGAGCTTCGGCAAGGCACTCGGTGCGCACCGGACACGCGATGCACACCAGCTTGGCCTTGCGCTGTTCCTTCCCTCGGACGAACAGCCCGTCGGGATCCTGTTCGCGGCACGAGGCGTTCACTCGCCAGTCCGCCTGCTCTTTCTCCATAACCCCCGCCCCTAGCGTCGTCTCGACCCTCGACCCCGGATCCCCCCTTAGGCTCCGGGGCGCCGCCGGCCGACCGCTGTTGCGGCCCACCTGTGCGGCTGCTGTCGTTGAGACGTTGACGGACTCTAGGGCCCGCCGGTTCCCACGAGAAAGACCGGGGGGCACAGCCGTTACAGAAAGTCAATAACTCGCGCGTGTAACGGGCGCCGATTCGCGTTCCGCGTACCCTGACCCTCGTGCGAGTCGGAGACGGTCTGCTGAAGATGTTCGGCCTCTGCCTGTTGGCCGGTGTCCTGATGGCCGGGATGCTGTTCCCGATCGTCGGCGCACTGGGGGTGGCGTCCAACCGCGCGAGCGACACGATCGACAGCGTGTCCGCCGAGCTGGTCACGACCGACCCGCCCCTGATCACGACCATCACCGACACGCAGGGCAAGCCCATCGCCTACCTGTACAGCCAGTACCGCGTGCCGGTGCGGCCGGACCAGATCTCGCCGACCATGAAGGCCGCGCTGATCTCGATCGAGGACCGCCGCTTCTACGAGCACCACGGCGTCGACTGGAAGGGCACCATCCGGGCGCTGATCAGCAACTCCTCCTCCGGCGACGTGCAGGGCGCCTCGACGCTGACCCAGCAGTACGTCAAGAACTACCTGATCAACGTGGTCTACCGGGACACGAAGGGCAGCGACGAGGACCCGGAGAAGGAGATCGGGCGGCAGCGGGCGCAGGAGCAGACGGTCACGCGAAAGTTGCGCGAGGCGCGACTCGCGATCCAGCTGGAACAGAAGATGTCCAAGGAGGAGATCCTCACCGGGTACCTCAACGTCGTCGAGTTCACCGACCAGGTGTTCGGCGTCGGGGCGGCCGCGTGGGCGTACTTCCACACCTCGCCGGACAAGCTGACCGTCTCCCAGTCCGCGCTGCTCGCCGGCATGGTCAACAACCCGAGCCTGTACAACCCGTGGAAGCGCCCGGAGCAGACGCTCAAGCGGCGCAACCGGGTGATCGACACGATGGTCGAGACGAACCGGCTGTCGAAGAGCGACGCGGAGGCGGCGAAGAAGGAGCCGCTTGGCGTCGTGCCGAACAAGCCGGACCGGCCGGCCGCGAACTGCGTCGGAGCGGGTCCCGAGTTCGGGTTCTACTGCCAGTACGTCGAGGACTACCTGATGAAGATCGGGATGTTCTCCGAGGACCAGCTGTACTCCGGCGGCTACACGATCAAGACCACCTTCGACGCGGCGGCCACGACCGTCGCGAAGGCGGCCGCCGAGCACCAGGTGCCCAAGGACACGCCGGGCATCGCCAACACGATGGCGATCGTCAGACCGGGCAAGCAGCGGCACGAGGTGGTCGCGCTGGTCGCGAACCGCGACTACGGCCTCGACCCCAACGCCGGGCAGACGACCATCGGCTACCCGTACGGCGTGATGAACAAGTTCGGCGCCGGGTCGACGTACAAGATCTTCACGGCGGCCGCGTTCCTGGAGAAGGGCGGCGGCGTCAACAACATCATCGACACGCCGGGCTCGCACACCTCGAACGTGTTCACCGGTGGCGCGAAGAAGTGCCCGCGCACGCCCCAGCCCAACGACGGCGACAACCGCAGGTACTGCCTGTCCAACGCCAACACCGGCTACCCGGCGAAGATGACTCTGCAGCAGGCGCTCGCGACCTCGCCGAACACCGGGTTCGTGATCCTGGAGGAGCGGATCGGGATGGACCTGGTCGTCGACATGGCGAGCAGGCTCGGCATGCGCGAGACCATGGCGTCGAACACGGCAGGCCAGCCGCCGGACCCGGCCAGCAAGGCCGAGGAGTACGCGCACTCGCAGACCGAGTACTTCCGCAGCAAGCCCGGCTACCCCGGCCGCGCGGCGTTCACGCTCAGCCCGGTCGCGACCAGCACGCTGGAGCTGGCGAACGTCAGCGCGACGCTGATGAGCGGTGGTGTCTGGTGCCCGCCGACGCCCCTGCTGGAGGTGCTGGACCGCAACGGCAAGAAGCTGGACGTCACGAAGTACGAGGAGCCGTGCGAGCAGGCCGTCGCCGAGCCGCTGGCCAGGTCGCTGGTGCAGGGGCTCAGCAAGGACGACGTCGGCAGCGGCACGTCGGCCACCGCGGCGCGCACGTTCGACTGGCGGCGGCCGATGATGGGCAAGACCGGCACCACGCAGGACTTCAAGTCGGCGAGCTTCGTCGGCGGGACGCCCCAGCTGACCGGCGCCGTGCAGACCTTCAACGATAGCGCGCGGCCGGAGGGCATCTGCGACTCCACGACGTCAGGGCGGCCGCCGCGGCTCTGCGGCACCAACGGTTCGATCTTCGGCGGTAGGACACCGGCACGGACGTGGTTCGAGGCGATGAGCCAGATCCACAGCCAGTCGCCGGTGGCCGAGCTGCCGGGCGGCGATCCCCGATACATGGACGGTGGTCCGGAGAGCCGGGTGCCGGACGTGGTCGGCGACTCGCAGACCGACGCGACGAACACGCTGCAGAACGCCGGTTACAAGGTGACGGTCCGGCAGAGCAACCGGTCCGATCCCAAGGGGACGGTCGTCAACCAGTCGCCGCGCGGCGCCGCGCTGCCCGGCGAGATGATCACGATCTACGTGAGCACCGGGTATGTGCCGCCCGCGCAGACCGACCCACCGCCGCCCAGCAGTCCGCCGCCGTCCGGACCGCCACCGAGTGGGCCTGGCGGTGGCGGCCCCGGCGGTGGCGGGGGCGGAGGAGGACCCGGCCCCGGCCGGGGCGGCGGGTAGTTAACGTGAAAAGAGGGGCCGGGGATCTCCCCCGGCCCCTCTTTTTGTTTGTCAGCTCTGAATTCTCGCCTTGACCGCGGCCGCGACCCGCCCGCCCTCGGCGCGGCCCGCGATCTTCGCGTTCGCGGCCTTCATGACCTGGCCCATCTGCCGTTGCGTCGGCGCGGCGCCCAGCTGCTCGGTCACCTCGGCGACGGCGGCGGCCACCAGGGTCTCCAGCTCGTCGTCCGCGAGCTGCTTGGGCAGGTACTCCGCGAGGATCGCGGACTCGTCGCGCTCGGCCTGCGCCTGCTCGGTGCGGCCGGCGCCCGCGAAGGCCTCCGCGGCCTCCTTGCGCTTCTTGACCTCGCGGGTGAGGACGCGCTCCACCTCGGCGTCGGACAGCTCGCGGGCCACGTCGCCGGCCACCTCCTCGGTGGTGATCGCCGACAGCGCCATCCGCAGCGCCGCCAACCGCGTCGTCTCCCGGGACTTGATCGCCGTGGCCAGGTCGGCCTGCAGCTTTGCCTTGAGGTCAGCCATGGGCGGAACACTACTGGTCAACGGCATCCCACTCACGGCGGTTACCGGTCCCCCGGTGGACGCATCTAGGCTCGGGGTGTGGGTAACTTGGTGCGAAACATCGGACGAGCCGCACTCGGCGCCACTGCCGTCGGCACTGCCGGCATCGCGTACGCCGCCGGCATCGAGCGCCGGCACTGGACGTTGCGGCAGGCCACACTGCCCGTGCTCGCGTCGGGCGCGCGACCGATGAAGATCCTCCACATCTCCGATCTGCACATGACGCCCAACCAGACGTCCAAGCAACGGTGGGTCGCGGCACTCGCCGAGCTGAACCCGGACCTGGTCGTCAACACCGGTGACAACCTCGCGCACCAGCAGGCCGTGCCCGGCGTCCTCCGCGCGCTCGGCCCGTTGCTCGACGTGCCGGGCGTGTTCGTCTTCGGGTCGAACGACTACTACGCGCCGCGCCCCAAGAACCCGGCCCGGTATCTCATCAAGGGCAGCAAGAAGCGCATCCACGGCATCCCGCTGCCGTGGCGGGACCTGCGCGCGGCCCTGGTGGAACGCGGCTGGCACGACCTCACGCACGTCCGCAGGCTCCTCACCATCGACGGCCAGACTCTTGCCCTGGCCGGTGTCGACGACCCCCACCTGCGCCGGGACCGGTACTCGGACATCGCAGGCCGCCCCGACCGCACGGCGGCCCTCCGGCTCGGCGTCACCCACTCCCCGGAACCAAGGGTCCTCGACTGTTTCGCCGACGACGGGTACGACCTGGTCATGGCTGGTCACACGCATGGCGGGCAGCTGCGGGTGCCGGGGTACGGCGCACTGGTGACGAACTGCCAGCTGGACCGGACGCGGGCCCGTGGAGCCTCTCGCTGGGGCGCGCACACGTGGCTGCACGTGTCCGCCGGCTTGGGCACGTCACCCTATGCGCCGGTGCGGTTCGCGTGCCCTCCCGAGGCGTCGCTTCTGACGCTCGTACCGCGTCCCACCAGCGGTTCTGGCCGTGAAGGAGCAGCGGACAGTGCCCGGTTCGGGGCCGGCGCGGACGTCAGCTAGACTTCTCCGCGTACCACCGGGGTGTGGCGCAGCTTGGTAGCGCACTTCGTTCGGGACGAAGGGGTCGCAGGTTCAAATCCTGTCACCCCGACGGTGAAGTACATACTCAGGGCCGGTTTCCCACTCGGGAACCGGCCCTTTGTTTACGGTCGGTCGGGTCTCTTTGTCGCGAAATATGGTTTCGCGTCGCTACTTCGCCTCATTGGGGCCAGGTCTTGCGGATACCGTTGTTCCCGACCGCGTAGATCGCCGGGCCACCTCGCAGTACCGCGCGTGTGATGCTGTCGCGATTGTTTTCGAACCGCGCCACCATCTCGATGATGGGGAGCTGTTGATTGTCCAGGTAGAACAAGACAGCCGCGTACTCGATCAGTGGATGATGCTCGCGAGCCCGTCCCTTGATTCGACCGTCCTTGCAGAGCGGGACCCAGTTCCGATCAAGCCCGTGCTCGATCCACGCCTCGTCGGTTACATCCTGAGCGTCGTTGGGGAACACGTCCCCGATCCGATGGATCCGCCATCCCATGAGCTCGAGCTTGTCCGGCACGCTGCGCCCAAGGCTGCGGTCGACCAGAAACTCAAGCGGCTCGGTCGGTCGCCACACGGCAGATAGCCTCGGTCTGCTCATAGGTCAAGCCGTATTCGTCGGCGACCGTGCGAATCGATTCCCCGGAGCGCCACAGATCCACGACGGCGGCGACAGGGACCCGGTTGACTTCGACGACAGGCGAGCCCCACGCGAATCGTGGATCGATGATCACCGGCGCGACGTCCGGATACTGACGCAGTCGAAGGCGATTCGGAGTGTCGTCCTTGTCCCAGTCGATGAACTGCAGATCGTTCTCGATGATCTCTCTGATCGGGGTCTGCCCGTCGTGGGCGCGGGCGAGCTCGCGTCCAGCGTGCTCGACGAAGATGTCGATGCCGTCTGTCGCGATTCGCCGCGTCGCAAGTCCGTACGGAGTGTCGAACTGCTTCCGGATCGCAGCCGCGGCCTCACGAACGGTGGACTTCTTCAGCCCAAGATCGACCCTCAACGTACGCAGCACGTAGGCCTCGATCACCGCCACGAAGGGCACCGACGGCCACCCACGCTTCTCCGGCGTGACCCGGTGCACCAACGGCGCGCCCGCGGCCTCGTCGCTCAGCCAGTTGTACATCGTGGACTTGGGGATGCGCAGGTGCCGAGCTGTTTCCCCGGGGGTCAACAGCGGATCCCGATACTTGTCGACCAACCTCGACACCTCCCTCCCACCTCGACCCAACCATCCCACAGCACCTTCGCGGGGCCTAGTCGCCACGTGCGGTCCGCAGCGTGAAGGTCGTCGCATCAAAGGCACCGCCGACGACACTACCGGCTGTGACAGACAGTCACTCACCGCTCATGCCCTATTGCTACCGCGGTCGTCGCCCGTTGCGCGCAACCGGTCAAAAATCGAGAAGCCGGGGTTCGGCGGTGTATCCCGGTATGTGAAGTGAGGCGGTCAGTACCGAGTGGGGTGAGTACTCCGGCTATTTCAGTGACCCGGATGGCTATCTCTGGAAAGTGGCCATCACCGGTCTGGGTCCTTTTGGGGGAATTCCTTCTGTCGCTGTAACGCTGGGTGGCGTTGGCGCGAGTTCCTTCACGGTGTCCTTGACGAAACGGGTGGGGTTATGCGGGTGTTGCGTGGGCTTGCTGTCGTTGCCTCTCTTGGGGTTGCGCTGATCGGGGTACCGTCGACGGCGGCTGCGGCGCCGCCCGAACCCAGCTCCGCGACTGCGAGTACCGGCAGCGCGGAACAGGGTGAGACGTTCACCGTCACAGTAGAACTGTTCAATCCCGAGGATTTCACCATCGACTTCGGGAATGCGGCACTTAGGACAGCCGACTCGTCCATTGTCGACGTTTTCGATCTGGTGTCGTGCACTACCACATGTTCGCCGTACTTCACCAGTTTCCGCGGTTCTGTCGGGGCGGTCGGCGCGGGTGAGGAGCGGACCGTCGTATTCACGTTGAAGGCCAAAGAAACCGCCAACCCCGGGAATTACACCTTCGAGCACCAGTTCGTCGGGGAGAACTACTCCTTCGCGGCCGGCGCCGGGCCCGTTGTCACCGTGACGGGACAGCCGCAGGCCGCCGATCTCGCCGTCGCACTCGACGCGTCACCGCGCGGGATTCTCACCTCGCGGATCACCTACAACGTCGCCGTGCGGAATGACGGGCCCGCGGCCGCCACCGGGGTCAAGATTCGGGGCACGTACGCCCTCGGACTGTCCTGGGGTGGCGGGTCCGGGTGCGCGCGGGTGGGCAGCACGCGCACCGTGGAATGTGACTTCTCGACCATCCCGGTCGGGGGCACCGTGCACGCGTCCTTCTCCGTCAACGCCGGCCTGCTGACGCTGGGGTCCTTCCCCGCCACCGTGACCCGCCTCAGCAGCACTCCTACCGATCCAAACAGCGGCAACGACAGCGCCAGCCGATCCTGCGCGGCGCTTACCGGGCTGCTCGTGCGGTGCTGATCGGATCGATGCCAGACCGGGCCCCGACCGTGCGTCAAAGCGGTCGGGGCCCGGTCGTTTCCGAAAACTGTCGGTGCTCGGTTGTAGCTTCGCGGCATGACTACCCGATGGACCCTGACCTACGACTGCGCGTCGCCCGCGACCCTTGCCGCGTTCTGGGCGACGGCGCTCGGCTACGTGGAGCCGGCCGCGCCTGAGGGCTTCCCAAGCTGGGGCGACTGGTTACTGCACCACAACGTCCCGGAAGAGGAGTGGGACGACGGCGCCTACCTGGTCGACCCGGACGGGATCGGGCCCAAGCTCTCGTTCATGAAGGTGCCGGAAGGCAAGGTCGCCAAGAACCGGGTGCACATGGACGTGCAGGCGGGCGGCGGGCGCGAGGTGCCGTGGGACGTGCGGTGGCCGGTGGTAACGGACACGGTGAACCGGCTGGTCGCGGCCGGGGCGACCGTCGTGCACGAGTACGACATCGACGGGCGGCCCGACCACGTGATGATGCTGGACCCCGAAGGGAACGAGTTCTGTGTCCTCTAATCGTCGTCGTCGAGCTGACCGTCCCGGCGGGCCTTGGCCACCAGGCGGCGGACGTTCTCGACGGACCCGCAGCCCGCGTCGATCTGGCGGTTGCGCTCGGTCAGGAACTCCTGCCCCAGCTCGGCACGCACGCGGTGGCCGACCTCTTCCCGTGCCGGGTTGAGGATCGTCAGCTCCTCCTCCGCGAGGTGGTGGCTGATGGCGCCGGACAGCTCCTCGACGGCGTCGGTGAAGGCGTCGGTGTCGGTGCCCTTCAGCTCCAGCACCTTCAGTAACGCCTCGTGGCCCTCTGCGTGCTCCTCCTCGCCGTGCTCCGCCTCGTGCTCGCCGACCGCGTTGCGCTTGCGCAGCTTCGGGTAGACGAACTTCTCCTCCGCCTCGGCGTGGGCGACGAGCACCATCGCGAGCGCGTTGCGGACCTCGTCCCGGTCCGAGGAGGAGTCCCGCAGCGCGCGCAACAGCTCCTCGAACAGGCGGTGGTCGGCCAGGATCAGGTCAACGACATCCCCGGACACCGGGCGATGCAGGTCCACGACATACCCCATGACCAGTGGATACCCGGAGAACACATGATCTAACTCGCCTCGCCGACAAAGTTCGGACGTGGAAGAAAGTCGTTGTGCGCCAGGAAACAGGCGATGTGCGCCAGCAGGAGGTTGGTGGCTGCGCGACACGGCGGCGATGAGGCAGGATCGTGGGGTGAGTAACCACCCGCCCGCCGAGGTCCCCGACCGCCTGTTCGCCGCCGACGACGAGACCGAGGCCCGCTGGCGGGCACGGTTCACGGCTGCCCGGGTGTCCCTGCCGAACTGGGCGCGCGACGCACCGGACCGCAACATCTACATCTCCAACGTCAGCGGCGTGTTCGAGATCTACGCGTGGGACCGGGTGACGGACACGCACCGGCAGGTCACCGACCGGCCGAACGGCACCTACAACGGCACGATCGCGCCGGACGGCGAGCACATCTGGTGGTTCGCCGACTCCGACGGCGACGAGTTCGGCAGCTGGGTGTCCGAGCCCTTCGCCGGCCGCCCGGCCGCCGACGAGCCGGCCCTCGCGGTGCCCGGCAGCGTCCCCGGCTACCCGGCCGGGCTCGGCATCGGCCGGAACGTCACCGCGCTCGGCGTCTCGAACGACGACGGCACCACCGTGTTCGTCGCCAAGGGTGGCGCGCCGGCCGAGGTGGTCTACCGCAACGAGCACGACGGCGGCGTCGCCGCGCTGTCGCGGGACGAGACGCTGCTGGTCATCGAGCACTCCGAGCACGGCGACAACCGCCACCCCGCGCTGCGGGTGCTTGCGATCGCCGACGGCGCGACCGTCGCCGAGAAGTGGGACGGCGAGGGCAAGGGCCTCGACGCGCTGGGCTTCAGCCCGGTGTCCGGTGACAACCGGCTGCTGGTCCGGCACGAGCGGCGTGGCCGTGACGAGCTGCTGATCTGGGACGTCGCGAAGGACAGCGAGACCGAGCTGACCATCGACCTGCCCGGTGAGCTGACCGCCGACTGGTACCCGGACGGCAAGGCGCTCGTGGTCGTGCACACGCACGAGGCACGCAACACG
>Ga0272482_10000206_pt1 | contig 18672 bp, 16 predicted proteins | sample RVTome_8_FD_192427 | JGI IMG/M metagenome (GOLD analysis project Ga0272482, IMG submission 192427) | Soil microbial communities from uranium-contaminated site in the Upper Colorado River Basin, Wyoming, United States - RVT160D0 (version 2) ...
CCCCCCCCCCCCCCCCCCCCCCCCCCCCCCCCCCCCCCCCCCCCCCCCCCCCCCCCCCCCCCCCCCCCCCCCCCCCCCCCCCCCCCCCCCCCCCCCCCCCCCGCGATGGATCCGAAGGCGGTTCTTCGTCGGTACCTGCAGGCGGCCCGGGAGGTGCTCCTGTGGAAGCTGGAGGGGGTCCCGGAGTACGACGTCCGGCGGCCGCTGACCCCGACGGGGACCAACCTGCTGGGCCTGGTCAAGCACGTCGCCAGCGTGGAGGCGGGGTACCTGGGTGCGGTCTTCGGCCGCCCCTCCGACGAGCACCTACCGTGGTTCGAGGAGGGCGTCGAGCCCAACGCCGACATGTGGGCCACCGCCGAGGAGTCCCGGGACGAGATCGTCGCCTTCTACCGGCGGGTCTGGGCCCACTCCGACGCCACCATCGAGGCCCTGGACCTGGACGCCGAGGGCCGGGTGCCCCACTGGCCCCAGGACCGCCGCCGGGTGACGCTGCACCAGATCCTGGTGCACATGATCGCCGAGACCCACCGCCACGCCGGTCACGCCGACATCGTCCGTGAGCTCGTCGACGGGGCCGTGGGGATGCGACAGGACGTCGACAACATGGCACCCGGCGATCGGGCCTGGTGGGACGAGTACCGGGCCCGCCTCGGGCGCGTCGCCCAGGAAGCCTCGGAGACCTGACCGCTCGCTCCCCGGGCGAGGCCCGATCGGGTGTTCGCCTGTGGTGATCCTGGTCGCGGGTCACCCTTCGGGGATGGCGCGCGGGGGTGTGTCGGTGTGGTGAGATGCCTGCTGCGTGCGCGGAAGATCAGGTCCCCCCGACAAGCGACTGTTCCGGCGAGCCCGCGAGGGTGACAGTCAGGCCTTCGGCGCGCTGCTGCGCCGCTACGACCCGCGGTTCCGGCGCCTCGCCGCCCGCCTGATCGCCGAGCCCGAACGGGTCGATCCCGTCCTCGAGCGGGCGTACCTCCGGGCCTGGCGGTCGCTACCCATGGTGGTGGCGCCGGCCTCGGTGGCCGAGTGGCTGTACCGGATCGTCTACAACGCCTGCATCAACGAGATCCGCTGGGCGCCCGACCGGGCCGCTCCGGCTCCCGTGGTCGGGCCCCGCGTGCCGCTGCCCATGGCGTCCGCCCCCCGCCGCCTGGAGGGCCTGCGCGCCCTCGCTCCGGAGGAGCGCGTCCCGCTGGTGCTGGTCGATGCCGAGGGCTTCAGCCTCGAGGCCACGGCCCGCATCCTCGGTCGCAGCGAGAGCGAGACCGCCGCCGACCTCACCCGGGCCCGCTACCGCTGGCGGGCGCTCGTGGTGGGCGACCCCTCCCAGCTGCCCCAGGACGCCGTGGTCGAGCTGCCCCCGCCCTCCGACGACGGCTCCGACCCGCCACCGCCCGCCCAGCTGGCCGACATCGACCGTGCGGTCCCCGAGCTGGGCGGCCACGTGAAGGTGGTCAAGCCGGCCGGCGAGGACGACGAGGGCGACGGCCTGGTCGCCGTGGCCGAGCCCGCGGCGGCTGGCCGCGGCCGCCGTCCGTCCCGGGGTCGGGGGAAGGCGACCGACACCGACGAGTCCCGGCCGGATGAGGCCGCCGAGAGCTGATGTCCCGATCGCGCAAGCCCCAACGCCGCCGCACGCCCACCAAGCGGGCCGCCCCCCGGGCCACCCCGGCCGCGAAGCCTGTCGGCAACGACGACCCGACCGAGCCGATGACCATCGAGGACGAGGAGTCGGCCCCGACGACGACATCGGCGCCCGCTCCCGAGGCGGAGCCGTCCGAGGGCGAGACGACGAGCCCGCCGGCAGCCGAGGCGCCGTCCGAGGAGTCACCGGCCGAGGCACCGGCGGCCGCATCCGAGGACGAGGCCGCCCCGGCAGCACTCGAGACGGAGCCGCCGGTCGAGACCGCGACGACCGAGTCGGAGTCTCCGGCCGAGGCGTCACCGGCAGCATCCGACGTACCCGCCGTCGAGGAAGAGGCCGTCCCGGCGGCGCCCGAGGGGCCGACCTCCGAGGGGGAACCGCCGGCTGAGACCCCGGCGGCCGAGTCGGACGACCCGGCCGGATCGGCGAGCCCGATGGCGTCGGCAATCGAGGCCGAGGCAGATGCCGCGGCGACGCCGTCGGAGGACCCGGCCGTGCCTCTGGTCGAGGTCGAGCCCGGCGCCGCCACGACGCCGGCGGACGGGACGCCCGAGATCGAGGCGTCCGTGGACGAGACGCCGCCCGTGGTCGCCGAGGAGGCGAAGCCGGCGGGACGCGCGCCGAGGTCGAGGGGTCGACGTGGGCGACGGCCGGTGGCGAAGCCCGCCCCGGCGTCGACCAACGGTGCCGCTGCGCCGGTCACGCCGGTCGCCGAGCCCGAAGGCTCTGGTGAGCCGGTCGAACCGGCGGCGCTCGACGAGGTCCCGGCGTCGGAGGTCGAAGCCGAGACCGAGCTCGTCGTGGTCGAGGAGACCCCGTCAGCAGCGGTCGAACCCGAGGCCGAGGTCCCGGAGACGCCGGCAGACGAGACCGAGCCCGAAGACGAGACCGATGACGAGACCGACAGCGATGACGACGAGGTCGTCGCGGTGGGGGCGGAAGGGGTGCCCCGGGGTGGCGGTGGTCGGGGGAACTCCCGCCAGCGCGGCCTGCGGGCGGCGCTGGCCACGCTCCCGGTACCCGAGCCCGGGCCCTCGTTCTGGGTCGACATCGACCGGGCCATGGACGAGCAGCCGCCGCTGTCGATCACGGCACGGCCGGCCATCCGGCCCATCACCGAGCCGCCGCCGCTGAGCCAGCCGTCGCTGACGGACCACCTCGGCGGCTCCGCGGTCCTGGTCAAGGCCGGCGACGAGGCGCCCGCCGACCTCGACCTCGATCTCCCGCCCCTCGCCCTGCCGACGGCCAGGACCGCCAGCAGCAGCCACAGCGGCGGGGGCAGCGGCCACGATGACGACCGCACCCGCAACGAGACCGACCCCTTCCGGCGCTTCACCGACGCCAGCAGGGCCAACACCCGCAAGACGGCGATCATCGCCGTCCTCGTGGTGATGGCCATCCTCATCGCCGGCAACGCGCTCAACAGCCGGGGCAACGACGACGCCACCGGCGCCCAGCCCAACTCCTCGACCACGGCGCCCAGCTCCACGTCGACGACGGCCCGGCCGACCACCACCGTGCCGAGCGTCCCGGGCCTCGACCCGGCGGCCCCGCTCACGCCCAACGGCCTGGGCCCCCTGGCCATCGGCACCACCCTGCGCGACCTCAAGGCGCTGGGCGTCAAGGCCAACGTCGACCAGGCCACCTTCGCCACCAGCGGCGGGGCCTGCTACGACGTGAAGGTCACCGGAGCCCCCGACCTCACGCTGCGGTTCCGCAGCCCCGACCCCGACTCCGGCCTGGCCAGCGCCGATGACGGCGAGCTGGCGTCGATCGCCATCACGATCGCGCCCGGCTCGGCCCGGGTCAGCGAGACCGGGGTGCGCCTGGGCGCCGGCGAGCAGGACGTCCGCAACGCCCACGACGGGAACGTCGAGGTGAGCAGCCATCCGATCCACCCCGGTGGGCACATGATGGTCAACTACGCCGGCGACGGACGGGGTGTGGCCTACGGTACGGACGGCCGGGTGGTCACCGAGATCGCCGTCGGCTACTCCGAGGTGATCACCCAGCGCCAAGGGTGTAGCTAGCCCCAACGCGGCGGGTGGGAACGACAGGCGACCGAGGCAGTTAGACCGCTCGTGCAAACGATCACTAGTCTCCCGAGACGATGTCGGACCTGCTCCGTTCCTACCTCGTAGCCGGTGTTTTCCTGGGTGTTTCGATCGCCCTCGTCGCCGCGCTGCTGGGCATCGGCCGCCTCCTCCGGCCCGTGCGGCCGCAGCCCGAGAAGTACATCAACTATGAGTCCGGGGTCGACCCGGTCGGGTCCGGCTGGGCCCAGAGCCAGGTGCGCTACTACATCTTCGCCCTGCTCTTCGTGCTCTTCGATGTCGAAGCCGTGTTCATCTTCCCGTATGCGACCCGCGCCGAGGCCTACGGCTGGTTCGGTTTCATCGAGATGGGGGTCTTCATCCTGATCCTCGCCCTCGGCCTGCTGTACGCGTGGAAGAAGAACGTTCTTCGCTGGATCTGACAGGACTCTGTCCCATGACTACCGACCAACCGACTGCGAGGGCCTGACGTGGGCCTGGTCGAGAGCGGCAAGCTGCCGAAGTCCCTCACCACCCTGCTGAACCTGAGCCGCCGCTACAGCATGTGGTGCTACCAGTGGGGCCTGGCCTGCTGCGCCATCGAGATGGGCGCGGCCTTCGCCGGCCCCCGCTACGACGTGATGCGCCTGGGCGTCATCCCGCTGCCGGCCTCGCCGAGGCAGGCCGACCTCGTGGTCATCTCCGGCACGGTCACCGACAAGATGGCCGTGTCGATCAAGCGGCTCTACGAGCAGATGCCCGACCCGAAGTACGTGATCTCGATGGGGTCCTGCACCAACTGCGGTGGCCCCTACTGGGACAGCTACTCGGTCACGAAGGGCGTCGACCAGATCGTCCCCGTCGACGTGTACGTGCCCGGCTGCCCGCCGCGGCCCGAGGCCCTCCTCGAGGGCATCGTGCTGCTGCAGCAGAAGATCCGTCACGAAGACCCCGCCACCCGGTGGCGCGGCGACCCGATCGTGGTCCAGTGAGCGACCCGAGCGCAGGCGACACCGACGTCGCCGAAGAGACCGGCACCGACGCCGCTGCCGAAGCCCCCGAGGGAACCGAGGCGGCCGAAGAGGTCCCGCGCGACGAGGTGCGCGAGAAGCAGCTCGCCGTGTTCACCGAGGCCTTCGGCGACCGGGTGCTCGACAGCCACATCGTGGCCGGCGTCGACCTGTGGGTCCGGGTCGACCGGGCCGACTGGGTGGCCGCCGTCGAGCTGGCCAAGGTCAAGCTGGGCTGCACGTTCTTCGACTTCCTCTCGGGCATCGACTGGGCGCCGTCGCCCTGGGGCCGTTACGAGGACGCCCTCGAGGATGCGCCGCGCGCCAACGGATCGAGCCCGTCGATCCCGGTCAACACCGGCATCCCGCCGGTCGACCCCGCCACGGTCGAGCAGGGCTTCGCCGGGGGCGCCACCCGCTTCCAGGTGTTCGCCCGCCTGATCAACGTGAAGGACGGCACCAGCGTGGTGCTGAAGGTCGACGTCCCCGACGACGACCTGAGCGTCCCCACCCTCACCCGGCTCTTCGCCGGGGCCAACTGGCACGAGCGGGAGTGCTGGGAGATGTTCGGCTTCACGTTCGACGGCCACCCCGGCCTGCGCCACCTGTACCTGCCGGGCGGCTTCGAGGGGCACCCGCTGCGGAAGGACTTCCCGCTGGTGGCCCGGATGGTGAAGCCGTGGCCCGGCATCGTCGACGTCGAGCCCATGCCGGCCACCGACGACCCCGAGGCCGCACCGGACGAAGAGACGGCCGCCGGTGACGCGGTGGAAGCCGCCACCGAGGACCAGGCCAGCACCGGGGAGGAGGGCACGCAGTGAGCGCAGTTACCGACCGCCAGGCCCGGGCCTACATCGACGCCCAGGCCGCCGACATGCGGGTGAACGTCGAGCTCGAGACCGACGAGGGCATGACCCTCAACCTCGGCCCCCAGCACCCCGCCACCCACGGCACGCTGCGCGTGATCGCCAAGCTCGACGGCGAGCAGGTGGTGTGGGCCGACATCGTGCCCGGCTACATGCACCGGGGCTACGAGAAGCTGTGCGAGGTCCGCACCTACCCGCAGGTGACCACGCTCATCAACCGGATCGACTGGTTGGGGAGCTTCGCCAACGAGGTGCCGTTCATCCTGGCCGCCGAGCGGCTGATGGACATCGAGGCCCCGCCCCGGGCCAAGTACATCCGCACGATCCTCTTCGAGATGGCCCGGATCGCCAACATCGTCCTGTTCCTGGGCGACCTCGGCGTGCAGCTCGGCGCCGTCACCCCGGCCTTCTACGCCTTCCGCGACCGCGAGCACGTCCTCGATCAGATCGAGAGCGTCACCGGCGGCCGCTTCCACCCCAACTTCGACCGCATCGGCGGCCTCAAGGACGACCTGCCCAAGGGCTGGATCGCCGACACCAAGGCCGTCATGGAGCGGATGCGCACCTACTGCGACGAGATCGAGGACCTGCTCTTCGGGAACGAGATCTTCGAGGCCCGCACCCGGGGCGTGGGTGTGATCCCGGCCGACGTGGCCCTGTCCTACGGCCTCACCGGGGCCAACGTGCGGGCCAGCGGCGTCGACTGGGACCTGCGCCGCGACACCATCGTGGGCCTGGCCCACGACGAGGTCGACTGGCGGGTCTGGACGCACCCCGACGGCGACAGCTTCGCCCGCTGCTGGGTCCGCCTCCAGGAGACCCGCGAAGCCACCAAGATCGTCGACCAGCTCTGCGACAAGATCCCGAGCGGGCCGATCATGGCCAAGGTCCCCCGCATCATCAAGGTGCCGGCGGGCGAGGCCTACGTCGAGACCGAGAACCCGCTGGGCGCCATGGGCTACTACGTGGTCAGCAAGGGTGACCTGGGGCCCTTCCGGGTGAAGATCCGCTCGGCCAGCTTCTCCAACGTGTCGGTCCTGCCGTGGCTGCTGAAGGGCGTGTACGTGCCCGACATCATCACGATCCTGGCCAGCCTCTACTTCATCCTCGGGGACATCGACCGATGACGTTCTCTGCCCCCTCCAAGGCTCCTTCGTCGCCGTCGGCGGCGACGCCCAGGCCTCGCCGTCAGGTCCTCCGCGCTGCGACGGCTTCGATTCGAGGTGCCTCATGACCGCAGTTCTGCTGGGTGAACTGTCATGGTGGATGCAGACGACCTTCCGGTCGGTCGGTGTGCTGCTGGCCGTGCTGCTGCCGGCCGGGACGCTCGTCTACATGTTCCTCTTCAAGATGATGAGCTTCATGCAGAGCCGGCTCGGCCCCATGGAGGCCGGCCCCTACGGCTCGCTGCAGCTGCTGGCCGAGGTCGGCAAGTTCATCCAGAAGGAAGACATCATCCCGTGGCGGGCCGACAAGCGGCTGTTCGCCTTCGCCCCGTACATCGTGGTCGCCTCGGTGTTCCTGGTGTACCTGGTGGTGCCGTTCGGCCCCGACGCCTGGTTCGTCGACTTCAACGTCGGCATCTTCTGGGTGCTGGCGGTGTCGTCGGTGAGCGTGATCGGCATCCTCGTGGCCGGCTGGTCGTCGGCCAACAAGTACTCGCTGCTCGGCGGTCTGCGGGCCGCGGGCCAGCTCATCGCCTACGAGCTGCCGATGGTCCTCGCCGTGGTCGGCGTGGTCATCCAGGCCGGCACGCTCAACATGCAGGGCATCGTCGCCGCCCAGGCCGACGGCGAGATCTTCGGCTGGGGCGGCATCGGCAACCCGTTCATCCTCACGCAGGGCATCGGGTTCCTGATCTTCCTGATCGCCATGCAGGCCGAGCTCACGCAGACGCCGTTCGACATGCCGGTGGCCGAGTCGGAGCTGGTGTCGGGCTACATGACCGAGTACTCGGGCCTGCGCTTCCTGCTCTTCTTCATCGGTGAGTTCGCCTCGGCCGGCGCCTTCGCGGCGGTGGCCGCCACGCTGTTCCTGGGCGGCTGGAGCGTCCCGTTCCTCGACAACGACGCCAACTGGATGAACGTCGTCGGCCCGTTGGTCCTGCTCACGAAGATGCTGTTCGTCAGCTTCCTCGTGTTCTGGGTGCGGTTCACCTACCCGCGCTTCCGTGAGGACCAGCTGCAGCAGCTCGCCTGGAAGATCCTCATCCCGCTGTCGCTGGTGAACATCCTGGCGACCATGGCACTGAAGGTCGCGTTCTAATGGGCAAGGTTCCCGCTCCCAAGGTGCCCGGCCTGGTCAAGGGCCTGGGCGTCACGCTCAAGACCATGGTGAAGACCACGTTCCCGGCCCGGGGCATCAAGACGATGATCCCGGCGCCGTCGATCGGGGCCGCCACCGTGCAGTACCCGCACGAGAAGGAGCAGCCGGCCGACCGGTCGCGGGGCGTGATCGCCCTCAAGGAGGACAACTGCACGGTCTGCATGCTGTGCGCCCGCAGCTGTCCCGACTGGTGCATCTACATCGAGGGCCACAAGGACACGGCCCCGCCCCGCCGGCCCGGTGGCAAGCCCCGCCAGGTCAGCAAGCTCGACCGGTTCGACATCGACTACGCGCTCTGCATGTACTGCGGGATCTGCGTCGAGGTGTGCCCGTTCGACGCCCTGTTCTGGACCCCGGAGTACGAGTACTCGGAGCTCCGCCTGGCCGACCTCCTGCACGACAAGGAGCGGCTGGGCGAGTGGATGCAGACGGTGCCCGACTTCGAGCCCTATGAGGCCGGCTCCGACCAGAAGCCCCGGAAGGTGCCGCGATGACGTTGGCGAGCGGGCTGCTGGCGGCCGACACGCCGGTGGCGCAGAACGTGTTCTTCTACCTGATGTCGGCGGTGATCATCGCCGCCGCCATCGCGGTCGTCACCACCAAGAACGTGGTGCGCGCCGCGCTGTACCTGATCGTGGTGTTCGCCAGCGTCGTGGGGATCTACCTGCTGCTGGCGGCCGAGTTCGTGGCCGTCACCCAGATCCTCGTCTACATCGGGGCGATCATGGTCCTGATGCTGTTCGGCATCATGCTGACCCGGGCCAAGATCGGCCGGGAGACCGACCTCACCAACGACAACTGGTGGTTGGGCCTGGCCACGGCGGTGCTGCTGGTGGGCGTGATGGGCTACGCCCTGATCGATGCCTACAGCGACGACAAGCTGCCCCGCGACACGCAGGTCGCCACCATCGTCGACAACTCGGGCCAGGGCTCCAACACGGCGACGGTGGGCGACGCCATCTTCTCGCAGTACCTGATCCCGTTCGAGGTGGTGTCGGTGCTGCTCACGGCGGCGCTGGTGGGCGCCATCGTGCTGGCACGGAAGGATCGCGGCTGATGCTCTTCGCCGCCCAGGCCCAGGAGGCCGCCGGCAACGACGGCCTGATGCTCAACCAGTTCCTGCTGCTGGGCGCCGCGCTGTTCTGCATCGGGGTGTACGGCGTGCTGGCCCGCAAGAACGCCGTGATGGTGCTGATGTCGATCGAGCTGATACTCAACGCCGTCAACATCAACCTGCTGGCCTTCGGGGCGCTCCACGGCAGCATCGCCGGCGCCGTGTTCGCCCTGTTCGTGATCGCCATCGCCGCCGCCGAGGTCGGCGTGGGCCTGGCGATCGTCCTGATCATCTACCGCAACCGGCACAGCGTCGACCTCGCCGACGTCGATGCCATGAAGGGCTGATCGCCGTGTTGGAAAACGCCTGGATCATCCCGCTCATCCCCGCGGCCAGCTTCTTCCTGATCCTCGCCTTCGGGAAGCGCCTCCCGAAGAAGGGCAGCGAGCTGGGCATCGCCGCGGTCGGCATCGCCTTCGTGCTGGCCCTGGTGGTCAACTTCCAGTGGTTCGACCACGTCGACAACCCGCCCGCCGGCGACCACGCCGAGGAGACCGACGCCGGCCACGGCGACGAGGGCGAAGAGGCCCCCGCCGAGGAAGAGGACGAGCACGCCCTCACCGTCGGCGAGTCTGCGGCTCCGAACCTCCCCGAGGCCCCCGCGGCCGAGGAGGAAGAGGAAGCCCACGAGGTAGCGCCGGTCACCAAGGAGTGGACCTGGTTCGAGAACGGCGGGCACGACATCAAGGTCGGCATGCTGCTCGACGGCCCCGCGGTGATGATGCTGTTCGTCGTCACGCTGGTGTCACTGCTGGTCCACGTCTACTCCACCGACTACGTGGCCGGCGACCGCCGCTACACCCACTTCTTCGCCTTCCTGTCGCTGTTCACGGCGTCGATGCTCGGCCTGATCATGGCCAAGACCACCCTCCAGCTGATCGTCTGCTGGGAGCTGGTGGGCGTGTGCTCCTTCGCGCTGATCGGCCACTGGTGGGAGGAGAAGGCCAACAGCGACGCCGCCCTCAAGGCGTTCATCACCAACCGCGTCGGTGACGTGGGCCTGCTGTGCGGCATGATCACGCTCTACTTCGCCGCCGGCCAGACGTTCGACATCGAGGCCATCAACGCCGGGGCCCTCGACGGCAGCATCAGCCACACGGCGCTGCTGGTGTCGTCGCTGGCGCTGCTGGCCGCGGTGATGTCGAAGTCGGGCCAGTTCATCCTCCACACCTGGCTGCCCGACGCCATGGCCGGCCCAACGCCGGTCTCGGCGCTGATCCACGCCGCGACCATGGTCGTGGCCGGCATCTACATGGTCGGCCGCCTCTACGGCGTGTTCTTCGAGGGCCTGCAGATCGGCGTCTCGAGCGTGAACGCCCTGGCCGTCGTCGGCGGCATCACGGTGCTGGGCGGCGCCTTCCTGGCCTTCGTCCAGAACGACATCAAGAAGGTGCTCGCCTACTCCACGGTCAGCCAGCTCGGCTACATGGTCATGGCGCTGGGTGTCGGCGCCTGGACCGCCGCCTTCTTCCACCTCTTCACCCACGCCTTCTTCAAGGCCTGCCTGTTCCTCGGCTCGGGCTCCGTGAGCCACGCCGTCCACAGCTTCGACATGAAGAAGGACATGGGCGGGCTGCGGCAGTGGATGCCGCACACCTACCGCACGTTCATGGTGGCGACCGCCGCGCTGATCGGCATCTTCCCGCTGGCCGGCTTCTGGTCGAAGGACGAGATCCTGGCCGGTGCCTCCCAGCTGGGTGGCGAGGGCAACTACACGGCGTTCCTGATCGTCGGCTGCCTGGGTGCCTTCATGACCGCCGCCTACATGACCCGCTGCGTGTACCTCACCTTCTTCGGCGAGTACCGCGGCCACGGGCACCCGCACGAGTCGGGCCCCCGCATCGTGGGTCCGCTCTACATCCTGGCCGGGCTGGCCGTGGTGGCCGGGTTCACCAACATCCCGCACTTCGGCTTCCTGTCCGACAGCCTGGAGCTGCGCTTCGAGCACTTCTACGAGCCGAAGGGCGTCTACTTCCCCAGCACGCTGCCCACCTTCGCCCACCCCGAGTTCAGCCTGGTGGTCGCCGTGGTCAGCTCGCTGATCGGGCTGCTGGGTGTCGGGCTCGCCTACCTCTGGTACTGGCGGGGCGCCGGCCCGCACGGCATCACCGAGCGGTTCGCCCCGGCCCGGGCCGGCTACACGCTGCTCCAGAACAAGTACTACTTCGACCGCATCTACACGGATGGGATCGCCGGTGGCTTCAAGGGCCCGATCGCCCGGGCCACCAACTGGTTCAACCAGAACGTGCTCGACGGCATCGTCAACGGCGCCGGGCGCATCACCACCGTCGTGGGCCGCTTCGTCTACAACCGCATCGACCAGGGCGTGGTCGACAACGTCGTCGACGGCTCGGGCCGCGCGGCCGAGGGCGGCGGCCAGCTCTTCCGACGACTCACCTCCGGCAACGTGCAGCAGTACGGGGCCCTGCTCTTCGGTGCGACCGCCCTCTTCGCCGGCGCCCTGATCCTCTTCGTCTAAGGCCAAGGAATCGACACGATGAACAACGAGTTCCTCACCGATTGGGGCATCACCTTCATGGTGTTCCTGCCGTTGGCAGGGGCCCTGGTCATGCTGCTGATCCCCAAGGCCAACGAGAGCGCCCACAAGGTGGTGGCGCTGGGGGCGTCGCTGGCGGCGGCCGGCTTCGGCATCGCGCTGTTCGCCGACTTCGACTACGACAAGTCCTCGACGCTCCAGTTCAAGGTCGACGAGAGCTGGATCGACGTCATCAACACGCGGTACTTCGTGGGGATCGACGGGCTGTCGGTGCCGCTGCTGGCGCTGACCCTGCTGGTGGTGCCGCTGTGCATCATCTACAGCTGGAACCACCTGCCCGAGCCGCGGAACGTCAAGGCCTTCTTCATGCTGATCCTGGTGCTCCACACCGGGATGCTCGGCACGTTCGTGGCGCAGGACCTCATCCTGTTCTTCGTCTTCTTCGAGGTCGTGCTGCTGCCGATGTACTTCCTGATCGGCGTGTGGGGCGGCGAGCAGCGCCAGTACGCGTCGCTCAAGTTCTTCCTCTACACGCTGTTCGGCTCGGCGCTGATGATCGTCAGCTTCCTCGCGCTGTTCTTCCTCACCGGCGGCGAGACGTTCGCCATCCCCGAGCTGGCCCAGCGCGTGGCCGACCCGGGCGGCGCCGGCATCGACGCCATCACCCACAGCACGCAGCTGCTGATCTTCGGCGGCATGTTCATGGGCTTCGGCATCAAGGTGCCGATGTTCCCGTTCCACACGTGGCTGCCCGACGCCCACACCCAGGCGCCGACGGTCGGCTCGGTCATCCTCGCCGCCGTGCTGCTGAAGCTGGGCACCTACGGCTTCATCCGGGTGGCGCTGCCGATCCTGCCCGAGGCCGCCGTGTCGTGGGCCCCGTGGATCGGCGGCCTCGCCGTGGTCGGCATCGTCTACGGCGCTCTGGCCTGCCTGGCGCAGACCGACATGAAACGCCTCATCGCGTTCTCGTCGGTGTCGCACATGGGCTTCACGATGCTGGGCATCGCCACGCTCACCGACTTCGGCCTCAACGCCGCCGTCATGGGCATGGTCGCCCACGGCCTCATCACCGGCATGCTCTTCTTCGCCGCCGGTTCGGTGAAGGACCGCTACCACACGCTGGAGATCAAGCGGCTGGGCGGCCTGCTGGTCCAGGCCCCGAAGCTGGGCTGGATCCTGGGCTTCACCGCCATGGCGTCGCTGGGCCTCCCCGGCCTGGCGGGGTTCTGGGGTGAGTTCCCGGCGATCCTGTCGGCCTACCAGCCGGCCGAGGGCCTGAGCGACGAGCTGTTCCGCACCTACATGGTCATCGCCGCGGTGGGCACGGTGTTCGCCGCCGGCTACCTGCTGTGGCTCTACCAGCGGACGGCGTTCGGCACCCCCACCGAGGAGTTCGCCGACGAGGACGTGCCCGACGTGACGATCCCCGAGTGGATCGCCTGGACGCCGATGCTGGCGCTCATCCTCGTGATCGGCGTCTACCCGAACCTGGTCTTCGGCGTCACCGACGACACCCTCACCGCGCTGGCCGGTCGCTTCACCGACCTCGCCGCGGCCGCCACACCCTGACCGGCCGCCGCCGTTCGACCGAGAGGCAACAGAGATGTTCGCAGCGCAAGAGTTCGTCAGTCCCACACTCGACTGGCATGCCCTCGCGCCCGAGCTCGTGTTGGTGGGGACGCTGGTCGTGGTGCTGCTGGCCGATCTCTTCCTGCCCGAGGGGCGCAAGGGGATCCTGCCGTCGCTGGCAGGTCTGGGCCTGCTGGGGTCGGCCATCCCGGTGCTGACGCTGGCCGTCGACGGCGCCGACCGCTCGATGTTCGGCGGCGCCTACGCCGTCGACAACTTCGCCCTGGTGCTCAAGGCCCTGTTCCTGATCTCCGGCTACGTGGTGGTGCTGCTGTCCACCAACTACATCGCCGAGGGCGACTACGCCGAGGGGGAGTACTACTTCCTCCTGCTGTCGTCGATCCTGGGCATGACGGTGATCGCCTCGGCCCGCGACCTGATCACGATCTTCGTGGCGCTCGAGCTGCTGTCGATCCCGGCTTACCTGCTGGCCGGCTGGCGCAAGAACGACGTCAAGGGCAACGAGGCGGGCGCCAAGTACTACCTGATGGGCGTGTTCGCCACCGGCGTCCTGCTCTACGGCATGTCGCTGCTCTACGGCGTGGCCGGGTCCACGCTGCTCAGCGACATCGGCGCCGTGCTGGCCGACGGCGAGAACCTGCCGATCATCACGCTGGCCATCGTGTTCTGCGTGGTCGGCTTCGGGTTCAAGGTGTCGGCCGTGCCGTTCCACACGTGGGCGCCCGACACCTACGAGGGCGCGCCCACGCCGATCACCGCGTTCCTGTCGGTGTCGTCGAAGGCGGCCGGCTTCGTGGCCCTGGCCGAGCTGATCCTCATCGCCTTCGCCGGCCAGGAGGCGGCCTACCAGCCGTTCCTGTGGGTGCTGGCCGCGCTCACGATGACGATCGGCAACATGGTCGCCCTGCGGCAGACCAACGTGGTCCGCATGCTGGCCTACTCCGGTGTGGCGCAGGCCGGGTTCATCCTGGCCCCGCTGGCCGTGGCCGGCGACACCGACCGGTCCCTGTCGGCGATCGTCTCCTACCTGGTCATCTACGCCGCCATGAACCTGGGCGCCTTCGCCGTGGTGATGGCGGTGGCCCGCAAGACCGGCAGCGGCGAGATCTCGTCGTTCTCGGGCGTGTTCGAGTACTCCCCGCTGCTGGCAGGCCTGATGGGGATCTTCCTGTTCTCGCTGGCCGGCATCCCGCCGCTGGGCGGGTGGCAGGCCAAGTTCTTCGTGTTCCGGGCCGTGGTCGACGCCGGCGACAACTGGGCGTACGGCCTGGCGGTGGTGATGGCCATCAACTCGGTGATCGCGCTGGCCTACTACGCCAACCTGGCCCGCCAGATGTTCATGGAGCCCGCGCCCGACGGCGACACGTCACCGGTGCACATGCCGGTGTCGATCAGCGCCGCGCTGGTCATCACCGCCGGTCTGACGGTGGCGTTTGGGGTGTCGCCGTGGGCGGCCGACCTGGGCGACATGTCCGAGTTCAGCACCCCGGTGGCCGCCGAGCCCTCCCCCGACGAGGCGGCGTCCCCCGACGCCGTGCCGCTCCCCCCACCGGCCACCCCCACGGTCCTGGTCCCCGACCTGGCCCCACCCTTCGACCCCACGCTCCCGGACCCGTCGGCGCCGCTGCCGGCCGCCTCGGCGGTTCCGGTCACCCCGTAGACCTGGCTCCGGCGCGGGTGGCAGCCGGCTCGGGTGGGCACGGCACCGGAGAGAGTCACCTGGCTCGGCACTACTTTCCGGCAGGCAGGGTTCCCGTTGTGTGACCATGACCGGTCTATGACCAGGCACGCAGCCGCCGACACCGTCGCCGCCCGGATCGGCCGGCTGGGCCCGCTCCCGCTGAGCGACGTGCTCGACGTCGCCCTCTACGAGCCGGGCACCGGGTTCTACGACGTCGGCGGCTCCGCTGGCCGTCGGGAGGGCGACTTCCTCACCAGCCCCGAGGTCGGTCCGCTGTTCGGCGTGGTGCTCGCCCACGCCCTCGACGCCTGGTGGCGGGAGATGGGCGAACCGGACCCCTACCTGGTGGTCGAGGCGGGGGCCGGTCCCGGCACGCTGGCCCGGGCCGTGCTCAACGCCGAGCCCGAATGTGCCCTGGCCCTCCGCTACGTCCTGGTGGAGCGCTCCGCGTCCCAGCGGCGCCGGCAGGGGGCCAAGGTGCCGCTCGAGGAGCCGTCGCTGGTCCTGCCCCCGATCGACGCCGACACCGGCGAGCCGGTCCCCGAGGCGCCGCCGGGGCCCCTGTTCACGTCGCTGGCCGAGCTGCCCCGGGTGCCGGGGATCTCGGCGGTCGTGGTGGCCAACGAGCTGCTCGACAACCTGCCCTTCGACCTGGCCGAGCGCCACGATGGTGCCTGGCGGGAGGTGCGGGTCGCTCACGTGGCCGGGTCGTCGGGGCCGGCGAAGTTCCGGGAGGTGCCGGTGCCGCTCGACGAGGTGCGGTCCGAGATCCTCGACCGGCTGGCCCCCGACGCGCCCGACGGCGCCCGACTGCCGCTCCAGGCGGCGGCGGGCGAGTGGCTCCGCTCGGCGCTGGCCACCGCCGGTCCCCAGGGGCGGGTGGCGGTGGTCGACTACGCGGCCACGACGGCCGAGCTGGCCGCCCGCCCGGTCGACGAGTGGCTGCGCACCTACCGGTCGCACGCCCCGGGCGTCGACTACCTGGCCGACCTGGGCGAGCAGGACGTCACCTGCGAGGTGGCGGTCGACCAGCTCGCCGCCATCCGGCCGCCCACCCACGACCGGCCCCAGCACGAGTGGCTGCGGGTCCACGGGATCGACGGCCTGGTCGACGAGGGCCGCCGCCACTGGGCCGAGCGGGCCCACGTGGCCGACCTCGCGGCCCTCACCGCCCGCAGCCGGGTCACCGAGGCCGAGGCCCTCCTCGAGCCCTCCGGCCTCGGCGCCTTCCGGGTCCTGGAGTGGGCCCCCACCTCCTGAAACTTTGACCCTGCCGGTCGCAGAGCGACCACCAGCGTCAAAGTTTCGGGTCGCGGGCGGTGGCGGCCAGCCAGGCCCGGGGCCGCCGGGGTGGCGCCGGCTTCCAACAGATCTGTCATGGCGCCACCGTGCGCCCATCCCGGTACGGGTACCGCGAGCCTGCTCATCCTGGTACCGGGAGCACCTGGTGAAACCGGCGACGTCCCGGCACGATGGTCCCATGACGCTCACCGCCCCGGGCCCGCCGACGTCCCTCCCCGATGGCGGCGCCGACGGGACGGACGTCCGGCACGAGCTGGGCGCGTTCCTCCGCAGCCGCCGAGAGCGGCTGACCCCGGCCGACGTCGGCCTGGCCCCCGGCCTGCGGCGCCGCACGCCCGGCCTGCGGCGGGAGGAGGTGGCGCAGCTCGCGGGCATCGGGGTGACCTGGTACACGTGGCTGGAGCAGGGTCGGCCCATCAACGCCAGCGCCCAGGTGCTCGACGCCGTGGCCCGCACGCTCCGCCTCGACGGCGCCGAGCGCACCCACCTGCGGCGCCTGGCCGCGCTGCCCGAGCCGGTCGCCGACCCCGTCGCCCAGGCCTGCGCCGGGCTCGACCCCACGATCCCGGCCATCCTCGACGGCCTCGGCGCCCTCCCCGCTGCCGCCTACAACACCCGCCACGACCTGCTGGCCTGGAACGCCACCTTCGCCGGCATGTTCCCGGGCCTGGCGTCGGCGCCGCTGGAACGGCGCAACTCCCTGTGGCACGTGTTCGTCGAGCCCGGCTGCGGCTGCCGGTTCGTCAACTTCGATACCGAGGCGCCGCTCATGGTCGCCACCCTGCGAGCCGACTACGCCCAGCACGTGGGCGACCCGGCGTGGACGTCGTTCATCGACGAGCTGTCCGCCGCCAGCCCGGTGTTCGCCCGGCTGTGGGCCGGCCACGACGTCGCCCAGCCCGACACCCGCCACAAGACGTTCCACCACCGCGGGGTCGGCGAGATCCACCTGGTCACCACCACGCTGCTGGTGGCACATGCCCGGGACCAGCGGGTGATCGTCTACAACCCGGCCGACGACGACAGCCGCGACCGCATCGCCCTCCTGGCCTCCCGCCCTTCGGCGGTCCCGGTGCCGGCCCCGAGCAACGGCTACGGCGGCGGCGTCGGCGGCGTCGACGCGCTCACACCGGCATCGGGTCGGCCAGCCGGCTGATCCCGGCCACGATCACGTCGAGGCCCACCTCGAACTCGGCGTCGTGGTCGGCGTCGAGCGCCGCCCGCTCGGTGACGTTGGGGAAGCGCTCGCGGTCGAGCCCGTCGACCACCTCGCCGGTGCGGACCAGCGTCCCGTCGCCCACCTGGTCGGTGACGTGGCCCACCGTGAACCCCACCACCACGTTGAGGGCCTGGTTGGCCTGCACCAGGTCGAGCCCGGCGTCGCGCAGCGCGGCCAGCGTCGACTCCACCATCTGCACCCCGGCCTGGCAGGTGACCGGCCGGGCGGCCACCAACCCGACGAGGTTCGGGTGGCGCAGCAGCACCGACCGGAACCGGCCGGCGATCGTGCGCAACCGTGTCGTCCAGGGCCCCACCGCGTCGGTCGGCATCTCCGCGTAGACACGGGCCAGGACGCCCTCGAGGAGGTCCTGCTTGTTGTCGACGTAGCCGTAGAGTGACATGGCCTCGACGCCCAGCTCCCGACCCAACCGCCGCATGGTGAGCGCCTCGACGCCGTCTCGGTCGACCAACCGGAGACCCGCCTGCACCACCCGATCACGAGTGAGCCCGATTCCCGTCCGCCGAGACATGGCTCTCAGACTGCCACGATTCGTGCTGTTACATCCACCGTCCGCGGCCATTCATTTTGGTGACAGGAAGGGCGCTGTAGTGTCGGCCGTGGCTCGCACGACGTGGAACGGGGGAGTGCAATGACCGATCAGCAGGCCGGCGCCGGCGGTGCGGCGATCGAGGACTTCCTGGTCGAGGACCGTACGTTCCCGCCGCCCGAGGGCTTCAAGAAGGACGCCCTGGTCGTCGACGCCGAGATCTACGACGAGGCCGAGCGCGACTGGCAGGGCTTCTGGGCCCAGCAGGCCGCCAACCTCCTGACCTGGGACGAGGATTGGCACACCATCCTCGACTGGGACCTGCCGTTCGCCAAGTGGTTCGTCGGCGGGAAGCTCAACGTGTCGCGCAACTGCCTCGACCGCCACGTCGAGGCCGGGAAGGGCGACAAGGTCGCCTACCACTGGGAGGGCGAGCCCGGCGACACCCGCACCATCACCTACGCCGACCTGCTGGCCGAGGTGCAGCGCTTCGCCAACGTGCTGAAGGGCCTGGGCGTCGAGCGCGGCGACCGGGTCGCCATCTACATGCCGATGATCCCCGAGCTGCCGGTCGCCATGCTGGCCTGCGCCCGCATCGGCGCCGCCCACTCGGTGGTGTTCGGCGGGTTCTCGGCCGACGCCCTGTCCGACCGCATCAACGACGCCGAGTGCAAGGTGGTCGTCACCGCCGACGGCGGCTTCCGCCGGGGCGCGCCCCACCTCCTCAAGCCGATCGTCGACGTGGCGCTGGCCTCGACGCCGTCGATCACCGCCAGCGTGGTCGTGCAGCGGGTCACCGGCCACGACAACGCCGGCGACGCCGCGGTCGAGATGACC
>Ga0272482_10000212_pt1 | contig 18530 bp, 15 predicted proteins | sample RVTome_8_FD_192427 | JGI IMG/M metagenome (GOLD analysis project Ga0272482, IMG submission 192427) | Soil microbial communities from uranium-contaminated site in the Upper Colorado River Basin, Wyoming, United States - RVT160D0 (version 2) ...
GCGGAGCTGACCCGCCTGCTCGGCCCGGACCGCTTCGCCGCGGCGACCATCCGAGGCACCGCGATGAGCGACGACGACGCCGTCGCCTACGCGAGAGCCACCCTGGAACGACTGACCTGAGCGGCGGGCCGGCGCCCGCCGCTCAGGTTCCCCTCCACCCCCGGTCAGCCACGCACCGTGATGCGCAGCAGTTGGCCGACATCGCCCGAGCTGTTCGAGCGGTTCGTGACGTAGTAGACGCCACCACCCGCGTAGGCGACGCCGCCCGGGTTCGCCAGGCCCGTCGTGGCCAGGTCGGTACGCGAACCATCCCGCTCCACCCGAACCAGGCGACCCGTCACCGAGTCGGTCGGCGACGCGAGGCCCTCCTTGGCCATCTCCAGCACGACCAGCCGCCCGCGACCGTCGAAGGTGAGGTCGGTGATGGTGGTGAAGCCGCGGGCGAAGACCGTCGGCGCACGCCCCGGCACCACCCGCCACACCCGTGCTTCGCCCTTGTAGTACGGGAAACCCGTCAGCTCGCCGACGTACCACGCGCCGTCCGGGCCCTGGGTCACCACCGCCGGGACCGACTCGATCCGCTCCTCGGGGTGCCCGGCCGGAGCCCGCGCGGGGAACACGGCCACCAGCGAGACACTGCCGTCCGGCTTGGCGTACAGGAGATCGTTGCCGCTCGCGTCGGCCACCATCGTCCCGTGTGGACTCGCGCTCAGCGCGTACGGGTTGGTGTCCGCCGCCGACGGGTCCGGGTCGTGACGCCGTTCGAACTCCGCGAGGTCGGCCGACGGCCTCGGCGTGCCGTCCAGCCTCATCACCTGCGCAAGACCCGTGGCGCCCCGGCCGAGATCGGACCGGAACCGGGTGTCGCCGGTCAGGCCGAAGACCCCCTGCAGCCGCTGGCGCCGGTCGAGGGTCAGGTCGTGCAGCCCGATGACGCTGAACCGCACGTCGCCGGTCTCGTCGTAGATGCCGATGGACGGCAGGCGGTCGACGATGCGGCGCGCGGACCCACTGCGCTCGGTGTACTGGAGCACCGCACCCGTTGCGCCGTAACACCATTGGGCGCCACCCTCGGTCACAGCGCACGTGCCGCCGTGCGGTCGCGCTGGCCCGCCCTCCCCCGCCTCGGCGACCAGGACGCGGTGCCGGCGCGCGTCGTAGATGAGGCCACGGGGCGTGTCCAGCCCGTCGGCGACCACCTCGATCGTCGTCCGCGCCGGCGCCGCCGCGGCAGCGGGGAGTGCCGGCACGGACAGCACCACCGCGAGCAGAGCCGGCACCGCTGTTCTCAGTGTTCTCATTGGACGGTCCGCCTTTCTCGCGCCCACACCCAGATGAGCGTCGCGAACTGTGACAGGAGAAGGAGAAGGAACCCGGCGCCGTCCCAGAACGCCGCCGTGTCGAGACTGCCGGCCACCCCGTGCAGTGCCATCTCGACGAACGGCCACAGCCCGGGCAGGAGGAGCAGTCCGAGCGCGACGAGTGCCACGGCCGAGCCCACCAGGTAGAAGGGCGCGTACCAGCGGATGATCCGCCGCTCACGGGCCGGCACCGCGCTCAGGTCGTGCCTCGGCGCCCGCCCGACGAGCTGCCTTGCCCGGTTCGCCAGCAGGTGCCGGGTGTCCTCGTGCAGGTTGCCTGCCCGCAACCAGTTGGCCAGCACGTAGTACACGTCCATCCGCATGAACACGAGGAACTGGCACAGCAGCGCGACGACGAGCATGTACGTGACGGCACGGGCGATCCGCTCACCCATGCCGCCGACGCCGGCCAGCTGCACCGCAAGACACGCGGCGACCACCGCGAGGTCCCACGTCATGCCAGCGAGGAAGGCGGCGTACCGACGGTTCCTCGGCGCCACCCGCACACCGCTCACATCCGTCTGTGCCACCAGGAAGTACATGCGCCTGCTGATCGACAGCCACCCCGTGCAACCGAGCGCACGTGCGATCAGCGCGTGCGCACACTCGTGCAGCAGCACCAACGTCCAGCCGACGACGGCCAGGAACAGCGTGCTGGTCAGGATCCGGTCGAAGATCAGCGTGTCCGACGGGTGCGGCAGCAGTTCCGGCGACAGCATCACGAGCAGCGGCACGGTGAGCCAGACCGCCCAGTACAGCACCCGCATCGGCGGCGTCAGCAGCCACGCGACCCGCTGCTGCCGCACGTTCCCGAACAACCGCACGCCGCGGGCCGGTTCCTGCTCGGTCTCCTCGGCGGTCGTCGGTTCCCCGTCGACGGCCGCCACGAACCCGCACTCCCCGATCCCGCCGAGGAAGTCCGCCAGCTCGGGCTCGGTGCCGAACCGCTCGGCGAACCGGCTGCGGACCTCGGCGAGCGTGAGCCCGCCCGCCAGCAGTTCGAGCAGCACGAGCCCTTCTTCCGGCAGGGCGACGAACACGCCGGTGTCTGGTCTGCCGACCTCGCGTTCGCCGCCCTCCTCCGCACCGAAGTGCAAGGGGTGCAACGTGATGACGCTGTGGTCGTTCACGCCCCGACCCCGGCGGGCACGCTGACCCCGCACGACGGGCAGTCGGGCAGCCGTTCCGGCCGCACGAACTCGAGACCCATGGTGCGCAGGTCGAAGATCATCATCTGGCCGAGGATGGCCGGCTCCGCCATCCCGGTGAGGTACTTGACCGCCTCCAGCGCGGTCAGGTTGCCGATCATCCCGGCGAGCGGCGCCATGCAGGGGTTGAGGGTGACGTCGCCGATGACGTCCATCCAGTACCGCTTCAGCGTCTCGTACCAGGGGAACCGCGCGCGGCCGTCCATCTCGATGCACTCGAAGCAGGCCGTCTCGCCCGGCACGTGCATCATCATGTTGATCGTCAGGCCGCCCTGCGCGCCACGCAGCCAGGTCACGTTCTCGACCATCGCGGCCTCGTTGAGCCAGTGGTAGAGCTGGATGCGTGGCCGGTCGGCCGCGCAGATCACGAGGTCGCGGCCGGCCATCACGCCCCGTGCCGAGGAGACCCCGTCGACCTTCAGCGTCTCGGTCGTGACCGTCACGTGCGGGTTGACGGCACGCAGCCGCTCTGCCGACGCCTCGGTCTTCAACCGGCCGATGTCGGCGTCCTGGTACAGGATCTGGCGGTTGAGGTTCACCAGCTCGATGCGGTCGTAGTCGATGAGGTGCACGTTCCCCACCCCGAGCGCGACCAGCGCCAGCGCGACGAACGAACCGAGCCCACCGACGCCGAGCACCGTGACGTTCGCGTCCCGCAGCCGCAGCTGGAAGTCGTACGGCGTCGACGGCGGCTGGTGGAAGTAGGAGAAGAACTCGAGGTTGCGCCGGTAGCGCTCCAGCTCGACGGCCGCCAGCTCGGCGGGCGGCTCGACGCTGCCGTCCTCGACGAACCCGGACTCGTACAGCGCGTCGATCGCGGCGCCGACGTCGCCGGGGCTGACGTCCCTGCCCTCGGCTCGCATGCTCGCGGCGAGCTCCATGACGGTGCGGGTGCCGTCCATCAGCTCCATCAGGCGCCAGGTGTTGCCCTGCTCGTCGTCGGCCAGCTCGGACGCGACGCCGTAGTCGATGCTGGCGATCCTGATCAGCCCGTCACCGATCGGCACCGGCGGAAAGACCGCCTTCATTCGTGGTTTTCGCATGGGTGGTACTCCCCTCGTGGGTCGCACCCGGCCGCGGCGCGGGGCCGCGCCGGGCCGGGTGCGGCGGTGGATCAGCAGTCGCTGCAGCAGCAGCAGGAACAGATGACAGTCGTCTCGAGCTTCTCGAGCCGGCGGATGTTCACCTTCACGTTGTTCACCTCCCCTCGTCGGGCAGGGGGAGCGTGAACCGCGCCGGTCACCGATCACTCCCACCGAGCACTCCACCCGGCGGGAGCCCCATGAGAGCGAAACGGGAGAAGGGCCGCTCCGACACGCGGAGCGGCCCTTCGGCGCCGGTGAGTGACCGGCCAAGCCAGGTGGGTTCGGGCGAACGGGGGCTAGGTCGACGTGGCGAAGACCGATGTGCCGGGGACGGCGGCCAGGAGTTGGCGGGTGTAGTCGTCGGTCGGGGAGGTCAGCACCTGGTCCACCGGGCCTTGTTCGACCACCTTGCCGTCGCGCATCACGAGTACGTCGTGGGCCAGGGTGCGGACCACCGCCAGGTCGTGGGAGATGAACAGGTAGCTCAGGCCCAGCTCCTTCTGCAGTCTGGACAGCAGAGTGAGGATCTGGTCCTGCACCAGCACATCCAGCGCCGACACCGGTTCGTCGCATACCACCAGCTGTGGGCCCAACGCGAGAGCCCGAGCGATGGCCACGCGTTGGCGTTGGCCGCCGGACAGCTCGTTCGGGTAGCGCCTCGCGACCGTCGTGGGGAGGGCGACCTGCTCCAACAGCTCCGCCACCCGAGCACGGCGGGACGCGCGATCGCCGACGCGGAACGTGCGCAGTGGCTCCGCGATGATCCGCTCGATCGTCCACATCGGATTCAGTGACCCGTACGGATCCTGGAAGACCGGTTGCATCGCCTGGCGAGCCGCGCGGAGCTGGGCGCCGCGTAGGCCGTCGATCTCCGCGCCCGCCAACCGGATGGTGCCCGACGTCGGGCGGGCCAGCCCCAGCACCATGTGCGCCGTCGTCGTCTTGCCGGAGCCGGACTCACCGACGATCGCCGTCGTGCGGCCGCGGTTCACCGTGAACGAGACGTCGTCCACGGCTCGCAGCTCACCGCCGCCGCCCCGGACGCTGAACACCTTCGAGACGTTCTCGACCGCCAGCACCACGTCGTCGGAGGTCGCCGCCGGGCGTTTCGGCGCGGCGAGAGACGGCATCGCGGCCACCAGGCGCTGCGTGTACTCCTCCTTCGGCGCGGTCAGCACCTGGCGCACGGGACCGGTCTCCACCACCGACCCCTCCGACATCACCACGACCCGGCTGGTCCGGTCGACCGCGAGGCCGAGGTCGTGCGTCACCAGCAACAACGCGGTCCCCAGCGACTCGGTCAGCGACTCCAGGTGGTCCAGGATCTGCCGCTGCACGGTGACATCCAGGGCGGACGTCGGCTCGTCGGCGATCAGCAGGTCCGGCCGGCACGCCAACGCGATCGCGATCAGCACCCGCTGCCGCATCCCGCCGGAGAACTCGTGCGGGTACTGCTTCGCCCGCCGCGCCGGCTCCGGGATCCCGGCCTGCCCCAACAGGTCCACCGCCTGCCGCCACGCCTGCCGGCCCTTCGCGACCCCGTGCGCCACCAGCGTCTCCGCCACCTGCCGGCCCACCCGCGACACCGGGTTCAGGTTCGACATCGGGTCCTGCGGCACCAGCCCGATCTCACGGCCACGCAACCTGCGCCGCCGCCGCTCCCCCGCATGCGTGATGTCCTCGCCACGCCACCGGATCGCGCCGGCCGTGACGCGGCCGGCGCCGGGCAGGAGACCGATCACGGCGTGCGCGGTCGTCGACTTCCCCGAGCCGGACTGGCCGACCACGGCCACCCGCTCCCCCGGCGCGAGCGACAGGCTCACCCCGGACACGGCGGAGACGGCGCCGAACGACACGTCGAGGTCGCTGACCTCCAGTAGCAGCTCGCTCATGCCCGCCTCAGTTCGTCTTGGGGTCGAGTGCGTCGCGCAGCGCGTCGCCGAACAGGTTGAAGCCGAGGCAGATCACGAGGATCGCCACGCCGGGGAAGATGCCGGGCCACGCCGTGCGGAACAGGTACTGCTGCGCGTCGGACAGCATGATGCCGAGGCTCGGGTTCGGCGGCTGGATGCCCAGCCCCAGGAACGACAGGATCGCCTCGCCGATCACGGCGGTCGGCATGATCACGGTGGCCTGCACGATGATCGCCGACAGCGCGTTGGGCAGGATGTGCAGCCCGAGGATCCGCCACGGCCCGGCGTGCATGGTGTGCGCGGCGAGCACGAAGTCGCTCTCCCGCAACCGCAACGTCTCCGCGCGCACGACCCGCAGCATCGTCGGCACCTGCGCGATGCCGAGCGCGATGGCCGCGTTCGCCAGGCCGCCGCCGTTGATGGCCGCCAGCCCGACCGCCACCACGAGAGCGGGGAATGCCAGCATGAGGTCGGCCAGCCGGGACACGATCGCGTCGACCCAGCGCCAGTAGCCGGCGAGCAGGCCGAGCGGCACGCCGACCAGGACCGCCACCAGCACCGACAGCGCGCCGACCTCCAGCGACGCCCGGATGCCGTACAGCACGCGGGAGAGGATGTCGCGGCCGAGGTCGTCCGTGCCGAGCGCGAACCCGACCGTGGCCGGCTGCTGGAACGGCGTGGAGAAGTGCACCTCGGTCGGCGGGTAGGGCGCCAGCAGCGGCGCGAGCACGCCTGCGACGACCACGAGCAGCAACAGGATCCCGCCGACGACACCCATCGGGTTGCGGCGGAGCTTGCCGAGGAGCCGCCCGCCGGTCAGCGGGGCCGCGGCGGTGGTGATCTCGACGGATGTCATCGGGTCCTCCCGGAGACACGCATGCGTGGGTCGATGACCGTGTAGAGCATGTCGACCAGCAGGTTGATCACGATGTAGGCCAGGGTGATCACCAGGACGACGGCCTGGATCACCGGGTAGTCGCGGGTGAACACCGAGTCGAGCGTCAGCTTCCCGATGCCCGGCAACCCGAAGATCCGCTCGGTGACCACCGCGCCCGCGATCAGCCCACCGAGCTGCAGGCCGACGATCGTGGTCACCACGATCAGACTGTTCCGCAGCCCGTACCGGAAGATCACCGCCGACCGCCCGAGCCCCTTGGCCCGCGCGGTGCGCACGAAGTCCGCGTTCAGCGTGTCCACCATGGACGCTCTGGTCTGCCGCTGCACCACCGCGGCGTGCGCCATGCCGAGGATCACCGCCGGCAGTGTCAGGTAGTACAGGCCACGCAACGGTTCGTCGAACGGCGAGACGTACCCGGACGCGGGGAACCAGCCCAGCCGCACCGCGAGGTACAGCACGGCGAGGATGCCGAGCCAGAACGTCGGCACCGACAGGGCGAACAGCGAGAAGCCGTTCGCCAGCCATTCCGGCCAGCGCCGCCGGAACACCGCGGCCACCACGCCGAACGCCATGCCGGCGAGCACCGCGACGAGCATGGCGTACACGGCGAGCTGGACGGTGACCGGCAGCGTCGCGCCGATCATCTCGTCGACCGGCGTGCCGGTGCGGACCGACTCGCCGTAGTCGCCCTTCAGCGCGTTGCGGACGAACGCGAGGTACTGCTCGGGGATCGACTGGTCGAGGCCGAGCTTGGCGCGGACCGCGGCGACGGTGGCCGGGTCGGCCTCCTCCCCCGCCATCGCGATGGCCGGGTCGCCGGGCAGCGCCCGCACCCCGAGAAACACCACGATCGACGCGAGCACGAGCGTCAGCGCGGACTGCCAGAGCCGGTTCAGCGTGTAGCGCAGCATCCCTCAGCCCTCCGCGCCGGTCACGAACGCCGCCCTGCCGAGCCGGACGACGCCGTCGGTGTACACCTCGACGCCGGCAACCTGTCGCGTGTGGACGGTCAGGTTGCGGGTCCGGTAGGTGTAGACGACCGGGTTGTCCTTCTGCAGCAGCTCGACGGCCTTGCCGTAGATGACCGCGCGACGCGCGGAGTCGGTGATGCCCGACGCCTCGGCGAGCAGACCGTCCATCGCCGGCGAGGAGTAGCCGGCGTAGTTGGCGCTCTTGCCGGTGGCGAGGAAGCGGGTCATGTTCCCGTCCGGGTCGATGCGGCCGGACCAGCCGAGTGCCAGCAGCTCGAAGTCGCCGCGCTCCTGGACGTCCAGCAGCGTCGAGTACTCCACCGGCACGACCACGACGTCGAAGCCACCCTCCGCGACACTCGCCTGCAGAGCCTGCGCGAACCGCAGCTCGTCCTGCGTGTTCGACACCTGCATCTCGACCCGGTACGGCACCGGCACCCCCGCCTCCTTCAACAGCCGTCTCGACTCGGCCGGGTCGAACGACGGGCATGCGTTGCTGGCGTCGGAGGCGTAGGGCGTCTGCGGCGCGATCGGCGAGCACGCCGGCTCGAACCAGTTGTTGAACACGGTGTCCACGAGCGTGCGCCGGTCGATGGCCTTGGTGAACGCGAGCCGGACACGCGGGTCGGTCGCGATCGGCGTGTCGATCTTCCCGACCGGTTCGCCGACGCCGTCGACGTTGCCGACGTTGATCGTGACGCCCCGGTAGCCGAGCGAGGGCGACTGCAGCACCCGCAGGTCGTCCTCCGCCGCGAGCGCGTCCACGTCCTGCGGGGAGATGGTGTCGGCGACCTGGATGTCGCCCGAGCGCAGGTTGGCGGCGCGGATGTTGGCGTCGGACATGATCCGGTAGGTGATCGTGTCGAGGTGGACCTGGTCCGCGTCGTAGTAGTTCGGGTCGCGTTCGACGACGATCGAGGTCTGCGGCACCCGCTTGACGAACTTGAACGCGCCGACGCAGACGGGGTGGTCGCCGAAGTCGTCGCCCTCCTCGCGCAGCGCCTTGGGCGACAGGATCATCCCCGCCCGGTCCGCGAGCGCGGCGGTGATCGGCGCGAACGGTTCGGAGTACCTGATCACGACATGGCTCGCGTCGGGTGCGGTGATGCTCTCGATCGGGCCCATCTCGCTGGCGCGCTGGGACTCCTCGTTCGTGAGGTGCCGGTCGAGGCTCGTGCGGACCGCGGTGGCGTCGAACTCCGCGCCGTCGGCGAAGGTGATGCCGGTGCGGACCGGGATGGTGACGGTGAGTCCGTCCGGCGAGATGACCGGCAGCCCGGTGGCAAGCTGCGGCACGATCGCGCCGGACGAGTCGAGGTCGTAGAGCTTCTCGCAGATCGTCGTCATCACGTACCGGGTGTAGAGCGACGACGAGGTGGTCGGGTCGAGCCGGTCGGGTTCGGCGGACAGGCCCATCACGAGGTCGCCGCCGTCGGCGACGCGGCGGTCGCCGACCGGCGTGCCGAAGTCGTCCTGGTTCCCGGAACGGGCTTCCGGGTGCTGGATCGGGACACAGGCGGCGACCGCGAGAACCGCGACGGCCGCGCTGACAATGCGCAGGGTCCGGGGGGACATGTCGAACAACCTACTTCGCCGGTTGCTTTCCCACAATTTCTTCGTTGTTAATTTCTGAAACGGCGGAATACACACTGTGGGGCATTCCTGTAGACGGTCCGGGAATACACACGGACCGCTGGTCGGAGGGCAGTGTTATCTGCCCACCGCGTACCCCTGCATGCCTCTCGGGTTGGCGCCGGAGTAGAGGACACCGGTCTCGGGATCCCGTGCCACCGCGCACAACCTCCCTTCCGTCCACGGTTCGCCGACCGTCACGTCATGCCCCCTGCGACGCAGCTCGGCGATGACCTCGGCGCCGATCCGGGATTCCACGACCACGCTGCCGGGCGCCATTCCTCGGGGGTAGAACGAACTCGGAAAACTGTCGGTGTGCCAGTTCGGCGCGTCGATCGCGGCCTGGAGATCCGGGCCACCACGGACGTTCTCGCCGAATGCGACGGCGAGCAGGAAATGCAGGCTCCACTGGTCCTGCTGGTCGCCGCCGGGCGTGCCGAACGCCATCACCGGCACGCCGTCGCGGAGTGCGAGCGACGGGCTCAGCGTGGTGCGGGGGCGACGGCCGGGGACCAGTGAGTTGGGCAGGCCCTCCTCGAGCCACATCATCTGCAGGCGGGTGCCGAGCGGGAAGCCGAGCGCCGGGATGACCGGGTTGGACTGCAGCCAGCCGCCGCTCGGGGTCGCCGCGACCATGTTGCCCCAGCGGTCGACCACGTCGACGTGGCAGGTGTCGCCCCGGGTGCCGCCGTCCTCGGCGACGGTCGGCTCCCCCGCCCCCGCCGCGACCGGCACGGACTGTCCGGAGTGGATGAACGTGGCAACGCGCGGGGTGCGGCCGTCCGGGCTGCCGGGCCGCAGCTCGTGCGAGGCCCGGTCGCCGATCAGCTGCCGGCGGGAGTCGTTGTACTGCCGGGACAGCAGCGCATCGAGGGTGACGTCCGCGCTGTCGCCGTACCACGCCTCCCGGTCGGCCATCGCGAGCTTCGTGCCCTCGATGAGCGTGTGGTAGTAGTCCGGGGTCCCGTGCTCGAGGTGCTCGGACAGCAACGCGAGCTGTTGCAGGAACACGGGTCCCTGGCTCCACAGGCCCGCTTTCGCGATCGTCCAGCCGTTCCAGGTGTGGGTCGCCGGGTCCTCGTAGTGGGCGCTGAAGCCGGCGAGGTCGTCGCCGGTGAGGGTGCCGGTGTGGCGCTCGCCGGAGGTGTCCATGGTGGGCCGGGCCGCGGCCGCGGCCAGTTCCTCGCCGATGAAGCCTTCGCGCCAGGCCGCGCGGGCGGCGTCGATCTGGGTCTCGCGGCCCGGGCCCGCGGCCTCCGCCTCGGCGATGAGCCGTTGCCAGGTCCTGGCCAGTGCGGGGTTGCGCAGCAGCGCGCCGGCCACCGGTGGTTTCCCGCCGGCGAGGTACAGGTCCGCCGAGGTGGTCCACTCGGTCTCGAACAGTGACCGAACGGTGTCCACAGTGGAGCCGACACGCTCGACGGCCGGGTGGCCGCGCTCGGCGTAGCCGATGGCGTAGTCCAGCACGGTCCGCAGCGGCCGGGTGCCGTGGTCGCGGAGCAGGAGCAGCCAGGCGTCGACCGCACCCGGCACCGCGCTGGCGAGCGGGCCGGTGCCGGGGACCAGGTCGAGGCCGAGTGACGTGTAGTGCGCGATGGTGGCGCCGGCCGGCGCCGGCCCCTGTCCACACAGGACCTTCGGCGCCTGCCCGGCCGGCGCGACGATCATCGGCACCTCGCCGGCCGGACCATTGAGGTGCGGCTCGACGACGTGCAGCGTGAACGCGGCCGCGACGGCGGCGTCGAACGCGTTGCCGCCGTCCTCGAGCACGGCCATCGCGGCGGACGAGGCGAGCCAGTGGGTCGAGGACACCATGCCGAAGGTGCCCTGCAGGGTCGGCCGGGTGGTGAACATCTGACGAGTATCGCCGCGACCCGGTGTACACGTCCAAGACATCCGTAACACCATTCCGATAGCTTTTCGCTATGGAACGTCGTCAGCTCGAGTACTTCGTGGCCATCGTCGAACACGGCGGGTTCACCCACGCTGCCCGCGCGCTGCGGGTCGCCCAACCGTCCCTGTCCAGGGCGATCGGCAGGTTGGAGCACGAGTTGGGCGTGCAGCTTTTCCACCGGGTCGGCCGCAACGCGGTGCTGAGCAGCGCCGGTGAGCACGTGGTCGACCGGGCCCGGCTCGTGCTGCGGGACCTGGACGCGCTGCGGGCCGCCGCCCGCACGATCGGCGCGGGCGCGGCCGGCCGGGTGGACGTGGCGGCGACGTCGTCCTCCGCGCTCGAGCCGGTCATCGGCACCATCGCCGCGCTACGCGAAGAGCACCCCGGCGTGCTGGTCAGCACCTCGTCCGCGCTGTCCGCGGCCGAGGTGGTGGCGATGGTGCTGCAGGGCCGGTGCGAGGTCGGGGTGTGCGGCCACGCCGAGCGGCCGGCCGGTCAGGGCCTGATCGCGCACCACCTGCGGGACGAGGAGTTCCTGCTGGTCGCGCCGCCGGACACCCGGCTGGGCACGAACGACGAGGTGACCAGGGACGACCTGCGCGGCATGCGGTTCGTCGTCACCCGGCCGGCCACCGCGGCCCGCGCCCTGTTCGACCGGATCGCCGAGAGCGTCGGCGGTCTGCACGTCGCCACCGAGGTCGGCGACCGCAGCGTGGTGCTGCCGATGGTCCTGCGCGGCATCGGCGCCAGCATCATGCCGGACGGGTGGAGCGACCTCGCCGGCCGTGCCGGCGCGGCCGTCCACCACTTCACGCCGGCCGAGCGCCTGCCGCAGTGGCTCATCCACCGCTCCGGCCCGATCACCCCGGCGACGCAGGCCTTTGTGGATACCACACTCACGCAGGCCGGTGCGGTCAGCCGACGCGCTCGATGACGGCGCGGCGGATCAGGAACTTGCCGGGCTCCCGGACCTGTTCGAAGGCGGCGTCGTTGAGCAGCACGCAGCTGCCGGACGCACCCGTGACCTCGACGGTGATGGCCTTGCCGTTGTCCAGGTTGGTCACCTTGAGCCGGGTGCCGGCGGGGAACTCGTCGCTGGACGCGGCAGGCGCACCGTCCTCACCGGACAGTGTGACGGTGGACCCTGCGCAGACGACGTCACCGGTCGCCGGCGGTTGAGCAGGATTCTCGGCGGGCGGCTGGGCAGGATTCTCGACCAGGGGCGGGTTCTCGGCGGGCGGGGCCTGCGCCGGCGGGGCGGCCTGGACGTCGTCCGTGCAGCCGGCCGCCGCGCGGCGCTGCTCGATCAGGTTCACCACGGCCTGGCGGTTCTCGATACGTGCCGCCGACTGGGAGTCGGGGTTGGCGCGCTGGCCCGCGATGAAGTTCAGGTTGTTCTGCAACGCGGTGTCGAGGCCGTCGCAGGACTCGCCGGAGCCAGCGACAATCGGCTGTGCGACCAGGTCAGCAGTGCAGCCGGCCACCTGCCGGCGCTGTTGCAGCTGGTCGACGACGGCCTCCCGGTTCTCGATCCTGGCCGCCGACTGGGCGTCCGGGGCCGCCTGCTGCTGGGCGATGAAGGTGAGGTTGTTCCGCAGCGCGGTGTCCAGCCCCTGACACGACTCGGCGGCGGCCGCCTCGTCGTTGCCGCCGCTGAACGCGATCACCGCGGCGGCGACACCGGTCACCCCGACCAGTGCCGCCAGTCCCAACGACGTTCTGTTGCGGTGCCTGCCGTTCACGGACATGTTCGATCGCTCCTCGGGTCTGCGGGCTCCTAACCGGGAGACGATCAAGTCCGCACGGGTGGTTCACACCAATTTCGGCGACCACCGTGCGTGCCACACGCACTACGTTCAGCCAGACCCGCATGGAATTCACGTCCTTTGGGTACTTCTTGTCCGGAACCGCAACGAGAGGAGCCGAGATGCCGTGGGTCAGCAGACACCGTCGCCGGGTGCCGGGGTCGTGGTTTCGCACCACGACGGTGCGTAGCCATCACCGCAGGCGGCCGGGCAGCGTTCCGCTCATCGCGATCATCGGCGCGGTGCTGATCATCCTGTTGCTCATCGCCATCTTCTGACGACTCCTACTGGTCCTCACTGGATGTCGCCCACGGTGGCCGAGCGGACCGGGCCGCGTGCGGTGAGGTCACCCGGCGGGATGCCGGGGTGATGGGCGTGCGCGGCCGTCGTGCCGGACGTCGTCGCCGTCGGCCCCAACGCGAGGCGCGACACGATGCGGTAGCGGTCGCCGCGGTAGAGCGAGTGGACGTACTCGATCGGGCGGCCGGTGTCGTCGTTGGTGAGGCGCTCGAACAGCAGCGCGGGCGACAGCACCGGCACGCCGAGGAGTTCTGACTCCGCGTCGTTGGTGACCGTCGGCTCCACCGACTGGATCGCGTCGTGCACCCGCACGCCGTGCTCGTGCAGCCGGTCGTAGAGGCAGCCCGACTCGAGGTCGTCGAGGGACAGTCGCGGCGCGACCGCCACCGGCACGTGCAGGTACTCGATGGCCATCGGCGCGCCGTCGACGAAGCGTTGCCGTGCCACGTAGAAGATCTCGGCAGCCGGGGACACCCGCAGGCGTCTGCCCACCCGCGCGCCAGCCGCGATGGTCGCGAACTCCAGCACCCGGCTCGTCCACGTCCCGGCCGCCTGCGGCAGGACCATCGCGCGCTCGTCGGACACCAACTCCTGCTCGATCTTCGCCGGTGCGACGAACGTGCCCCGGCCGTGCTGGCGCACCAGCATGCCGTTGTTCACCAGTTCGTCCACCGCCGAGCGCAGGGTCGGGCGGGAAACCTCGAGGCGCTGGCACAGGACCCGCTCCGCCGGCAGCGGTGCGCCCGGCGGGTGCGTCTCGATCAACTCGAGCAGGTAGTCGCGCACGCGCTCGCGCTTGAGGATCGGTCCCGGCATGTCCACAGTATGACAACCGAACCAGAGGACAGCTCCCCGACTTGACCAATCTGTAGTGAACATCTGACCAGAAGTCGCCCCCGACCAGCGTATTGACTTCAGGATTGGTCTATGCCACTTTGGTCCAGACCGCTGGACCTTACCAATTGGTCATATCCTCGAGCACCCGTGAGGTAACCGTGCCGCACCGCTTGTTCGCCGGCCTGCTCACGCTGGCACTGACCGTCCCCGCCCTCGCCGCGTGCGGCTCCGACGACTCGGGCGCCACCCCGGGCGAGCCGCAGAACCTGACCGTCTGGCTGATGAAGGACACCGCGACCGACGCCTACGTCGACGCCTTCGAGGCCGAGTTCGAACGCGACCACCCCGAGTACACGCTGACCATCCAGATCCAGGAGTGGGACGGCATCACCGAGAAGGTGACCGGCGCGCTGGCCAGCACCGACCCGCCGGACGTGCTCGAGGTCGGCAACACGCAGGTGGCGCAGTACGCGGCCAGTGGCGGCGTCACCGACTTCACCGGCAAGGTCGGCGAGCTGCGTGGCGAGGACTGGCTGCCGGGTCTCGCCGAGCCGGGCGCGGTGGACGGCAAGCAGTACGGGGTGCCCTTCTACGCCGCCAACCGGGTCGTCATCTACCGCACCGACCTGTTCGAGGCGAAGGGGATCGAGCCGCCGACCACCCGCGACGAGTGGCTCACCGCGACGGCGGCGCTCAACCAGGGTGGCACGCAGGGCATCTACCTTCCTGGCCAGAACTGGTACGTCCTCGCCGGGTTCGTCTGGGACGAGGGCGGCGACCTCGCCGTACGTGACGGCGACACATGGGCGGGCGCACTGAACACGCCGGAAGCGTTGGCCGGCGCGGACTTCTACCGTCAGCTGCAGGCACTTGGCAAGGGCCCGAAGGACTCCGACGAGGCGAAACCGCAGCAGACCGACGTCTTCGCCCGAGGTGACGTCGCCCAGCTCATCGCGGTCCCCGGCGCGGCCAAGCTGGTCGAGACCGCCAACCCGGACCTCGCCGGCAAGCTCGGCTTCTTCCCCATCCCCGGCAAGACCGCTAGTGAGCCGGGCGCGGTGTTCACCGGCGGGTCCGACCTGATCGTGCCGCTGGCCTCGGAGCGCCAGGACGGCGCCTACGAGGTGGTCAAGGCGCTGACCGGCGAGCGCTGGCAGGTCGAGCTGGCCAAGACCATGAACTACGTGCCGAACCGCACGTCGCTCGCCGACGCGGTCAAGGCCGACCCCGGCGCGGCCGCGATGGCGGTCGGCGCGGCCAACGGGCACGCGACGCCGAACTCGCCGAACTGGACGGCGGTCGAGGCCCGCAACCCGATCAAGGAGTTCCTGACCAAGGTGCTGACCGGCGCCGACCCGAAGGCCGCCGCCGCCGACGCGGACGCGGTGATCACGTCGGCACTCAACACCGCGAACTAGCCGTGGTGCTCACCGAGGCGCCACCGGCGCGGCGGCCGGCGCAGCGGCCGGTCGCGGCGCCGGGTAACCGGCGGAGGCGGGCCATCTGGCCGTACCTCCTGATCGCGCCGACACTGGTCGCCACTGCCTACCTGCTCGGGTACCCGTTGGTGCGCAACGTGATCATCTCGGTCCAGCACTTCGGGATGGCCGAGCTGATCCGCGGTGGCGCCGGCTTCGCCGGGCTCGCGAACTACACGGCGGTGCTGTCCGACCCGGAGTTCTGGTCGGTGGTGCGCAGGACAGGGCTCTTCACCGCGATCAACGTCGTGCTGATCATGGTGCTGTCCACGGTGGTGGCGCTGCTGGTCATGCGGCTGGGCCGCGCGATGCGGCTGCTCGTGCTCGGCGGACTGGTGCTCACCTGGGCCACCCCGATCATCGCGGCGACCACGGTGTTCCAGTGGATGTTCCAGTCGCAGCTCGGAGTGGTGAACTGGGCGCTGGTATCGCTGGGGTTCGAGCAGTTCCGTGGCCACACCTGGTTCGCGGACGGGCCGCAGACCTTCGCGATCCTCGTGCTCCTCATCGTGTGGCAGTCCGTGCCCTTCGCCGCGCTGACCCTCTACGCGGCGATGACCACGGTCCCGCACGAGCTGCACGAGGCGGCACGCATCGACGGCGCCGGCGCGTTCCGCTCGTTCCGGTCCATCACCTTCCCGGTGCTGCGGCCCATGTTCGGGCTCGTCACGTGCCTCGAGGTGATCTGGGTCGGCAAGGCGTTCGTGCAGATCTGGGTGATCAGCGAGGGCGGCCCCGGCCGGGCGACGACCACGCTGCCGGTCTACGCCTACCAGGTCGCCCAGTCACTGCACCGCTACGACCTCGGCGCCGTGGTGTCGATGCTCATGGTGCTGCTGCTGGGTCTCGCGCTGTTGTTCTACTTCCGCCAGATGTTCCGTGAGGAGGCCACGAGATGACCGGTCGCCTCGCGAAGAACCTGGTGGCGCTGTTCGTGTTCGTGGTGTCGGTGTTCCCCGTGTACTGGATGGTGCTGACCGCGTTCAAGCCGACACGGGAGATCCAGGCGGAGACGCCGACGTTCTGGCCGGCCGCGTTGACCTTCGACCACTTCGCGACAGCCGTCAGCGCGCAGGGCTTCTGGTCGTTCTGGCGCAACAGCCTGCTGGTGGCCGGTGGCGCGGTCCTGCTGTCACTCGTGGTGGCGCTGCTCGCGGCGTACGCGGTGGCGCGGCTGCGGTGGAAAGGCAGACGTGGCTTCATCCTCATGGTGTTCATCGCGCAGATGACGCCGTGGGAGGCGCTCCTCATCCCGATGTACGTCATCGCGCGGGACACCGGGATGCTCGACACGCTGGCCATGCTGACGCTCGTCTACTTCATGATCACCCTGCCCTTCACGATCGTCACGCTGCGGAACTTCCTGGCGGCGGTGCCGGTCGAGCTGGAGGAGGCGGCGCAGGTGGACGGCTGCGACCGGCCGGCCGCGTTCCGGCGGGTGGTGCTGCCCCTGCTCGCACCCGGCCTGCTCGCCACCTCGCTGTTCGGGTTCATCACGGCGTGGAACGAGTTCGCCTTCGCCAACCTGCTGATCATCAAGGACCAGGACGACCGCACCCTGCCGGTCTGGCTCTCCTCGTTCAGCAACACGTTCGGCACCGACTGGGGCGCGACGATGGCCGCGTCGACGCTGTTCATGCTCCCGGTGCTCGCGATCTTCCTGGTACTGCAGGGAAAGGTGACCGCCGGCATCACCGGCGGCGCGGTCAAGGGCTGAACCGGAGGCAACACGTGATCGTTCCACGACCCACCCGCCTGCGTCACAAGGCAGGCGAGTTCGTGCTCGGACCCACCACGGAGCTGCGGGCCACCGCCGGCGCCGAGCCGGCCGCCCGGCTGCTGCGCCAGTACCTGCTGCCGGCCACCGGACTGCCGCTTCCCCTGTCCCCCACCGGAACCGTGCTCTTCGCGCTGGACGAGCGGCTGGTCGGGATGGGCGACGAGGGGTACGCGCTGACGGTCAGCGAGCAGGCGGTCGTGCTCCGCGCCCGCCGCCTCGCCGGCCTGCTGCACGGCGTGCAGACCATCCGGCAGCTGCTGCCGGTCGAGGCACTCGGCGAGACCCCGGCGCCGGGTGTCCGGTGGGCGCTGCCCTGCGTGGACGTCGCCGACGCGCCCCGACTGCCGTGGCGTGGCGCGATGCTCGACGTGGCACGGCACTTCCAGCCGGTGCGGTTCCTGCGCCGGTTCGTGGACCTGCTCGCACTGCACAAGCTCACCGTGCTGCACCTGCACCTGACCGACGACCAGGGCTGGCGGATGCCGGTCGCCGCCTACCCCGCGCTGACCGAGGTCGGCGGTATCCGGTCGGCGACGATGCTGGGCCCGGCGGGCAGCGGCCGGTTCGACCCCACCCCGCACGGCGGCGCCTACACGGCCGAGGAGCTGCGTGGGCTGGTCGAGTACGCCACCGAACGCGGGGTGCGGATCGTGCCGGAGATCGAGATGCCCGGGCACGCGCGGGCCGCGCTCGCCGCGTATCCCTGGCTGGGCAACCAGCCGGAGCGGCGCCTTCCGGTGTGGACGGAGTGGGGCATCTCCGACGCGGTGTTCGGCGTCGACGACCGGGCGCTGGAGTTCTGCCGCACGGTGCTCGGCGAGGTCATGGACGTCTTCCCCGGCGAGCACGTGCACGTCGGCGGCGACGAGTGCCCGTGGACCGAGTGGGCGGCGAGCCCGGTCGCGCTGGACCGGGTCGCGCGCGAGGGGCTGGCCGGGCCGCACGCGTTGCGGGCGTGGTTCCTCGGCCGGATCGGCGAGTTCCTGTTCGAGCACGGCCGGGTGCCGATCTGCTGGGACGACGCGGGGGACGCGCCAGCGCTCGACCCGCGCACGATCGTGATGCCGTGGCAGGAGAGCGCGGCCGGCCCGCTCGACCGGGGCCACCCGGTGGTCCTCACGCCGTACCGGTCGACCTATCTGGACTATCCACAGTCGACGGACCCGGGCGAGCGGGCCGGCCAGCCGGGTGGCGTGGTGACCATGTCCGACGTGTACCACCAGCAGGTCCCCGCCGACCCGGCCGTGCTCGGCAGCCAGTGTCAACTGTGGACCGAGCAGGCGCCGCGCGCCGAGGACGTCGAGTACCTGGCCTTCCCCCGGCTCTGCGCACTCGCCGACGCGCTGTGGTCGACCCGGCCCGACTGGA
>Ga0272482_10000214_pt1 | contig 18484 bp, 17 predicted proteins | sample RVTome_8_FD_192427 | JGI IMG/M metagenome (GOLD analysis project Ga0272482, IMG submission 192427) | Soil microbial communities from uranium-contaminated site in the Upper Colorado River Basin, Wyoming, United States - RVT160D0 (version 2) ...
ATTCGTTCGCCGTCCAACTTCACGAACGTCGAGTGGCGGCCGCTGATGTAGAGGAAGCCGTCGTCGTCGACCCGGCCGATGTCGCCGGTGTGGAGCCAGCCGTCGCGCAGGACCTCGGCGGTGGCCTCGGGGTCGCCGTAGTAACCGTCCATCAGGGTGGGGCCGGTGACGACGATCTCGCCCTCGTCGCCCGTGGGCACGTCGAGACCGGACTCGTCGACCACCCGCACCGTCAGCCCGGCGATGGGGCGGCCCACCGAGTCGGGCACCTTGGCGTAGGCGTCGGACGGGAGGATGGCGATGCGGGCCGACGCCTCGGTCTGCCCGTACATCGGGAACAGGCGGGCGTGGGCGGGGAGGATGTCGACCAGGGCGTCGGCGTCGGCGGGCTCCAGGCGGCCCCCGGCCTGCAGGACCAGGTCGATCTCGACGGGCGAGCCCTTGTGACGCACGAGGCTGGCCGTCAGCGACCGCAGCTGTGTCGGCACGCCCGCCATGGCGTTGGCGCCGCCCTCGGTGAAGGCCCGCAGCACGTCGCCGGGGAACTCGGCCCGCTCCACGCAGTACAGCGACGCCCCCGTCCGCAGGTGCGTGTTCAGCACCGACAGCCCGAAGCTGTGGGCCAGCGACAGCACCAGCGCCGTCCGGGTCGCCGGCCCCAGCGGCACCCGGTCGAGGATCGCCTCGCAGCTGTGGCGCAGGGCGGCGTGGCTGAGCTCGACCATCTTGGGTCGACCCGTGGTGCCCGAGGTGAACAGGTTGACGGCCGGCCGGTCCGGCGTCACGAACTCGAAGGCACCAGCACCAGCACCAGCAGCAGGCGTAGCGCCGGCGGCGGGCAGGTCCAGCAGCGACACCTCGTCGCCCCGGCGCACCTCGACCACCCGGTCGGACTCCCGGGCCCGCACCACGGCGGCCAGGTCGGCGGCGGCCAGGTAGCCGGGCCACGGTGGCTGCTCGATGCGCCGGGCCAGCACGGCGGTGTTCCCGCACGCCAGCAGGGCCAGGTAGGCGGCGACGGCCCCGAAGCCGGGGGTGATGTCGAGGCCGACCCGGGCGCCGACGAGCTGCTGCTCGTGGAACGCCCGGGTCAGCCCGAACACGGCGGTGCGCAGCTGCTCGCGCGTGGCAACACCGTCGGTCGGTGAGACCAACAGGGTTTCGTCGCCGGGACCCTCCGCCAAGAGGTACCGCGCGAGGTTCGTCGCGTCCGTCATGCCCGCTCCTGTCGCCCTGGGGGAGGGCGTACCCAGGGGCGTCAGGATACGTCGTCGCGCCACTCGGTGCAGCCGATCACGTAGGCACCGAGCTCGGCGGCGGCGAACCCGTCCGGGTCCCAGTCGTGGTCGGCGACCTCGTCGGGGTCGAGCCACACGTAGGTCCAGGCCTCGCCGCCGGCCACCAGCGGCAGCCGCCGACGCTCGTAGGCGTCGCCCTCGAACTCGTCGAGCCGACGCCACTCCCCCGCCGTCAGCCCCGCCAGCACCTGGCCGGACGCCCCACGGCCCGGCGCCGGCACCAGCCCCGGGTACACCCTCCCGGGCAGGGCCGCCGCCCGCCACCCGGCGACCCGCCCGGGCGTCATCGCCGGCACCCGGCCCAGCACGGCCGCCAGCACCGACGGGTACTGCAGCGTCCCGTACACGAACAGCATCCGACCATTCTCCGCGGCCGAACCCCCATCCGGACAACGAGCACCCGGCGGCGGGTGGCGTCAGGGTGGGGGGTAGATGTTGATGGTGGCGTCGAGGCCGATGGCGGTGGGGGCGAGGCGACCGGTGGCGGCGAGGACGAGGTCGTGGGCGTCGACGTGCACGGCGGGGGTCGCCGGCGGGCCGGGGAGGACGGTGCGGCCGTCGACGACGACGGCCGGACCGGTCCAGCCCCGGCGGCGGAGCCGGGTGGCCACGGTGTCGACGGCGGCCCGGAGGCCGGGGCCGGTCCAGGGGGCGCGGCCGACGGCGGTGGCGATGTCGTCGGCATGGACGTGGACGTCGTGGAGCAGGGTCTGGACGGCCTCGCCCAGGGTCGGGAACCGGTCGCCCAGCGGCGCGACCCACTGCCCGTCGGTGACCACGGCCAGCACGACGCCGAGCCGGGCGGCGGCGGTGCGCAGGGTCCGGGCCAGGTCGGTCGGGCCGAGCCGGCCGTAGGTCGCCGCCTGCTGGTCGGGGTCGGTGGTGGGGTGGCCGGCGGCGGCGTCGACGGTCATGCCGGTGACGTGGCCGGCGACGTGGCGGACCTGCCAGCCGTCGCAGCGCGTCGCCCGATCCCAGTCGCCGGGCCCGAGCCCCTCGACCAGGCCGGCGAAGGCGTCCCAGGCGGCGACGAGGTCGTCGACCGTACGGCGCCGGTCGGGCACGTCGCCGGAGTCGGACCCGGTCACGGGTGGGTGGCCCGGGCCGCGGCCTCGAGGATGTCGGCCAGCAGGTCGGGGCGGGCCAGCATCGCCGCGTGCGAGGTGGGGAGCGTGCCGGTCGTGGTGGCCCGGGTCGCCATGGCCCGCTGGCGGGCGGGCCGGATGGCCCGGTCGTTCTCGCAGACGACGAAGGTCGACGGCACGGTCCGCCACGACGGTGCGGGCATCGTCCGGGCGAAGGGTTCGGCGTTCTGGGGTGTGAGCCGGGCGACGGCGGCGGCCGCGGCGGCGGGGTCGCAGTCGGCGTAGAAGACCCCGGTCGCCCGGGCCGGGTCGATCAGCACGTTGCCGTGCTCGTCGCCCACCAGCGCCGACACCAGCCCGCCGTCGACATCGTCGCCACCAGCGCTGTCGTCGGCGGCCACGTCGGACCACGTCTCGCCGGCGTCGGCCATGAAGGCGCTGAGGAACACGAGGTGGCGGAGCGCCGGGTGGTCCGCGGCCCCGACCACGAGCCCGGCGTAGGAGTGGGCGCACACCACCGCCGGCCCCGTTGCGTCGAGCGCGGCGCGCACGGCGGCGACGTCGTCGTCGAACGTGCCGAGCGCGGCGGGGTCGCCCACGGTCGAGGGCAGGGCCGGGGCGGCGACCGGGATGCCGCGCCGGGCGAGCTCGCCCTCGACGGCCTCCCAGCACCAGGGCCCGTGCCAGGCCCCGTGCACCAGGACGACGGCGAGCGGCGGAGCCGTGGGAGAAGGGGAAGCGGAAGGCGAAGCGGTCACGTGGAGGTTCCTCTCGGGGGTCGACGGAGCCGGGCGGCCAGCTCGGCCACGGCGGCCAGCTGCCCGGCCGGTTCCCGGCTGGTGGGACGGACGACGATGTGCCGGGCCCCGGCGTCGACGAAGCCGTGGACGTACTCGGCGGCGCTGGCGGGCGTGCCGGCGTGGCTGGCCTGGAACGCGGTGACGACCTCGGGGTCGGTGCCGTAGTAGGCGCCGAGGTGGGCCCGCTGCTCCCGCCGCGCCCGGTTGGGGCGGTCGTCGATGGCGATGTTGACGTACAGGGCCGCCGCCAGCCGGTCCGGGTCGCGGCCGTGGTCGGCGGCCACCTGCCGCACCCGGCCCAGCCCGTCGGCGTAGCGGGCCGGGTCGGGTACGAACGGCAGCCACCCGTCGAAGGCGCGACCGGCGCGGACGAGGGTGGCGGGGGCGTCGCCGCCGAGCCACACGGGTGGGCCGCCGGGCCGGCACGGGCGCACCCCCAGGTCGACGTCGGCCAGGGGCCACCGCCCCGACTCCCAGGCCGGGACGGCGCCCCGCCAGAGCAGGCGGGCCAGGTCGATGCCCTCCACCAACCGGCCGACCCGGTCGCTCATCGCCACGCCGACCGCGGCCAGCTCGGCCTCGGTGCCGGCGACCGGCGCGCCCGCGCCGACCCCGAGCACCAGCCGCCCGCCGGCGAGCCCGTCGAGCGTGGCGACGGCCTGGGCGAGCGGCACCGGGTGGCGCAGCGCGGGGAGCAGCACGGCGGTCCCGACCGTGATGCGGCTGGTCACCGTGGCGACGGCGGCGAGCAGGGTGAGCGGCTCGAACCGCGGCCGGGCGAGCAGGGACTCGCCGACCCACACCGAGTCCAGCCCGGCCGACTCGGCGGCCCGGCAGAAGTCGACGACCCGCCCGGGATCGCCGGGCCCGAAGAGCAGCTCCTCACGTGTCGGGGCGACGACCCCGACCCGCAGCCCGTCCTCGCCGTGCGACCCGTCCATGGCGGCCATCCTCGGCCCGGCGGGCCCGGGAGTCGATGACCAGGCAGGTCAAGTCGTCCGGTGCAGCTCTTCCAGCAGGCGGGCGCTGTCGTCATCGGCGGGGAGGTACGTCTCGAGCGACAGCCCCGACGACGTCACCTCGACCGGCGTCATCAGGGTCGCCATGACCGTGAAGAGCCGCACCGCCCCCAGCCGGGTCTTCACCTCGAAGGTGCCCAGCACGGCGTCGGCCGGCGGCGGCTCCGCCGTACCCGCTGCAGGACCGGCGGCGCGGACGTAGCCCTCCAGCTCGTCGACGAGCGCCCGGAGCCCGGCATCCGCTGTCGCCCGCGCCTCGTCGGCCAGTCGCCGCAGCAGCTCCCCCAGGCACCACGGCGAGCCGGTCGAGATCCGGGGGAGCCCCTGGGGGTGCAGCGCCAGGCGCAGGATGTTGATCGGCGGCTCCAACAGGTGCGCCGCCACCCCGTCCACCAGGAACCGGGCGGCGCCGTTGGACTCCACCAGGTTCCAGTGGCGGTCGACCAGCAGCGCCGGGTTGGGCTCGTGCGCCGCCATCAGCCGGCGGAACTGGTGGCGCAGTGCCGCCAGCTCGGGCCCGTCGACCGCGACCTCGGGGTACACGGGCGAGAATCCCGCGGCGAGCAGCCAGCGGTTCCGCTCCCCCAGCGGCACCCGGAGGTGCCCGGCCAGCATCAGCAGCAGCTCCCGGCTTGGCCGGGCCCGGCCGGTCTCCACGTAGCTCAGGTGCCGGGTCGACACACCGGTCTCGACCGACACGTCGAGCTGCGTCAGCCCCCGCCGCTGCCGCCACGACCGCACCAACCCACCCACGGAACCCACGGCGCCCATCCGGGAAACCTACCCACCACGTGCCCATCCGGCGGTGGCGCCATGGCCGGCACCCCAGCGTTGCGCCGACGGCCTGTGGGGCGGAGAGCACGGAAAGTGGTGGGTTCGCTCCTAGGCTCCTCGCCGTCATGTTCGTCCTCGCCGGTCTCGGAGCGGCCCTGGCCTACGGGGTCGCCATGGTGCTCCAGCAGCGGGGCGCCCGGACCGTGCCGGTCGAGGTCTCGTTGCGGGCGGGCCTGGTGGTCCAACTCCTGCGCCGACGGCTGTGGCTCATCGGCGTGGCCTGCAACCTGGCGGCCTTCGGGCTGCGGGGCCTGGCCCTGTCCGACGGGTCGCTGGCCGTGGTGCAGCCGGTGATCCTGCTGGGCCTGTTCGTCGCCCTCACGATCGAGGCCCGCCTGGACCGGCGGGCGTTCGGCCCCGGCGAGGCGCTGGGCAGCCTGGCCCTGATCGGCGGGCTACTGCTGTTCGTCCTGGCCGCCGCGCCCGGCCGGGGCCGCCCCGACGCCCTGGCCGTCGACTGGCTGGCGCTCGGCGCCGTGGTGGGCGGGGCCGCGCTGCTGGCCGTGGTCCGGGCGTCCCGCCTGACCGGGGAAGCCCGCGCCGCGGGCCTGGCCCTGGGCGGCGCCCTGCTGCTGGCCCTGGTCTCGGCCCTGACCAAGGCCGCGGCCGGCCAGGGAACCGACGTCCTGCGCTCGTGGGAGCTCTACGCCCTGCTGGCGGTGGGAGCCGTGGCGGTGGTGGTGACGCAGAGCGCCTTTCAGGCCGGGCCACTGCGGGCGTCGCTGCCGGTGTTGAGCGTCGTCGAGCCGCTGACCAGCATCCTGGTCGGGGCCTGGGTGTTCGAGGAGCACCTGGGCACCTCGGTCGTCGCCCGGGCCGGCGAGGCGTCGGGCCTCCTGCTGCTGGGCCTGGGCACCTTGCTGCTGACGACCCGACCGGCGGCGGTCCGGGTGCCGGCCCGATGACCCAGCTGACGGTCGAACCCGCCCGCGAACGGGGAGCACAGCCCGCTCCCCGTTCGGGGGCAGCTTCGACGGCTGGCGGTTCGCTGGCGTTGGCGGTCGCGGTGGTGGCCTGGGCGAGCGTGCTCCTCCAGATCCTGCGGCATCGGATCTTCGTGTCGCACGACACGGTCATCAACTACGCGCACACCTGGTACCTGGCGGAGCGGGGGCCGTCGCTGCGGATGCCGGTGCTGGGCCACGGCGAGGCATACACCTTTCCCTACGGCGTCGTCCCCTGGTCGCTGGCGGCGCTGCTGCGCCCGCTGCTCGGCGACTGGGCGGTCACGCTGGTCCTGGTCGGAGCGATCGTCGGCCTGATCGCCGCCACCTTCTGGGCGTTCCCCGAGCTCCGCCGGGGCTGGTGGGCCACCGCGGTCCTCGTCGACCCGGCCCTCGTGACGGGGGCGCTGATCGGCCAGCTGTCGTTCCTGGCGGGCTCCGCGCTGCTGTTCACCGCCATCGGCGCCTGGCGCCGCGGCCGCGCAGCCGCCGCCGTGGTCGCCGCCGGCCTGGCCCAGGCCACCCACCCGGCGATCGTGCTGCCCCTGGCGTTGCTGCTGGTGGCGGGCCGGCTGCCGTGGGAGCCCCAGCGCCGCCGCCTCGCCACCGCCTACGCCGCTTCCCTGGCCATCGCCCTGCCGGCCGTGTGGGTCACCCTGCAGGTCCCGGTGGTGCAGGAGACGTCGCTGTGGGTGAAGGCGTTCGGGTTCGTGGCCACGCTGGCGCCCCGGTCGCTGATCCTCGTCGTGCCGCTGGCCCTGGTCCTGCTGCGCCGCTACTTGCCGGCGGCCTGGCGGACGGCGCCCACCGGCCCGGCCGTCGTCGCCGCCCTGCTCCTGGCCACCGCCGGCATGTGGCTCCCGCTGGGCATGCCGTGGGCCTGGGGCGCGCTGGGCCGCACCCCCGACACCCGCATGGACGACTTCACCCAGGGCAACCACGGCTTCGAGCGCGGTGCCACCTACCGGGTGCTGCGGGTGGCCGACGGGAAGATCGGCATGTACCAGCTCCTCCAGGGCGGCGGCCGGCTCGACGCCGAGTTCTTCCCCGAGAGCATCGACCGGCGCAGCTGGCCCACCACCAGCGAGTACGCGGCGTTCCTCCACAGGCGCAGGGTCGACTTCGTGATGGTGTGGGACGGCTACGACCAGCGGTTCGGCACCAACGAGCACGCCCTCCTCGACGAGATGCTCACCGCGCCCCTGGCCGGTACGACGGTCACCCGGGTCGACCGGACCGGCGACTACGACCTGTTCGCCGTCGTCCACCACTGAAAGCAGCGTCGCCACTACGTTGTGCGACCGGCGGCGGCTCGTTCCGACATCGAAGGCGCGCGACCCCATGACCCTGACGTCTCCCGCCCCTGCTGCCCACGGCCAGGACGACCCCGACGCCACGCCCGTGCCGCTGGTGGTGCCGCCGGCGCAGGTCCACTTCCCCGACGAGGACCGCCAGGCGATCCTCGCCCAGATCGACGAGGTGTTGCGCACCGGCCAGCTGACCCTGGGCCGGTTGGGCCGTGAGCTGGAGGAGCGCTTCGCCGCCCGGCACGGCGCCCGCCACGCCGTGGCCGTCGGGAGCGGCACGGCGGCGCTGGAGATCCCGCTGCGGTCCTTCGACGTGGTCGGCCGCGACGTGCTGGTGCCGGCCAACACGTTCTTCGCCACCGCCGCCGCGGTCGTGGCCGCCGGGGGCCGCCCCCGCTTCGTCGATTGTGACCCCGCCACCCTGGCCGTCGACCCCGCCTCGGTCGAGGCGATGGTCGGCCCCGAGACCGCCGGCATCGTGGTGGTGCACATCGCCGGCATCGTGACCCCCGCCATCCACGAGCTGCAGCGGATCTGCGACGCCTACGACCTCTTCCTCCTCGAGGACGCCGCCCACGCCCACGGCGCCGCCCTCAACGGCCGCTCGGCCGGCACGTTCGGGCGGGCGGCGGCGTTCAGCTTCTACCCCACCAAGGTGATGGCGGGCGGCGAGGGCGGCATGGTCCTCACCGACGACGACCGGGTGGCCGAGGAGGCCCGGATCTACCGCGACCAGGGCAAGGCCGGCTTCCTCACCAACCACCACACGCACCTCGGGTACAACTGGCGGATGAGCGAGCCGCACGCGGCGATCGCTCTGAGCCAGCTGGGCCGCCTCGACCAGTTCATCGCCCACCGGCGCCACGTGGCCGCCCTCTACGACGAGGCGCTGGCCGGCTCGCCGATCCGGCCGCTCGCCGTGCCCGACGGCGCCGGGAGCAACTTCTACAAGTACGTGGCCTACCTGCCCGAGGGCGTCGACCGGGCCGCGCTGAAGCACCTGCTGCGCATGGCGTACGGGGTGGCGCTGTCGGGCGAGGTGTACGAGCTGCCGCTGCACCGCCAGCCGGTGTTCGAGCGCTTCGCCGACGACGAGCCGCTGCCCGGCGCCGACGAGATCTGCGCCCGCCACGTCTGCCTGCCGATCTCCTCGGCGCTGCGGGACGACCAGGTCGCCACCGTGGCCAACGCCCTGGCCGGGGCGCTCGACCGTGTCTGACTCGCCGGACATCGCCGCGGCGGCAGCCGCGGCGGCGAGCCGGGGCCCCGGCGTGGGCAAGACCGTCGCCGTCACCGGGGGCTCGGGCTTCGTGGGGAGCCACGTGGTCGACGCCCTCATCGCCGCCGGCTGCACCGTGAAGGTGCTCGACCGGCCGGCGCCGCACCGGCCCGATGCCGAGTGGGTGCCCTGCGACGTGCTCGACCTCGACGGCCTCACCCACGCCGTGGCCGGCGCCGACGTCGTCTTCCACCTGGCCGCGGTGGCCGACGTGAACGACGTGGTGGACGACCCGCCGCTGGCGGTCGAGGTCAACGCCCTGGGTACGGCCCGGGTCCTGGAGGCGTCCCGCCGCGCCGACGCCGGCCGGGTCGTCCTGGCCAGCTCCGTGTGGGTCTACGCGGCCACGAGCGGCACCGGGCCCGCCGGCGGCCAGCTCGACGAGGACTCCCTGTTCGACCCCGGCACCGACCGGCACCTCTACGTCACCTCCAAGGTGGCGGCCGAGATGGCGTGCCGCGACTACCGCACGCTCTACGACCGCCCCTACACGGTGCTGCGCTACGGCATCCCCTACGGCCCCCGGATGCGCGAACGCTGTGTGGTCGCGGCGTTCCTGAAGCGGGCGATGCGGGGCGAGACCCTGCGCATCGACGGCGACGGTAGCCAGCACCGCTGGTTCGTCTACGTGGAGGACCTGGCCCGGGCCCACGTGAAGGTGCTCGACGACGTGGCGGTCGACCGCACCTACAACCTCGAGGGCGCCGCCCCCGTGTCGGTCCGGGAGATCGCCGAGTCGGTGATCACGCTCACCGGCCGCGGGGCCGTCGAGCTGGGCCCGGCCCGCCCCGGCGACCTTGTGGCCCGCACGGTGTCGACCGCCCGCGCCCGCGACGAGCTCGGCTGGGTGCCGACCACGTCGTTCGCCGACGGCCTGGCCCGCACCCACGCCTGGTTCGTCGACCAGGAAGCCGCCCTGGCCACCAGCACCCTCGACGACTGACGACGACGACCGACACCGAGGAACCAGCCCGATGACCACGCCCCCGATCGACCGGCCCGGCGGCACCCGCCGCATCGCCGTGGTGCCCGCCTACAACGAGCAGCCGACGGTGACGTCGGTGCTCGACAAGCTCAGCTTCTTCGTCGACGAGCTGGTGGTGGTCGACGACGGGTCGACCGACGGCACCCGCGCCGAGGTGAAGGAGTGGCTCCCGGGCCACGACCACTGCCGGATGCTGTGGTTCGACGAGAACCAGGGCATGTCGGCCGCCTACTACCTGGCCTTCACCAGCCTGCGGACGCGCCTGCACCGGGGCGAGCTCCACGAGGACGACCTGGTGTTCACCGTCGACGCCGACGGTCAGCACGACCTCGACGTGCTCGACGACCTGCACCGCCTGGCCGCCGACGAGAAGCTCGACGCCCTGCTGGTGCGCCGCGACCTGTCGAACTACCCCCGCTACAAGCAGGCCGGCAACTGGCTGCTGTCGGCCTGGGCCACGCTGTGGGCCGGCGGGGTGCGGCTGTACGACGTCGAGTCGGGCTACCGGGTGTTCCGCCTCGGCGCCCTGTGCGACGCTCTCGAGTACTACGAGGGCTACAAGTACTCCGAGACCGTCGAGGTGGCGGTGGTGCTGTCGCGGCTCGGCTACGAGGTGCGCAACGACGTGCTGGTGCCGGTGCCGACCTACCGGTCGCGCACCCGCATGATCGACGTGGCCATCGACCTGGTCGCCATCCCCATGGCCGCCTACCGGGTGTCGGCCCGCCGCCCCTACGGGCGGGAGGTGCCGGGCCTAGGGGTCCCCGTCGCCGTCAGCCTCGGGGGCCTGGCCGTCGGGGCCGCGGGGACAGGTTGGGCGCTCGGCCGGTTCGTCCGGGCGCTCCGCGGTCGCCGCGGCTGACCCCGGGCAGCCGTCGGGGTACCAGGCCTGGACCTGGGGCACGAGCCACTCGGCGGCCCGCCGGGCGCCGTCCTCGGAGAAGTGGACAGAGTCCTTGAACAGCGTGCCGTCGTCGGGCTGGCTCAGGACCCAGCCGTTGAGGTCGACCACCCGGCTGCCCGGCACCCGGGCGGCGGCCCGCCCGATGGTGGCGTTGCGGCAGTCGACCGTGGCCGCGGTGCCCGGCAGCAGCGTGGCCGTGTAGGGGCTGGTGGCGAACACGAAGTCGGCGCCGGCCCCCGACAGCAGGGCGGCTTCGGCGACCAGGGTGTCCTCCAGGTAGGTGTCGTAGACCGGGTGGCACTCGGGCACCTCCTGGTCGCCCACCTTGTGCGGCTGGGTGAAGCCGGCGTTGGCCAGGTGGTAGACGACGACGTCGGGGTCGTAGGCGGCCAGCACCTGGCGCCACACCTCCTGGCGCAGCCCGTGGCACGGCCGCTCCTCCACGACGGTGCCGTCGGGGGCGAGGATGGGGCCGTCGGCGTTGACGATCGAGCACAGGTACTGGGTGGTCCACGCCGCCGACACCGGCGGGTCGTCGGCCTGTGGCGCGCCGACGCCCGGAGGATCGGCGACATCGTCCTCGTCGGCGGCGGCCTGGCCGGCCTCGGCCACCTCGACCAGGCCAGGCCCCCACGCCGCCGAGCCGCTGTCGCCCACCAGCAGCACCTTCACCGACCCGTCGGGGATGTCGCCGGCCGGCGGGAAGTAGGCGATCGGGTTGTCGGCGCCCTGGGCGGCGGGGTCCGGGACCTCGGCCAGCTCGACGGCCAGCTGCTCGGTCTCCTCCAGCGTGACCGACTGGTCGTCGCCGTTGGTGGCGATGAGCACCACCCCCAGCGTGACCACCGCGGCGACGACGGCCGCCACCCACGCCTGCCGGCCCGGCAGCGCCCCCCGGCGGATGGGCTGCTCCAGGAACCGGTACGACACGGCGGCGACGACCAGCGTGGTGGCGATGCGAGCCAGGTCGGTGGCCCACCGGTCGAGGCCCAGCCGGTCGGGGGTCAGGTAGACGATGACCGGCCAGTGCCACAGGTAGATCCCGTAGCTGACCCGACCCAGCCACTGCAGCGGCGCCAGTGAGAAGGCCCGGCCCACCAGCCCCGCCGGCCCGCCGGTCACCGCCCACACCACCACGCACGAGCACAGCGAGAACACCGCCATGCCGCCCCGGTAGTACATCGGCGCCTGCCCGTCGGCGGACAGCAGCAGCGCCGCCATCACGAACAGCGCCGCCCCCGCCATCACGTCGACCTCGGGGCGGGGCGAGCGGGCCCGGCGCCGCTGGTGGATGGTCACGGTGGCCAGCGCCGCGCCCAGCAGCATCGGCGCCATGCGGGTGACGGTCGAGAAGTAGGCGAAGTTGGTGTCGCCCTCCTGGTAGGTCAGCGCCATCCACACCACGGCCAGCGCCGCGCCGGCCAGGCTCACCACCCGCAGCGGGCCGGGCGAGCCCGAGCGCCTTCGCAGCAGCGCCACCGCCACCAGCGGCCACACCAGGTAGAACTGCTTCTCCATCGCCAGGGTCCACATGTGCTCCAACGGCGAGGGCTGGGCGAACAGGTCCCAGTACGACGCCGACTCGGCGACCCGGTGCCAGTTGAAGACGTAGCCGAGGGTGGCGAGGAAGCCGTCCCGGAACCCGGCCCGCTCCACCTCGGGCGTGTACACGAGCACCAGCACCGAGACGCCCACGAGCGTGACCCACAGGGCGGGCAGCAGGCGGCGGGCCCGCCGCGCCCAGAACGCCCCCAGGGCGACGCTGTCAGTCCGCTGCGACTCGGCGAGCAGCAGCGACGTGATCAGGAACCCGGACAGGGCGAAGAACAGGTCGACGGTGAGGAAGCCGCCGGGGAAGCGCTCCAGGTGGAACAGGAAGATGCCGGCCATCGCCGCGCCGCGCAGGCCGTCGAGGGCCGGCTCGTGGGCCAGGCCGCGGCGCGGCGCCCCGGGCTCGACGGTCGCCGCGGCGGGCGCTCGGTCATCGGTCCCGAGGCCGTCCCCGGAGCCGGTGCCGGCCGGTGGGGCGGCGGTGCCCGCGGCGTCGATCGTGGCCGTCCGTGCCATCAGGGCTCGCTCCTGTCTTCCCGGTCACCGAACCAGTCGTCCACCTGGGGCAGCAGCCAGCGGGCGGCCTGCAGACCTCCGGTCCGCGACAGGTGGACGGGATCCTCGAACATGCCCTCACCCCGGTCGTGGGACTCGACGAAGGCGTTGAGGTCGGCCACCTGCACGCCGGGCCGGCCCTCGGCGAACCGCCGGAACGTGGCGTTGCGGCAGTCGACCTCCTCCTTCCCACCCTCGACCATCGTCCCCGTGTAGGGGCTGGTGGCCACCACCAGGTCGGCGCCACCCGCGGTGAGCAGGTCGGCCTCGGACCCCAGGGCCCGGACGAGGTAGTCGCCGTAGCGGGGGTCGCACTCGGGCACCCACCGGCCGTCGAGCCGGCGCTCCTCGGTGAAGCCCACGTTGGCCAGGTAGTAGACGACGACGTCGGGGTCGTACTCGGCCACCACCCGCTGCCAGCGCTCGATGCGGTCCTCGGGGCAGTAGCCGTGGTCGGTCACCTGGCCGTCGGGGAGGCGGCCCTGGCCGTCGGCGAAGACGATCGTGCAGCTGATCTGGGCAGCGAACCCGACGACGGTCTCGTCGGCCGGGCGCTCGTCCTCGGCCACCTCGACCAGCTCCGGGCCCCAGGACGCGGCCCCGCTGTCGCCCACCAGCAGCACCTTCGTCGCCCCGGCGGGTACGTCCTCGGGGGCGGGGATGCGCAGGACGGGGTTGTCGATGCCGGCCAGGGGCTGGTCGTCGTCGACGTCGACCTCCTCCACCTCGGCCTGGCCGGCGGTCGCCACCAGCAGCAGGCCCAACGTCGCCGTGGCCGCGACCGCAGTGGCCATCCACAGGCGCCGGCCGGTGAGGGCGCCCCGGCGGATCGGCATCTCCAGCCACCGGTACGACGCGGCGGCGACGGCCAGGGTGACGGCGATGCGGGCCAGGTCGGTGGCCCACCGGTCGAGGCCCAGGCGGTCGGGGGTCAGGTAGACGATGACCGGCCAGTGCCACAGGTAGACGCCGTAGCTGGTCCGGCCCAGCCACTGCAGCGGGGTCGCCGCCAGGGCCCGCCCGACCCGGCCCGGCGGACCGCCGGTGACCGCGGCCACCACCAGGCACGCCGCCGCCGCGAACAGCGTCAGGCCGCCCCGGTAGTAGATCGGTTGGAGGCCGCTCACCGTCGCCGCCAGCACCGCCATCACGAACAGGCCGGCCGCCGCGAGGACGTCGACCTCGGGCCCGGGCGCTGTCGTCGTGCGACGCCGCCGGCCGACCGTCACCGTGGCCAGCGCCGCCCCCAGCAGCAGCGGCCCCAGCCGGGTGAGGGTGGCGAAGTAGGCCACGTTGGTGTCGCCGGCCCGGTAGGTGAGCGCCAGTCCCAGCAGCGACGCCCCCGCCCCCACCAGCGCCACGACCCGCACCCGACGCGGGACCGGTGCCGTACCGCCCGGCCGCGCCGCCGACGCCCTCGCCGCCGCCATCGGCCCCACGACCGCCAGCGGCCACAGCACGTAGAACTGCTCCTCGATGGCGAGGCTCCACATGTGGTCCAGCGGCGAGGGCTGGGTGAACAGGTCCCAGTAGCTGGACGGGGAGGCCAGGCGCTCCCAGTTGGCCACGTAGCCGAAGGTGGCGAGGGCCTCGCCCCGGAACCGGGCCCGCTCCGCCTCGGGCGTGTACACGAGCAGCAGCGCCGCCACGCCCACCAGTGACAGCCACAGGGCCGGCAGCAGGCGGCGGGCCCGCCGCGCCCAGAAGGTGCCGAGGTCGACGCGCCCCCGGCGGGCCGACTCGGCCAGCAGCAGCGACGTGATCAGGAACCCCGAGAGGACGAAGAACAGGTCGACGCCGAGGAAGCCGCCCTGGAGGCGGTCGAGGTGGAACAGCACCACGGCGGCCACCGCCGCGCCCCGGAGCCCGTCGAGCGCCGGCTCGTGGATCAGTCCCCGGTGGCCCTCCGTCCGGGTGACCGGGGCGTCGTCGGGGCCGGGCGCTCGGGCGGGCGCGATCGCGGGGTCGACGTTCGACGTCGACCCCGCCGTGCCCAAAACAGAACCCAAGCTCCCCAACCGGCCCCCCAGTAGTTACCCACGGTTACTTTGGCACAGCGGGGCGGGGTCCGGCAGGTACATCTGGCCGGTTGCCGACCGTCAGCAGCGGTCGGGGGGAAGATAGCCGTCGGTGCCGAGCAGCTCGTCCAGCCGGACGGGGGTCAGGCCCCGGGCCTCCAGCCCGTCGAGGATCAGCGGCAGCGCCTCCAGCAGGACCGACCGGTCGACCTCCGCATCGCCGCGACCGTCGAGCCCGTCGTGGAGCAGCACGATCGACCCGGGCCGCACCCCGGCCAGGATGCGGCGGGCCACCCGCTCGCCGTCGCTGTCGGACCAGTCCTCGGCCGACACGTCCCAGGTAACGGTCCGCAGACCGGCGGCGTCGGCTCGGGACAGCACGAACGGGGTGCGCTGGCCGTGGGGCGGGCGGAACAGGGCCGGGCAGCGGTCCAGGCGCCGGGCGAAGGTGCGCTGGGTGCGGTCGAGCTCGGGGTAGCGGGGGTCGAGCCAGCGCCACGAGTCGTGGTGGTAGGCGTGGTTGCCCAGCAGGTGGCCCTGGTCGTCGAGGCGCCGGGCCACCTCGGGCCAACGGTCGATCGCTGCTCCCACCAGGAAGAACGTGCCGTCGACGCCGCGCTCGTCGAGTACCGCCGCCACCCGCTCGCTCCAGCGCGGGTCGGGCCCGTCGTCGAAGGTGAGCGCCACCTGGTCGCCCCGGCGCGGGCCGTGGACGTCGACCGGCCCGAACCACGTGACGTGCGGGTCGTGGGCGCCCACCCACAGGACCAGCCCGGCCGTGCCCGCCACCAGGGCGCCGAGCGCGCCCGCGGCGAGCCGCCACCGCGGCGCCGACCGCGATCGGGCCAAGGGGCCGCGACCGACGGCGCTGAGGACCACGAGGAGGCCGCCCGCCACGACGGCCACGAGGCCGCCGCCCGCGACGGCGAACCCCACCCGCTACTGCTGGTACCGCTCCACGATGTCGGCCGGGCGGGCCGACGCCTCCTCGGGGTCGACGCCGGCGTTGCGGCGGGCCCGGCGCTGGCGCAGCAGGTCCCAGCACTGGTCGAGCGCCACCTCGAGCTGGCGTAGGCGGGTGTCGGCCTCCGGCGTGCCTTCGGGGTCCTGGGCCAGCGCCCGCTCCAGGGCGTGCTCCTCCTCGACCAGGGCACCGATGCGTTGGATCAGGGCTTCGTCGTTCATCGGGAGGAGCTTGCCAGAGGCAGCGCCGGGTTCCCCGCGATGGCCGCCGCGCCGGGCATCCTTTTCGCCGATGACCTCTGCGACCCCCGCCGACGCCGCCCTGCAACGCCTGGGCGACGACTACTGGGAGGTCGACCGCTACATCGCCATGCCCGGCCAGGCGGTCAGCTACAAGGTCGGCCAGCTGGAGATCCAGCGCCTCCGGGCCGGCGCCGAGGCCACCGCCCGGACGGCCGGGACCCCGTTCGACATCAAGACCTTCCACGACACGGTCCTCGGCTCCGGCACCGTCAGCCTCCCGGTACTCCGCACCATCGTCACCAGTTGACTCACGACGAACCTGCGGATCGCGAGGCGCTGGTCGGGGCAGTCGGCGGGTCAGCGGCGCCCGCCCCGGACCTCGACCGGGAGGTGGCTGGCGCCCACGTGGCGCTCCAGCCAGGCGTGCAGCGGGCGGAGCGTGCGCCAGTCGCCGGCCACGACGTCGCGGGCCTTGGCCTTGTACAGCCAGGCGGCGGGCCGGTGGCTGATCGTGCCGATGATGCCCTTCATGCGCAGCAGCTCGATGCGGGGGTGGTCCTTCGGGTAGCCGCGCGGGGCCGTGGTCAGGGCGTCGTGGGCCTCGATGGTGGCGCCCGCGGCCCGCAGGCCGTCGGTGAGCTCCTCCAGCTCGGTGCCCGTCCGGTCGTCGTCGATGGCGGCGCGGAGCTTGGCGAGCTGGTCCTTGGCCGGGTGGAACAGGCCGGCGCCGAGCATGAGCCCGTCGGCCGACAGCTGGATGTACAGCGAGCTGCCGATCTCGCGCGCCGCGTCGATGGCCGCGGCCGCGGAGGTCTTGTAGGGCGTCTTGTCGGGCGAGAAGCGGGTGTCGCGCTGGGGGCGGAACACCCGGGCCTCGCCGAACTCGTCGGCCAGGTCGGCGAGGAGGTGCTCGAGCGGGGCCCGCACCTCGGTCTCGTAGCGGTCGCGGTGGGCCTGCCACCAGTCCCGCGAGTTGTCTGCGGCCAGCTCGTCGTAGAAGGCGACCGCGCCCGGGCCGAACCCCGTGAACGCCATGGGAGGAATCTACGGCCGCCCGGTCGGACCCGGCGGCCAGGCCACGGGCGCGACCGCCATCGTCAGTCGTCGGCGGCGGCGTCGGCCCGGCGCTCGGCGGCGACGCCGAAGTGGTCGCCGCCCTTCTTGGCCGGGTCGTCGGTGCCCCAGTCGCGGGTGCGGGGCGCGGGCTGGAGGCGGGGGATGTGCTTGGAGCAGTGGATGTAGGCCTCCGCCACGGTGACCACGATCCAGCGCTCGGCCCGGCGCCCGGGGACGATGTCGATGCGGTCGTCGGGGAAGCGGGCCTCGAAGTCGGCCGGGGCCATCAGCTCGGCCGAGCCGTTGACGTGGAGGCCGACGAGGTCGCGCAGGAAGTCGACGAACAGGATCCCCACGTGGGGGTTCTCGCTGATGTTGCCGGCCGAGGCCATGACGCCGTTGCCCCGGTACTCGGGCCAGGCGATGGTGCGCTCGTCGAGCACCCGGGTGAAGCCCGGCGGGCCGGCCCGGAACGACGCGTCGCACTCGCCGTGGCCGTCGGCGGTGGCGACGAACGCCATCTCCATGCGGCCGATGAACTCGCGCATCTGCGGGTTGATGCGGTCGGCCATCTGCGTGTCGTAGAAGCGGGCGGCCCGCTCGCCGGTGCCGCACTCGGCCTGCAGGTGGTGCTCGCCGGCCGACCCGGGCCGGACGATCGTCGAGGTTGGGACGGACGACGGGACGGGTGATGGTGGTTGCACAGGCTCCCCCTCGTGCCACTCGGTTCCCCCCGGACCGCGCGCGGGCCACCGTCGGCAGCCCTGGCGACCGAGCCCGCCAACACGATCGGTGAAGTCAACCCGACCCTAGGTACCGGTGGGCGACGGGTCAACGGGGGTCGCGCCATTCCTCGCGATCGTCGTAACGTCGCCCCAGGACGGAGCGGAGGTGGGTCATGGGGATCTCGCGGATGGCGGGCCTGGTGGTGGGGGCGACGGCGCTGGTGCCGGTGGGAGCGACGCCGATGCCGGCGGTGGCGGCACCGCGGGCCCCGGCGCAGGCGACGATCACGGTGACGGCTTCGCCGGCGACCGACCTGGTCGACTTCCAGTTCGTGCGGGTCACCGGCACCGGCTTCGCCCCCGGCGAGCTGCTGGAGATCTTCCAGTGCCGGGCCGACGCCGTCGACGAGTCGGGCTGCGATCCCGACAACGCCGACTTCGTCGACAGCGACGCCGACGGCGTGGTCGAGGTCGACTGGCCGGTCGACGCCCGGATCCACGACGAGTCCGGCCAGGCGTTCGACTGCCGCAGCGTGCCCGACGGCTGCAAGATCGGCATCGGGCTGCTCGCCGAGTTCGAGAACAGCGGGTTCGCGCTCCTCGACTTCGACCCCGACGCCCCGCTCCTCCCGGTCGTCACCGTGGCCGTCACCCCCGACCAGGGGCTCGAGGACGGCCAGACCGTCACCGTGCACGGTGGGGGCCTGCTCGACCGGTTCGAGACCTTCGCCTACCAGTGCGTCGCCGGCGAGGTCCGCAGCGCCTCGAGCTGCAACTTCGACCAGGACGTGCGGGGCATCTCCGGGCCGGACGGCACGATCGAGCTGCCGTTGCGCGTCGATGCCCTGCTCCAGCCGGCCAACGGCGACCCGCCGATCGACTGCACCACGGCCCCCGGCACCTGCGTCGTCGAGCTCG
>Ga0272482_10000216_pt1 | contig 18445 bp, 8 predicted proteins | sample RVTome_8_FD_192427 | JGI IMG/M metagenome (GOLD analysis project Ga0272482, IMG submission 192427) | Soil microbial communities from uranium-contaminated site in the Upper Colorado River Basin, Wyoming, United States - RVT160D0 (version 2) ...
TGCCGGTGCAACCCGGCCAGCCAGTCGCCGACCGGGGTCGACTCCGAGACCGGTACCCGCACGGGCAGCGTGTTCATCAGCATGCCGACCATCCGCGCCACCCCGGGCACCGGCGCCGAACGACCGGACACCGCCGTGCCGAACACCACGTCGTCGCGGCCCGAGTGGCGGGCCAGCACGAGCGCCCACATCGCGTGCAGCAGCACGCCGGCGGTCACCCGCCAGCGTCGCGCGGCGTCGTGCAGCCCGTCGACCACGTCTGCCGGTACCCGCGCCACCAGCCGCCCCGCGCCGGCGTCCGCCGCCGTTTCCCCGTCCGGCCCGGCCGCCGGCAGCGGGGTGGCGACCGCGAAGCCGCCCAGCGCGTCGCGCCAGTGCGCCGCGTCCGCGCGCGGATCCTGCTGAGCGAGCCAGGCGAGGTAGACGCCGACCGGCACCGGCGCGGGCAGCTCCGGCGGGACGCCGGTGGCGCGCAGGGCCTCGTACACCGCCCACGCCTCGGCCAGGACGGCCGGACCGCTCCACCCGTCCAGCAGCATGTGGTGGGTGCGCCAGACCAGCTTCCAATCGCGCTCCCCCGCGCGCACCAGGGTCAGCCACAACGGCGGGCCGGCCGCCAGGTCGAACGGGGTGCCCAGCTCGGCCGCGAGCAGCTCGCGCAGCAGTGCGCCGCGCCGGCTCCCGGGCTCGTCGCGCCAGTCCAGCACGGTCAGCGGCACCGCGGGCTCCGCCTGGACCACCTGGACCGGACGATCCAGCCCCAGCCACCGGAAAGAGGTGCGCAGCGCCGGGTGCCGCCGCGCCACGAGGTGCCAGGCCCGCTCGAACAGCGCCGGGTCGAGGTCGGCGTCGATCTCGTAGGCGAAGACCTGCACGTACTGGGTGCCACCGCCGAGCGAGTGGAACAGCATCCCGGTCTGCATGGGGGTGAGCGGGTACGCCTCGGTCACCGCGTCCACGCCGTACCGGGCCCGCAGCGACGCCACCAGGTCACCGTCCACACCGGACGGTTCCGCCACCGCCGGCCGTTCTTCGTCCCGGTCGGCGAAGGCGGCGAGCTCGGCGAGGGTCGGGTGGGCGAGAAGGTGGTGCGGGCGCAGGGCGAGCCCCGCGTCGAGCGCCCGCGCGACCACCTGCATCGCCCGGATGGAGTCGCCGCCGAGCAGCAGGAAATGGTCGTGCGCGCCGACCGGACCCTTCCCCAGTACGTCCGACCAGATGCCGGCGAGGACCCGCTCGGTCTCGGTGCGCGGTGACACGTGCGGAGCCAGGGCGGCGCCCGAGCCGGCCGTTCGCACCACCGTCGCGTCCTGCCAGTCCGGTGCCGGCGCGACCGGCTCGGGCAGCAGGTCGGCCACCCGCGCGCCGGGTGCCACCAGCTCCAGCAGCAGCTTCCGGTACGCGCTGAGCAGCCAACCCGCACCACCGGGGCGTACCCGTCCCGGATCGGCGAGCAGCGTCACGCCCAGCCGGTCCCGATCGGCGATGTCCAGCACCAGCGGATACCCGGTGCGACCGTGGTCGTGCTCGACACCGGTCAGCCGCAGGTCCGGCAGCTCCGGCGAGTCGTCGGCGAAGTTGTCGAAGAGGAAGACGCTGTGGAACAAGGGCTGGTCGGCGGGGAACGCGGACTCGCGCCGCACCTCGGCGAGGGCCGTGTGCTCGTACTCGCGCAGGGAGACCTGCTCGGCGGCGAAGCGGGCCAGCCACTTCGGCACCGACTCGCCCCGATCCAGCCGCACGCGGGTCGGCACCGTGTTCATGAGCATGCCGACCAGTCGCTCGACGTCCGGCACTCCGGTGGAGCGGCCGGCCACCGTGGTGCCGAACAGCACGTCGTCGCGGCGGCTGTCGCGGGCCAGCAGCAAACCCCAGGCGGCCTGCAACAGCACCCGCAGGGTGATCCGGTGCCGCCGGCTGAACTCGCGCAGCTTCTCCGCCTGCGCGACGGACAGCGTGAACCGCTCCACCCGCACCGGACGCGCGTCGTCCTGGTCCGCGGCCACGTCCGGGTCGAGCACGGAGACGGGTGTGGGCCCGGTGAGCCCGGACAAAGCCGTACGCCAGAAGGCCGAGGCGGCACCCGGGTCGCGGCCGGCGAGCCAGGCGTTGTGCCGGTCGTAGGGCACCGGCGGCGGCAACGCGGGCGCGGGCCGCCCGGCGACGAACGCCCGGTACGCGGCGAACACGTCATCCAGGACGATGCCGATGCTCCACCCGTCCAGCAGCACGTGGTGGAACGCCCAGAGCATGGTCCACTGCCGCTCCCCGGTCCGCACGAGGTGCAGTCGCTGCGGCGGCTGAGCGGCCGGAAAGCCTTGCCGGCGCACGGATCCCAGCAGCGCGGCGAGCCGGGCCGGGGCATCGTCCCGCCAGTCGTCCACGCCCACCGGCGCGGTCACCGCGTCGTGCCGCACGTAGATCGGGTACGGCAGGTCGCGCCAGTGGAACGAGGTGCGCAGCGCGGCGTGCCGGTCGATCGCGAACTGCCAGGCCCGGCGCAGCGCGGCCGGATCGAGGTCGCCCTCGAAGGAGAACAGGAACTGCTCGATGTAGTCACCCGCGCGCGGGTCGGCGACGTTCTGCAGCACCATCGCCGCCTGCAGCGGGGACAGCCGGCCCAACCCGCCGTCCGCCGGCCGTTCCGGCTCCACGGCCGCGGTGCTCGGACCGATCGCGGCGGCCAGTTCGGCGACCGTCTGGTGGGTGAACATGGAGACCGCCGACAGCGCGTACCCCGCGCGCCGCGCCCGGGACACCGCCTTGATCGCCAGGATCGAGTCGCCGCCGAGGTCGAAGAAGTTGTCCCGCCGGCCCACCTCGGCCACACCCAGTACGTCCCGCCAGATCCCGGCCAGCTCCCGCTCGGTCGGGGTGGCCGCCGCAGGGCCCGGGGTGTCCTCGATCGGGTGGGTGTCCACAGTGGCCCGGGGTGCCGGCAGCGCGGTCCGGTCGACCTTCCCGGCGGCCGTCAGCGGCATCGCCGGCAAGGTCACGAACAGCGTGGGCACCATGTACTCGGGCAGCGTCTCGGCCATGAACTCACGCAGCAGCGCGGTGCTGGGCGGCGCGCCCGCGTCCACCGGCACGACGTAACCCACCAGGCGCTTGTGCCCGGCCACGGTCGCGGTGGTGGCGACCGCCTCGGCGACCGCCGGGTGGTGACCCAGCCGCGCCTCCACCTCGCCCAGTTCGACGCGGTATCCGCGGACCTTCACCTGGAAGTCGGTGCGGCCCAGGAACTCGAAGTTGCCGTCCGCCCGGTACCGGGCCAGGTCCCCGGTGCGGTAGAGCCGGTCGCCGGCCGCGCCGAACGGGTCGGGGAGGAACCGCTCGGCGGTCAGCGCGGGCCGGTGCAGGTAGCCGCGCGCCACGCCGGCGCCGCCGATGTACAGCTCGCCCACCACACCCACGGGTACCGGGTGCATCCCGCGGTCCAGCACGTACATGCGCAGGTTGCCGATGGGGCGCCCGATCGGCACCGCGGCCGCCGGGTCGAAGTCCTCGGGCACCTCGTAGACCGAGCAGCCCACCACGGTCTCGGTCGGCCCGTACTCGTTGAGGACGCGGGCCGCGGGGGCGACCGCCCGCCAGCCGGCCACAGTCTCCGGCCGGACCTCGTCCGCGCCGACCACGAACGTACGCACGGACGACACCGAGCCGGCGTCCAGCATGCCGCGCAGCACGTCCAGGTGCCCCGGCGTGATCTTCAGCAAGCTGTAGTCGACCGGTTCGCGCAGCCGCCGGGCGAGCGTGTCCAGGCTGCGGTCTTCGGGCAGCAGGCTCACGCACCTGCCCCCGATCAGCGGCAGCCAGAAGTTGGGCACCGACAGGTCGAAGGCGACCGAGCCCAGCATCGGCGCGCCGCGCTCGCCCTCCAGCCCGTACCCGGTGACCGCCCACCACAGGTAGTTGACGACGCCGCGATGGGGCACCAGCACGCCCTTCGGCCGCCCGGTGGAGCCCGAGGTGTACATCACGTACAGCAGGTTGTCCGCGTCGCTCACCGGTGCCGGCGCGTCGCCCGGCCGCTCCCCGATCCGGGCCCACTCCTCGTCCACGAGCACGAGTTCGCCTGAGTAGCCGGCCGGGATCCGGGCGGCCGCGGCGGCGGTGGTGACCACCACGGGGGCGGCGGTGTCGGTGAGGATCCACTCCAGTCGCTGCGCCGGGAGGGCGCCGTCGAGCGGCACGTAGGCGGCGCCGGACTTGAGGATGCCCAGCAACGCCACGAACAGGTCCGTGCTGTGCGGCACGCAGACCCCGACCAGGGACTCCCGGCCGACGCACAGGCCGCGCAGGTGGTGCGCGAGCTGGTTGGCCCGGGTGTCCAGCTCGCCGAAGGACATCGTCGTGCCGTCGGTGCGCCGGATCGCCACCCGGCCCGCGTCGCGCGCCGCGCACTCGGCCACCAGGCCGTGCACGGTCGCCTCGGCCGGAAACGGCATCGCGGGGCCGGCCCACTCGACGAGGGCACGCTCCCGCTCGGCGGCGGTCAGGTAGTCCACTTCGGACACCCGCGCGTCCGGGTCGGCGACCACGGCCGCCAGGAACGCGGCCACGTGGTCCAGCAGCCGCCGCGCGGTGGCGGGTTGGAACAGGTCCTCGGCGTACGTCAGCGCCAGCTCGATGCCGTCCTGCCCGGTGACCGCGAACAGGGTCAGGTCGACCTTCGCGTACGCGTCGCCGAGCGATGCGGGCTCCACCCGCAGGTCGCCCATCGACCACGCCGGGCCGTCCGCCTCCACCGCCTGGAAGATCACCTGAAACAGCGGGGTGCGGCCGGCCTCGCGTTCCACGCCGAGCTCCGCGACGACCTGGTCGAAGGCGACATCCTGGTGCTCCATGGCGGCCAGCACCGAAGCGTTGGCCCGGCCCAGCAGGCCCGCGAAGCTGGGGTCGCCGGAGAGGTCGACCGGGATCGCCACCGTGTTGGCGAAGACGCCGAGCAGGCTTTCGGTCTGCGCCGCGGTCCGGCCGGCGAGCAGCGAGCCCACCGCCAGCCGCGACTGCCCGCTGTAACGGTGCAGCACCCCGGCGAACGCCGCGAGCAGCGCGGTGAAGAGGGTGACCCGGTGCCTGCCGGCCAGCTCCCTGGTCGCCTCGGACAGCGGCGCCGGCAACGCGCGGCGCGCGCTGCCGCCCCGGTAGGACGGCACTTCCGGCCGGGGGCGGTCGGTGGGCAGCTCCAGCACCGGCGGCGTCCCGGACAGCGCCTCGCGCCAGTACGCGATCTGGTCGCGACCCACCTCCCCGGCCACCCGCCCGGCCTGCCACTGCGCGAAGTCCGCGTACTGGATCGGCGGCTCGGGCCGGCTGGCGTCTCGGCCGGCGGCGAGGTCCTGGTACAGCTCGCCCAGCTCGCGGGCCAGCAGGTCACCGGACCACTCGTCGACCAGGAGGTGGTGCGCGCGGACGAGCAGCAGGTGCTCCCGCTCGCCCACGCTCACCACGAGCCCGGTGAACAGGGGGCCGCGCACCAGGTCGAAGTGCTGCCGGGTGCTCTCCTCGGCGATCTCCAGCGCGCGGGTACGGTCCGGCGCGGTGACGTAGCGGACCGCGGCCGGCGCCGGCGGGTGTACCACCTGCACCGGACCCTCGTCGGTCTCCTCGTAGGTGGTGCGCAGCACCTCGTGCCGGCGCACCAGCGCGTCGAACGCCTGGCTCAACGCGTGACGATCGACGTGGCCGCCCAGCCACATCGCCCAGTGCACCCCGTACACGGCGTTGTTCGCCAGCAGTTGGTTGGCCAACCACACGCCACGCTGTACCGGCGCCAGCACGGCCCGGTCGGTGGTGGAGCGCACCGGGATCTGGTCGGGCGTGCGCCGCGCGGCGAGGCCGCGCAGGCGCTGTTCGAGCAGCCGCCGCTTGGTGGCGCTGAGCTCCGCCCGCGGCATCGAGTCGATCGTCATGGTCCCGGTCCCCTTAGGAATCCGCTGACATCCGCTGGCGCAGGCTCAGCGGGCGCATGTCCGTCCACACGGTCTCGATGCGGTCGAGGCAGGCCTGCTTGTCCCCAGCCGTTCCCTCGTCCCGCCAGCCGGCCGGGATGTCCCGGTGCGCCGGCCAGATCGAGTACTGCTCCTCGTCGTTGAGCACCACCCGGTACCGCTCCTGCTCTTCGGTCGTCGTCATCTCGTCCTCCTCAGGATCCAATGTGGTCAGTCCGGCGCGGCGGCCAGCAGCGCCGCCGCCTCCGCGTCGCTGAGCTGGTCGACGTCGGCCAGCACCAGTTCCTCGATGCGGGCCGCCACGCCGGCCACCGTCCGCTGCTGGAAGATCAGGGCGGCCGGCAGGTCGACGTCGAAGACCCTGCTGCTGCGGTTGGTCACCCGCACCGCCAGCAGCGAGTGCCCGCCCAGGGCGAAGAAGTCGTCGGTCGCGCCGACCCGGGGAAGGGTCAACGCCTCCGACCAGATCTCCGCGACCGCCTCCTCGGTGGCGGTACGCGGCGGCACGTAGGCGACGCTGGCCACGTGCCGCGGGTCCGGTGCGGGCAGCGCCTGGCGGTCGAGCTTCCCGCTGGGCAGCCGGGGCAGTCCGGCCACGGGTACGAGCGCGCTGGGCACCGCGTGCGCGGGAAGGTGCGCGGTGAGATACCCGCGCAGCTCCGCCAGGTCGGCGACCGGGTCGGCCAGCACCACGTACGCGGCGACGCGCCGATCGCCCGGGCCCGCGTCCCACACGTCCGCGACCGCGTCCCGCACGCCTCGGTACTCCCGCAGGACCGCCTCGATCTCGCCCAGCTCGACCCGGATCCCACGGATCTTCACTTGATGGTCCTGCCGGCCGAAGAACGTGAAGGAGCCGTCCGGGCGCATCAGTCCGATGTCGCCGGTGCGGTACAGCCGCTGGCCCGGCTCCGTGGGGTGCGGAACGAACGCCTCGGCGGTGCGCCGGGGGTCACGCAGGTAACCGCGGGCCAACCCGACGCCGCCGATGTACAGCTCCCCCGAGGCGCCCACGGGCACCGGCCGCAGCGCGCCGTCCAGCACGTGCACCTGGTTGTTGTCGATCGGCGTTCCCAGGCTCACCGCGCCCTGCCCGCCGGTGTCCCCGGCGGTACACGTGTGGCAGGTCGAGTCGATGGAGACCTCGGTGGCACCCCAGGTGTTGTCCAGGGACACCGCCCGCCCGTCATCCGGGAAGCGGGCGCGGAAGCGGCGCACGAGCTCGGGCCGCAGCGCCTCGCCGCTGGAGAGCACGCTGCGCAGGTCCGGCCACGCGGCCACGTCCTCGCCGGTGAGCGTGTCCAGGATGAGCTCCAGCATGCTGGGCACCGTGTTGAGGTGTACCGCCCGGCGCCGGATGCCGGCCCGCACGATGGCGCGGGGGTCACGGTGCAGGCCGGGGGCGAGCATCGCGACCCGGCCGCCCACCAGCAGCGGCCACAGCAGCTCCACGGCGGCGTCGTCGAAGGTCAGCGAGGTCTTGTGCAGCACGGTCTCGCCCGGTCGCAGCCCGTGCCGGCGCTGCATCCAGCACATCCGGTTGACCCACCCCGCGTGGGTATTGGCCACCCGCTTCGGCTCGCCCGTCGAGCCGGAGGTGCAGTAGACCGAGCAGAGCTGGTCGGGGTCCACAGTGGGCAGAGCGCGGTCCACAATGGCCGGACGCGTGCCGCCGGGTACCGGCACCGGCCGCACCCCGGCGTCGGACACCACACCGACCAGGTCCGGCCGCACCACGCACAGCGCGGCCTGGGCACTGGTCAGCAGCCGGGCCACCCGCGCGGGCGGCGTCTCGGTGTCCAGCGGCAGAAACGCGGCGCCCGCCTTCATGATGCCGAGGACGGTGACGGCCAGCCGGCTGTCGCGGTCGACCAGCACGCCCACGACGGCCTCGGCGTCCAGCCCGTACGCCAGCAGGTCGGCGGCGAACCGGTCGGATGCCTCGTCCAGCTCGCGGTAGGTCAGGCTCCGGTCGTCGTCGACCACCGCGACCGCGCCGGGCGTGGCCGCCGCCCGCTCCGCGAACAGCTCGTGCAGGCAGCGGCGGGGAAACTCCACCGGCGCCGGTGTGGTGGCCGCGCGCAGGCCGGCGACCTCGGCCGCGGACAGCAGCGGGATGTCGGCGACCCGCCGCGCCGCATCCCCGGCCATCGCGACCAGCAGAGCGCGCAGGTGCCCGGCCCAGCGCCGCACCGTGTCCGGCTCGTACAGGCCCAGGTCGCCGACGACGAGGCACTCCAGGCCGTCCGCGGTGCGGGAGAACTGGAACTCCACGTCGTACACCGCGCTGGTCCGCGGCAACGACGGCACGCTGGTCCGCAGGCCGGCCAGGGCGGGTGCGGTGTCGACGCCGGGCAGTAGCTCCACCAGGATCCCGAACAGCGGCGTGCGCGCCAGGTCCCGCTCCGGCGCCAGCTCCTCGACCAGCGTCTCGAACGGCACGTACCGGTGGTCGTACGCCGCGAACATCCGGTCCCGGACCCGGGTCACCAGCTCGGCGACGGTGGGCTCGCCGGACAGGTCGCCGCGCAGCACGAGCATGTTGAGAAACAGCCCGATCGCGCGGGCGACCTCCGGCCGGTCCCGCTCGGCGCTGCCGGTGCCCACCACGACGTCGGTGGCCCCGGTGTACCGGTGGCAGAGCAACTGGCTGGCGGCCAGCAGGACCGTGTACAGCGTGGCGTACTGCCCGCGCGCCAGCGCCTCCAGCCCGGCCACCACCTCGGCGGGCACCGTGAACGACGCGCACGTGGCCCGCCCGTCCCGGCTGGCCGGGCGGGGGTGGTCGGCGGAGAGCTCGAACTGCGGCAGGCCGGCCAGCTCCCGGCGCCAGAAGTCCAGTCCCCGAGCCAGCCGCGCGCCGTCCGGACCGCTCTGGCGTCGCTCGGCGTCGGCGGCCAGCTCCGGGTACTGGGCGGCCACCGGCGCGAGCGGCGAGGGCTCCCCGGCCGCGAACGCGCCGTACAGCGCGGCGAGCTCGTCGTGGAAGACCTGGGTGGACCAGCCGTCGAAGGCGACGTGGTGCACGGTGACGCAGAGCAGGTGGTCCTCGGCGCCGAGTGTGAACAGGGCGGCGCGGATCGGCAGGTCCCCGGCCGGCGCGGCGGTCTCGGCTTCCACGAGCGTGACGATGTCGGGGGGCTCGCCGGCGGCGGAGAGATCGGTGACGGCCAGCTCGAACGTGGACGCCGGCAGCGGTACGCCGGCCGGCTCGTCGTCGACGGTCACCACGCCGGTGCGCAGGACCTCGTGCCGGGCGACGATCTCGGCCAGTGCCCGGCGCAGCGCGTCGAGCCGCAGGGCACCGCGCAGGCGCAGGCACACGGGGATGCGGAAGGCCCGCCCGCCGTGATCGAGCTGCGCGGCGAGCCAGACCCGGCGCTGGCCTCGCGACAGCGCCACCACGCGGGGCGCGGCCACCTCCGACACGGGGCTCATGCCGTCACCGTCCTTGCGTCGCTGTGCTCCGGAGCGGGCAGGTGCCGGCGGTCCACCTTGCCGCTGGGCGTCAGCGGCAGCCGCGGCAGCGACACGAACGCGTCCGGCACCATGTACGCCGGCAGCCGCCGGGCGAGGAACGCCTGCACCGAGGCCGGGTCCGGACCGGGGGACGTGGCGGCCACGAGGTAGGCCGCCAGGTGCGCCGACTCGCCGTCCTGGTAGGTGGTCACCGCGACCTGAGCCAGCCCCGGGTACTCCGACAGCGTCGCCTCGATCTCACCGAGCTCGATCCGGTGTCCCCGGATCTTGACCTGGTGGTCGGACCGCCCGTGAAACTCGAGCTGGCCGTCGGGCAGCACCCGGGCCAGGTCACCGCTGCGGTAGCACCGGGCACCCGGGACCGGCGAGAACGGGTCGGGCAGGAACCGCTCGGCGGTCAGCCCGGGCCGGTGCAGGTACCCGCGGCTGACCCCGTCGCCACCCACGAAGATCTCGCCGACGGCGCCCTCGGGTACCGGCGCCAGCGCCTGGTCCAGCACGTACACCCGGCTGTCGGGCAGCGGCCGGCCGATGGAGACCGCGACCGGATCCGGTGCGATGTCCGCCGCCGTCGACCAGACCGTGGTCTCGGTGGGGCCGTACAGGTTGACCAGCCGCCGCACGCGGGCGCGCAGCCGGCGCACCAGCGGCAGCGGCGCGGCCTCACCGCCGATCAGCGCGACCACCGACGGCTCGTCGAAGCGGGCGGCCAGCAGGATGCTCCAACCCGACGGCGTCGCCTGGATGTGGGTCACCCCGTTGTCCCGGATCAGCCGCAGCAGCGCGTACCCGTCGGTGACGGCCGGCTCGGGCACGACCACCAGCCGGCCGCCGGTCGTCAACGGCAGGAACAGCTCCAGCACCGAGGGGTCGAACGACAGCGAGGTCAGGCCCAGCCACACGTCACCGGGCGCGCGGCCCAGCAGGTCCTGGAAGGCGTCCAGCTGTGCCATGAGCGTGTCGTGCGCGACGTCCACGCCCTTGGGCCGGCCGGTCGAGCCGGAGGTGTACATGACGTACGCCCGGTCGCGCCGGCCCGGCGACGGCAGCGGTGGGCCCTCCGGCTGGTCCAGCCCGATCCCGCCCACGTACAGCGCCGGTGCGGTCGTGTCCAGGCCGGGCAGGTCGGGCGTGGTCAGCACCGCCGAGGCACCCGCGTCACGCAGGATGAACTCCCGCCGCTCCACCGGATAGCCGGGATCCAGCGGCAGGTACGCGGCGCCGGACCGCAGCACGCCGAGCAGCGCGACCACCGTCTCCACCGAGCGACGCAGGTGGATCGCGACCACGGACTCGGCACCCACGCCCAGGTCGACCAGCTGGTACGCCAAGCGGGTCGCCGCGGCGTCCAGCTCCGCGTACGTCACCTGCTCGTAGCCGCTCACCACGGCGACGTCGTCCGGCGCCACGGCGACCCGTGCCTCGAACAGTCCGACCACCGTCTGGCGGTCAAGGGTCCGCACACCGTCCATGGAGGGCCGCCCTTCAGGTACGCCCGGCTTCGTCAATGGCACACCCGCAGCATGGTCCGGTGGGCCTATCGCACCGGTATCCCAGACCCATCACCGCCCGGCGCGGCATGGCGATGGCACAGCGATAGCCGCGCACCGGACAGTGACTTCAGTACGCGATCATCCGCCGGCCCGGTCAGCATCGTGGGGAGTCTCGATGACCGATACGCTCAGCCTCCCGCCCAGGCACCTCACCGGCCGCATCGACAGTGCGCCCAGCGACCTGCTGCACGCCGAGGTGCTGAGACCCCAGTTCGCGTTCGACGTCGAGCACACCCTGCCGCACCTCCTGCTCATCGAGAAGGTGCTGCTGGTGGAGTCCCGGCGGCTCGGCATCCTCGACGCCGCACAGGTCGGGGCGCTCGCCGCGGCCCTGGGAGAGGTCACGCCGGCGAGCCTGGCGGCGGATCCGGCCACGAACATGTCCGACGTCGTGTTCGCCGTCGAGCGGTTCGTCCTCGACCGGGTGCCCATGCCGGTGCCGGCGTGGCACGTCGACCGGAGCCGCAACGACCTGCAGGCCTGCGCGCAGCTCATGTACGGCCGGGGGCTGGTGCTGGACGCGGCCCGCCACCTGCTCGACTGCGCCACCGCGGCGCTGCCCGTGGCCACGGCGCACCTGGCCGATCCGATGCCCGGGTACACCCATCTCCAGCCGGCGCAGGTCATCACCCCGGGGTTCTTCCTCAGCGCCGTGGTCGAGCACCTGCTGCACACCCTGGACCGGCTCGGACACACCTACGACCGGATGAACCTCTGCCCGCTCGGCAGCGGCGCCATGTCCGGTCAGGAGATCGCCTGGGATCGGGCGCGGATGGCCGGCCTGCTGGGTTTCGCCGGGCCGCGCCGGCACGCGCTCGTCGGTGTGGCCTCCCGCGAGTGGGTGCTGGAGGTGGCCGCCGACGCGGCGACCTTCGGCATCGGCCTCAGCCGTCTCGTCACCGACCTGATGGCCTGGACCAGCGGCGAGTACGGGCTGTTCGCGCTGCCGGACGCCTGGTCGGCCATCTCCTCGGCCATGCCGCAGAAGAAGAACTACCCGATCCTGGAACGCATCCGGGGCAAGACCGCACACCTGCTGTCGTGGTACGTGGACGCGGCCACCGCCCAGCGCGGCACGCCGTACAGCAACTCGGTGGAGGTGTCCAAGGAGAGCGGCGCGGGCCTGTCCGCGGCGATGGCGACCCTGGGCATCACGGTACGGCTCTTCACAGCCGTACTCGACGGGCTGACCGTCGACCGGGAAAGGGCCCGCGGCCGCTGCGCGCAGGAGTATCTGGGCGGCTTCTCACTGGCCACGGCGCTGACCCTCAACGAGGGCGTACCGTGGCGCGACGCGCAGGTCATCAGCGGCCGGTACGTGGTCGCCGCCCGGCGCGCCGACGTCGCGCCCGGCCGGCTGGACCGGTCGCTGCTGTGCCGCGTGGCCGCCGAGCACGGCTATCCGTTCACCACCGACCGGCCGGTGCCGGACGACGTGTTCGACCCGGACGCCGAGCTGCGCCGCCGGGACTGCACCGGTTCGGCCAGCCCGGCCGCCACCGGGGCGGTGCTGGCCGCCCAGCGGGACGAGCTTTCCCAGCTGGGCGCCGGATGGCGGGCCAGGGCGACCCGGGCCGGCAGCGCCGGCGCGCGGATCGACGGCGCTCTCGCCGACCACCACAGTGAATCCGCTCCCGAGTCACAGGAGTGAGCTACCGATGCCAGCAGTACGGACGGCCTCGCGCAGCCGCCGCGTCACCGCCACCGCCGTCGCGACCGGCGTCGGAACCGCGCCGGGCACCTTCGGCGAGCTGCTCCAGGGAGTGCTGCACGAGTCCAATCTCGACTTCCTGGTCACGCTGCCGATCGCGCGAGGCAGCGTGGCGCGGTTTCGGCTCGACCCCACCACGCGAACGGTGTATGCCCAGCCGGAGACCAAACGCAAGGCCCGGCAGCTCGTCACCCTGATGCTCGAAGAGTACGGCGTGGCCGCCGGCGGTTCGCTCGACCTCTGGAGCGACCTGCCCGAGGGCAAGGGGCTGGCGAGCTCGTCGGCCGACCTGGTCGCCACCGCCCGGGCCGTCGGCCACAGTCTCGGCCTGTGCCTCGAGCCGGCCGAGCTGGAGCCGTTGCTGCGCCTCATCGAGCCCTCCGACGGTGTGATGTACCAAGGCGCGGTCGCCTTCTACCACCGCCGGGTCGAGCTCCACTCGCGGCTGGGCGACCTGCCGCCGCTGACCATCGTGGGGGTCGACGAGGGCGGCGAGGTGGACACCGTCGCCTTCAACCGGACCGCCAAGCCGTTCTCCACAGTGGACAAGAGGGAGTACAGCCAGTTGCTGGCCAGAATCTCCAGCGCGGTACGCGGCCGGGACGCCGCCGCGATCGGCGCGGTCGCCACCCGCAGTGCCGTGCTCAACCAGCGCCTGAGCCACAAGGGCATGCTCGACGAGCTGATCCGCGTCAGCGAGTCCATACCGTGCCTCGGCGTGGTCGCCGCGCACAGCGGCACCGCCCTCGGCCTGCTGCTCGACGAGCGCGACCCGCAGTACCGCCCGCGCCTGAAGGCCGCCTGGGAGGCATGCCTGAGCCTGGCCGGATCGGTGTGGGTCGACCGCACGCATCCCGCCGTCGGCACCGAGTGCGGGAGGTACCGGTGCCAGGTCGCCTGATAGTGGTCGAGTCCAACACCACCGGCACCGGGATGGAGCTCCTGCGGGCCGCGACCCGGTTGGGCCTGGCACCGGTCCTGCTGACCGCCTGGCCCGGCCGGTACGCCGGGCTCGCCGCGACCGGCGCCGAAGTATCCACATGCGACACCGACACGCCGACCACCCTCAGGGCCGCCGCCACCGGCCTGGGCGCGGTGGCCGGGGTGACCACCACCAGCGAGTTCTACCTGGAGGCGGTGGCCACGCTCGCGGCCGGCCTTGGCCTGCCCGGCGATCCCCCGACCGTGTCGCGAGCCTGCCGCGACAAGTCGCGCACCCGGGCGGTCCTGGCCGCGGCGGGTGTCCCGCAGCCCCGCTTCGCCGTGGTGCGCGACCCGGCGCGGGCCCGCGCCGCGGTGGCCGCCGTGGGGCTGCCCTGCGTCGTCAAGCCCGTCGACGACTCCGGTTCGCTGAACGTACGCGTCTGCGACGGGACGGCCGAGGTGGAGCGGCACATCGCGCGCGTCACCGCCGTCCGCACCAACGTGCGCGGCCAGCCCACCGCCGGTGCCGCGCTGGTCGAGGAGTACCTGGCCGGCGAGGAGTTCAGCGTCGAGATGTTCGGCCACTCGGGGGGCATCAGCTGCGCCGGCATCACCGCGACCGCGCTGACCGATCCCCCGTACGCCGTCGAGTCCGGCCACCTCTATCCGGCGCCGGTGGACCCGCGCGCGGCGACCGCCGTCGTCGGCACCGTACGGCGGGCGCTGCGGGCGCTGGGCGTGCGCCACGGGCCCTCGCACACCGAGGTGAAGCTGCTGCCCCACGGCCGGGTGGCCATCATCGAGGTGAACGCCCGGCTGGCCGGTGGCATGATCCCCGAACTGGTCCGCCTGGCCACCGGCGTGGACCTCGTGGAGCAGCAGGTCCGGGCCGCGGTCGGGTGGCCGGTGGCGGTCGGTACGCGCCCGCGCGGGCACGCCGGCATCAGGTTCCTCGCCGCGGCCGGCACCGGGGTGCTGCGCGGCGTACACGGTGTCGAGGACGCGCGATCCGTGCCCGGGGTGACCGAGGTGCGGGTGGCGAAGCAGCCGGGCGCCGAGGTGTGCCCGCCGCGCAGCTCGTACGACCGGCTCGGGCACGTCATCGCGCACGGCCCCTCGCCCCAGGCGGTCACCGGCAGCCTGGAGGCGGCCGGCCGCGCGATCCATCTGGACATCGCCGAACCCTCGGGAGGACTACGTGATCGAGCTGCGTAGTGACACGTTCACACTGCCCACCGAAGAGATGCGGGCGGCCATGGCCAGCGCGCCGCTGGGCGACGACGTGTACGGCGAGGATCCCACCGTGCGCGGGTTGGAGGAGCTGGCCGCGGCGGCGATGGGCAAACCGGCCTCGTGCCTGATGCCCAGCGGCACCATGGCCAACCTGGCCGCCCTGCTCGGGCACGTGCCACGCGGCGGCAAGGCCATCGCCGGCGCCGAGTCCGACATCTACGTGTACGAGGGCGGCGGCGCCTCCGTGTGCGGCGGCGTGGTGTACGGCCCGGTCCCGAACCTGCCGGACGGCAGCCTGGACCCGGACGCGCTGGCCGCCGAGTTTCCGGCCGACCCGGACGACCCGCAGTTCGCACCGCCGGCCCTCATCTGCCTGGAGAACAGCCAGAACCGGTGCGGCGGCAGGGTCCTGTCACCGTCGTACCACAAGCGGATCGCGGCGCTCGCCGCCGAACGCGGTGTCGCCCTGCACCTCGACGGAGCCCGCGTCTTCAACGCCGCGACGGCGCTGGGCGTGCCGGCGAGCAGCCTCGCGGCGCATGCCGACTCGGTGCAGTTCTGCCTCTCCAAGGGCCTGTCCGCGCCGATCGGGTCGATGCTCGCCGGCGACGTGCCGTTCGTCGATCGCGCCCGGAGACTGCGCAAGATGCTGGGCGGTGGGATGCGACAGGCGGGCGTGGTGGCCGCCGCCGGGATAGTCGCGCTGGAGACGATGACCAGCCGGCTGAGTGAGGATCACGCCACCGCCCGCCGGCTGGCCGGCGGGCTGCGCCAGATCCCCGGCATCGCGCTGGACCCGCCCGACGTGGCCACGAACATCGTGATGTTCCGCGTCGTGGACGATCGCTACACCTGGCGGTCGTTCATCGCGGCGGCCGCCGACCGCGGCGTGAGCCTCGCCGAGCTGGGGCACGGCCGGATCCGGGCCGTCACCCACCGCGGCATCACACCGGCCGACGTCGACCGCGCTCTCGACGCCATCGCCGCCGTCCTGGCCTGACTCACTCGTTCGCGACGAGCGTGAGCAGCTCGTACGTCGCGACGGGTTGGCCTTCGCGGTTGGTGACCACGCAGTCCCACCGGACCTCGCCGTAGTCCGCGGTGGCGCGCCGCGTGATCTGCTTGACGGTCAGCGTGGCCCGGATGGCGTCGCCGGCCTTGACGGGTGCGATGAAGCGCAGGTTGTCCGCGCCGATGTTGGCCAGGACCGGTCCCGGATCCGGCTCCACGAAGAGGCCGGCGGCGAACGACACGACCAGGTAGCCGTGCGCGACGATGCCGCCGAAGAGCGGGTTGGCGGCGGCCGCCTCGGCGTCGGTGTGCGCGTAGAAGGTGTCTCCGGTGAACTCGGCGAAGTGCCCGATGTCCTCCAGCGTCACCTCGCGCGGCGGCGTCTCGATGGTGTCGCCGACGCGCAGGTCGGCGAGGCTCTTGCGGAACGGGTGCACGCCGTCGACGCGGTGCCGCGAGCCGGTGGTCCAGCGACCGGTGATGGCGGTGAGCATGTCCGGCGAGGCCTGGATCGCGGTGCGCTGCATGAGGTGCAGGACACCGCGGACGCCGCCGAGCTCCTCTCCCCCGCCGGCGCGGCCGGGGCCGCCGTGCACCAGCATCGGCAGCGGGCTGCCGTGGCCGGTGGACTCGGCCGCGTCGTCCCGGTCGAGGATGAGGATCCGGCCGTGCCACGGGGCGAGCCCGAGGGTGACCTGCCGGGCGACGGCCGGGTCGTGGGTGACGACCGAGCCGGCGAGGCTGCCCCGCCCGCGCGCGGCCAGCTCGATCGCCTCGTCCACCGAGCGGTAGCTGAGCACGGTGCTGACCGGGCCGAACGCCTCGACCTCGTGCGGCTCGGCGGCGCCGGCCTCGGCCCGCAGCAGCATCGGCGACAGGAACGCGCCGCGCTCCGGGTCGGCGTCGACCAGCTCGACGGTGCCCGGGCCGCCGTACACGAACCGGGCGTGGTGGCACAGCGCGTCGACCGCTTTGCGGACCTCGTCGCGCTGGGCCAGGCTCGCCAGCGCGCCCATCTGGACGTCCGGGTGGGCGGGGTTGCCGACGCTCACCGCGGCCAGCCGCGCGTGGACCGCCTCGGTCACCGCGTCGCACAGGGCATCGGGCACGATCGCCCGCCGGATCGCGGTGCATTTCTGGCCGGCCTTGACCGTCATCTCGGTCACGACACCGTTGACGAACAGGTCGAACTCCGGGTCGGAGGCGGACACGTCAGGGCCGAGGATCGAGCAGTTGAGCGAATCCGCCTCGACGTTGAGGGACAGTCCACCGTGGACGACCGACGGGTGGGTGCGGAGCACGCCGGCGGTGTGCGCCGAGCCGGTGAAGGCCACCGAGTCCTGCGCGCCGAGCTCGTCCAGCAACGAGGCCGCGCTGCCGCACAGCAGCTGCAGCGAGCCCTCGGGCAGGATGCCGGCCTGGAGGATCCGGCGCACCGCGGCCTCGCAGAGGTAGGCGGTCGGGCTGGCCGGCTTGACGATGGTGGGCAGTCCGGCCAGGAAGGCCGGTGCGAGCTTCTCCAGCATGCCCCAGACGGGGAAGTTGAACGCATTGATCTGCACCGCCACGCCCAGCCGCGACGTGTACAGATGCTGGCCGACGAACTGACCCTGCCTCCCGAGCCGCTCCAGCGGCCCGTCCAGCACGACGGTGTCGTTGGGCAGCTCGCGGGTGCCTTTGCTGGCGTAGCTGAACAGCGTGCCGAACCCGCCGTCGATGTCAATCACGGAGTCGCCCCGGGTGGCGCCGGTCCGCAGCGACAGCGCGTAGAGCTCGTCCTTGTCCGCGCTCAGATGCTTGGCCAGGGCCTTGAGCAGTAACGCCCGCTCGTGAAACGTGAGCGCCCGCAGCGCCGGGCCGCCTACGGCGCGGGCGTACTCGACCATCGCGCGAAGGTCGGGACCCTGGCGGGTCAGGGTGGCCACCGGCTCGCCCGTGGTGGCGTCGAGGATGGGGGCACCCGCGTCCGCGCCGCGAAACCACGTGCCCGCGACGTAACTCTCCAACACCGTGCTCACCGGCTCAGGTCCTTCCCAGCGCTGTGACAGCACTGTTGCGCCCGGGTACGTGAGGTGTCACAGTATTCCAGACCGCTCGGTCAGTAAAGGGGAGCTTTGACGTGGTGACGCCCACTGGTAATCCGATCGAGCTCGAGCCCATTGAGCGGGCCACCATCGACGAGCTGCGGGCGGTGCAGCTGCGGCGGCTGAGGTGGTCGCTGCGACACGCGTACGACAACGTGCCGCACTACCGCGAGGCGTTCGACGAGGCGGGCACGCACCCCGATGACTGCCGGGAGCTCGCCGACCTGGCCCGGTTTCCGTTCACCACCAAGGCACACCTGCGCGAGCACTACCCGTTCGGCATGTTCGCCGTGCCGCGCGAGCGGATCGCCCGGCTGCACGCGTCATCCGGAACGACCGGCCAGCCCACGGTGGTGGGCTACACCTCCGACGACGTGCGCACCTGGGCCAGGCTGGTGGCCCGGTCGATCCGCGCCGCCGGCGGCCGGCCCGGCGACCGGGTCCACGTGGCGTACGGGTACGGGCTGTTCACCGGTGGGCTCGGCGCGCACTACG
>Ga0272482_10000217_pt1 | contig 18320 bp, 17 predicted proteins | sample RVTome_8_FD_192427 | JGI IMG/M metagenome (GOLD analysis project Ga0272482, IMG submission 192427) | Soil microbial communities from uranium-contaminated site in the Upper Colorado River Basin, Wyoming, United States - RVT160D0 (version 2) ...
CGACGACGCCGGTCGGTGGCCGGCGGTGCTGCCGGGCCGCGCCGATAAGCACGTGGATCCGTGTCGTGTCCACGCCTCGCATGCCCAGGACCGCCAACGCCGACAGCCCACCCAGCAACGCCCCCCCGACCGTCACCGACCGCGAGCACCGCCACCCAACGACGCTGCCGCACCGTCACCGGCCCGCTGTGCGTGATGTAGACGCCCCGGTGGATGGGCTGCCAGCGCCCCGACACGACCCGGTGCCGGATGACCTTCTCAGACACGTACCGCAAGGCCTGGCGGCGGCTGACCACACCATCCTGAGTGGACAGCAGAAAGTCCAGATCCCCCGAATCCACCCACCATTCCTAGCCAGCCCGCTGGCCAGCCCGAAAGAGCCTGTGGATAACCGCAGAGCTGCTGTCAGCGGTGTAGGCCCAGCGCGCCGCGGAGGGCATCCAGCTCTACGCGGCCCTGGTAGAGGCGGCCGTTGACGAAGAGCGTGGGCGTGCCGCGTACGCCAGCCTCGATGCCGGCGTTGTAGTCCGCCTCCACCGCCTCGCGGTGTGCCTGGGCGGCGTCGCCGGTCACCTCGCCCTCGACGCCGGCCGTCTTCGCGTACACGGCCAGGTCGGCGTCGGTGAGCCGGTCCTGGTGGGCGAAGAGCAGGTCGTGCATCGGCCAGAACTTGTCGCCGGATGCCTCGGCGGCCAGGGCGGCGGTGAGCGCGAACGGGTGCTTGGCGAACACCGGGAAGTGCCGGTACACCAGCCGCACCGCGCCGCCCGAGCCGTCGATGAGCTTGCGCAGGACGGGCTTGGCGGCGCCGCAGTACGGGCATTCGAAGTCGCCGTACTCGGTGATGGTGGTGGGCGCGTCAGCCGCGCCGTACACGTGTCGGTCGAGGTCGACTGTCACGCCTCCCAGCCTAATCTTTTCCGGGTCGGCGACGCTTGAGGAACCGTACGTTCCGCAAGGCCGGATAGCGTGATCGTCATGAGCCTTCGCGGATTTGCCACTCTCAACTTCTGGGCCGACGACATCGCCGCCGCCGTGGCCTGGTACACCGAGCTCCTCGGCGTGGAGCCGTACTTCAGCCGGCCGGGGCCGGACGGCCGCCCGGTGTACGTGGAGTTCCGGCTGGGCGACTACCAGGCCGAGCTGGGCCTCATCGACCGCCGTTACGCCCCCGCCGGGGCGAAGGGTGACCCAGGTGGCGCGATCATGTACTGGCATGTCGAGGACCTCGCGGCCACCGTCGAGCGGCTGATCGCGCTGGGCGCCACGGAGTACGAGCCGATCACGCCGCGCGGCGACAGCGGCTTCGTGACCGCGTCGGTCGTCGACCCGTTCGGCAACGTGCTCGGCGTCATGTACAACCCGCACTACGTCGACGTGCGCGCCGAGACCAAGGCGGGCTAACCCCATGGAGGTGCTCGACTTTCCCGACGCCGCCGCCTGGGAGGCCTGGCTCGCCGGTCAGCACGCGACCAGCACCGAGGCGTGGCTGCGCATCGGCAAGAAGCACTCCGGGCTGGCCCTGATCGCGATCGGGGACGCGCTCGACGTGGCCCTCTGCTACGGCTGGATCGACGGCCAGCGCCGCTCGCTCGACGAGGTGTCGTTCCTGCAGCGGTACTGCCCGCGCCGCCCGCGCAGCTCCTGGTCGCAGGTGAACGTCGAGAAGGTGGCGGCCCTCACCGCCGCCGGCCGGATGCGGCCGCCCGGGATCGCCGAGGTGGAGAAGGCCAGGGCGGATGGGCGCTGGGACGCGGCGTATGAGTCGCAGCGCACCGCCGAGGTCCCGCCCGACCTCGCCGCCGCCCTGGCCGGCGAGCCGGAGGCGGCGGCCGCCTTCGAGCGCCTCAGCCGCTCCGACCGCTACTGGATCATCCTTCAGCTCCTCAAGACCCGCACCCCGGAAGGGCGGGCCAGGAACGTGGCCCGGGCGGTCGAGCGGCTCAAGGGGTAGCGCGGCGGATGCTGGAGACCTCGGTACGCCTGCTGCGCCTGATGGCGCTGCTCCAGTCCCGCCGCGACTGGTCCGGCGCCGACCTCGCCGAGCGGCTCGGCGTCACCACGCGGACCGTCCGCAATGACGTGGAGCGGCTGCGCATCCTCGGATACCGGATCGACTCCAGCACCGGCACGGCCGGCGGCTACCGGCTCGGGGCGGGGCGGGCGCTGCCGCCGCTGGTGCTCGACGACGACGAGGCGGTGGCCGTCGCGGTGGGGCTGCGGGCCGCGGCGGCCGGCTCGGTCACCGGCATCGAGGACACCTCGCTACGCGCGCTCACCAAGCTCGAACAGACGCTGCCGCCCCGCCTCCGCGGCCGGATCGACGCACTGCGCGCGGCGACGGTCTCGGCGGCGGGCGGCGGGCCGACGGTGGACGCCGAGGTGCTGACCACCATCGCGGGTGCGGTCCGCGACCAGCTGCGGCTCCGCTTCGACTACACCGGGCGCGGGGGTACCGGCTCGGTGCGCACCGTCGAGCCACACCGCCTCGTCTACACCGGCCGCCGCTGGTACCTGCTCGCCTGGGACATCGACCGCGACGACTGGCGGACGTTTCGCGCGGACCGCGTCCAGCCGCTGCCGCCGGCCGGCCCGAGGTTCGTGCCGCGCGAGCCGCCGGGCGGTGACGCGGCCGAGCACGTGCTGCGCGGCGTCGGGGCGCGGGCGTGGCGGCATCAGGCGCGGGTCCGGCTGCACGCGCCCCTCGCCGCGATGGGCGAGCGGATCGAGCCGGGTGGCGGCATGCTCACGCCCGACGGGGATGACGCCTGCGTGCTGGAGACGGGCACCGACTCGCTGCGCGACCTGGTGATCTACCTGACCAAGCTGGACGTCGGCTTCACCGTGCTCGACCCGCCGGAGCTGCGCGACGTGCTCCGCGAGCTGGCTACCCGCTATCTGACGGCGGCGGCAGATGCGACTGCGCCCACTCAGCGAGGTGGGTCAGGGCCGGGATGAGCGCCTCACCGTGCTCCGTGAGCGCGTAGGAGACCGCGACCGGCGGCCCGGGGTCGACCGTGCGGGAGACCAGCCCGCTCTCCGTGAGCTCGACGAGCCGGTCGGAGAGCACTGAGTCGCTTACGCCCCCGATCGCGCGGGCCAGCTCGCGAAAGCCGGCCGGGCCAGGGCGGAGGCTGCCCAGCACGACGCCGGTCCAGCGCTTGCCCAGCAGCGTGAAGGCGCGCGCGAGCGCCTCGTCGCTCCGCTCACACGCGCCCGTGTCGACGTGTTGCGCGGATCTCACTGCCATCGCTCCATACTAGCGACTTCCTTGGTGCTAGCTTTTTCGAAGCGACTACGCCAACCGGTGTAGCACCTCGAAGACAAGTGGAGACCTCATGAGCCCCAGCGTGGTAGTCATCGGCGGCGGGTACGGCGGCTACAAGGTCGCCAAGGCTCTCGACGGCGTCGCGGACGTGACGCTCGTCGACCCGTCCGACGCGTTCCTGCACAACGTCGCGTCCTGGCGCGCGCTGGTCGAGCCGGAGTGGCTGGACCGCATCTTCTTCCCGTACGACCGCCTCCTGCACAACGGCCACTTCCTGCGCGACCAGGCGGTCGAGGTGGACGGCCGCCAGGTCACCCTCGCCTCCGGCACCCGGCTCGAGCCCGACTACCTGGTGCTGGCCACCGGCTCGTACTACCCGACCCCGGCGAAGTGGGGCGAGGCGGACTCGGCGACCGCCCGGGCCGGCATGCGCGCGAGCCACGAGGCGCTGCGCGGCGCCGAGCGGGTGCTGGTCGTGGGCGCCGGACCGGCGGGGCTGGAGCTGGCCGGCGAGATCAAGAGCACGTTCCCGGACAAGCGGGTGACCGTCGCGGACCGCGCGCCGGACGTGCTGCCCGGCCCGTTCGACCAGGAGCTCCGCGAGGAGCTGCGGCGCCAGCTCGACAAGCTGGGCGTGGCGCTGGTGCTCGGCAGCCCGCTGCGTGGCCTACCGGACGTCGAGCCGGCCACCGCCGGAGCCGTCACGGTCACCACCGAGGCGGGCGAGGAGCTGGCCGCCGACATCTGGTTCCGCTGCTTCGGCGTCGTGCCGGCCACCGGCTACCTGCGTGGCGCGCTCGCCGAGGCCCGTGACGATGCCGGCTACCTGCGGGTGGATGACCAGCTGCGGGTACACGGCCAGGAGCGGGTCTTCGCGATCGGCGACATCTCCGACGCCGAGCGCAACATGGCCGGCATGGCCGGGATGCAGGCCGACTTCCTCTCCGCCAACCTCAAGGTGCTGATCACCGGCGAGGGCGAGCTGGGGCGCTACCAGATCAACCCGCCGATGATCGCGGTGCCGCTCGGCCCCGAGGCGGCGCCGGGCAGCTCCCCGGCGTCGACGGGGTCGCCGGCGCGGAGCTGATCTCCGATATCAAGGGCCGCGCGATGCTCGTCGAGCTGCACACGGACAGCTTCGACGCGCCGGCCAAGGCGGCCTGAAGAAGGTGCGGGGGTGCCGCATGCCGGCGGCACCCCCGCGATCCCCGGAGGGGGGCTCAGGCGGCGGGCTCGAAGATCACAATGAGTCGGGTCTGGGCCGGGTCGTACTTACGCCGGGCGAACCGGTCGCCCTGCGGGTCCTCCTCGTCAGCGAGGTCGCCCTCGACCGCCGCGCGCAGCGAGTACGCCGAGGCGCCGATCGGGTTGACCGCGCCGGTGACGCTGAAGGACAGCGGTTTGGACCCGGGGCAGCCGCCGGCGTACGCGACCGGCGCGGACTGGGTGCCGACCAGCCGGGCCGCGGGCTGGTTCGCCCACGTCAGGCCCGAGCCGACCGGGCCGCTGGCGGCGAAGAGCTGGTGTAGCGGCCCTGGCAGCTCGGGCTGTGCGTGACCACCGTGTCGAAGCTCGCCGACGAGCGTGGCCGCCAGGATGGCGAGGCGCGGCGACAAGCGAGCCATCAAGGATCTCCCCCGTTCCACTGTGCTCAGTGATGACGGGGTCGAGTCTGGCAACAGTGGCCTTCAAATCGCTTTCACATGCCTGTACCGCCGCCGCCCCCGGCCAGGCTGTCGAGAAGCGGGGCGAGCTGGCCGCGGGCGCGGGCACTCGCGAGGTGGTGGATGTAGTCGCGGGACTCCACGATCTGGCCGTCGCGCACCCGCAGCACGAAGACGCACGGCACCGCGATCGGCTCGTCCGTGCCGGCCACCGTCCCCTGGTACTCGAACTCGGCCACGATCACCTCGGGGTCGGCCGTCTCGTGGACCGTGAGGTTGGCCGGCCGCCGGTCGAAGGACACACCCGGGCCACCCGCGAAGTGCCGCCGGAGCTCGTCGCGGCTGCGCAGCACCGGCATGCCGAGCGGGTGGAAGGGGTGCGCGACGTGGGTGCGCTCGGCGTACAGGTCGGGCAGCTCGTCCCACCGCCCCTCGCACACGCCGTGGACGAGCCGGAGGAAGACCTCACGCGGGCTGAGGGGCATGGTCATGAGAACCTCACTGGTGGACGCGACGGTTATCCGGAGTCGATACTCCGACTATACGGAGTCGCCACTTCGGTGGTCAATGGAGGTGGCATGGTCGAGCCGGCACGACGGCGGGCACCGCGCGCCGACGCCCAGGTCAACCGCACTCGCATCCTCGACGTCGCCGAGGAGGTCTTCGGCGCCGGCGGCGAGGCCGCCTCGACCGAGGAGGTGGCCCGGCTCGCCGGCGTGGGCATCGCCACGGTCTTCCGCCACTACCCGACCAAGGCGGCGCTGCTGGAGGCGGTGCTCGTCCGCCGCTTCACCCGCCTCCGCGAGCGGGCCGAGACCCAGCTCAGCGCCGGCGACGCCGGCCGCGCGTTCTACGACTTCTTCGGCGACCTGGTGACCGACGCGGCCACGAAGATCGCCATCGGCGACGCCCTCCTCGACGCCGGCGGCGCCCACGAGTCGGTCACCGAGGCGTCCCAGGGCCTGCGCCGCGCGGTCGGCAAGCTGCTCGACCGGGCCCAGCGCGCCGGTGCGGTCCGCGACGACGTCGAGCTCCCCGAGGTGTACGCACTGCTGGTGGGCACGTCCCGCGCCGCCGCGCACGCCGCCCTCGACGACGAGGTGCGCGCCCGCGTGCTGGCCATCGTCTACGACGGCCTCGCTCCCCTCCCCCGCTGACCCATTTCTGAGCTGCCGCGATGTCCCGTCGTGGTCCGGGCCCAATGCCGCTCAGCTTGTTTTGTTCAAGGCTGTGATCTGGGCATTCTCTGAGAGATTTCATTCCAAAGAGTCAGAGGCTTTGAGCTGCCGCGATGTTCGTCGTGGTCCGGACCGTCGCTCCCGCGGCCCCACCCTCCGCGGTGCACGACCCGCCCAGGCCTGCGTCGGTCGCCGTGGTCGCGGGGTGCCGCGGTCGCTCAGCTTCGAGGTACCACATTTCACACCCTGCGGGTGCGCGCGGAGATGCTGCCCGGAATCCGGAGTCGATAAGGGGTGAATGCGCGGTCGATTCGGCTGGCTCGCGCTTTTCCGGTTCTTTACGGCGGCCTGTCTGACCGGCGGCCCGTGAATCTTTGTAGCACGTTGGTCGAATCTTGCGCCCGTATTGTGGGCGGTGGTCGGTGATGGTGTTTCGGTGGGTGGGATACGGTCCGCGGTCGGGGTCCCGGGGTGTGGCCGCACCGGTCTGGTGTCGGTGACGGCGGCTCGCTGGCCGGTGGGTGGTCGCGGGGTCTGGGTGTGGTGGTCGCGGCCGCTGTGCTCGGGATGGGTGGGCTGGCTGTTCTGGGCGGGTGGCGTGGCGTCGGCCGTTTCCTGCTGGCCACAGGGTGCGGGATCGCGCGTGCGCGATTTGCGGTGCTGGCGGGCCAGGCGCTGAGCACGGCGTTGGATGAGGCCCCAGGTGCGGTGCCGGGTGCGCTCGCGGCGGAACTGCTCGCGTGCGGGAGAGTAGTTACGTGCCGCGGTGCGGCCACGCATTCGGCTAGCGCGGCCGGGGTGAATAGCTGAATCCGCCGCGTGTCGACAATTGTCCCGGACCAGTAAAGAATTCGCTGCCCCCCGAACGACGACTGATGATGCCAAATATTCGTGTCGTTGGCGAATCCTCGACCGACGAAATAGCGGCACGCGCCAAGTCGGTCCGGGGTGCGCGGAGGCGATATCGGGATCCGACATCATCCAAGATCAAAATAAGCTGAGTGGCATCGGGTCCAGACCGCCGCTCCCGCGGCCTCACCCGTCCGCTGTTGGCTTTTCCTGCCTCCGGCGCGAGCGCTCCGGAGCGGGCGGGTCAGGCGGGGTGAGCGTCCAGAAGGGACATGTCGATGACCAGGTCGGCGCCGTGGCGGGTGGCGGCGATGAGCCTCGCGTTGGGGTCGTCCACTATGGAGACCCAGCGGATCGCCTCGTCCGGGGACTTGCCGAACTCGATGTGCCGCGCGATCAGGCGCTCGCGACGGACGAGCTCGTCCTGTTCCACGTACCAGGTCTCGGTGAGCTCGGCCCGCACCTCGGGCCAGGGCGGGATGTCGGCGAGCAGGTAGTTGCCCTCGGTCACGACGATCCGCGCGTCGGGCTCGATGGCGATGCTGCCGGCGATCGGCTGCTCCAGGTCGCGGGCGAAGCCGGGGGCCCACACCGTGCGGCGCCGGTCGGTGCGGATGCGGTGCAGCAGCGCGAAGTAGCCGTCCCCGTCGAAGGTGTCGATCGCGCCCTTGCGGCCACGGCGGCCCAGCCGCTCCAGCGCCACGTCGGCCAGGTGGAAGCCGTCCATCGGCACGAGTGCCGCCGGCACGCCGGCCGTCGCGAGGGCGCCGACCAGCAGCTCGGCGAGGGTGGACTTGCCGGCGGCGGGGCAGCCGGCGATGCCCAGGATCGCGCGCTCGCCGCCGGCCCGGGCGGCATCGGCGAGCGCCGCCGCGCGGGCCACCAGGTCGTCGAACACGTGGCTACGTTACGCGGGCACCAGGTCGGCGGGGTGGGACAGCGGCGCCGCGGGCTCGGGGCGTGGCGCGCGGGCGATCCAGCCGGAGACGACCAGGGCCTGGCCGAGCAGGTAGGTGGCCATCACCAGCGCGGCGCGGCCGGGCAGGTCGGCGGTCTCGGCGAGGCCGACGCCGATCAGCGTGTCGGAGGCGAGCAGCAGCCCGCCGCCGATGCCGACCCGCCAGCCCCACGACGTGGCGGTCGCGGCCATCACCGCCATCAGCGCGCCGTACCCCGCCATGGGCCAGGCCACGCCCCGCTCGCTCAGGCCGGGCCACAGCCAAACGAGGGCGCCGGTGACCGCGGCGCCGTACCCGGCGAGGAAGAGCCACCGGCGACGGCGGAACGGGCCGGTGCGGATGAACTCGACGGCGTAGATGCCGTACGCCAGGGCGAAGAAGACCATCCCGACGATCAGCGCGACCGTGCCGCCCAGCTGGAGCGTGACGTCGCCGGCCCAGGCGAGCGCGAGCGACAGCAGCAGGCGGCGGGAGACGCGGGCGCCGCGCTCGCGGTGGGCGGCCACCGCGTAGAGGGCGAGCACCGGCATCAGCAGCGGCTTGGTGATGTTGTCGACGAGGTCGTCGTGCAGGGCCGCGCCGGCGGCGTGGACCGCGCCGAGCACCGCGAAAAGCACCGCCGCTTGCCGAGAACGGGACATCACCACACTATGGCAGCCCGAGATACGTGATCACGGCGCTTCGATCGCACCGTCCGGCCGGCGGACGCGGGTGGCCCACCGCTCGTGGCCGTACTTCTTGGGCGGATGCTTCGCCGCCAGCGCCTCGTCGATGTCGATCCCCCAGCCGGGCGTGTGCGGCGGCTCGATGTACCCGTCGCGCGGCCGGGGCGTACCCGGAAAGACCTCGTGCACCACGTCCGGGTACACGTGGCCCTCCTGGATGCCGAACGCGGGCGTGGTCATGTCCAGGGCGAGGTTGGCCGCGAGCCCGATCGGCGACACGTCGGCCGGGCCGTGCCAGGCGGTCTGCGTGCCGGTCAGCTCGCACAGCGCGGTCAGCTTGCGGGCCGGCGTGAGGCCGCCGATCGCCGAGACGTGCAGGCGCAGCAGGTCTACCCCGCCGCGGGTGACCAGCCGGGCCGACTCGGCGACCGAGCCGAGCTGCTCGCCGGCCGCGATCGGCACCGGCGACGCCTCCCGCACCTCGGGCAGCCGGTCGTAGTGCTCGGGCGCCACCGGATCCTCGACGAAGAAGAGCCGGTAGGGCTCCAGCGAACGGCACAGCGCGATCGCCTGCTTCGGCGTGAGCCGGCTGTGCACGTCGTGCAGCAGCGACACCTCCGCGCCCAGCTCCTCCCGGGCCCGCGCGAAGAGCTCGGGCGTGACGGCCAGGTAGCGGTGGACGTCCCACCCGTCGGGGTACGGCGCGCGGGGGTAGCCGCCGCGGGTGCCGGGTGCGCCGTACGTACCCAGGCCCGGTCCGCCGGTCTGCAGCCGGATGTAGCGGTAGCCCTCGTCCATCAGCGCCCACGCGTGCGCGATGGTCTCGTCGACCGAGGCGCCGGAGGCGTGCAGGTAGAGCGGCACCGCACCGCGCACCCGGCCGCCGAGCAGCTCGTACACGGGCACGCCGAGCCGCTTGCCGAGGATGTCCCACAGCGCCATGTCGAGCCCGGAGAGCGCGTTGTTGAGCACCGGGCCGTTCCGCCAGTACCCGGACAGGTGCACCATCCGGGTGATGTCCTCGATGTCGCCCGGATGCCGGCCGACCACCAGCTCGGAGAGGTGCTCGACGGCCGCGGCCACCGCCTCGAAGCGCTGGGTGAAGGTGGCGCACCCCAGCCCGTACAGCCCGGGCTCGGAGGTGTCCACGCGCACGACGACGAGCGTCACGTCCGGCGCGGTGACGATCGGCCGCACGCCGGTGATCCGCAGGCCGTCGCGCGGCGCCCACGGTGGCAGGAAGTCATTCACGCGGCCCTACCTCCACCGGATGCAAAACGTTAAGACCAGGGCAACCTACTACGCCGACTGGCGCCGGACCAGCCGGGCCGGGATGATCACCTCGGTCGATGGGCCGGTGACCGTGCCGGAGATCCGCTCCAGCAGCAGCCGCGCGCAGGCCCGCCCGATCTCCCGGGCCGGGTTGGCCATCGTGGTGAGCGCCGGCGTCACCAGGCTGGCCGCCTCGATGTCGTCGAAGCCCATCACCGCCAGGTCGCCCGGCACCCGCAGCCCCCGATCCCGGGCCGCGTCGACCGCGCCGATCGCCATCATGTCGTTGGCGCACATCACCGCGTCCGGCGGCTCGGGCAGCTCCAGCAGCCGGCCCACGCCCTCGGCGCCACCCGCCCGGCTGAACTCCGTGTACGCGACCAGCTCCGGGTCGACCGGCACCCCCGCCTCGGCCAGCGCCGTGCGGTAGCCGGCCACCCGCTCGGCCGCCGGACCCTCGGCCGCCGGACCGCAGACGAACGCGATCCGCCGGAACCCGCCGCGCAGCAGGTAGCGCGCCGCCTCCGCGGCACTGCCCTCGTCGTCGCTGTGCACCAGATCGACGCCGGGCAGGGACTGGCGCCCGCCGAGCCGCACGACCGGGATGCCCGCGTCGATAACCGGGCGGAGGTCGTCCGCATGCGTGTGGAACACCGCGAACGCGATGCCGTCGACCTGCCGCGAAATCATCTTGTCGAGGGCGTGGCGCTCGAGGTCGCGCTCGCCGTTGGTGTTGGTCACGATCTCGTCGTATCCCGCCGGCCCGAGCACATCCTGCAACCCGCGCGCGAGCACCGGATAGAACGGGTTGGTGATATCCGGAATGACCAGCCCGATGGTCAGGCTCCGCCCGGCACGCAGCCCGCGCGCGACCACGTTGGGCCGGTAGCCCAACTCCTCGATCGCGTCGAGCACCCGCCGCCGGGTGGCCTCGGACACCGGGCGCCGCCCGTTGAGCGCGTGCGAGACGGTCGTCGCGCTGACCCCGGCCAGCGCCGCGACCTGTCCGATCCGTGGCCGGCCACCGCGAGACGCCACCTGCGCCCCCTCTCCCGGCGGGCCATCGCCCCGGATGCCTCACGTCCCGGCCGGCCCGCTGAGCGGATGCTACTCCCCTCCCTCCAATCCGTTGATCGCAGTCGCTCTCAGGGACGGCCGGCAGGTTCTTTCGCGCGGTGCCGGGCGACCAACGCGAGGGCGATCATCGCGCCCAGGACCAGGGCCGCGCCGGCAACCCACCAGCGCCAGGTGCCGCCGTCACCGCCGCCGGCCCGCTCCGACGGGTCGGCCTCAGCCGGGGCGGTCTGGGCGGTACGGGCCTCGACCTGCGCCTGGGCCTTGCCGGGGTTGGGTTCGGGTGAGGTCACCACGATCGTCCACTTGCCAGGGGTCAGCACCGCGCCGCTGGTGTAGAAGCCCTGGCCCTCGTTGGCCGGGTTGAGCGGCACCGGGCCGACGACCCGGCCGCCCTCGCCGGTGGCATTGAGCACCAGCCGGAGCACCTGGTCGTCGACCGGGTGACCGTCCTGTTTGTACGTCGCGCGGACCGTGACGCCGGTCGCGCCGTCGCCGGCCGCGTCGAGCACCACCGGGCCACCGTGGGCGGCCGCCGGGGCGGCGGGCCAGAGCGCGAGAAGGGGTATCGCCGCCAGCACGGCCAGGATCCTGCTCAGCCTGATTCGGGGCATCGGTCACTTTCCTTCCGGTGCGCCGTCAGCGGTCAACGCCCCCTGGCCGGGCGCGGCCGGCAGGAAGACGTGGGCGTGGCCGTTGCCGGAGTCGATGTTGAGCACGTCGAGCTGGGTAGCGGCCGTCGACCAGGTGGCGACCGCGATGTCGCGCTGGCGGCCGGCGAGCTCGAAGAGTGTGGCCGATGACTGGGCGAGCGCGGCCGCGTACGTGTCGACCGCGGCGTCCAGGGAGCGGACCGCCGCCGCGAGGCCGGAGCGGGCGATGTTGACGCCGGTGCCGCCGGACGGCGGGTTGGCGAAGCTCTCCACCGCCTTGCCGGTGGCCGCCTGCCAACCCTCCACATCGGACGGCTTGGCCGCCGGCCCGGGTGCCTTGCCCGGCGGCACCGCGGCCGCCAGGCCTTCCAGCACGGGTACCAGTGTCTCCTGCGCCTGGCGTGCCTTGCCGGTCAGCTCGACGATCTGCGTGGCGTCGCGCTTGGCCTCCTCGGCCTGCAGGGCCGCGACCCGATCGTCCACAGCGGAGTCGTCGCCGGCCGCCAGGGCGCCGACCGGCCCGGCCAGCAGCGCGCCGATGGCGAAGGCGATCACCAGTGGCGCGACCCGCCGGGCCGGGGACGGACCGGCGCCGACCGGCCGGACCCCGCGCGCCGCCGGCCGTGCCTTGGTCCTGTTGCTCATCCTCGAAGCCTCCCCAGAGAGGTGGGGCCGGCCAGCGCGGTGGCCGGCCCCACACCGTGCGGTTAGAGCGTGCCGCCCTCCGGCACCCGGGTCGCGTCACCCTCGACGCGGCCCGTGCCAGTGAGCGACTTGTTCCCGTTGGCCTTCTTGCCGGCCGCCGTGGCCTGACCGCCCAGCCGGACGATCATGGCGTTGGCGTCCCGGACGAGCACGCCGCGCACGTCCGCGTCGGTGACCAGTGCCGTGTCCGACGCCAAGCCGATGAACGCCTGCAGCTGCTGGATCGCCCGCTTGTCGTTGCCGGTGGCCTCGGAGACCCGCGCCGCCTCCAGCTTGTTGCTCAGCTGGCGGTGCGCCTTGGTGGACAGCTGACCGGTCGCCTTGAAGCGGTCGATCAGACCCTGCATGTCCCGGAACGAGGTGGTGACGAAGAACCGCACGTTCGCCGTCGTCTCGTTGCCGGCCTTGTCGGTGGCGGTCACCACCAGCTCGTGCATGCCGAGCGTCAGGTCGTACATGACCTGCAGCGTCCCGGACTGGTACGCCTTGCCGTCCAGCTTGCCCACCACCGACTGGAGGCCGGAGGTCGGGTCGACCGCCTGGAACGTGACCCGCACGTCCTGGCTGTCGCCGTAGAGCTGGCCGTCGGCGAGGCCGGAGACCAGGACCGTCGGCTTGTCGCCGTCGATCCGCAGCACCGCCGACTTGAGCGTCTCGACGTTGCCGGCCTTGTCCGTCGCGCGGTAGAGCAGCTCGTGCTCGCCGTTGCCGGTCACGTCGACCGGCTGCGTGTACGGCGTCCACGGGCCACCGTCGAGCGACCACTCGATCTTCTGGACCCCCGAGCCGGCGTCGGTCGAGGTGAGCGTCACCGGGATGGCTCCCGCGTGCCACCCGCCGTCGGACGGCGGCGCGAACGTCGCCGTCGTCACCGGCGCGGTCGCGTCGATCTTCACGGGTACCGACTTGGTCGCCTCCACGTTGCCGGCCTCGTCGACCGAGCGGAAGCGCACCTCGTGCGTCCCGTCCCCGGCGACCAGGATCGGCTCGGTGTACGCGGTCCAGGTCGTGGCGCCGTCGAGCTGGTACTCGGTGCGGGCCACCCCGCTGCCGCCCTCGTTGTCCGTGGCGGCCAGCGCGACCGTCGCGGGGCCGGTGTACCAGCCCTCGACCGCCGTACCGGACACCGTGGCCACCGTCACCGGCGCGGTCTCATCCTCTTCCCCCTGCTCGGTGCTGAGCCGGAAGTAGTCGAAAGAGACCGTCTTACGGGCGGTCTGCGCCCCGCCGAGCGAGAACAGGCCCACCTTGGGCGCCGCGCCGATCGCCGCGTTGGTCAGTGGCTCGAGCGCCGTCCAGGCCTGCCCGTCCGCCGAGTACGAGGCGGTGTACACATCGCCCACCTTGGCCAGCCGCAGGTACCACACGGCCGACGTCAGGCCGGTGGGACCGGGCTGCGGGTTCTGTATCACGCTGGCGATCTCGCTGCGAAGCTCGATCCGCCGCGACACCGCCGACCCGGGCGAGTTGTCCACGACGAAGTCGAACTTCAGGTAGTTGTCGTCGTCGCCGTACACGATGAGGCCGCCCTGCTGGTACTGCTCGTTCAGCAGGCTGCCGTCCACCTTCGTCTCCATGGTCCAGTCGCCGGACGGCGCCTCCTGGAGTATGAAGTTCGTCGGAGCGGTGTTGGGCGTGGTGTAGATGTCGCCGTTCGGGACGTCGATGTGCAGCGACCCACCCTGCACGCGGTACGCGGTCGAATCCTCGTGGAGGATCGAGTCCCACCGGCACTTGTCCAGGCTGGTGCCGTCGAACTCGTCGGACGGCGTGACCGGGCCACCCGGCTCGTCCGGCGAGATCTGGAACCAGTCGAACGTGGCGTCGATGACCGGAGCCGTCGTGCCACCCTGCAATGCGAACAGGCCCACCTTCGGGTTGGTGATGCCGGCCAGCGCGGCCGACCTGCCGGCCGGGGTGAAGGTCTGCCCGTCGGCGGAGAACGCCGCGGTCAGGTTGGTGCCGTCACTCGTCACCCGCAGGTAGATCGTGTCCGACCCGGTGGGCGCCGCGGTGCTGTCGCCGCCGTCGTTGCGCGGCGTGCCGGCCGTCTCCCGGATGAACTCGACCCGGCGGCTGCCGCCGAAGAGAACGTCCAGCTTGGCGTAGTTCTCGTCGTCGCCGTACACGATGATGCCGGCCTGCTGGTAGTCGGCCGCCGCCGCGATCGTCAGCTTCGTCGTGGCCTGCCAGGCACCGCTGGGCGCGGGCTGGAGCACGAGGTTGGTGGCGTCGTTGCGGCTGCCGTAGAGGTCACCCACCCCGGTGGGCAGGACCAGAGAGCCACCCTGCACCGAGTACAGCTGGTTCTCCCTGACCACCGTGGACCAGCGGCTCTTGTCGAGCGTGGTGCCGAGGAAGTCGTCCGAGCGCGCCCCGAAGCAGGACGTGTTCGGCGCTTCCACCCTGATGGAGGCGGTCCCGTACGCCTTCGCGCCCCGGCTGTCGGTCACCGTCAGCGTGGCGGTGAACGTACCCGGTGCGGTGTAGGTGTGGGTGGCGTTCAGCGTGTTGGCCGTGCCGCCGTCGCCGAAGTCCCACGCGTACGTGAGCGGCGTGTCCCCCTCCGCGTCGGTGGCCGTGCCGATGAACTCCACGTTGACCGGCGCGGTGCCCGTCGTCGGGGTCGCCGACACGCTCACCACCGGCGGCGCGTTGTCGGTCACGCCACGGCCGAGGAAGTCGACCCAGTTCACGTTGAACAGGCCGCCGCCGCCCATGTCACCCGGGTTGTTGCGGGCGACGAAGTACAGCGGTCCGCTGGCCGTCTGCGGCGCGGGAAGGTCGACGGACACGTCGGTGTACGTCTGCCACGCCCCGGTCGCCGGCACGGTGGCGGTGAGCAGCAGCGGGCCGTCGACCGCGCCGGTGCGCACCTGGATCGTGCCGCCGTTGCCGCCGGAGGCGACCCGGAAGCGCAGGGTGTCGATGCCGGAGAGGTTGGTGGGCGCGAACGACCACCAGTCGCCGTCCTCGATGAACCCGATGTTCTGGAAGCCGCCCGCGGTGTCGCTGGTGGTCTCCTTCACCACGCCGGGGTCGCCGGTGCCGAGGCCGTCCGGCGCCTTGCCGGTGGCGGTGAAGTACTCGGCCTGCTTGCGCTTCGGCTGCAGCTGCTCGATCGCCCGGCCGGTCAGCGGGTTGGACCCGCCGGCTCCGCCGCCGTCGGTGTACGTGGCCTCGAAGACCGTGAACACGTTGGCGTCGGCGCCGTGCCCGGAGGCCAGCGAGGTCTGCACGGTGCCCTCACAGCCGGTGTACGACTGCAGCGGGTGCGCGTGCTCGTCGTGCCCGAGGAACGTCTGCAGCGTGACCTTGGAGCAGTCGATCGTGCCGTCCTCGGGGTCGGTCACCTTGACCGTGTAGTTGACCTGGTCGCCCCAGTCGAAGAAGCCGCCGTTCGGCGGGAACTCGATGGTCACGGTCGGCGCGGTGTTGCCGACGGTGATCGGCACGTTCGCCACGGCCGTGCGGCCCTTGGGGTTGGTGACGGTCAGCTGCGCGGTGTAGTTGCCGGCGGCCGTGTACTGGTGCGACGGGTTGGGCTGGTCCGAGGTGCCGCCGTCACCGAACGTCCACGCGTACGTGAGCGCGCCGCCGTCCGGATCCCGCGAGCCCTCACTGGAGAACTGCACGGTCAGCGGTGGCTGGCCGGACGTGGGCTCCGCCGAGGCGACCGCGATCGGGGCCCGGTCGGCCGCGATGTAGTCGATCCGGTAGACGCCGGAGTTGTCGTTGTTGCCACCGAAGCCGGTGCCCCACTCGATCATGTAGAGCGCGCCGTCCGGCCCGAACTCGAAGTCCATCGGCCGCAGGAACGTCATGCCGGTCAGCAGCTGGTTGATGTCCACGAGGGACTTGGCGTCCTCGTCGAGCTGGAACGTGTACATCTTGTTCTGGTTCCACTCGCCGAACATCGCCTTGCCGTCGTAGTACGCCGGCCACTTGCGGTCCGAGGTGAGCGCCGCGTCGTAGCGGTAGACCGGGCCGCCCATCGGCGCGCCGCCGCCCCCGATCTCGGGGTAGAGCGGGTTGCCGCTGTAGTCGTAGTCGACCGTGGCGGAGATCGCCGGCGGCAGGTTGGTCAGGCCGGTGTTGTTCGGCGAGTTGTTGACCGGCGCCGCGCAGTCGAACTTCGGTCCGCTCGGGCCGGACGGGAACGTGTAGTCGTTGTACGCGTAGTTCGCGCCGTGGCAGTACGGCCAGCCGTAGTTGCCGGGCGTGACCACGTTCCACTCCACGGTGCCCTCGGGGCCGCGGTCGGGGTTGGCCGCGCCGGCGTCGGGCCCGTAGTCGGCCACGTACAGCGTGTCGGTCTGCGGGTCGATGCCGATCCGGAACGGGTTGCGGAAGCCCATCGCGTAGATCTCCGGACGGGTCTGCGCGGTGCCCTGCGGGAAGAGGTTGCCGTCCGGGATCGTGTACGCCCCGTCGTCCTCCGGGTGGATCCGGATCACCTTGCCGCGCAGGTCGTTGGTGTTGCCGGAGCTGCGCTGCGCGTCGTAGTCCTGCCGGCCCGGCCGCTCGTCGATCGGGTTGAAGGAGTTCGACTCGAACGGGTTGGTGTTGTCACCCGTGGCCAGGTAGAGGTTGCCGGCGCTGTCGAAGACCATGCTGCCGCCCGCGTGGCAGCAGGTGTTGCGCTGGGTGGTCACCTCGATGACGACCTTCTCGGTGTTCAGCGCGATCGAGTCGCCCTGCACCGTGAAGCGGGCCACCCGGTTGCGGGCGATCCCGTCGTTGGGCGCGTAGTAGAGGTACACCCAGCCGTTGGTGGCGAAGTCCGGGTCGAGCCGGATGCCGATGAGACCATCCTCGTTGCCGGTGAAGACGTCGAGATCGACCGCGGTGACCGTGGTGCCGGTGTCCGGCTTCACGATCTGCACCCGGCCGTCGCGCTCGACGTAGAAGACCCGGCCGTCCGGCGCGATGTCCAGCTCCATCGGGTTGCTGGTGTTGCTGTCCAGCGTCACCTTCTCGAAGCTGCTCGTCTGCGAGGCGGCGCAGTCGGCGTCGATCGCGCCGGCCGCCGTCTGGATGCCGCCGAGCAGGTGGGCCAGGAAGTTCGGCTCCGTGTACGACTCGATGGTGTGGCCGCTGCCCGTGTACCAGGACCGGCCGCCGTCGAAGTCGTGGCACCACGCGGTCGGGTGGTCGGCGCCCATGGCGCCCGCACCGGGCGTGTAGCTGCGCTCGTCGAGGCTGGCCAGCACGTGCACGTCGGCACGCGGGTTGGTCTGGAAGTTGTACCACTCGTCGAAGCGGCTCCACTTGGCCGGCAGCGACGCGGTGGAGGGGTGCGCCGGGTCCTCGACCTTGATGGTCGCGGTCTGGTTGGCCGGGTGGGAGGCGAAGTACGCGCCGACCAGGTCGCCGTACCAGGCCCACTGGTACTCGGTGTCCGAGGCGGCGTGGATGCCGGCGTAGCCGCCGCCGGCGCGGATGAACCGCTCGAACGCGGCCTGCTGGTCGGCGTCGAGCACGTCGCCGGTGGTCGAGAGCCAGACCACCGCCGCGTACTTGTCGAGGTTGGCGTCGGTGAAGGCGCCCGCGTCCTCGGTCGCGTCGACGGTGAAGCCGTTGTCCGCGCCGAGCTGCTCGATCGCGGCGATGCCCGCGGGGATCGAGTCGTGGCGGAAGCCGGCCGTCTTGGAGAAGACCAGGACGGAGAACGGCTCGGCCGCGGCCGCCTGCTGCTGCTTTATCGGTGCGGCTTGCGCCGGAGCCGGCCCGGCCACCAGCGCGGACGCGGCGGCGAGGACGGTGGTGGCGGCGATGAGGAGGGTACGTCTGGCACCGCGCACGCGGCGACCTCGGCGATTGGGTGGCACGAAGGAGCTCCTTCGCTGGATGGGAACAGCGGGGAATCTCGCATCGGCTCGCCGAAGATCCGGTGCGCGTCGGGGTAGGCACGGCGCCGGCCCGCCGAGGCCGCCGCCGTAATTTGTTATATGGCTTAACGAATTAAGCCCAACGGGCACCGTCGATGGCAAGTCACGTTCAGGTAACACAGCCCGACCGTTCGGACGAATC
>Ga0272482_10000219_pt1 | contig 18282 bp, 16 predicted proteins | sample RVTome_8_FD_192427 | JGI IMG/M metagenome (GOLD analysis project Ga0272482, IMG submission 192427) | Soil microbial communities from uranium-contaminated site in the Upper Colorado River Basin, Wyoming, United States - RVT160D0 (version 2) ...
GCGGTTGCTGCCCGGGATCGTGCGGCACCAGCGGACCGCGCTGGTCGCCTGGGTGACCTTCGAGCTGGCGGTGATGGGCGCCGCGTTCGGTTTCGCGGTCGTGCTGACCAGGACGCCAGTGGCCTGACCGCAGTGATCAACCTGCGCCCGCTGACCACGACACCGGGGACCATGCGTTTGGTTGTCGTCCTTGACCGGTCAAGAGCTGAGTTCGGCCCAGGTGAACGGTGAACGGTGCGCGAGCGACCGTTCGTCGTGTCAGCGTGAATGTGACCCGGCACACACGGCGACGAAATGCCGTGGTAACAGACCAACGGTGAATGGTCAGTCCTGCTCGGTGAACTGCGTGTACGACAGGGGGGACCGGCGGCGGATGACCGACAGCCGCCGCATGGTCGTGAGGCCTCTTCGCTCCAGTTCGCGGCGGCTGATCCAGCCTGCCGCGTGGTGCCGGTAGGCCTGCGAGAGCAGGACCAGCTCGGCGAGGAAGTCCGCGGCTCGCACTCGGCTGCCGCCTTCCGGCAGGCGCGCGACGAGCGGCAGCTGGTTCTCGACGACCTGGTCGAGAACGCGTGCCGAATCGAGCGCGCGGCGCGCGCTGCGTCGTTGCTTGATCACCCTAGCCACCGGGATGAACACCTCGTTCGGGGAGCGGAGAGAGGCTAGTTCCACTCAGCGTAGCGTGCTTCGCGCAAACGGCTAGCCCCACCAGTACCCCAAACGAATGAATCTTCGGGAAACCGGTGCGGACGTGCGAAGACATCCTCGCGGGCACAGTTGGGGTTTCGTTTGCCGACGACAGAGCGTTACGGCCGCTGGGCCGATCAGGTCAGGTGTAGCGGGCCCAGCGCGCGGAAGTGTTACCCGAACGGACATCCGCCATCCGGCGGAACAGCTCGGCCCGCACCGCCGGTCTACTGCCGATGATCGGCAGGACACTGGTGATGAGCTTCAGCTCCCTGACCGCACGCAGGACCCCGAACCCCGACCAGCGGGTCACGTCCATCCCGTACGTCCTGGCCAGCTCGCGGTAGCGGCCGGCGGGCTCGCCGAACCGGACCACGCCGACGGCCAGCGGCGTCAGGTCCCACTCCGGCGGGCCGAGGCTGCTCGAGTCGAAGTCGCAGAGCACCGCGCCGGCCGGGCTGGGGATGAGGTTGCCGAGGTGGGCGTCCCCGTGCACCAGCGCGGGCGCCGACGGGAACGCCAGGTGGGACAGCTGGTCGGCGACCTCGTCGTAGCGGTCCTGGAGGAACGCCAGGTCAGCGGGCGCGAGGTCGGTGGCCTCGCCGATCCGCGCCTGGACGTCGGCGAGCGGTCGCCACGGCGGGAGCCAGGACGCCGGCTCCGGCAGGTCGTGGATGCGGCGCAACAGTTTGCCCAGGTCACGGCCGCGGGCCGGGCGGCCGCCGTCGGGCACCGCCTCCCACAGCGTGGCGTCGTAGCCGTCGAACCGCACCGGCTGCGGCACACCGGGCAGCAGCCGGACGGCCGGCACGTCGTGTTCGGCCAGCCAGGTGGCCACGTGAACGACCTTCTCCACCCGGTGCCGCAGCGCGGTCGAGGCGCCGACCCGCACCACCACCGGCGCGCTGGCCAGGCGGAACACGGCGTTGGCCGTGCACTTGATGAGGGTCGCGCCCGCCGGGTCCAGCCCGGCCTCCGCGCACACCCCGGCCAGGATCTCGAACAGGTGGTCCCGCGAGAACCGGCCCGCGCGCACCGGGACCACGTCCGATGTGGACTCCGGGGTCGGCACCACGGTCACGACCGGGCCCCGTCCGTCAGACCGCGTTCGCGTCGTGGAACCTGCCGATGAGATCCGCGAGGTCGCGGGCGTCGGTGAAGTTGCGGCGCTTGTCCGCCTCGACCCGCAGCGGCTCCAACCGGTCCCGAACACGCTTCGACTTCAGGTGTTGGGCCAGGTCGACGGCCTGGACGCCCACCTTCGCGCCGTGGTCGATGTCGCCGTCGAGCAGGTGGTTCGTCGCGAGCGAGGACAGGTTGAACGCCTTGTTGCGCGCGACCTCGTCGCCGTAGGAGTCGATCGCCCTGGTCAGCGCCGGGATCGCGTACTTGGTGTGCCGCGCGTCGACCTTCTGCGCCAGCACCGTGTGCACGGTGCCGATCATCGAGTAGACGTCGTCCTCGTTGAAGAACTTGACCCAGTCGGCGGCCTCGCCGTGGTTGGCGCGGGCGAACTCGTCCCTGGTCCTGCCGACGAGCTTCATCGTCTGGTCCTCGTGGCCCATCATCGCGTAGGCCCACGCCTGGTTGGCGCAGATGACCGCGACAGCCAGCTCGGAGCCCGACTGCTGGGCGGCGATCTGACCGAGCTGGAACATCTTCAGCGCATCGTCCGGCGACTCTTTGTGCAGGTAGACGCGACCCATCCGGTACAGGATGTTGGCGACCAGCTCGTCGCTCTCGCCCGCCTTCGCGAGCTCGAGAGCCCGGCCGAAGTGGTTGCGCGCGGAGTCGATCAGGCCGACGTCGAACGACGTCCAGCCGGCGAGGTTGTGCAGGTCGGCGAGCGCGACGTGCAGGCGCTGGCGAACGACCTCGGTCCCCGACGAGTTCAGCATCTGCTGACCCCAGGACAGCTGCGCGACGACCGCGTCGCGGCAGAAACCGCCCCCGTACTGGTAGTCCAGTGAGCGAAGTGCCCTGGTCGCGGCCTCGACCTGCCGGACATCGGTCATCCCGATCCGACCGGGCGCCGGCGTCAACACCGGGTTGGACACCCACGATCCCGAGTCGGCGCCGAGCACATGCGCACCGACCGCCACCGCGGCGGCGTGCGCAAGGAACTTCCGACGCTTCACGTTCTCCGGCTCCTCAGCCTCCGGGGCTTCGCTCGTCTCCGCCACTCGCTGTGCCGTGACTTCGTCGTAAGCGAGGCCCATGTATCCCCTGGGGACACCCAGGCCGTCGGCGATCCGCACCAGGACGTCGTAGGCCATGACCTGACGACCCTTGAGGATCTCCGACACCTCGGACTGTGACTGACCGGTCATCGCGGCGATCTGACGTTGGGATACGCCTTTACGTCGCAGCAGCTTGTAGATCGTGCTGACCTCCCGCGCCGCGAGCGCGTTCCGCATCTCCTGGTCTTCCCACGCCTCTGGCGTAACAGAAGAGCTCTGAGACCCGATGGAGTTCATTCCGCCCCCTCACAGTCCGCTGGGCGTCACGCGCAGAGTAAGCGCACTTCACGAAGCACTGAAAGCCTGGATCGGCGAACCTGATCGGCCCGACCGAAGTTCTCCGACCGCTTACCGTGAAACGGCCGCCGATCGGCGCTATGACGCACCAATCTGTGTTCCAAAGCACCAATGTAGTTGCTTGTAAGCGTACGAGCACGGAGGGAAGCCGAGACTGTGGAACTGGTCAGGACGGCACCACCGAGACCGAACACCGAGACCGAAGACCATCGTGGCGAGCTGCACGGGTCGATGCTCGGTAGGCAGGTCTGGCGGATCAACTGCGGTGACGTCGTCAACCGGGAGCGCTGCCTCACCGTGCTCGTTGAACGTAACCGGGTGGTTCTAGTAGGGCCGCCAGGCGAAACCGCGGTACTGACCGCTGGCCAGCTCGGCCAGCTGCGGACCGCGCTTCGCGAGGCCGCCGAGCAGGCGGAAAGGTAGCGGTGACGTTTCGATGGACGAGATCCTCGGACAGGTGCTGCGCAACGCGGTCTGGGAGCGGCTCGACATGCTCGCAGAGCTCGCCAACCGCGCTGACGCACCGTCCCTGTTGTCCGTGGCACGTTCAGAGCTTCCCAGGCTGACGGAGGGTTGGCGAGCAATGCTCGCGGCCCACGAGCCGGACGAGAAGGGAAACTGCCCCGCGTGCTCGTCGCGGTGGCGGCAGCAGAAGGCGCCATGCTCTGTGTGGCAGGCGGCTTACGAGCACCTGGTGGCCGGCGGGCTCGCTCCAACGCCCCAGCCCGCCCGGCACGCGGTCCGCACCCGCGTCGCCCACACTGGCCGGCTGGCCACGGGCACTAGGTAGCAAGAGGTGGCGACGGCGCCCCGCGACCCCGCTGCCGAAGCCACCGCCTGGGCCGGCGGTCCGCGTTCGCCCGCACCCCCGAGCGCGACGAACGAAGGACCGCCGGCCGAACAGGCTGAAAGAACCAGAGACTCCGCGGACCGGTGCTGTTGTACTCCCCTCCCCCGACCAGCATCGGTCCGCGGCTCCACAGCAGGGGACCCCCACGAACGGCGCACCACCCCGCACGGTCATCGACTCCACGTTCGCTCCGGTGCCGTTCGCCGTACTGTTGAGTAGTGCCTGATGAGACGCAGCGGGTTCGGTTCGACGCCGCCACCAAGTCGCTGGAAGCGCCACTCGCCATCGTCGACCTCGACGCCTTCGACCGGAACGCCGCCGACCTCGTTCGGCGGGCCGACGGGCTGCCGATCCGGGTAGCGAGCAAGTCGGTGCGGTGTCGTTTTCTCCTGGAGCGCGTCCTGCGCAAGGACGGCTTCCGTGGCGTGATGGCCTACTCGCTGCCCGAGGCACTGTGGCTCGCGGCCGAGTGGGCGGGCACCGATCTCGCCGATGTCGACCTACTCGTCGCCTATCCGACCGTCGACCACACCGCTCTTCGCGCCCTCGCCGCCGACCCGCGTGCCCGGCGGCTGATCACCGTCATGGTCGACTCAGTTGCTCATTTGGACGTTATCGACGCCGCGCTCGGCGGCAGCCATTCCGACATCCGCGTCTGTCTGGAACTCGACGTCTCCTGGCGCCCAATTCTCGGGCGTGACGTTGCTCACATCGGAACTCGGCGATCACCCGTCTTTTCTCCGGCGCAAGCGTTTGCACTCGCCCATGCCATTCGAGAACGGCCGGGATTTCGACTTGTCGGGCTCATGGGATACGAGGGCCAGATTGCCGGACTCGGCGATCAGCCAGTCGGGAAACCACTGCTCGGCGCTGTGCTGCGGTGGATGCAGGAACGTTCGGCACACGAACTCGCCGCTCGGCGCACCACCGTCGTCGAGGGACTCGGTGAGCTGGAGTTCGTCAACGGCGGCGGGACCGGCAGCGTCGAGACGACCGGGCACGACCCGTCCGTCACCGAGGTCGCCGCGGGGTCCGGGCTGATCGGGCCGACCCTCTTCGACAACTACCGGCGGTTCTCGCCTTCGCCAGCCGTCGTGTTCGCACTTCCCGTGGTCAGGAAGCCGAAGAAGCGGACGGCCACCCTGTTCTCCGGTGGGTACATCGCGTCCGGCGTGGCCGGCAAGGACCGGTCACCGACGCCGTACCTGCCGGCGGGGCTGTCGCTCATCGGCACCGAGGGCGCCGGCGAGGTGCAGACGCCGGTCACCGGCAAGGCCGCGCGGGACCTCCGCGTCGGCGACCGGGTCTGGCTGCGGCACACGAAGGCCGGTGAGCTGGCCGAGCGGTTCACCGAGTACCACGTGCTGGAGGGCGACCGGATCACGACGACGGCGCCCACCTACCGCGGCGAAGGGCAGTGCTTCGGCTAGGAAGGGCTTGGGTCCTGGTACATCTGGCCGGCCAGGTAGGCCCGGACCACCTGCTTCGCCTCGTTGATCATCTCTTCCTCGGCGAACAGCTTCCTGCGGAAGGCGAGCGCGAGGATGGCGTCGCCGATGTCGCTCGCCACGGTGATCTGCTTGAAGAGGCTCTCCACCGGCAGGTCGTGCTTGCCGGCGACGACCTTGGCGATCTGTTCCGCGATCACCGAGTTGTTGTCCCGGCCGTCCTCGATGAACCGGATGTCGATCACGTCACCGAAGCGGACCCGGCTGAAGCCCGGGATCGTCCGGTACATCTCGACGTAGATGTCGATGATCGTGTCGACCCCGTGCCACCAGTGCTCGAGGTGCTCCCAGTCGAGCCGCTCCTCGATCTGCTCGGTGAAGTGGTCGAGGTGGCGCTTGGTCAGCGCCTGTACGACCGCACGCTTGTCCGGGAAGAACTGGTACAGCGAACCGACGGCCACCCCGGCCCGCTCCGCGATCAGCGTCGTGGTGACGCCGTCGTAGCCGAGCTCGTCGATGAGCGCCGCGCAGGCGGCGAGCATCTGCTCGACGCGCTTGGCACTGCGCTGCTGCACGGGTTGCTTTCGCAACGGAACCTGGGTTGCCACATGTTCTCCTAGCGCGGGACCACTACCTCCATCCTGCCCGCAGTGCGGCGGTCCTTCCACAAGATTCGCCACGTGAGAACCACGAACAACAGGACAGAAAACCAGACAAACAGCAGGCCACCCGGCAATTGACCGTTGTCAAAAGAAGGCTGATCACCTTTGGCGCGGGCACCTGCGAAGATTCCGCCCAGTCCAACCAGGGAGGCAGCATGACGACGACGGCGTGGCGGAACTGGGCCGGCACCGAGGCGGCGGTCGCCACCGAGGTCGTGCGGCCGAGGGACCTCGACGAGCTGACCTCGGCGGTCGCCGGCGCGAGCAGGACCGTGCGGGCCAGGGGCAGCGGCCACTCGTTCACCGCCGTCGGCGCCGCACACGACCGGGCCGTCGACCTGTCCGGCTGGACCGGCGTCGTGTCGGCCGACCTGGACTCCGGTCTGGTCACCGTGCGGTCCGGCACGACCCTGCGGGCGCTGAACGCCGAGCTGGACCGGCTCGGACTCGCCATGACCAACCTCGGGGACATCGACGCACAAACGATTGCGGGCGCCATCTCGACCGGCACGCACGGCACCGGCGCCCGGTTCGGCGGGATCTCGACACAGGTCGCCGCCTTCGAGCTGGTGCTGGCCGACGGCTCGGTCGTCACCTGCTCGCCGGACGAGCGGCCGGACCTGTTCGCCGCGGGCCGGGTCGGGCTCGGCGCGTTCGGGGTGCTGTCCACGGTCACGCTCAGGACCGAGCCGTCGTTCGTGCTCGCCGCGGAGGAACGGCCGGAGCCGCTCGACGACGTGCTCGCGAACCTGGACGCGAACTGTGCCGGCAACGACCACTTCGAGTTCTACTGGTTTCCCTACGGCCGCAACGCGTTGACGAAGCGCAACAACCGAGGGCCGGCCGGCGCGGAGCCCGCTCCGCTGTCCCGTGGCAGGCAGTTCGTCGAGTACCAGCTGATGGAGAACACGGTCTTCGGCGCCGTTTGTCGTCTCGGCCGGGCCGTTCGACCGCTCGTCCGACCGCTCAACCGCTTGTCGTCCGCCGTGTTGTCAGCGCGGGCGTATTCGGACGTCTCGCACCGGGTTTTCGTGACCAACAGGAACGTGCGGTTCGTCGAGTCGGAGTACGCGGTGCCGAGGGAGGCGGTCGGCGCGGTGCTCGGTGAGCTGCGGGCGCGGGTGCCGAGGCTGGCGGACCCGGTGATGTTCCCGGTGGAGATCCGTGTGGCGGCCGCAGACGACATCTGGCTGTCGACCGCACACGAACGGGACTCCGCGTACATCGCGATCCACCAGTTCGTCGGCATGCCCTACCGGGAGTACTTCGACCTGTTCGAGTCGATCGCGGGCGAGGTCGGCGGGCGGCCGCACTGGGGGAAGATGCACTCGCTGGACGCCGAGGCGCTGCGGGCGCGGTATCCGAGGTTCGACGACTTCACGGCACTGCGGGCCAAGACCGACCCGGATGGGAAGTTCCTGAACCCGTACCTGTCACGGGTTCTAGGCGCCTAGCGCGTCCGCGACGGGAGTTTCCCCGCCGATCAGCTCCAGTACCCGCCCAGCGGTCTCCGGGCGGTCCAGAACGGCAACGAGGACGGCGGCGACGTCAGCACGGGGCACGGCGCCGTAGCCGACGTTGTCGCCCAGCGCGACACGGTCGGTCGCGGGGTCGTCGGTGAGCCGGCCCGGCCGCAGGATCGTCCAGTCGAGCCCAGCACGAGCCATCACGTCCCGGTCGGCGGCGTCCTTGGCGCGGAGGTAGACGGCGAACACCTCGTCCATGTCGGGGTCGTCCGCGCGGTCGAGTCCCATCGCGCTGATCTGGACGTACCGCCGGACACCTGCCGCCTCGGCGGCGTCGGCGAGCAGCACGGAGGCGGCCCGGTCGACGGTGTCCTTGCGGGCGGCGCCACTGCCGGGGCCCGCGCCGGCTGCGAAGACGACCGCGTCGGCGCCAGCGAGCACCGCGGTCACCTCGTCGACGGTCGCCTTCTCGAGGTCGAGCACGACGGCGTCACCGCCGGCCGCCCGCACGTCGTCGACGTGGTCGGGATTGCGCACGATGCCGACGACGGTGTCACCGCGCCCGCCGAGCATGGCCGTGAGGAGGAGGGCGATCTTGCCGTGCCCGCCGGCGACGACAACCCTCACGCGGCGGCGAGGATCTGCTCGTAGGCCAGCTCACCGAGCCAGCGGTGGGTGCCGTCCACGTCGGCGGGCGCGCGGTCGGCGCGGCCGGGAAGGTCCATCCGCACCTCGGGGCCGGGGGCCGCCGACGCGATGCCGACGCCGTAGGCGCGAGCCCGCGGCAGGCAGTTGACCAGGTAGTCGTTGGTGATCACGACCGACATCGGGAGGACCATCGCCGCGTCGCAGTAGCGCAGGAACGGCACGGCGTTGATCAGGCCGGTCCGCCAGTGCCGCGCGACGGCGAGCGCGCCGACGATGCGCACGGCGGGCGAGGGGACCCGACCGTTGAACTCGGGCCACACCCAGGTGGCGACCGTCGCCCGGTCGACCTCGGGGGCCTGGCCGAGGCAGATGCGCTCGGCGTGTGCGTCGGGCATCAGCTGCGCGACGAGGGAGATCCGCCTCCCGAGGAGCTTCATCTCGGGGAGGACGATGCCCTGCCATCCGAGGTCGCGGGCCGCCGATGCGGCCAGCTCGTCGACTTTCGCCGGTAGCTCGACGGGAGGGACGAGCGGCGATGGCACCGCTGTCAGATTGTCCGAAACCGCCGTGCGTCCTGGTATGCCCGTCACGAACTCAGCCCTCTCCGGTACCGCTGCGCCGATCGGCTTTGCCATCCCCTGCCGAGCGCAGCGTTTTTGTTTACATGACTGGCCTACCAGGACCAGCGGGGAGAACCGCAGACGGAAACACACCTCCTGCGACCGACGGCGCTGAGCGGTCGGTGACCGGTCGACGACCGGCATTAGGACTTCTGCCCGACGATGCCGCCGTCTGGGTGAGTCGTGGGCCGACCGGTTGAACAGAGGGCAACACCCAAAGTTGCACGCCGCAATTTGCAGATTCAAGCACCTGCTCGGCGGATGATCAACAGTATCGAAGAACCCCACCAAGCGACAGAACATGAGAAAAAACCGCACTTGACCGGCCAAAACGCCGTGACCGGAACGAGACAACGAGCAGCAGGAAGACCGGCGGCACGACGCACCGAGGCCCGGCCACAAGCCACCGGACACGTCCATGACGAACGACCACCGGCACTCGGGCCCACTCCACCGGCAACCCGGCAGTGGCGCTGGCAATCCCCCAGGAGCGCACGACCGGAGCCGAACACAACATCGACAAAACCGGTCGAAGCGCGGGAATTACCCGGCGGCCACCCCCGCAAAGGATCAAGCGCGAGAACCGATGTGCCCCAGGACGAGCGAAATGCCAAGAAGAGGAGGACCCTCGAAGACAGGAACCGGTCACCGAACCCGGCACACAAGCCGGAAAAAGTCACGAGAAAGTGAGAAAAATCCCGAACAACCGAGCAGAGAAGCCAACGCCACGAGATCCCGTGCGAGGCTGCGGCCAACGAGGGGCGATGCCAACCCCACCATCGCAACGTGGGGGGCGTGGGGGGCTCGGCCCCCCAATACAATGACGAGACCGACCCGGTTCGCGCTCTCCGCGAACACACGTCGGCCTCGGTCTCGTGGGCGAGGGGGGAGTTGAACCCCCACGTCCTTACGGACACACGGACCTGAACCGTGCGCGTCTGCCATTCCGCCACTCGCCCGAGTGGTGTGGAGCGAAGCCTACACGGTGTCGAATCGGGTTTGCACATCGCACTGTCCTCGGGGCCGGACCCGGATACGATCGACCGAGGACCACACGCGGAAGGAGGAACTCATGGGACTCGGCCAGCGGCTGAACCGCAAGTTGGAGAACGCCGTGGGCAACACCTTCGCGCGTGTTTTCGGTGGCAGTGTGGTGCCCCAGGAGCTGGCGCAGGCGCTGTTGCGCGAGGGTGAGGTCAACGTTCGCGAGCTGGCGGGTGGCCGGATGCTCGCGCCCAACCACTACATAGTGCAGTTGGGCGCGACGGATCACGGCAACTTCGCCGGCGAGGCGGATCGCACGACCGCGCTGCTCGCAGACTGTGTCGAGGAGTATCTCGCCGAGCACCAGTGGGACACCTACGGTGACGTCGTAGTCTCCCTGGAGCGTTCCGACGCGCTGCACACCGGACAGTTCCGCATACGCTCGACCGTCGACCCGGACGTCAAGGCTCCGGCCAGGGCGCCCGGCGAAGCACGGCCGGCACAACCCCGCAACGCAGGAGACCGATCCATGAGCCAGCCTCCCGGCTACGGCCAACCGCCCGAGGGCGATCCTTACGGACAGCAGTACGGCTATGGCCAGCAAGGCCAGCAGGGCTATGGCCAGCAGCAGGGCTACGACCAGGGCTATGGCCAGCAGGGCCAACAGGGCCAGCAGGGTTACGACCAGGGTTACGGCCAGCAACAGGGCTACGACCAGGGTTACGGCCAGCAGCAGCAGGGCTACGGCCAGCAAGGCTACGACCAGGGTTACGGCCAGCAGGGCTACGACCAGGGCTATGGCCAGCAGCAGCAGGGCTACGGCCAACAGGGCTACGACCAGGGCTATGGCCAACAGGGCTACGACCAGGGTTACGGCCAGCAGGGCTACCAGCAGGGTGGTGACCCGTACGCCCAGCAGGGCTACGCGCCGCCCGCGGTCCAGACCGGCCCGCGCACGCTGAACGCGAGCCTGCAGCTCGACGACGGCTCGAACCGCACCTACTCGCTGAAGCAGGGCGGCAACGTCGTCGGTCGCGGCCAGGACGCGGACTTCCGGCTGCCGGACACCGGGGTCTCCCGGCGGCACCTGGAAATCACCTGGGACGGCCAGTCGGCGACTCTGGCGGATCTCGGTTCGACCAATGGCACTACGGTGAACGGCACCCCGGTGCAGACCTGGCAGCTGGCCGACGGAGACGTGATCCGTATCGGTCACTCGTCGTTGGTGTTCCGTACGCAAGGCTGACGGTTCGGCCTTCCGGTCCGACACCGGGGCGGTCTCACCTATTTCCCTCAAGGCGGGAGCGTTCGCAACAGGTGCCAGAGCTGGTTGTGCAGCTGACCAGAGCAGGGTTTCTCGCCCTGCTCTGGTTGTTCGTGCTGGCCGCATTACGGGTGGTTCGATCAGACCTGTACGCGGCGGCCGGCATCCGGGTGGCCATGCCCGGATTCCGTCGGTCTTCTGCGAAGAAGACAAGGGGTAGAGCGCCCCGGCAGTTGGTGGTGACGCACGGGGCGCTGGCCGGCACCCGTATCTCACTCGACGGCCGGCCGATCATGATCGGGGGGGCGGACGACTCGACATTGGTGCTGGACGACGACTACGCGTCCACCCGGCACGCGCGGATCTCGATGCGCGGAACGGACTGGTACGTGGAAGATCTGGGCTCGACTAATGGCACCTATCTAGACCGGGCTAAGGTCACGGCACCCATCCGGGTGCCCCTCGGGGCCCCGATCCGAATCGGCAAGACGGTGATCGAGCTACGGTCATGACCCTCGTCCTTCGCTACGCGGCCCGCAGCGACCGAGGCCTGGTCCGCTCTACCAACCAGGACTCCGTGTACGCGGGTCCCCGCCTGCTCTCACTCGCCGACGGAATGGGTGGCCACGCCGCCGGCGAGGTCGCCAGCAAGGTCGTCATCGCGGCGCTCGCGCCGCTCGACGACGACGAACCCGGTGAGGACCTACTCGCACAGCTCCGCGAGGCGACGAACGCCGGCAACGGCGCGATCGCCGAACTGGTGGCGAGCGACCCCGAACTGGACGGGATGGGCACCACGCTCACCGCGATCCTGTTCGCCGGCAGTCGCATCGGGCTGGTCCACATCGGCGACTCGCGCGCCTACCTCCAACGCAACGGCCAGTTCGCCCAGATCACGCACGACGACACGTTCGTCCAGTCGCTGATCGACGAAGGCCGGATCACCGAGGACGAGGCGGCTACGCATCCGCAGCGGTCCCTCCTGCTGAAAGCCCTGACCGGCCACGAGGTCGAGCCGAACCTGACGATCAGGGAGGCCAGGGCAGGCGACCGGTACCTGCTGTGCTCCGACGGCCTGTCCGGGGTGGTGAGCCACGAGACCCTCGCGGACACCATCAAGATCCCGGACGCGCAGGCCTGCGCCGACCGGATGATCGAGCTGGCGCTGAAGGGCGGCGGCCCGGACAACGTGACGGTGATCGTCGCGGACGTCGTCGACATCGACTTCGGCGAGGACGCCCCGATCGTGGGTGGCGCGGCCGGCAACGGCCAGGACCAGGGCCAGCCTGCGGACTCGCCGGCCGCCCGGGCGAGCGCGATCACCGGGCCGAGGGAGATCCCGAAGCCGATCCAGCAGCCCGTCGAGCCGCCGCCGGACCCGAAGGCCAAGCGGCGCAAGCGGTTCCGCGTGTTCGCGATCGTGTTCGTCGTCCTGCTGCTGCTCGCCGGTGGCGGCGCGGCGACGTGGATCGTCGTGAACAAGCAGTACTACGTCGGCGAGGCCGACGACGGCGAGATCGCGATCTTCCAGGGCGTCCGTGGGAGCGTGTTCGGCATCTCGCTGAACCGGCAGGTGCAGGGCTCCTGCGACCCGAAGGTCACGACCTGCGACAAGTTCTACGTCGAGGACCTCAAGCAGCTCGGCAGGGAGACCGTCCGCGAGGGCACCGAGAGCTTCGACAACATCCCGGCAGCGCGCCAGTTCATCAGGGACCTGCGCACGAAGTACCCGTTGCCGCCGTGTGACTCGCTGGCCGAGGAGGAGGGTCAGACCACGACGACGACCAGTGCGCCGCCGACGACGACCACCGGGCAGCCGACGAGCGGCGCCCCGACACCGGGCACGACGACCGGCACGCCGTCGTCGGACGAGCGGCAGCCGGTCGAGGCGAAGCCGGGTGAGAACTGCCGTGAGCCCCGTGAGGGCGGCGGCTGATGACGCAGCCGGGCTCGGCGGGGTTGCTGGCGGGACAGTCCGGCGACGCGCAAGGCAAGACCGCTCCGACCCGGCGCGGGACCGAGTTGTCCATGCTGGCGTTCGCCGCCGGCCTGGTGACCGCCGCGCTGATGCTCGTGGAGATCAACCAGGAGCAGCAGCTCACGATGGGGTTGGTCTACTACGGCCTCGCCTACCTTGCGCTGTTCGGCATCGCGCACTTCGCGGTGCGCAGGTGGGCCCCCTACGCAGATCCGCTGATCCTGCCGTGCGTCGCGCTGCTCAACGGGCTCGGCCTGGTGATGATCTACCGAATCGACATCGCGCTCGGCGAGCGGTACGACACGTGGTCGGACGCCGCGCCGAAACAGGTGCTGTGGACCACGATCGCGCTCGCGATGTTCGTCGCGGTGCTGAAGTTCCTGCCCGACCACCGCACGCTTTCCCGCTACGCCTACACGTTCGGCCTCGCCGGGCTGCTGCTGCTCGCGCTGCCCGGCATGCTGCCGAGCAGCCTGTCCGAGGTGAACGGCGCGAAGATCTGGCTGCGGCTGGGCATCTTCTCCATCCAGCCCGGTGAGTTCGCGAAGATCCTGCTGATGGTGTTCTTCGCCGGCTTCCTCGTCTCGAAGCGGGACCTGTTCACCGTCGCCGGTCGCCGGGTGCTCGGCGTCGATCTCCCCCGCGCCCGCGACATGGGTCCGATCCTGGTCGCGTGGGGCGTCTGCGTCGCGGTCATGGTGTTCGAGAAGGACCTCGGCACCGCGCTCCTGTTCTTCGGCGTCGTGCTCGCGCTGCTGTACGTGGCGACCGAGCGGTTCATCTGGGTCGGCCTCGGCCTGGTCATGTTCGCCGGCGGCAGCATCGTCGCCTACAGGCTCTTCTCCCACGTGCAGGGCCGGGTGGAGAGCTGGCTGGACCCGTTCGGCACCTACGAGGGCGGCGGCTACCAGCTCGCCCAGTCCCTCTTCGGCTTCGGCAGCGGCGGCATCTTCGGCACCGGCCTCGGCGCCGGCCGGCCGGAAACCCTGCTGTTCCAGGCGAACTCGGACTTCATCACGGCGGCGATCGGCGAGGAGCTCGGCTTCATCGGGCTCGCCGCGCTACTGCTGGTGTACATGATCCTGGCGATGCGCGGCCTGCGCAGTGCGGTCGCGGTGCGGGACAGCTTCGGCAAGCTGCTCGGCGGCGGCCTCTCGTTCACGCTGGTCATGCAGATCTTCCTGGTCATCGGCGGGGTCACCACACTGATCCCGCTGACCGGCATCACCGCGCCGTTCCTGTCGGCCGGTGGTTCCTCGCTGCTCGCGAACTACGTGCTGGTGGCACTCCTACTACGGATCTCGGACGCGGCCCGCAGGCCGCAGACCGGCCAGAAGCCGAAGCCGGTGCCGCAGGCGCCGATCGCGGAGGCACACACGGTGATGGTGGAGCGCCCCTCATGAACACCCCCCTACGCAGGGTCGGCCTCGCCATGCTCGCGATGATCGTGCTGCTGCTGGCGAACGCGACCTACATCCAGATCGTGAAGGCGGACGACTACCGCACCGACCCGCGCAACCGGCGGATCCTGCTGGAGGAGTACTCCCGGCAGCGCGGCAAGATCCTCACCGCCGACGAGCAGATCATCGCCAACGTCAAGTCGACGTCGGGCCGCCTGCAGTACCAGCGGACCTACGCGAACGGCCCGCTGTACGCGCCGGTCACCGGCTACTACTCGGTGCGCTACGGCTCGACGGGTCTCGAACGGGCCGAGGACGAGATCCTCAACGGCTCCGACGACCGGCTGTTCGTCCGGCGGCTGTCCGACCTGATCACCGGCCGGGACCCGCGTGGCGGCAACATCGTCATGACCATCAACTCGAAGGCGCAGACCGCCGCGTACAACGCGATGACGGCCGCCGGCTACACCGGCGCGGTGGTCGCCATCAAGCCCGACGACGGGCAGATCCTCGCGATGGTGTCGACGCCGTCCTACGACCCGAGCGGGCTCGCCGTCGGCGACAGTGACGCGCAGTTCGAGGCCTACGAACAGATCCGGGACGAGAAGAACCCGGCGAAGCCGATGCTGAACCGGGCCATCTCGGAGAACTACCAGCCCGGCTCGACGTTCAAGCTGATCACCGCGGCGGCCGCGCTCGCGGAGGGCAAGGACCGGAACAGCCAGGTCACCACGGCGCCGGGCATCAACGTCATCAACGGCGACACGAACTGCGACACCGACGAATCGACCTGCCTCGCGAACTACAGCCGAGGCACGTGCGGCAACGGCACGCTCGCCTCGGCGCTGGAGAACTCCTGCAACACCGCGTTCGCGCAGCTCGCCGACCAGCTCGGCGAGGAGAAGCTGGTTGAGCAGGCCGCCAAGTTCGGCCTCGGGCAGACCGACCTCGAGATCCCGATGTCGGTGGTGCCGTCCTGCCTGGGCTCGCGCGCGGACAACGAGTGCATGGTGATCCCGAACCGGTCGGCGCTGTTCCAGAGCGGCATCGGACAGAAGGACGTCCGGATGACCGCGCTGGAGAACGCGGTGGTCGCCGCGACGATCGCCAACGGCGGCGAGCGGATGCGCCCGCAGCTCGTGCAGAAGATCCTCGCGCCCGACCTCGACGAGATCTCGGGCTACGCCCCGGACTCGGTCGAGGACGCGATGGACAGCGACGACGCGGCCGAGCTACGCGACATGATGCTGTTGTCGGAGGACCACACCGGCGGCGACGGCAAGACCGATCTCAAGATCGCGTCGAAGACCGGCACCGCGGAGACCGGCATCGACCCGAAGAACGCCCCGCCGTTCGCCTGGTACGTGGCCTTCGCACCTGCCGATAACCCCCAGATCGCGGTCGCCGTGGTGGTAGAAAGCAAGGACGTCGCCGCGACCGGTGGCAAGCTGTCGGCCGCCATCGGCCGTGCGACGATGAACGCGCTGGTCCGGGGGTGAGCATGCTGACGTCAGGGCAACTCCTGGCTGACCGCTACCGCCTCGCCCGGCGCATCGCCGTCGGTGGGATGGGTGAGGTCTGGGAAGCCGCTGACACCCGGCTCGACCGCCGCGTCGCCATCAAGGTGCTCAAACCGGAGCTGTGTGGGGACGCCGAGTTCCTCCACCGGTTTCGCACCGAGGCCCGCACGACCGCTTCGCTGAACCATCCCGGCATCGCAGCCGTACACGACTACGGCGAGACCGCGTCGATCGTCGACGGGCCGAAGGACACCGCGTACCTCGTGATGGAGCTGGTCGAAGGCGACCCGCTCGCGGCCATCCTCGCCAAGGAGCGGCGGATCAGCGCGGAACGAACACTCGACATCCTCGAACAGGCCGGCAACGCGTTGCAGGCCGCGCACGAGCGCGGCTACGTGCACCGCGACGTCAAGCCGGGCAACATCATGGTGACCCCGCACCCGGACGGCCGGGTCGTGGTGAAGCTGACCGACTTCGGCATCGCCAAGGCAGCGGACGCCGCGCCGGTCACCCGGTCCGGCATGGTCATGGGCACCGCGCACTACATCGCGCCGGAACAGGCGCTCGGGCACGAGGCCGAGCCGGCGAGCGACGTGTACTCGCTGGCCGTCGTCGGCTACGAGTGTCTCGCCGGGCACCGGCCGTTCCTGTCCGAGAACGCCGTGACCGTCGCGATGATGCACATCAGGGACGCGCCACCGCCGTTGCCGCCGGACGTGCCGCCCTACGCGCGCGCAGTCGTCGAGGCCACCCTGGTGAAGGACCCCACCCACCGCTACGGCAACGGGGGCGAGTTCGCCGCCGCGGTGGCCGCGGTGCGAGCTGGGCACCCGCTTCCCGCGCCGGTCAACCGCATCACGGCGCCCCACCACGGCGCGCCGGGCGCGAGCAACCCGCAGCTGCTGCCGGTCGGCCCGCCGAGCGCGCCGCACGGGGTGCCGCCGGGCACCGGTTCGTTCCCCCTGGGGCCGCCACCACCGAGGAGGAGCCGAGCGGGACTCTGGGCGCTCCTGATCGTTCTCGGTGTGGTACTTCTGGTGCTCGCCGTGCTCGGGGTCGCGTCGCTGCTCGACGCCGACCGCGACACGGACGGCACGTCGACGCCGGAGACGACGAACACGTCCGAGGCGCCGGCGCCGGACGTCAACGAGGACGATGGCGCGGATTCGGAACAGCCGGGGAACCCGCCGATGACAGGGATCCCGACCAAGGACGACGAGAACGAGTCCGTGCAGGTGGAGGAGTCGGTGTTCATCGGGAAGCCGGCGACCTTCGCGATCGAGACGCTCCGGCAGGCCGGGTTGCGACCCAAGGCGAGCAACCAGTTCGGCAAGGAACCGACCGACCTGGAACGGTGCTCGGTGGTCGCGGTCGGTCCGGAGGGGCGGCGGCCAGTCGGCTCTGGCGTGGTCGTGAGCTGCGAGGAAGAAGAGGAACCGCCGCGATGACTTACGGCGGTCATAGGCACCGGACAGGCATCATGAGCGCGAGCAGCGCACACCCGACGAGGATCGAGACGAAAGACCGATGACCACACCGAGACTGCTCTCCAACCGCTATGAGCTGGGCGACACGCTCGGCTACGGCGGCATGTCCGAGGTGCACAAGGGTCGCGACGTCCGCCTCGGCCGGGATGTCGCCGTGAAGGTGCTGCGTCAGGACCTCGCCAGGGACCCGCAGTTCCAGGAGCGGTTCCGCCGTGAGGCGCAGAACGCTGCCGCACTGAACCACCCGGCGATCGTCGCCGTCTACGACACCGGCGAGACCAGGGTCGAGCACGGTCCGCTGCCCTACATCGTCATGGAGTACGTCGACGGGCGGACGCTGCGGGACATCGTCAAGACCGAGGGCCCACTGCCCGGACAGCGCGCCATGGAGATCATGGCCGACGTCTGCGCGGCGCTGGACTTCTCCCACCGGCACGGCATCATCCACCGGGACGTCAAGCCGGCCAACGTGATGATCACCAAGACCGGTGCGGTCAAGGTGATGGACTTCGGCATCGCCCGCGCGGTGCACGACGGCCAGGCGGCCGTCACCCAGACCGCGGCGGTGATAGGGACCGCCCAGTACCTCTCGCCGGAGCAGGCCCGCGGCGAGCAGGTGGACGCCCGCAGTGACGTGTACGCGGCCGGCTGTGTGCTGTTCGAGCTGCTGACCGGCGAGCCGCCCTTCACCGGCGACTCCCCCGTCGCGGTCGCCTACCAGCACGTGCGGG
>Ga0272482_10000220_pt1 | contig 18187 bp, 19 predicted proteins | sample RVTome_8_FD_192427 | JGI IMG/M metagenome (GOLD analysis project Ga0272482, IMG submission 192427) | Soil microbial communities from uranium-contaminated site in the Upper Colorado River Basin, Wyoming, United States - RVT160D0 (version 2) ...
AGGGTGAGGCCGCGGGAGCGGCGGTCCGGACCACGACGAACATCGCGGCAGCTCAAAGCCTCTGACTCTTTGGAATGGGACCTCTCAGAGGATGACCAGATCACCGCCTTGATCGAAACAAGCTGAGCGGCATTCGGTCCGGACCACGGCGGACGTCGCGGTAGCTCAAATGAGTTCGTTATTCGACGTCTTCTTCGGCGTCGTCCTCGGCGGGGATCAGCTGGCCGTCGCGTTCGACGCGGACCTCGCCGTGCTGCGGCGGGGGCGGCACCTGGGCCGTCTCGCGGTCGGGGTCGTTGCCGGGGTGCATCAGCACCGCGTCGGTGTCGGGCGTCTTCTCACGGCTCTCCTCGGGCTGGGTCATCGGCTCCTCCTCATCGGCGACCAGGTGCGGCGGGGACTGTGCCCGGCCGAAGCGGCGGGGACTACGCGCGGCCGAACGCGAGTGGGGTGAGGCGGCGGATCCGGTGCAGGCGGGCGGACAGCCGCTCGCGGACCTCGGCGCCGGCGCGGCGGCGGTGTGCGGGTGGGTGGTCGAGGTAGCCGAAGGCGGCCATCTCCGGACCGGCGATCTCCTCGATCAGGGCGGCGTCCTCCGGCGGCAGGATCTCCCGCCAGGCGGCGGTGCGTTCGGTGGTCACCGCCTCCAGCGCGCTGGACTTCCACCACTCCCAGCCGTGCACGATGCCCTCCGGGGCGGGCGCGGGAGCGCCTGGGCGCACGGCCAGGAGGGCGGCCAGGCGCTGGCGGGCGGCGTCCGGGTCGGCGGCGACGTCCTCGTACCGCAGGATCAGGCAGCGGCCGGGGCCGAGGTGGCGGGCGGCGGCGCGGAGCTGGCGCTGGTCGAGTGCCCACTCCTCGGCGAGTACGGCGGCGTCCTCGATGCCCCACGGCACCGCGCGGTGGGAGGCGGCGACCGCGCGGGGGTCGCGTACCACGCCGACCAGCCGCAGCCCGGGGTCGGCGTCCGAGAGGGGGCGCCACCAGAGCAGGTGTTCGGGGGTCTTCTCGCCGTAGCGGGTCGCGGGCGGGCAGAGCGCCACCACCACGGCCGCGAAGAGGTCCAGCAGCGTGTCGCAGCGCCGCCCGACCAGGTCGAGCACCTGCCCGATGTCGAGCCGCAGGCCGTCGCTGGTGGGCAGGTGGCGGAAGTCTTCCAACTCCCGTTCCACCTCGCCCGGGGTCAGCGGGAAGTGGCGGCGGGCGAGCAGGCGCGGGGCGTACCGGTGCAGGAAATGGGTCTCCGGTGGCATCGCGACGCCGGGAAGCTCGCAGCAGAGCCGCTGGGTGAGCGTGGTCCCCGAGCGCGGCGTGCCGACGACCAGAAAGGAAAGCGCGCTCACCGGGCGGGCATACCCGGACGATTCAGGGGCAAACGTCGCCGGTGACGATCCGCACCGCGATGATCACCGGCCCCGCGCCGGCCCACCTGGACGGGGTGAGCGACTACGCCGAGCGGCTGGCCGCCGCGCTCGGCGGCGCGGGCGTGGAGGTCGAGGCCGTGCCGCTCCGCCCGCCGTCGCCCGGTCGCTGGCTGGCCGCCACGGTGGCCGCGGCCGAGACGGTGCGGCGGATGCGGCCCGACCTGGTGCATGTCCAGTTCGCCCCGTCGGCGTACCGCTTCTCGGCCCTCCCCGGCCTCCTGCCCCGCCTGCTGCCGCCGGGGATACCGCTGGTCACCACCATCCACGAGTACGGCTGGTGGACCGCGCCCGGCTGGATCCCCGGGCCGGCCTGGCGCCCTCTGGAGCGGCTGCGGCTGTGGGACCGGGAGACCGCGCTGCTGGTGCCGGCGAGCCGCGCGGTCGTCGTCACGAACCCGGACCACGGCGCCGAGGTGCGGCGGCGGACCGGGCGGCGGCCGGTGCTCATCCCCATCGCGCCCAATGTGGACAGTGCGGGCGCTCCGCCGGACCGGGCCGGGACGCGCCGCCGCTACGGGGGTGACTTCCTGCTCGTGTTCTTCGGCTTCGTCCACCCGGTCAAGGGTGTGCGCTACCTGCTGGACGCGCTGCCCGCCCTGCGCACCATCCGGCCCGGCCTGCGGCTGGTGGTGGCCGGCGGGTTCACCTCCCAGGCGCTGCCCGAGGGTGAGGCGCGCGCGTTTCGCCGCGAACTGGAGGCGCGCTCGGCCCGGCGCGGGGTCGCGGACGCGGTCACGTTCACCGGCTATCTCCCCGCCCCCGAGGTGTCGGCGCTGCTCGCGGCGGCCGACGCGGCGGTGCTGCCGTTCACGGCCGGGGTGTCGGCCAAGAGCGGCGCGCTGCTCGCCGCGCTCGCGCACGGCGTGCCCACGGCCGTCACCGTGCCGGACGAGCCGGACCCGCGGCTGCGCGACGGCGAGAACGTCGCCGCCATCCCCATCCGCCGCGACGCCGCCGCGATCGCGGTGACACTCCGCCGGCTGCTCGTCGACCCCGCGCTGCGCGAGCGGCTCGCCGCCGGCGGGCGGGTGCTCGCCGCCGGGCACACCTGGCCCGCCGTGGCCCGGGCCCACCTCGACCTCTACCGGCGCGTGGTGACCGATGCGGTTCGCTGAGATCCTGTTCGTCGACCTGCTCGGCGGCATCGGTGACCTGGTGATCGCGCTGCCGGCCATCCACGGCCTCGCCGCCAGCCATCCCGGCGCGCGGCTGCGCGTGCTCACCCACGAGCCCGGCGCGGGACTGCTCCGCGGCGATCCCGCCGTGAGCGCGGTGCGCGTCGCCCGCGACGGCGCCGAGCGGGAGGCGGTGGCGGCGGCGCTGGCCGAGCGGCGGCCCGACCTGGCGGTCACGACCACGCGCTACGGCGGCATCCCCGACCTGCTCCGCGACTGCGGCGCCCGGTGCGTCACCGACCTGTGGCGCGGCCCGCCCCCGGATGAGCTGATCGGCGACCGCTACCTGCGCGTCCTTTCCGGCGAGGGCGTGCTGGACCGCTCCGCGGTGGACCCGGTGCCCCGGCTGTGGCTGACGGCGGGTGAGCGGGCCGAGGGTGCCCGCGTGCTGGCCGCGCTCCTCGGCCCCAGCCGCCGCCGGCCGGTCGTGCTGATCCCGGAGGCCGGCATGGTGGTCAAGCGCTGGCCCGAACGCCGCTGGAAGGAGCTCACCGTGATCCTCGACAACCTCGGCGTCCCGGTGGTCGCGCCGCCGCGCGGGAGCCTGCGCCAGCTGGCCGCCGTCTTCGCGGAGGTGGGGCGGCGGGGCGGCGCCGTCGTAGGCGGCGACACCGGCCCGCTGCGGGTGGCGGCGGCGAGCGGGGCGCGGACGGTGGCACTGTTCGGGCCGACGCTCGCCGGCCGGTACGGCCTCGGCGCCACCCACCTCCAGGGCCTGCCCGACTGCCCGCACCGGCGCCCGACCGCCATCACCACCCAGGTCTGCTGGTGGCACGCCGACTGCCCGCTCTCCCCCACCGAGCCGGCGTGCATGGCGGACATCCCGGCGGCGGCCGTCGCCGAAGCGGTGGTCCGGAACTTGGCGTGATGGAGCACCCCGCCGCCCTCGCCGGCCCGCCGATCGACTGGGCCACGCCGCGCCGGATCCTGGTCGTGCGGCCGGACAACCTCGGCGACGTGGTGATGGCCGGCCCGGCCGTACGCGCCCTGCACCACGCCGCCCCCCAGGCGCGGCTCGACCTGCTCGCGGCACCCGCCGGGGCGGCCGTCGCGCCGCTGCTCCCCCACCTCGACGCGGTGCTCACCGCCGACGTGTCGTGGCAGCAGCTCGACCCGGACGCGGTGCCCCCGGACGGCGACCTCGCGCTGGTCCGCCGCATCGCCGCCGGCCGGTACGACGCGGCCGTGGTCCTCACCTCGTTCTCCCAGTCGCCGTGGCCCGCCGCCTACCTGTGCCGGCTGGCGGGGGTGCCGGTGCGGGTGGGCGCGTCGAAGGAGTTCGGCGGGGCGGGGCTCACCCACTGGGTGCCCGCGCCACCGGACGGCACGCACCAGGTCGACCGGATGCTGCACGTGCTCGAACGGGTGGGCGTACCACCGGCCGGCGTGGACCTGCGCCTCGACCTACCGCCGAGCGCCCGAGGCCCCGGCACGCCGTACGCGGTGCTCCTCCCCGGCGCCTCCTGCCCCTCCCGGCGCTACCCGCCCGAGCGCTTCGCCCGCGTCGCGGAGCTCCTTGCCGAGGGCGGGCTGCGCGTCGTGGTGGCCGGCTCGGCACGGGAGTCGGCGCTCGTCGAGCGGGCCGGCGGCGGCGTGACCGGACTGGACGTGCCCGGATTGGCCGCGCTCATCGCCGGCAGCGCCGTGGTCGTGTGCAACAACAGCGGCGGGGCGCACCTGGCGAGCGCGTTGCGGCGCCCGGTCGTGGTGCTCTTCGCCGGCACGGAACAACCGGCCCAGTACGCCCCACGCGGCACACCAGCCGCCGTGCTCACGGTGCCCACGCCGTGCGCGCCGTGCCGGCAGCTGCGGTGCCCGTACGCCCAGGAGTGCCTCGACATCCCGCCCGCCGACGTCGCCCGCGCCGCGTTACGGCTGGCCGCCGCGGGGTACCCGCAATGACGTGACCGATCTGCTGACCGACCACGTGCGGCCCCACCTCAAGCCCGGCGGCGAACGCGCGAGCGCCGACCACATCGTGCACGCCGTCCTGCGCGCGCTCGGCGACCGGCTCCCGGCCGGCGAGGCGGCCTACCTCGCGGACGGGCTCCCGGCGGCGCTGCGGCCCTACGTACGCCACCCGGGTGAGCCGTCCACATGGGACGACGGCCCGCGCAACCGGGAGGACCCGGTGGCGCGGATCGCGCTCGCCTGCGAGACCGACGAGGCGCAGGCGCGCCGCTACGCCCGCGCGGTGCTCGCCGAGCTCGCCATCGCCGTGCCGCCGGCCGCCGTCTACGACGCCCAGGTGCAGCTGCCGGACGACGTGCGCGAGCTCTTCCCCGACCCGGTGCACGCGGTCGGCCACCAGCCTTAGTCCCGCAGGGTTACCTCCCATGCCTCCAGGCCGCGGTCGACCACCGTCGTGGGGACCTCCAGGTGGAAGGCGCCGCTGGGGACGATGCCGGCGCCGCCGAAGCGCTCGAGCACCGCGAGCTGGGCGGCCGCGTCCTCGCCCTGGTGGTCCTGCGGCAGCCGGCGCCAGAAGTCGAAGCCGCCCGAGGCGACCAGCCTGGCGCGGTCGAAGAGCACGCAGCCGCCGATCCAGGAGACCTTGTACGGCCGCCACTCGCCCGGCGCGAGCCGCAGCTTCTCGGTGACGTGCAGCAGGTTGGCGGCGGCGTGCAGGCCGGCCCGCCACCACTCGGGGCTGCCCGGCCGCACGCGCTCCGGCTCCGGCCGCCGGTCCCACGCCTCGAACTGCCGGTGCGAATCAGGACGCACATCGTCGCGATAGGACAGACCGTGTACGGCGTTGCCCACGAACCCGCACCGCAGCTCGCCGATCGCCGCCACCAGCCGGGCGAGGGCGGCCGGCTCCAGCCAGACGTCGTCGTCGAGGCAGAGCACGTAGCGGGCGGCCGAGCGGGACAGCAGGTACGCGCGGTGCTCGGCCAGCCCGCGCCGGGGCAGGTGGCGGCCGAGCAGCACCGGATGGCCGCGGTGGCGCAGGATCCGCACCACGCCCGCGACCGCAGGGTCGGCCCAGCTCGGCGGCCCGTCGGACTGGTCGCTCACCACCACGCCGAAGGCGACCCCGTCCTGTGCCGCCACCCCGGCCAGCGTCGCGGCGAGCGCGGCCGGCCGGTCGCGGGTGGGGATGAGCACGTCGACCTCGCGCGGCGCGCGGAAGCCGCCCGCGTCACCCGTGTCGAGCGGGCGATCCACGGTGCCCCCGGATGCGTTCGATGATGGCCGAGGTGGAGCGGTCGGGCACGTAGCCGAGGGTGCGTACCTCGCCGCCGAGCCGCCGGACCAGCGCCGCCTCGGGCACGAGCTCGGGCGGGTAGTCACCGCCCTTGACGTACAGGTCGGGGCGGACCCGCTCGATCAGGGCGGCCGGCGAGTCCTCCTCGAAGACCACCACGTGGTCGACGCAGGAGAGCGCGGCGAGCACCGCGACCCGGTCCTCGACGGGCACCACCGGGCGGCCGGGCCCCTTGAGGCGGCGCACGCCGGCGTCCGAGTTGACCGCCACGACCAGCAGGTCGCCCAGCTCACGGGCCTGGCGCAGGTAGCTCACGTGGCCGCGGTGCAGCACGTCGAAGCACCCATTGGTGAAGACCACCCGGGCGCCCTCGGCCCGCCGCCGCCGCACGATCCGGTCCAGCCCGTCCGCCTCGACGAGCGTGGCCCGGCCGGTGAGGGCGGCCCGGAGCGGTTCGGCGTGGCAGACGCAGGTGCCCTCGCAGGCCACACCCACGCCCGCCGCCGCCTGCGCGACCTCGGCCGCGACCGGTACGGGGGTGCCGGCGGCGAGGGCGAGGGTCAGGGCGGCCAGGTACGCGTCGCCGGCGCCGACCGTGTGCGACTCGGGCGCGGCCTTGGCGCGGGTGGCGTAGACACCGTCCGCCCCGGCGACCACGGCTCCCTCCCCACCGAGGGTCACCGCGACGACCCCGGCGCCGAAGTCCCTGCGTAGCGTCCGCGCCACGAGGTCGGCCGGCGAGGGCGGGACGACCGACAGCGCTTCGGTCAGGCTCGGCGCCATCACCGTCGGGGTCAGCCCCCGCCACGGGCGCAGGTCGTGCGCGTCGAGGGCCACCAGGCTGAACCGATCCCGGTGCCGCACCAGCCACCGCCGCACCGGATCGGGCAGGCCGCCGAGGCCGTAGTCGGCGACGACCAGAAGCGGCTCAGGGGCGCTTTCCAGCGTGGCGATGAGGCGCTCGACCTCGGCGGGCGGGAGCGGGCCGCCGCCGGCCTCGTCCTCGCGCGCCACGATCTGCCCCCCGGCGAGCAGGCGCCGCTTGACCGGGGTGGCGCGGCCGGGTACCCGGATCATGCGGTCCTCGACCCCGTCGGAGGCGAGGCGGGCGGCGAGCCGGTCACCCGCGGGGTCCGCTCCGACCACGGCGGCGAGCACCGCGTGGGCGCCGAGCGCGGCCAGGTTGGCGGCCGCGTTGCCGGCGCCACCGGCGGAAAGCTGGCGGCGGCGGAGGGTCAGCACCGGCGCGGGCGCCTCCCGCGAGATGCGTTCCGCGTCGGCGAACCGCCACTCGTCCACCATCACGTCGCCGACCACGAGCACCGGAAGGCCGCCCCACGCGTCGAGGGCGGCCGCATGCCTTGACTCGTCCACCCGCGCGGGTTTCCACGCTGCTGCCCGGATAAACGCGGCGATCACCGGGTAGCCCCGCCGGCATGGGTGGTCTGGTCGAGGGGGTGGAGCGCGTCGCGGTGCTGCGCGCCAACGCGCTCGGCGACCTCATATTCGCGCTGCCCGCCCTCGACTCGCTGCGGGCCGCGTACCCGACGGCCGAGATCGTGCTGCTCGGCGGCCCGCTGCACGCGGAGCTGCTCACCGGCCGCCCCGGCCCGGTCGACGCCGTGGCGATCGTCCCGCCGGTCGAGGGGCTGCGGCCGCCCGCGCCCGGTGAGACGCCGGTGCCGGTCGCGGACTTCCTCGCGAACCCCCGCACCGCCCCCTTCGACCTCGCCGTGCAGATCCACGGCGGCGGCCGCACCAGCAACCGGATCGCCACCGCGCTCGGCGCGCGGGTCACCGCCGGCCTGCGGGCGCCGGGCAGCCCGCCGCTGGACCGCTGGATCCCGTACGTCTACTACCAGCCGGAGATCGCCCGTTACCTGGAGGTGGTCGGGCTGGTCGGCGCCGCGCCGGTCACCGTCCAGCCGTCGCTCGCGGTCACCGCCGCCGACGTGGCCGAGGCCCGCCGTGTCGCGGGGGCACCGTCGCGGCGCCGCGTGGTCATCCACCCCGGCGCGACCGATCCGCGCCGGCGCTGGTCCGCCGAGCGGTTCGGCCTCGTCGCGCGCGAGCTTCTTTCCCAGGGGTACGAGCTGGTGGTGACCGGCACGCCGGGCGAGCGCGCGGTCGCGGAGCGGGTGGCCTCAGTGGACAGTCGCATCCGGACACTCGTCGGCGAGCTTTCGCTGGGCGGCCTGGTGGGGCTGCTCGCCGGCTCGGCGGCCGTGGTCGCCAACGACACCGGCCCGCTACACGTCGCGGCCGCCGTCGGCACGCCCACGGTCGGCATCTACTGGATCGGCAACGTCATCAACAGCGCGCCGCCCTTCCGGGCCCGGCACCGCCCGCTCCCGTCGTGGCGCGTGCACTGCCCGGTGTGCGGCGTGGACTGCACGCGCGACCTCTATCCGGCCCGCCCCGGCGACGGGTGCGTCCACAGTGCCTCCTTCGTGGACGACATCCCGGTGGCGGAGGTGCTGCAGGCGGTGTACGACCTCACCGACCCCCGGCGCGCGGCCACCGGCCCACTGGCGGGCCAGCGCTCGGGGGTCGGCTACTGACGGAGCCCTACGCGTCGCTGGTCAGGATCAGCACCTTGCCCACCGCGCCGTCCTCCACGGCGGCGTGCGCGTCGGCGGCCTCGGCGAGCGGGTAGTAGTGCAGCGGCAGCCCCGCCTCCGGCCCGACCCGCAGCACCCCCTCGGCGGCCGCGGCGGCGACGTCGTAGACCGCCTTGGCCTTGGCGGCCTCGGTCAGCGTGTAGACGAGCACGAACTGCCAGCGCGCGTTCGGCCCCATCAGCGGGCGGACGGGCAGCGCCAACGACCCCGCGCCGTCGTCGGCGTACACGGAGACGCAGGCGTGCGGGGCGACCACCCGGGCGTCGGTCTCGGCGTTGGCCACCGGCGCGACCTCGACGATCGTGTCGACGCCGCGCGGCGAGATGCGCTTGACCTCGGCGACCACGTCCTGCTGGCGGTAGTCGATCACGTGGTCGGCGCCCGCGGCGGCGGCGAGCTGCGCCTTCTCCGGCCCGCTGACGGTGGCGATCACGCTGGCGTCCGCCCAGCTCGCGAGCTGGATGGCCGCGTTGCCGACCGCACCCGCGCCGCCCTGCACCAGCACGACCCGCCCCTCCATGGCGCCGGCGTTGATCCGCTCGGGCATGCTCTCACCGGCGGTGAGGCAGCGGTGCGCGGTCATGAACGGGATGCCGAGGCTCCCGCCCAGGTCGAACGAGGCCGGGCCGAGCCGCACCACCTGGCGGGACGGCGCCAGCGTGTACTCGGCGGCCGTGCCCCAGGGGCGCTTCCAGCCGGCCTCCCAGACCCACACCCGCTCGCCGGTGAGGCCCGCGTCGACGCCCTCGCCGACCGCCTCGACCACGCCGGCGCCGTCCTGGCCGGGGATCTGCCAGCCACCCGGGGGTGGGGTGCCGGTGCCGCCGGCCCGCCGCGACTTCCAGTCGGTGGGGTTGACGCCGGACACCGCCACCCGCACCAGCACTTCGCCGGGCCCCGGCTCGGGGATCGGACGCTCGACCACCTCCAGGACGGACGGATCTCCGGTACGCGTGTACACAACCGCTCTCATCGGCGCTCCTCCTGACTGCCTGCTCGGTCAGTTAACCGAAGTTCCCCGGCCGGCGGTGCACAATCTGCCGGTAAGCGTGAGCGTGTCCGAGCACGTTGGCAGGTTTCTCCTGCTCGGCGAGCTGGTGATCACCGTCGGTGGTGCCGCGCTCGACCGGGAGCACCAGGACCTCGGCTACTGGCTGGCGTTGCTCTCCGGCGGCAACCCGGCGCTCGCCTACTCGCTGTACGCGGCCGGCCACCTCACGCCCGCGTTCGCGCCGCTGCTCATCGCCGCCGGCACCAACCTGTCGCTGCACGAGGAGCCGCCGCACATCGCCGCGCGGTTCATCTGTCGGACGACCCGCTCGCATTCCTCGACCGCTGAGCGCCAGCTTGGCGCTTTCTTGAGTGGCGGCTCAGGCTGGCTTCGTGGCGATCAGGACGTCGCGGATGATGGCCTGGTCGACCCGGTGCCGCAGCCCCGCCCACGGTCCCTCGTCGCGCACATCCAGGCCGGCCTTGGCGAGCGCCTCGGCGGCGTCCTCGCGGCGGGCCACGTGGGTGTTCCACGAGACGCCCAGCGCGCCGCCGGGGCGCAGCAGCCCGGCCCAGACCGGCGCGGCCGCCGCCAGCAGCGCGAGCGGGTCGCGGGCCAGACCCTTCGCGGGGGTACGGCTGCCGTGCTGCACGCCGTACGGAGCGTCCGCCACCACGACGTCCACCGTCTCCGGCCGGAAGAACTCGCCGGAGCGCAGCGTGTCCACGTTCACCACGTCGAGCGACTGGGTCGCGCCCGCCTTCTGCTCCTCTTTGGAGGGTGCGAACTCGACCCGCAGCCGCCGGCCGACCACCTGCCGCTCGCGCCGCACCGGCCCGGACTCCAGCACGCGGTGCTTGACCCGCTTGCGCTTGAGCCACGTGGTGATGAACGCCTGGTACGCCTCGTAGTCCTTCTGGTCCAGGTCGACACCGGCCGCGTCGAAGCCGTACATCAGCGCCTGGTTGAGCGTCGTGCCCCGCCCGCACAGCGGGTCGAGCACCTTGAAGCGGCGCTCCAGCAGCTCACCGGCCCACGCCGAGGCGAGCAGGGTGGCGTTGAGCAGCAGCTTGGTGAACTGCTCGTTGGTCTTGCCGGCGTACTTCTGGATCGTGATGAGGTCGTCGTCGTAGCGGTCGAGCCGGTGCAGCTCCACCGGTCGCAGCAGGTCGCCGACCCGCTCGAAGAGCGCGAAGACCGAGGACATGTTGGCGAGCAGCGCGAAGTCCCGCTCGGTCAGGGGATCGGCCTCGAAGGTCACGTACCGGACGCCGCCGATCGTCGCGACCTCCGCACCGCCGATCCGCCCGCCCAGCACCGCCTCGTCGAAGAGGGCCAACTCGGTGCGGGTCAGGTCGACGGCCGAGTCGGCGTAGACGCGGTTGGTACCGGGCGAGACGAGCAGGGCGTACGTGGTCATAATCGGGCGAGTATCGCACAGGGGTGGAGGCCACCATGGAGAGCGACTGGGCACGGGGTGTCGACATCGAGACACCGAGCGCCGCCCGCATGTACGACTACTACCTCGGCGGTGGCCACAACTTCGCCGCCGACCGCCAGGCGGCCGACGCGGTCATCACGGCGATCCCGGACCTGCCGAAGATCGCGCAGGCCAACCGGGCTTTCCTGCGCCGCGCGGTGCGGTTCCTCATCGAGTCGGGCGTGCGGCAGTTCGTCGACGTCGGCTCCGGCATCCCGACCGTGGGCAACGTCCACGAGATCGCTCAGCGGTACGCGCCCGCGGCCACCACCGTCTACATCGACCTCGACCCGATCGCGGTCACGCACAGCCGCCAGCTGCTCGCCGGCGACTCGCACGCCACCGCGCTCCGCGCCGACCTGCGCGAGCCGGACGACCTGCTCGCCCAGCTACGCCAGCCGCCGGCCGCCGGCGTGGTCGACCTGGACCAGCCGGTCGCGGTGCTGCTCGTCTCGGTGCTCCACTTCGTACCCGGGGACGAGGCCTACCCGTGCGTGGCCGCCGTCCTCGACGCGGTCGCGCCGGGCAGCTGGCTGGCCGTCTCGCACTCGTCGGTGGAGGGCTTCGCCAGCCTGGGCAAGGACGACTTCGACAGCGCCGAGGAGGCGTACAAGAAGACGACCACGCCGGTCGGCCTGCGCACCCGCCCCGAGATCGAGCGCTTCTTCGACGGCCTCGACCTGGCCGACCCGGGCCTGGTGTGGGTGCCCGAGTGGCGCCCGGACGAGACGAGCGGCCCCTTCGCCGGGGAGCCGCACCGCTCCGGCATGCTGGCCGCCGTCGGCCAGGTCGCCGACCGGTAGCCACCGGCCGGGGAGCTCAGCGGGACTTGTCCTGCTTCCAGGAGAGCGGCCCGGGCAGGTCGTAGCGGTGTGCGCGGGAGCGCGAGTTCCACGACCAGCGGCCGACCTTGATGCTCCACGACGAGAAGCCGTTCTCGGTGAAGTTGAGGACCAGCGGGCCGAACTTCTTGCGCTTGCGAAACAGCAGGCCCATCGGGTGGGCTCCTTCCCGGGTGGGGGTGTCAGGGAGAAAGATGCCCGTTCGACCGGATCGACAAACACCTTGACGATAGATTGATCATTTAGCTATGGTGCCGGTGTGACCGCGATGCGCGAGCCGACGTTTCTCATCCTCACCGCGCTCGCCGAGGGGCCGCGCCATGGCTACGGGATCCTCCAGGAGGTCGAGACCGTCTCCAAAGGACGGGTCCGGTTGCTGCCCGGCACGCTCTACACCGCGCTGGACCGGCTGGCCGCCGAAGGGCTGGTCGCGCACGAGCGGGATGAGCGGGTCGAGGGGCGGCTGCGCCGCTACTACCGGCTCACCGCCGATGGGTCGGCGGCGCTGGAGGCGGAGGCCACCCGCCTGCAGCAGCTGGCCACCGCCGCCCGCGCCCGGTTGCGGGCCTACCGCCCGGCCACGAGCTGAGCACCTTTCCAGAAGGGACGTCACGGCATTGGGCTCACTCGATCGCCGCTACCGGCGGCTCCTGCGCGCCTATCCGCCCGCGTACCGGCGGGTGCGGGGCGAGGAGCTGCTGGGCGTGCTGATGGACGCGACACCGCCCGGCCGCGACCGGCCGGCGTTCCGCGCCGCGGCCAACCTGGTGCGGCACGGCCTGCGCGCCCGGCTCGGCCGCCCGGCCAGCCGCACGGTCGTGATGTGGGCCACGCTCACCGCGGTCATCTGCGGCCTCTTCACCGCCGCCGTCGCCACCCGGCTGGCCTGGGAGACCGGGCGCCCGATGCCCGACCGCGCCGAGACCACCGCGATCCTCGCCGAGGTCGCACCGGAGCACCGGTTCACCGACGTCCAGGTGTCGCCGGCGCTGTTCACCTTCTACAGCCAGCGGGTGCGGCTGGGCGACCTCGACGCGATCCTGTTTCCCGACGGCGGTGAGTACGAGCAGAGCTCCGGCACCGCCAACGCGACCGGCACTCCCCCGATGCCCGCCGCGGCGGCGGTCGGCACGGCCGAGGCGCGGCTGCGCGAGGCGGGGTGGCACGTCTACTCGCGGAGCGTCGAGGCGTACGACGGCTGCACCGACAAGATGTGCGCCGTCACGGCCACGATCACCACGACCAGCGTCGAGGCCCGGCGCGGTGACACGCTCTTCCAGCTCTCCGTCACCGACCCGCGCATCGATCCCGAGGTGCCCTACCTCTCGGTGGGCCTGCGGCGCACCACCCCGCCGGCCGTGCTCCCGGCGGGGGTCGCCGGCGGGCTGCTCGGCGCGGCGCTCGGCTGGCTGCTCTTCGGGTGGGCCAGCCGGCGGACCGAGGGCCAGGTGGCGCCGCGCCTCTGCCTCGCCGCCACCTTGCTGCTCTGGTGGACGCCGGCGGTGCTCGCCGGGCCGGCGATGCTGGTCCACCACCTCCACGAGCCGCACCCGGTCTGGCACCCGCTGTGGGAGTGGCTCGGCCAGCCTGCCCTCGCCATCTTCTTCGCCGCCGGCACGGTCTCGGCGCTGCTCGGCCTCGCGATGTCGGTGGCTCAGTCCGGGGCCGGCGCTCCCGCCACCCGGAAGGTCGGGTGATCGGCCGGGTCGGGCAGGGTGCGAAACGCCGCGCCGACGTGCGGCATCGTCGCGAACTTGGCCAGGTAGGCGTCGAGGATCGGCCGCCGCTCGGCGACCGGCACCTCGACGGCGCCGATCTCCTCGACCCCCTGCCGCCGGGAGAGCCGGCCACGGCCGGAGGCGCGCAGGTCGAGCGCCCAGTCGGTGGTGCCGAAGACGGACACCAGGTAGCGGTCGCCCTCGTGGTCGAGCACCGCGACCGGCGTCGTGCGCCACTCCCCGCTGCGCCGCCCCCGCACCGAGAGCTTGCCGACCACCGACGGCTTGAAGAGCGGGGCCAGCCGGTTGCCCACCTTGCGCTGCATCCACGGCGGCTTGAGGTACTTGCGCCCGGTCATGACGACCTCCCCGACTCGAAATCTTGGTGTCACCTCAACATTGTGGTGACTATAGCATTGACGCCCGACCCCGGCGGTACCCTGCGGTATGAACGGCGGACGTCACAGCCTCGACGAGCGTTTCGACGGCGAGGCCCTCGATCCGGACGTGTGGTTTCCCTACTACCTGCCGCACTGGAGCTCGCGCGCCGCCAGCCGCGCCGCCCACTCGGTGCGCCGTGGTGAGCTGCGCCTGGCCATCCCGCCCCACCAGCCGCTCTGGTGCCCCGACCGCCACCCCGAGCCGCTGCGCGTGTCGTGCGTGCAAAGTGGCGGCCGCTCCGGGCAGCAGCCGTTTCGGGAGGGGCTGACGATCCGCGAGGAGCTGCCGGACTTCTGGGGCTACACGCCGCGCTACGGCCACATCGAGATCCGGATGCGGGGCATCGTCACGAAGCGCTCGATGTTCGCCTTCTGGCTCTCCGGCATCGAAGACCAGCCCGAGCACTCCGGCGAGATCTGCGTGGCCGAGATCTTCGGCGACGCCGTCGAGGATGGCACGGCCGCCGTCGGCATGGGGCTGCACCGCTTCCGCGATCCGTCGCTCACCGAGGAGTTCGCCGCCGAGCCGCTCGCCCTCGACGTGAGTGACTTCCACACGTACGCGGTCGACTGGCGGCCGGGCTCCCTCGTGTTCACAGTGGACGGTGAGGTCGTGCGCACGGTCGGCCAGGCGCCGGATTACCCGGTGCAGCTGATGATCGGCGTCTTCGACTTCCCCGCGAAGGGCGATCCATCCCACGAGACGCCCCCGGTCCCTGAGATGGTCGTCACCCACGTCGCCGGGCACCCCCACTAAGTTTGTCGGGATCGTGGGCGGGTAGCCGGACCCGGTAGGCAGGCATACGGGACCGGGGGGTGGCCGACATGACGAGCCCGTTCGAGCAGGACCCGTTCGAGGAGTTCCTCGCGCAGTTCTTCGGGTCGCAGCAGGGCCAGCAGGGTCGGCGCATCGACCTGGCCCGCCTGATGAGCCAGGACGCGCGCGAGCTGATCCAGAGCGCGGCGCAGAAGGCCGGCGAGTGGGGCAGCCGCGACCTGGACACCGAACACCTGCTGTGGGCGATCTGCCAGCGCGAGCCGCTACGCCAGCTGCTCGCCCGGGCGGGCGCCGAGCCGGGCTCGCTGGCGGCGGAGATCGAGCAGCGGGCGCGGCGGGCGGATGAGCCGCGGCAGGAGCCGCCCACCCTCACGCCGGCGGCGAAACGGGCGCTGCTGCAGGCGCACCAGATCTCGCGCACCCTCGGCGCCTCCTACCTCGGGCCCGAGCACATCCTGCTGGCCCTCGTGGTCAACCGGGACTCCGAAGCCGGCCGCATGCTCGCCGCGCACGGGGTGACACCCGACTCGCTGCGGCAGGCGGCGCAGAGCCAGATCCAGGGCCCGCCCGGCACACCCGCGCCGACGCCCACACCGACTGTGGACCGCTACGGGCGGGACCTCACCGCGCTGGCCCGCGACGGCAGGATCGACCCGGTCGTGGGGCGGGCGCCGGAGATCGAGCAGTGCGTGGAGGTCCTCGCCCGGCGTACCAAGAACAATCCGGTCCTGATCGGCGAGGCGGGCGTCGGAAAGACGGCGATCGTGGAGGGTCTGGCGCAGCGGATGGTGGACGGCGAGGTGCCGCGGACGCTGACCGGCAAGCGCCTCGTGCAGCTCGACCTGACCGGGCTGGTCGCCGGCACCCGCTACCGCGGCGACTTCGAGGAGCGGCTGAAGAACCTCATCGACGAGGTACGCGCCAACACCGACGACCTCATCGTCTTCATCGACGAGATCCACTCGGTGGTCGGCGCCGGCTCGGCGGAGGGCGCCACCGACGCGGCCAACATGCTCAAGCCCGCCCTCTCCCGGGGCGAGCTGCACGTGGTGGGCGCGACGACGCTCGACGAGTACCGCCGCTACGTCGAGAAGGACGCCGCGCTCGAGCGGCGCTTCCAGCCGATCCTCGTGCCCGAGCCGAGCGTCGAGGACACCGTGGAGATCCTGCGCGGGCTGCGCGACCGCTACGAGGCCCACCACGGCGTACGCTTCGGCGACGAGGCGCTGGTCGCGGCCGCCGAGCTCTCCGACCGCTACCTCACCGACCGCTTCCTGCCGGACAAGGCGATCGACCTGATCGACCAGGCCGGCGCGCGGGTGCAGCTGCGCAGCCGGGCGCCCGCCACCGACGTGCGCGAGCTGGAACGCCGCATCGAGCACCTCTGCCGCGACAAGGACCAGGCGGTGGCGGACGAGCAGTACGAGCGGGCCAGCCAGCTCCGCGACGAGGTCAGCGAGCTGCGCCGCCAGATGGCCGAAGCCGAGGGCGGGCCCAACGGGGTGCCCGAGGTGACGGCCGAGGACATCGCCGAGATCGTCTCCCGCGCCACCGGCATCCCCGCGCGGCAGCTCAGCGAGGAGGAACGGCACCGCCTCGCCAACCTGGAGCAGCGGCTGCACGAGCGGCTGGTCGGCCAGGCGGACGCGGTGGGCGTGGTGGCACAGGCGATCCGCCGCTCCCGCACCGGCCTCGGCGACCCCAACCGCCCGATCGGCAGCTTCCTCTTCCTCGGCCCCACCGGCGTGGGCAAGACCGAGCTGGCCCGCGCGCTGGCCGAGACGATGTTCGGCGACCAGGACCGCATGGTGCGGCTGGACATGAGCGAGTTCCAGGAACGCCACACCGTCAGCCGCCTGGTCGGCGCCCCGCCCGGCTACGTCGGCTACGAGGAGGCCGGCCAGCTGACCGAGGCACTGCGGCGGCGGCCGTACTCGGTGGTGCTGCTCGACGAGATCGAGAAGGCCCACCCGGACGTCTTCAACCTGCTGCTCCAGGTGCTCGACGACGGCCGCCTGACGGACAGCCAGGGCCGCACGGTCAGCTTCAAGAACACGGTGCTCATCATGACCAGCAACCTCGGCTCCGAGCTGATCGGCCAGGACCAGGCATTGGGCTTCGCCAGCGAGGAACGCCGCGGCGACCAGGACGTCCGCGACCGCGTGTTGCGCCGGCTGCGCGAGGAGCTGCGCCCAGAGTTCCTCAACCGGATCGACGAGATCGTGGTCTTCCAGCGGCTCACCTCGGAACAGCTCGCCGAGATCACCGACCTGATGCTGGAGCAGACCCGCCGCCGCATGCACGCGCAGGACATCACCGCGGCCTTCACCGGCCGGGCCATTGGCTGGCTCGTCGACCAGGGCTACGAACCCCAGTACGGCGCCCGCCCCATGCGCCGCACCATCCAGCGCGAGGTAGACAACCGCCTGTCCGAGATGCTGCTCGACGGCCGCCTGTCCCCCACCCAGGAGGTCCGCGTCGACGTGGGCGAGGAAGGCCGGCTCACCTTCGAAGTCACCCCCCGCCTGGAGACCGCGCCCGCCGGCTAGGCGTCGCGTGTGGGAGCTTTCTACAGATCAATCCGCTCGCCGCACCCTCATGAGCGCCCGACGCGGTAGATCAGCTGACTGACCGCGCGCCACCAGCAGATGAAGCGCCCCGATCCGGTGAGGCCTGGCAACCGGTCGGACGCCGCTGCCTGCCGTGTGGCTGCGACTGTCATGACAGTCGGTGACGCGACAGTGAGCCTACGACCACCGGGAGTACGGTCCGGTGATTCCCTCCCACCCCTCGGAGTAGCTGCCCCAGTCGGGGGCCACGCTGGCCGGTGTGGTGGCGGCGCTGGGCGGCCTGGGGGTGGCCGGCCTGTCGGCGTGGAAGGTGGTGGACCTGCGGTCGAAGGTCACCGATATGAAGGCGGACATGGCCAAGGACGGCGACGAGTTCGGGATCGCGGCAGCGATGGCCGACGCGGTGCAGGCCCGGGTCGGCGTGGGGCTGTGGCTGCTGATCGGGGCCGGGCTCGCCGCCGCGGTCTGCGCCGGCTACGTGGTGCTGGCGCGCCGACAGGGGCCACCTGCCAGTTGACCTTCGCCCCAACAAGCTGAAGCCGGGCCGCGGCGCCGGATGGCGCAGACCCTGACCTCAAGGCGCTTGGACACGGGGGTGAGCTTCAGCGGTACCAGACGTACGTTATCCGGGCTTCATAACGTACGTCTGGTACCGCTGAGCGGGAACGGGGCCTCGATGGAGGAAGCGACGGGTCTCCCGGGAAGCAGAGCAAACGCGCGCGGCAGCTGCCTGGGCAGGGGTGGCGCCGATCGTAGGCGCTCGCGGGTTAGCCCGCGCCGCCGACCGGGGGCGGGTTGTCGTCCGGCGGGGGTTCGATCTCGTCGGGGTCGACGACGACCGGGCGGAGCCGGGCCCACAGCACGAACAGCACGCCGAACACCAGCATGGCCAGGCCGGCCCAGAGGTTGGCGTTCACGTCGCCGGTCTTGGCGCGGTCCT
>Ga0272482_10000222_pt1 | contig 18170 bp, 21 predicted proteins | sample RVTome_8_FD_192427 | JGI IMG/M metagenome (GOLD analysis project Ga0272482, IMG submission 192427) | Soil microbial communities from uranium-contaminated site in the Upper Colorado River Basin, Wyoming, United States - RVT160D0 (version 2) ...
TCGGCCACCTCGCGCTGGATCACCCACGCGTCGAGGCCCGTGCCGGCGATCCAGCCGGCGACCCGGTCGGCCCACTCCTCGCCGGCGACATGCGCCCAGTTGGCCAGGTACTGCATCGTGCCGCCCTCGGTCAGCAGCCCCGCCGCGGCCGCCGCCAGCTCGGCGCTGACGCCGTCGCCGGGTCGACCCGAGTCGCGGTAGGCGTGGGTGGCCGTGCCCGGGCCCACCACGAACGGCGGGTTGCTCACCACCAGGTCGAAGCGGCGCCCCGCGACCGGCGCGACCAGGTCGCCGCGCAGCAGCTCCCAGGAAACGCCGTTGAGCGCGGCGGTGGTGGCGGCGAAGCTGAGTGCGCGCTCACTCACATCGGTGGCGGTGACCGCGGCGGCGTGCTGGGCGAGGTGGAGGGCCTGCACGCCGCAGCCGGTGCCCAGGTCGAGCGCCGAGCCCACCGGGCGGCGGATCGTGGCCCCGGCCAGCGTGGTCGAGGCACCACCCACGCCGAGCACGTGGTCGGGCGCGAGCGGCACGCCGGGGTGGGCGGCGGCGGGCAGGTCGGCGAGGACCCACCACGCGTCGCCGTACGCCTCCAGATCGAGCCCCTGCCGCAGCCCGTCGCCGTCCGGCACGACGAGCCCGGCGGCCAGCGCGTCAGCGAGGGGTAGCGGCGCGAAGGCGGCCTCCACGGCGGCGGTCGGCTCGGTCTGCCCGCAGACGAAGAGCCGGATGAGCGTGGCCAGCGGGTCGCCGTCGGCGGTGGCGCGCAGCGCGGCCCGGAAGTCGTTGCGCGACACGGCGGCGGTGGCCGCCGGGCCGAGGCGCTCGGCGATGCCGCTGGCTGTGTAGTCGGTCAGGGCGCTACGCAGTTGCTCGACGCCCTTGTCGGTGAGAAGCATTCAGTCCATTCCGATGGGATTACGGCCGTGCGGGGTGGCGAAGGACGCGATCGTCGCCGTCCCGGACGTCACCGCGCCCGTCGCGGTTGGACGTGGCCAGCCACAGGGCGCCGTCCGGGGCGACCTCGACGGTACGCAGCCGGCCATACCGGCCGCGCAGCTCCGCCCGAGGCTCGCCGGCCTGGCCATCATTCAGGGGTACCGTCCAGAGCCGCTCGCCCCTCAGCGCCGCCACGTAGAGCGTGTCGCCCGCGATGGCCGCCCCGGAGGGGGACGCGTCGTCCGTCGACCAGGTGACGATCGGGTTGGTGTACTTGCCGCCCTCGGTGCCGCCCTCGCCCTCCACCTCGGGCCAGCCGTAGTTCTTCCCCGCCTCGATGCGGTTGACCTCGTCGAGGCGGTTCTGGCCGAACTCGGTCGCGTACATCCGCCCCGCGCTGTCCCACGCCAGGCCCTGCACGTTGCGGTGGCCCATCGTGTAAACGGGCGAGCCGGCCCGCGGGTTGCCCGGCGCGGGATCGCCCTCTGGCGTCAGGCGCAGGATCTTGCCGTTGGGGCTCTCCGGATCCTGCGAGGAGTCGGTGTTCGCGGCGTCGCCGGTGCCCGCGTAGAGCATGCCGTCCGGCCCGAACTTGATGCGCCCTCCATTGTGGTTTCCGGCCTTGCGGATGCCGTCGAAGATGACCTCCGGCCGGGCATCGCCGTCGAGCCGGAAACGCACGATGCGGTTGTCGGAGTCGGCCGTGTAGTACGCGTACACCCACCGGTCCTGGGCGTAGTTGGGCGAGGCGGCCAGGCCGAGCAGGCCACCCTCGCCGCCCGGAGCGACCCCCGGCACCTCGTACACCCGGCGTGCCTGCCCGCCACCCGGCGACACCTGGTGGATCCGGCCGGTGTCGCGTTCGGCGACAAGGGCGTTACCGTCCGGCAGAAACGTCATCCCCCATGGCACGTCCAGGCCGCTCGCCACCTGCTGGGGCGCGCCGAGGTCCGGCGGGCCGCCGGGCGTGCTGCTGGCGCCGCCGGACGCGGTCGGCGTCGGCACGGTGGGTGCCGGCTGGGTCTGGCCGCTCCCCTCACTGCCGTCGCCGCCGTCGTCTGAGCACGCGGTCAGCGTCGCCACCAGGGCCAGTGCCACCACGGTCCTCCGCACGGTCGTGCCCCTTTCATCGGCTGTCCCGATCGCACCAGAGCGGGGCGAAAGGCCGAGGAAAAGATTACTGCCGGCCGATGGAGTGTCCCTGCGCGCGCAGCCGCCGGGCCCATCCGGCGACGGTGTGCCGGGGCACGCCGAAGTGCTCGGCGACCGCGGTGATCGAGCCAGTCTCCCGGTACACCCCCATGACCTCGTCGGGCTCGGGCATGCGCCGGTAGGCCCGGGTGCCGGTGCTTTCCGCGGCCCGCTTCGTCGCTTTCCGGGCCGCCGACTTGGTGGCCTTGGCCGGCGCCTTCTTGGCCGCGGTCTTGCGCGCGCGGCGGCGCGGTGCCGGCGCGAGATCCTCGACCGGCTCGGCCACGGGCGGCAGCGCCGCCGGCGCCGCGGGCGCGGCGAGCGCGCGGACGAGCAGGTCCAGGTCGACCGGGGGCAGATCCGCCGGGGCGAGCCCCCCACCGCTGGCGGCCCGCACGGTGAGCTCGGTGATTCGGGTCTGTCCGGTGGAAATGTCCACTCGCACGGTGGTGTGTGCCGTATCGGCGCCGGCCGCGCCGTCATTGTCCGGCGTGATGGTGATGACGTATCTACTCACGGGAGCCTCCTGTCCAGTGGGTCTGCCTTCCCCTGCCCGCCCGCCGCGCCCCCCGGTACGCATGCGGCCCCCGCAAACAATCGGTGGGATGACCTGCCACATTGTCGACTGCGTGAGATTACCTCCCCGAGATCGGCGAGTGTGGCGTGTCGGCCTGCTTTCCCGTGCTTTCCATAGTGGAGCTGTCCTGGCTCCGGTCCCGGCCGTGACCCGGATCGGGCAGGATGGGGTGCATGACGCTCAACCTGCCCATCGACGCCGAAGCCAACAAGCTTCTCCAGCGGAGCCCGTTGGCGCTGTTGGTCGGCATGATTCTGGACCAGCAGTTTCCGCTGGAGCGCGCCTTCTCCGCGCCGTACGAGCTGAGCCGCCGCCTCGGGCACGAGCCGACCGCGGAGGAGCTCGCCGACTTCGATCCGGAGGCGCTGACCGCCATCTTCGCCACCCCGCCGGCGCTACACCGCTTTCCGAAGGCGATGGCCGCCCGCGTGCAGGAGGCGTGCCGCATCGTCGTCGACTCCTATGGCGGCGAGGCGGAAAACATCTGGACCGGCGCCGCCGACGGCAAGGATCTGTTCAAGCGGGTGGGCGCGCTGCCCGGATTCGGTAAGCAGAAGGCGCAGATCTTCGTGGCCCTGCTGGGCAAGCGCTTCGGCGTGCGGCCCGAGGGTTGGCGCGAGGCGGCGGGTGTCTACGGGCCGGAAGACGCCTACAAGTCGGTCGCGGACATCGTCGACACCGCGGCGCTGGTGAAGGTGCGCGAGTACAAGCAGGCGGCGAAGGCGGCCGCCAAGGCCACGGAAGCCGCCAAAAAGTAACGGCCGCCCTCAGGCGGCGTGTGGGTGGGCGAGTGACGCTATCGCGCGGCGCACGTCGGCGAGGGAGACGGTGGCGGACTCGTCGAGGTCGGCCAACCCGGCTTCGATCCACTGCCGCATCAGGGTGGTCACGCCGATGCCCCGCGCCTCGGCGGCCTCGCGCACCCGCTCATAGGTGTCGACGGGCAGGCGCACCGATCGACTCACCATGGGCACGTCACTGTCGGGGGTGGGCAGCTCTGCCGGCGGCCCATCGTCGATCAGCTCCGCGAGCCGCTCCCCGCCCTCGTGAAACTGCTTGATCGCGTCGTTTCTATTCATCGTCGCCACCCCTGCTGTGCCTCGTCGTACCGCTTGGACTCGACGTCGGTCAGATCGCGGGCGGAGAGCACATCCCAGTCGTTGTCACCGCGGTCGGCCTCGAGGAGCAGGATCGCGAGCCGCCGCCCGCGCCCGCTCGCCGCGTAGACCACCATGACGTCGTCGCCCAGGTGCCGGATGATCCGGCGCGTGCTGTGGAGTGCCTCCCAAACCTCGCCCGGAGTCACCTCGTAGAGCCGCAGGTTGGCCAGGCCTTCCTCGGTGAAGCTGAACCTGCTGCCCACGGGGGGAGCGTACCACGCACGTAACACGCGAGCCTGGGCAAAAAATCGCCCCGGTGAGCGAGTGGAAGGATGGACGGGTGAAGCGAAAGGCCACGCGGCCGATCCTGATCACCGGCGCCGAGCGCAGCCAGGCGGAGCAGTTGCGCAGTCGCCAGGTGCGGTACGTCCTGATGATGTCCATCCGGGGTGTCTGCCTGCTGCTCGCCGCCATCCTGGTAGGCGTCAAGGCGCCGCTGCTCTGGATCTGGCTGCCCCTCTGCCTGCTCGGCATGGTGCTGATCCCGTGGTTGGCGGTGATCCTGGCCAACGACCGCCCCCCGAGAGAGCAGTACCGCTTCCGCCACAAGCCGCCGGAGGCGGACGAGACACCCCAGCAGGCACTGCCCGGCACACCCCCACCCCGCACGATCGACGCCGACGGCTAGCGACTCGGGCGGGCGCCCAGCAGGGCGACCGCTTCGGCGCCCAGCGCCACCGCCCGGGCCAGGGCCTCCGGTGGCGGCGCGCCGCCCACCCAGGCCGCGAGCAGGCCCGCCGCGAAGGCGTCGCCCGCGCCGGTCGGATCCACCGCCGTCGCCGGGCGGCCGGGCGCCTCGACGACGCCGTCCGGGCCCGCCCACACCGCGCCGTCCGGACCGCGCTTGACGACCGCGTGCACGGCCACCGTGGCCAGCGCGCGGGCTTGGGTGACCGGGTCGGTGTCGCCGGCCAGCACGGCGGCTTCGTCGGAGTTCGCGAGGACGAGATCGGCGTTTCGTACCCAGTCGAGGAAGGCGGCCCCCGCCCGCCGCAACGGGCCCGCGGACGCCGCGTCGACGCTGGTGGACAGCCCACGCTCGCGGGCCGCGGCCAGCGCGCGGAGCCCGGCCGCGCGGGAGGCCGGGTCCAGCAGCGGGTACCCGGACACGTGCACGTGCCGTGCTCCCGGCGCGGCGGCCAGCGCGGCGTCGACGTCGGCGGGGGAGAGCAGCAGGCTGGCCCCGCGATCGTTGATCATCGTGCGCTCGCCGTCGTGGGTGAGGACGATCACGGTGCCGGTGGGGGCGCCGGGATGGGCGCGCACCGCGCAGTGGACGCCCGCGCGGGTCAGCTCGGCCACGCGGGCCCGGCCGGGCTCGTCGTCGCCCACCGCGGCGACCAGCGTGACCGGCGTGCCCCGGGCGGCGAGCCACGCGGCGGTGTTGGCGCCCTGGCCGCCGCCGGCGAAGTGGATCCGCGCGCCCGTGTCGGTGCCGGCCGCGGGCGTGCCGTCGAGGGCCGCCACGACGTCCGTGACGAGGTCGCCCACGACGACGATCAAGCGGCAGCCACCGCGACGCGCCCCGCGAGCTCGGCGTTGCGGAGGATGATGCGCACGTTGACGGCGAGGCTCTTACCCTCGGTGGCCGCGTGGAAGTGCGCCAGTAGGAACGGCGTCACCGCCTTCCCCGTGATCCCCTCGCTCCGCAGCTTGGTGAGGCCCTCGGCCAGCGTGCGGTCGTGGAGGTCGGGGTCGAGCTGCTCGCCGACCGGCACCGGGTTGGCGACGACCAGGCCACCGCCGTGCACCGCCTGCGCGCGCCGCGCGGCCATGACCGCGGCCACCTGCTCGGGCGTCTCCACCGACCAGTCGAGGTCGAAGCCGGCGTCGGTGATGTAGAAGCCGGGGAAGCGGCGCGTGCCGTACCCGAGGACGGTGACCCCGAGCGTCTCCAGCCGCTCCAGCGTGGCACCCACGTCGAGGATCGACTTGACGCCGGCGCACACGACGGTGATCGGGGTACGGGCGAGCGTGATGAGGTCGTTCGACTCGTCGAAGGCCTCGCGGTGCACGCCGCCGAGCCCGCCCGTGGCGAAGACGTCGATGCCGGCGGCCACCGCGACCGCGCTGGTGGCGGCGACCGTGGTGGCGCCGTCCGCGCCCGCCGCGGCGGCCACGGCAAGATCGCGGACGGAGAGCTTGGCCACACCCTCGGCGGTGGCGAGGCGGGTCAGCTGCGCGTCGTCCAGACCCACGGTCAGCACGCCCTCGAGCATGCCGATCGTGGCCGGTATGGCACCCGTCGCGCGTACCGCCAGCTCGATCTCGCGGGCCACCCGAAGGTTGTCCGGGCGGGGCAGGCCGTGTGCGACGATGGTGCTCTCCAGGGCCACGACTGGCTGGCCGGTGCGGAGGGCCTCGGCGACCTCGGGTCCCACCCGGATGTGAAGGTCCGTCACGATCACTACCGTATGTGGCGCGTTGGACCGCTCGCCGCTGAGGTGGGAAACTAGACGGCTGGAGGTGTCAGACGGCGTGAGCGAGCGTAGCGAGCGAACCATTGGGCTCAGCAGCTGGCGCGACGGCGTCTCCGAGCCTGCGAGGAGGCGGCGTTGAGCACTGAGGTTCTTGAGAGTCCGGATCTCAAGGATGCCGATACTGGTCCTGAGATGTTCCACTATGTCCGTAAAGAAAAGATCGCCGAGAGTGCGGTCATGGGCACCTTCGTGATCGCGCTGTGTGGCGAGACGTTCCCCGTCACCAAGGCGCCCAAGCCCGGTTCGCCGGTCTGCCCGCAGTGCAAGGAGATCTACGAGTCGATGCGGAAGTAACCGGCCACCTTGCTCTTCGCTGACCTCGTGGGGGTGGCGGTCTTCGCCGCCTCCGGGGCCTCGGCGGGTGTCGCCAAGCGCCTCGACCTGTTCGGTGTGATCTTCGTAGGTTTCGTCGCCGCGCTCGGCGGCGGCATCATCCGCGACCTCGTGATCGACGTGGTGCCGCCGCTCGCCTTCGCGGACTGGCGATACCCCGCCGTCGCCGCCGTGGTGGCCACCGCCAGCTTCTGGCTCCACCCGCAGCTCGCCCGGCTCCGCCGCACCGTCCTGGTGCTCGACGCGGCCGGGCTCGGCCTCTTCACCGTCACGGGCACGCTCAAGGCGCTCGACGCCGGTGTGCCCGCCGTGGGCGCCTGCCTCATCGGCATGCTCGTGGGCATCGGTGGTGGCCTCGGCCGCGATCTGCTCACCGGCGAGATCCCGGTGGTCCTGCGGCGCGAGATCTACGCGGTGGCCGCGCTCGCCGGCGCGGTCGCGGTGGTCGGGCTGGAGCGCGCCAAGATGCACCACAACGTGGTATTGCTCGTTCCCGCCGCGCTCATCTTCGGGGTCCGGCTGGTCGCGCTCCTGCGCAGGTGGTCGGCCCCGCTCCCACCGCCAGCACAGTGAGCGAGCGGGTCGCCTTCGGTGCCGCACGAGCGAGCGAACCAGCGGGCACTGTGACGCGTGTGGTGGCTGGCAGCCACTGGGGCCTCCGCGCGGTTATGCTGAAGGCCGCCTTCGCGCCTTTGTGCGAGGGCGATTTCTTGTGTCAAGGGGGTGTCGGGTGCGGCTGGCGTTGGACGACTTTCCTCCGCTTCGTTCCTGGCAGCGCAAGGCGATGGTGGAGTATCTGCGCCGGCGCACCGAGGACTTCATGGCGGTGGCGACGCCTGGCGCCGGCAAGACGACCTTCGCGCTGCGCATAGCTGCCGAGCTGCTCGTCGACGGCACGGTCGAGGCGGTCACCGTGGTCGCGCCGACCGAGCACCTGAAGGCGCAGTGGGCGGCCGCGGCGGCCCGGGTGGGCATCCAGCTCGACCCCACGTTCCGCAACGCCGACGTGCACTCCTCGGCCGACTTCCACGGCGCCGTGGTGACATATGCGCAGGTGGGCGTCGCGCCCCAGGTGCACCGCCGCCGCACCATGACCCGCCGCACGCTGGTGATCCTCGACGAGATCCACCACGCCGGCGACTCCCGCTCCTGGGGCGATGGCGTGCGAGCCGCCTTCGAGCCGGCCGTACGGCGCCTGATGCTCACCGGCACGCCGTTCCGGTCCGACGACAACCCCATCCCCTTCGTGACGTACGAGCGGGGCTCTGACGGCCTCCAGCGCTCCCACTCCGACTCGGTGTACGGGTACTCAGACGCCCTCCGCGACGGCGTGGTCCGGCCGGTGATCTTCCTGGCGTACTCGGGCGAGACCCGGTGGCGCACCAGCGCGGGCGACGAGCTGGCGGCGCGGCTGGGCGAGCCGATGACGCAGGACCTCGTGGCACAGGCGTGGCGCACCGCCCTCGACCCGGCCGGCGAGTGGATGCCCCAGGTGCTGCGCGCGGCCGACGCGCGGCTCCAGGTGCTCCGGGCCGGCGGCATGTCCGACGCGGGTGGTCTGGTCATCGCGACCGACCAGCAGGCCGCCCGGGCGTACGCGCGGCTGATCGAGCGGGTGACCGGCGAGAAGGCGGTCGTGGTGCTCTCCGACGACCAGGGCGCCTCGGCACGCATCGCCATGTTCGCCGCGTCCGAGCAGCGGTGGCTGGTGGCCGTGCGGATGGTCTCCGAGGGCGTCGACATCCCGCGCCTGGCCGTCGGCGTCTACGCGACCAGCGCCTCCACGCCGCTCTACTTCGCCCAGGCGATCGGCCGCTTCGTGCGCGCGCGCCGCCCGGGCGAGACCGCCACGGTCTTCCTGCCGAGCGTGCCGCACCTGCTGGGGCTGGCGAGCGAGATGGAGGCCGAGCGCGACCACGTGCTCGGCGAGCCCAAGCACGGCGACGGCCTCGACGACGAGCTGCTGGAGCGCGCCCAGCGCAACGAGCAGGCGAGCGGCGAGCTGGAGAAGCGCTTCGAGGCGCTCTCCGCCACCGCCGAGCTCGACCAGGTCATCTTCGACGGCGCCTCGTTCGGCACGGGAGCCCAGGCGGGCACGCCTGAGGAAGAGGAGTACCTGGGGCTGCCCGGCCTGCTCACCGCCGACCAGGTGTCGATGCTGCTCAACAAGCGCCAGGCCGACCAGATGGCCGCGCAGCGCCGCACGAGGGCCGCGGCGCCGACGGCGACCGTGCCGACCCAGCCGGCCGGCCCGCGGACGGCGGGGGAGCGCCGGATCGCACTGCGCCGCCAGCTCAACTCGCTGGTCAACGCCCACCACCACCGCACCGGCCTGCCCCACGGCAAGATCCACGCCGAGCTGCGCCGCCTGTGTGGTGGGCCGCCGAGCGCGCAGGCCACGATCGAGCAGCTAGAAGAGCGCATCGCGACGGTTCAGACGCTGTAGAGGGGCGGCTGCGGCTGCGTTCTTTGAGCTACCGCGGGCCCCTCGTGGTCCGGACCCAATGCCACTCAGAGTGGCAGGCATCGCTGGATCTCGGCCACGCATGAATCTCCCTGCTCACCCAGGTGGCCTCGGAGGAGCCAGCTTCATGATCGACTTAAGCTGAGCCGCTGTTCCCGCGGCCTCACCCTGCTTCGTTGGTCGCGGTTTTCGTCGCCTCCGGCGGGAGCGCTCCGGATCATCCGGATGGGGGTGTGCGCGCGGCTCGCGCCCCGGGGGTCGTTGCCCTGAATGGTGGAGGCTTTCTCATCGTGCCCTCGTGTGTGCCTGGCCCCAATAGATCGTGGTACGGAGCTGCCCTCATAGGGGCGGGTGCGTACCACGATCTACTGGCACCGCGGCGGACCACCGCAATGCCCCACCGCGTCCAGCAACGCCGCGTCACGGACTACAGCCCTGCCCCCGGCCGGCTCGCGCTCAGCGGTACGGAAAGTACGTTATGAGGCCGGGATAACGTACTTTCTGTACCGCTGAGCAAGCCGCTCTCGACCGATGCCCAATATCTGCGGTTTGTGCGCACCCGGGGCTCGGCGCAGCCGCTGGGGCGGGCGCGACCCAGCGGCGGTCTGGACCCAATGCCGCTCACCTTATTTTGATCAAGGCGATGACCTGCGCGTTTTCCGGGGCCGAACAGAGTGGCAGGCATCGCTGGATCTCGGCCACGCATGAATCTCCCTGGGGCCAGACCGCTGCTCGCGCGGCCTCACCCTGCTTGGTCGGTCGCGGTTACCCCTCGGCCTTCGGCGGGAGCGCTCCACCAGGATGGCACTAGGCGGGTGGAGTGTGCGCGCGTGGCTCGCGCCGGGGCCGGACTCGCCTGGTAGAGCAGCAGATCTTGGTACAGATCCGTAGTCAGAACAGCGGATCTTTACCAGGATCTGCCGTCCTTGGGTGGGCGCGTGCAGCCGATACGGCCCGGCCTTCTGCGGGTGTTCGCTTGTAGCGAAACTGGGCCGGGGAACGAAGAACCGGCCGGAGGCACACCTCCTCCGGCCGGCTTACGTCTGCGTTTGTGCGGTTGTCGAGCCCTGGGTCAGTTTGAGTTGGCCATCAACTCGGCGCCGCGCCAGGTGAACTCTGGGTCGGACACGAACTGCACGGTGATCTTGACGAGATCCTCCGCGTACTTGTTCGCGTGGTGCCCACAGAACACCAGTTCACTGCCACCCGCCAGGGTGATGCGAAGCTTGCCTGCCGCGCTGCAGCGGTCGCACCGTTCATCGGCGGCTGGCGGGGCCGCCGTTTCGGGCGGCGGCGTGAGGGTCGGGGTCATCGCCTTCCTCCTCTGGTCGTCACCGATGAACACGTTCCTCGGTCCTTGCTCACCTATCGTCCAACACCCACGGGGGGTGCTGCCTTCCCGGAGTGCCCTCGGGGGACCGAGGTCACACCCGGGTACCGACAGTGTGCCGTGCGACAAGGGTGCCACGTCAACGATCACATCTGGGCAACGGCGAGATGACCACGTCGTGATGCACGCGTGGTGTTCAAAGCGACACGCTCTGTTGACTAGCGTCCCTCAATCGAGGTAATCGCGGAGCACTTGGGACCGCGAGGGGTGTCGCAACTTTGACATCGTTTTCGACTCGATCTGGCGAATGCGCTCGCGTGTCACGCCGTAAACCTGGCCGATCTCGTCGAGCGTGCGCGGCTGGCCGTCGGTCAGGCCGAAGCGCAGCCGGACCACGCCGGCCTCCCGCTCGGAGAGCGTCTGCAGGACCTGCTGGAGCTGATCCTGCAGCAGCGAGAAGCTGACCGCGTCGACCGCCACGACGGCCTCGGAGTCTTCGATGAAGTCGCCGAGCTGGCTGTCGCCCTCGTCGCCGATGGTCTGGTCGAGCGAGATGGGCTCCCGGGCGTACTGCTGGATCTCCAGCACCTTCTCCGGTGTGATGTCCATCTCCTTGGCCAGCTCCTCCGGGGTGGGCTCGCGGCCCAGATCCTGGAGCAGCTCACGCTGTATGCGGCCGAGCTTGTTGATCACTTCGACCATGTGCACCGGGATGCGGATGGTGCGGGCCTGGTCGGCCATGGCGCGGGTGATGGCCTGGCGGATCCACCAGGTGGCGTAGGTGGAGAACTTGTAGCCCTTGGTGTAGTCGAACTTCTCCACGGCGCGGATCAGGCCGAGGTTGCCCTCCTGGATGAGGTCGAGGAAGGCCATCCCCCGACCGGTGTAGCGCTTGGCCAGCGAGACCACGAGCCGGAGGTTGGCCTCCAGGAGGTGGTTTTTCGCCCGCTCGCCGTCGCGCCCGATCCAGCTCAGGTCGCGGTGCATCTGGGTGGGAAGCTTCTCCTCGCCGTCCTCGGCGGCGCGGATGCGCTCCGCCGCGTACAGCCCGGCCTCGATGCGCTTGGCGAGCTCGACCTCCTGCTCAGCGTTGAGCAGGGGGACCTTGCCGATCTGCTTGAGGTAGGCACGGACCGAGTCGGCGGAGGCGGTGAGCTCGGCGTCGCGGCGCGCCTGCTTGAGCGCCTCGGACTCCTCGTCGTCCCACTCGAAGTCATTGCTGTCGGCGGTGGCGTCGGCCTGCGCCGCCTGGGCGAGCTCGACCGGCTCCTCGACCACGACGTCTTCGATCTCGGCGGCCAGCGCCTCGGGATCGATGTCTTCGACCTCGCCCTCGGGCGGGGTGCCGTCGGCGGGCTGCTCGCCGCCAGGGGCGGCCTTGGCGCCCTTGACCGCCTTGGCCGGGCCGGTCGTGGGCGCGCCCTCGGCGGGCTTGGCGGCCGCCTTCGCCGCCTTGGCAGGCTTGGCGGGTGCTTCGGCCGCGGGCGCGGCCTTCTTCAGCGGAGTCACGGTGGCCTCCTCGGCGGGCGCCGGCTTGGGCACCGGAGCCTTCTTGGCCGCCGTCTTCGTCGTCTTGGCGGTCGTCGCCTTGGACGCCGGTGTCGCGGACCGCGCGGCGGAGACGCGGCGGCGGGTGCTGACGGAGCCGTCCCACACGACAGTCACGCCCCGCTCGGCGAGGGCGCGCAGGATCTTCTTCGCCTCTGCCGGGGTCACCGCGGCGGCCTCTACGGTCTGCGTGACCTCCGCGGAGGTCAGCTGGCCGCCGGCGCGCTCGGCGTGGGCGATCAGAGAGTCGGTGATCGAGCGAACGTCGGCGCCGGTGTGGCGAGGCTCTGTCACGAATGACCTTCCGGGGCGATGAACGACGCGGCCGACCGGTCAGCACAGCACGAGGTGACGAACTGGCCGGTTTGTGGGAGCCCCCGTCTCGTGGACCGTCCGGGCGGTGACGGTCCGCGTCGCGGTGGGCAGCGTGAATTGTAACGCTGTCTGCGGCGATCATCCCGCGGCGCACGCCGGGGGAGCGGCTCCGGGGGCCGCCGCAGGGTGTCTTTTCGAAGCTCTGACAGGATGATACGGGCCGAGCGCGGTTTCTAGGGGGTACGGGATGCCGGACGCGGCGGAGCTGCTCGCGATCGCTGTCGAGATCGTCAGGGAGGCGGGTGAGACCGCCCGCCGGATGCGCGTGGAGGGGGTCTCCGGCGTCACCACCAAGAGCACCGACACCGATGTCGTGACCGCCGCTGACCGCGCCGTCGAGCGCCAGGTGGTCGAGGCGCTCCGGGTACGCAGGCCGCACGACGTCGTCCTCGGCGAGGAGTACGGGGCCAGTGGTGCCCGCGAGCGCGCCGGCGACGTGCGGTGGATCCTCGACCCGATCGACGGCACCGTGAACTACCTCTATGACCTTCCGCAGTACGCCGTCTCGCTCGCCGCCGAGGTGAACGGCCAGGTGGTGGCCGGCGTGGTGCGCAACCCGGCGACCGGCGCGGAGTGGACCGCGACGCTGGGCGGCGGTGCTTACAAGGGCGGCGAGCGGCTGCACGGCTCGCCGCGGGCCGAGCTCGGGCAGGCGCTGGTGGGCACCGGCTTCGGGTACGACCCGGCCCGCCGGGTGCACCAGGCCGGCGTGCTGCACGGGCTGCTCGGCCACGTGCGAGACATCCGGCGCTTCGGCTCGGCCGCGCTCGACCTGTGCGCGGCCGCCGGCGGCCAGCTCGACGCCTACTACGAGAAGGGCCTGAACCCCTGGGACCACGCCGCGGGTGGCCTGGTCGCCACCGAGGCGGGCCTGGTGGTCGCCGGCCTCAGTGGCGCGCCGCCCGGGCTCGACATGGTGGTGGCCGCGCCGCCCGCCCTCTTCAAGCCGCTACACGACCGCCTGGCCGAGCTGGACGCCGCCGGCGGCCCGTAACCCCGGCCGCCGGCCGCGGGCTCCTGAGCCGCCGCTCAGGCCTCGGTCTTCGCGGCGCAGGTGCCGGGCGGGAGCTGCGGGCTGCCCAGGTCGACCAGCGACTGGTTGACCTCGGTGGGCGTGGCCAGCTGCTGGAACTGGTCGCCGAGCACCACGTCGACAAGGTCGTCCTCGCGCGCCGGATCGTACTGAAGGCCGGCCTTGCCCAGGAAGAACGCCTGGATGACCTGCGACGACCCGATGCCCTTCGGCCCGTACCGCAGGAGGGCGACACCCTCGACGGGCTTCTTCTTCGGGTCGTTCCCCTTCTTCTTCACCTGGAACTCGCGGCCGGCGAAGTCTTCCGCCACCGACTCGGCCAGGCCCACCGTATCTGTCGCGTTGTAGACGTTGATCTTGATGTCTTTCGCCTCGCGGAGTACAAGGTCGCCCTGCGGCCAACCCTCCGGGCAGCTGGCCGACGGGGCCTCGCCACCCTGCGAGTCGCGCACCAGTGCGACCCCGACAAAGACCAGCGCGAACACGACCAGTACGCCGACGACGACGAGTGCTCGCACTCGGGCAAAGGTCATGCCGGTGAGGTTAGCGCCTGCCGGCCCATCTCGCGGACGGAGGCGCGCAAAGCCGCGAATCAGGTCGAGTCGCCGGTGTGTTGACGATGTGTCGGACGCGGGTACCCCTATCTTCGTGTCGCCTGAGTCACATTGGGAACAACTTCGCGCGCGGGGGCGTACATGCATCCCACAGGGGCGGTATACATGCCTCGCCCGCGAGGCGGTAAGGTACGCCGCCCACGGTTGGGCACAGAAACATCGTCGTCCGGGTTATATCCGGAAGCGACACACGAACGGGAGAGTGACATCCGATGGCCACCGACTACGACGCACCGCGTCGCGACGAGGTCGACCTCGGCGAGGACAGCCTGGAGGAGCTCAAGGCACGGCGCACCGACTCGCAGTCGGGCGCGGTGGACGTAGACGAAGCCGAGGTAGCCGAAAGCTTCGAACTGCCGGGAGCGGACCTCGCCGACGAAGAGCTGACCGTCAAGGTGCTGCCGATGCAGCAGGACGAGTTCCGCTGCGCCCGCTGCTTCCTGGTACACCACCGGAGCCAGCTGGCCTACGAGCGGAACGGCGAGCTGATCTGCACCGAGTGCGCCTAACCTGGGCGGTGTGGTGACAGAGGACGCAGAGCCGGAGTCCGGAGTGGACCCTGAGCTGGGTAAGGCGCTCGCCGAGCTCAGCGAGGAGAGCGTGCCCACGGCCGAGCGAAAGCGGCTGCTGCGGAGGATCGCCAGACAGGTGCCCGTGCGGCGGATCGGCACGATGTTCCGGCCGAAGGCCGTCGCCAGATGGATGGCCGACACAGTGGCCGACGTGGCGCCACACATCCAGGTCCGTGACCTGGAGACGCTCCGCCGCCACCACGACGGCCTGGACGGCGAGGCACTCGCCGAGCGGCTCGTCCGCAACGCCAGCCGGGTCACGGCCGGTGTGGGGGCCGCCGGTGGCGGGATCGCCGCCGTCGAGTGGGCGGCGACGCCCACCCTGCTGACCGCGCCCGTGCTGCTCGCGGCCGAGACGGTCGCCGTGGTGGCCGTCGAGATCAAGCTGATCGGCGAGCTCCATGAGGTGTACGGCAACCCGGTGCCCGGCACGGGGGCACAGCGTGCGCTGCACCTGGTGCAGGCCTGGTCCCAGCAGCGCGGGTTCAACCCGCTGACGCCCGGCGTCGGCATCGGCGCCGTGCTCGGCACCGCGGCCCGCAAGGAGCTTCGCGACCGGCTGCTGCGCCGGTTCGGGCGCAACATCACCACGCTCGGACCGCTGCTTACCGGCGCGGCCGTGGCCGGCTACCTCAACCGCAGGGCGACCCAGGCCCTGGGCGAGCGCATCCGCGACGACCTGCGGCGGACCGGCCGCGGCGCGATCGAGGGCCAGGTCGTCAGCGACTAGCCGACCCGGGGTGAGCCGGGATCACAGCCGGGCGGCGTCGCGAGAGGCCACCAGCGCGGCGGCCAGCCTCGTGGGGTGACGGGAGCTGACCACCCAGTACGGCGTGGGGTCCGCCGGATCGTCGAGCACCACCTGCACGGCGCCGCCGACCCACGGCCGCTGCACGACGAAGGCGAGCGGGTCGGCGCCCACGCCGAGCACCTCGCGGCGCCCCGAGACGTCGAGCGGCACCACGTCGGCGATGAAGCGCACCGGCAGGTGAGCATCGTCGACGTACAGCTCGCCGCCGGCCACCCGGATCCGGATGCGACCCGCCCACCACAGCCCGGCGACCGCGAGCGGCAGCAGCACGGCGAAGGGGAGCCACGCGCGCACCCCGGTGGAGCCCATCCAGATCTCGGCCGCGAGCAGGCCCGCGGCGCCGAGACCCGGCAGCCACAGCCACCACGGAACGGTCAGGCGTTCGGCATACTCCTCCACGGGGGTGAGGGTACGTCCCGGGCGTACAACTGGACACGGCAGGATGGAGGGACCACCCCCGGATCCCGCGCAAGACATCCGCAAGCCCTGTGAACGAAAGAGACAGACGTGACCGACGCTGTGCCCGTACCGGTGCGCCGGCTCGACCCGGACCTGCCGCTGCCCGCGTACGCCCACCCCGGGGACGCGGGTGCCGACCTCGTGGCGGCCGAAGACGTGGAGATCGCGCCGGGCGCGCGTGCGCTGGTCCGCACGGGCGTGGCGATCGCGTTGCCAGCAGGCTTCGTGGGTCTGGTGCACCCGCGCTCGGGCCTCGCCGCCCGGCTCGGCGTGACGGTGCTCAACGCGCCGGGCACGGTCGACGCCGGCTACCGCGGCGAGATCATGGTCAACCTGGTCAACCACGACAGCGCCACCACCGCCAAGATCTCGCGGGGTGACCGGATCGCGCAGCTCGTGGTGCAGCGGGTCGAGCGGGCCGCCTTCCAGGCGGTCGACGAGCTGCCCGACTCCAGCCGCGGCGCGGGTGGGCACGGGTCGACGGGTGGACACTCGGGTCTGGTTGGGGAGGTGCGCTGATGTTCTCGCGACGGCGAGAGGGCGGCGGGCGGCACGCGCGTGACAACAGCCAGCGCCGCGCCCGTTCGGAGCAGTACAACGAGCAGCCGGCCGACGCGGAGCCCGCGGTGCCGAGCGTCGGTCCGTACGACGTGGCCGACGCCCCGGACGGCGTGCAGCGGCTAGACCTCGGCAGCCTCAAGATCCCCGCGATCGACGGCGTCGAGGTGCGGGTGCAGGCCAACCCGGACGGCGTGGTGCAGCAGATCGTGCTCGTCCACGGGGAGAACGCCCTTCAGCTGGGTGTTTTCGCCGCGCCGCGGAGCGAGGGCATCTGGGACGAGGTGCGGGCCGAGATCCGCAAGTCGCTCTTCGACGACGGTGTGGCCGCCGAGGAGGTCAGCGGGGAGTTCGGCGTGGAGCTGCGCGCGCGGGTGCGTACCCCCGATGGGTTGACCGACCTGCGCTTCGTCGGCATCGACGGGCCGCGGTGGATGGTCCGCTGCGTCTTCCAGGGTGGCGTCGCCGTCGACCCGACCACCGCCGGCCCGCTGGCCGAGTGCCTGCACGGCTTGGTGGTCGACCGCGGGCACGAGGCCAAGCCGGTGCGCGAGCCGCTCCCGCTGCGCCTGCCCAAGGAGCTCGCCGACCAGGCCCAGGCTCAGCAGGGCGCGCCCGCTCCCGAGACGCCCGACAACGTGTCCCCGCCGGTCAACGGCTCCGGGCCGAGCCAGCCACCGCGGCGCAAGCCGTCTCCCCGCCCGCGGCGTACCTAGACCGCTGTCGATCGACGTGCCGGGCGGGGGCGCGTACCCTGGGACGAGCCGGCGGGCGGGCGCCGGCCTGTCGAGGAGGCTGACACCCAAGGTCATGGCCACCGACCACACTTCTTCTCCGGTACGCCGGTTCTTCCAGCGACTCACCGCGACCGAGGCGGAGCTCGACGCGGAGGAGCTGCAGCGGGAGAGCGCGGAGTCCGGTTCCACGCTGGCGGGCATGTGCCGCCGGGGGCAGCTCGTATCGGTGTCCGGCCGGCTGCGTACCGTGGTCTACACTCCACGGACCAACCTGCCCACGCTGGAGGCGGATCTGTACGACGGCAGCGACGTCGTCACCCTGGTGTGGCTCGGCCGGCGGCACATCGCCGGCATCGAGCCGGGCCGGCAGCTGACAGCGCGCGGTCGCGTCGCGGTGCGCGACGACCGTAAAGTCATCTACAACCCGTACTACGAGTTGGAAGCGCCTCGATAGACATGACGACGCAGCCGGACGACGACGAGGAACGCCTGCCCAGCTTCGCCGAGCAGATGGCCGACCAGCTGGGCGGCTGGCGGGGCCTGGTCGAGTCGAGCGTGCCGGTCGTGGTGTTCGTCCTCGTCAACGTCATCGCCGATCTCAACCCGGCCATCATCGCCTCCGTAGGCATCGCCCTGGCCATCGCCATCCTCCGCCTGATCCAGCGCCGCCCCATCCGCCACGCGGTCAACGGGCTGTTCGGCGTGGGCGTCGGCGCGTTCATCGCCTGGCGCACGGGTGACGAGAAGGACTTCTACCTGCCCGGCATTCTGTACGGGATCGGCTACGGGCTGGCCCTGCTCGCCTCGGTCGCCCTGCGGCAGCCGCTGGTGGGCTGGATCTGGTCGGTGATCGTGGCCGGCGGCAAGGCCGAGTGGCGCACCGATCCCAGGCTGATCCGCCTGTTCAGCCGGCTGACCGTGCTGTGGGGCGTGGTGTGGCTGGCCAAGGTGGGCGTGCAGGCCGCGCTCTACCTCGCCGACCAGGACACCGC
>Ga0272482_10000223_pt1 | contig 18001 bp, 27 predicted proteins | sample RVTome_8_FD_192427 | JGI IMG/M metagenome (GOLD analysis project Ga0272482, IMG submission 192427) | Soil microbial communities from uranium-contaminated site in the Upper Colorado River Basin, Wyoming, United States - RVT160D0 (version 2) ...
CAGCGCGGTGAAGCTGAAGCGACGACCACCCTTCACGACCTTGGCGACCCGGTTGATGGCCACCACGCGCTCGAGGTGCGGGGTCTTGTCCTGGGCCGCCCCGCCACGGCCACCATCGCGACGGTCCCTGCGGTCCCGGCGGTCACCGCGGTCGTTGCCGCCGCGGTTGTCACCGCCCTGGCCGCCCTGCTGGCCGCCGCCGAATTGCCGTGAACGTCCCGGCATCAGGCGATCCTTCCCGTGTGCTTGTTCATGATCAGAACTCCAGCCCGGCTTCCCGGGCGGCGTCGGCGAGCGCCGCGATCCGACCGTGGTAGTCGTTGCCACCCCGGTCGAACACGATCTTCGTGACACCCGCGCTCTTGGCCCGGTCGGCGACCAGCGCGCCGACCTTCGCGGCCCGCGCCTTCTTGTCGCCGTCCAGCGCCCGCACGTCCGCCTCGAGGGTGGACGCGGAGGCGATGGTCCTGCCGGCCAGATCGTCGACCAGCTGCGCCACGATGTGCCGCGACGAGCGGGTCACCGAGAGACGGGGCCGCTCGGCGGTGCCGCTGACCTTCCGGCGAACCCGGAAGTGCCGGCGCGCCTTGCCGAGCCGGCGGCGCGTCGAGATGTCCTTGCCGACGGGCTTCCGCTTGGTAACAGTCGCTTCGCTCATGATCACTTACCCGTCTTTCCGACCTTGCGGCGGATCTTCTCGCCCGCGTACCGCACACCCTTGCCCTTGTACGGGTCCGGCTTGCGCAGCTTGCGGATGTTCGCGGCGACCTCGCCGACCCGCTGCTTGTCGATCCCCTGTACGGAGAACCGGGTCTGGTTCTCGACGACGAAGGTGATGCCCTCCGGCGGCGAGACCTTGACGGGGTGGCTGAAACCGAGCGAGAACTCCAGGTCCGAACCCTTGAGCTGCACGCGGTAACCGACGCCGTGGATCTCGAGCTTCTTCTCGTAGCCCGAGGTGACGCCGACCACCAGGTTGTTCACCAGTGACCGGGTCAGGCCGTGCAGGGCCCGGTTGCGCCGCTCGTCGTCGGGGCGCTTGACCTCGAGGACGCCGTCCTCGCCGCGCTCGACGGTGATCGGCTCCGCGATCGTGTGCGCGAGGGTGCCCTTGGGGCCCTTCACGTTGATCTGCTGGCCATCGATGCTGACGTCCACTCCGGACGGAACGGGAATCGGCAGCTTTCCGATGCGAGACATCTACTACTCCCTTTCCCGCTACCAGACGTAGGCGAGGACTTCCCCGCCCATCCGCTGCTTGCCCGCCTGCCGGTCCGTCAGCAGGCCCGCGGACGTGGAGATGATCGCCACGCCGAGACCGCCGAGCACCTTCGGCAGACCGGTCGACTTCGCGTACACCCGGAGACCGGGCTTGGACACCCGCCGGAGACCAGCGATGCTGCGCTCCCGGTTCGGGCCGTACTTGAGCTCGACGACGAGGTTCTTGCCCTTTTCGCCGTCTTCGTCGCGGTAGCCCGCGATGTAGCCCTCGCGCTTGAGGATCTCCGCGATGTTGGCCTTCAGCTTCGAGTGCGGAAGCACGACCTCGTCGTGGTACGCCGAGTTGGCGTTACGCAGACGAGTCAAGAAGTCTGCGATCGGGTCGGTCATCGTCATGGTGACCTGTCAACCTTTCTCGCCATGGTTCCCGTAGCGGGCCTGTGGCGGGATGGATGTTTTCTGTGTTACCAGCTGGACTTGTTGACGCCGGGGAGCTCACCGCGGTGGGCCATCTCCCGCAGGCAGACGCGGCAGAGGCCGAACTTGCGGAACACCGCGCGCGGCCGGCCGCAGCGCTGGCAGCGCGTGTACCCACGCACCTTGAACTTCGGCTTCTGCGCGGCCTTGTGGACCAGGGCCTTCTTCGCCATCGGTCAGTTCTCCTTGAACGGGAAGCCGAGCCGCCGCAGCAGCGCCCGGCCCTCATCGTCGTTGGTCGCGGTGGTGACGACGGTGATGTCCATCCCCCGCTGCCGGTCGATGGAGTCCGGGTTGATCTCGTGGAACATCGACTGCTCGTTGAGACCGAACGTGTAGTTGCCGTTACCGTCGAACTGCTTGGGCGACAGGCCGCGGAAGTCCCGGATACGCGGCAGCGCGATGGTCAGCAGCCGGTCGAGGAACTCCCACATGCGGTCGTTGCGCAGGGTCACCTTGGCGCCGATCGGCATGCCCTCGCGCAGCTTGAACTGCGCGATGGACTTGGTGGCCTTGCGGACCTGCGGTCGCTGGCCGGTGATCAGCGAGAGGTCGCGCAGCGCGCCCTCGATCAGCTTGCCGTCCCGTGCCGCGTCGCCGACACCCATGTTCACGACGACCTTGACGACCCTCGGCACCAGCATCGCGTTGCTGTAGGAGAACTCCTCCTGCAGACCAGGAGCGATCTCCTCGCGGTACCGGGTCCGAAGCCGCGGCGTGATCTTCTCTGCGGTGGTCATCAGATCTCCTTCCCGGTGCGGCGCGAGATGCGGACCTTGCGGCCGTCATCGTTGAACTGGTAACCGACCCTGGTCGGCTTGCCGTCGTCACCGACGATCATCACGTTGCTCACGTCGATCGCCGCCTCCTGGGTGACGATCCCGCCCGACTGGGCGCCGCGCTGCGTCTGCGAGATGCGGGTGTGCTTCTTGATCCGGTTGACGCCCTCGACGAGGACCTTGCCGCGGTCGGGGTAGGCCTGGATGACCTTGCCCTTGGCGCCCTTGTCCTTGCCGGCGATGACGACGACCGTGTCACCCTTTTTGATCTTCATGTCAGAGCACCTCCGGAGCCAGCGAGATGATCTTCATGAACTTCTTGTCGCGCAGCTCACGCCCGACCGGTCCGAAGATGCGCGTCCCGCGCGGCTCGTTGTCCGGCTTGATCAGCACGGCGGCGTTCTCGTCGAAGCGGATGTAGCTGCCATCCGGGCGACGACGTTCCTTCGACGTGCGAACGATGACCGCCTTGACGACGTCACCCTTCTTCACGCCGGCGCCGGGCATCGCGTCCTTGACGGTGGCGACGATGATGTCGCCGATTCCCGCGTAGCGCCGGCCGGAGCCACCGAGCACCCGGATGCAGAGGATCTCCTTCGCACCGGTGTTGTCGGCGACCCGCAGCCGCGACTCCTGCTGAATCACTTTGCCTTCTCCAAGATCTCCACGAGCCGCCAGCGCTTGGTCGCCGACTGCGGGCGGGTCTCCATCAGCAGCACGCGGTCACCGACACCGGCGGTGTTCGCCTCGTCGTGTGCCTTCACCTTGGTGGTGGACCGGAGCACCTTGCCGTACAGCGCGTGCTTCTTGCGGTCCTCCAGCGCGACCACGATGGTCTTGTCCATCTTGTCGGACACGACCAGGCCCTCGCGGACCTTGCGTCGGTTGCGCGCCTGCTGTGTGGTCTCGGTCGTCTCACTCATGCGGCACCCTCATTGCTGGAATCCTCGTCTGGGGACACCGAGAGGCCCAGCTCGCGCTCTCGCATCACGGTGTAGATCCGGGCGATGTCGTGCCGGACCGTGCGGAGCCGGCGGTTGTTGTCCATCTGCCCGGTCGCCATCTGGAAGCGAAGGTTGAACAGCTCTTCCTTCGACTCACGCAGACGCAGAACGAGTTCCTCGTCGTTCAGCTCGCGCATCTCGGACGCCTGAGTACCAGCGGCCATCAGAAGTCACCACCTTCACGCGTGACGATGCGGCACTTCATCGGGAGCTTGTGGATCGCCCTCGTCAGTGCCTCGCGCGCGACCGTCTCGTTGGGGAAGCTCAGCTCGAACATGACCCGGCCGGGCTTGACGTTCGCGATCCAGTACTCCGGCGAACCCTTACCGGAACCCATGCGGGTCTCGGCCGGCTTCTTGGTCAGCGGGCGGTCCGGGAAGATGTTGATCCAGACCTTGCCGCCACGACGGATGTGCCGGTTGATGGCGATACGAGCGGACTCGATCTGCCGGTTGGTCACGTAGGCCGGCTGCAGCGCCTGGATGCCGAACTCACCGAAGGTGACCCGGGTACCACCCTTGGCAGCACCCGACCGCTTCGGGTGGTGCTGCTTGCGGTGCTTGACCTTGCGTGGGATGAGCACTGCTCAGCCCTCCCCGTTCCCTGCGTTGGACACTGGGGCCTCGCCACTCCCGTTCACCGACGGGGTCTGCGGCGCGGCCGATTCTGCTGGCGCGCTACCGGCCTCCGCTGCCGCACGGCCGGCCTCGGTGCTGGTCGCAGTGGTGCCGGAGGCACCGGAGCGACGAGCCCGGGTCGGGCGCTCCCGACGCGGCGCACGCTCCTGCGGCGCCTGCGAACGAGCATCCGACTCGCGACGGCCGCCGACCACGTCACCCTTGTAGATCCACACCTTCACGCCGATCCGGCCGAACGTGGTGCGGGCCTCGAAGAAGCCGTAGTCGATGTCGGCGCGCAGCGTGTGCAGCGGCACCCGGCCCTCGCGGTAGTGCTCGGAGCGGGACATCTCGGCGCCGCCGAGACGGCCGCCGCACTGCACGCGGATGCCCTTGACCTGCGGGCTGCGCATGGCCGACTGGATGGCCTTGCGCATCGCGCGGCGGAACGAGACGCGGTTGGACAGCTGCTCGGCGGTCACCTGCGCGACCAGCTGGGCGTCCGCCTCGGGGTTCTTGACCTCGAGGATGTTCAGCTGCACCTGCTTGCCGGACAGCTTCTCGAGCTCGCCACGGATCCGGTCCGCCTCGGCGCCGCGGCGACCGATGACGATGCCGGGACGGGCGGTGTGGATGTCGACGCGGACCCGGTCCCGGGTGCGCTCGATCTCCACCTTCGAGATGCCGGCGCGCTCCATGCCCTTGGACAGCAGACGACGGATCTTCACGTCCTCTGCCACGTACTCCGCGTACTGCTTGTCGGCATACCAGCGGGACTTCCAGTCAGTGGTGATCCCGAGCCGGAAGCCGTGCGGGTTGATCTTCTGACCCACTAGCTGGCACTCCTCTTCGCACTGGGCTTACGGCCCTTCGCGGCCGCCTTCTTCGGCTCCGCCTTCGGCCGCGACTCCACCTCGACGGTGATGTGGCTGGTCCGCTTGCGGATCCGGTACGCGCGGCCCTGGGCCCGCGGGCGGAACCGCTTGAGGGTCGGGCCCTCGTCCACGTAGGCCTGGCTGACCCAGAGCGTCTCCGGGTCGAGGTCCAGGTTGTTCTCGGCGTTGGCCACGGCACTCGCGAGCACCTTGGCCACCGGCTCGGTCGCCGACTGCGGTGCGAACCGGAGCACGGCGAGCGCCTCCTCGGCACTGCGGCCCTTGATCAGCTCGACAACGCGGCGCACCTTCATCGGCGTGGCGCGGACGTAGCGAGCCCGAGCGATCGCGCGGGGAAGCTCTTCCACCGCCGCGGTCTCGTCACTCATCGCTTTACTCCTTCGTCCTTTAGCGCCTGCGCGCCTTGCGGTCGTCCTTCACGTGACCCTTGAAGGTCCGCGTCGGCGCGAACTCGCCCAGCTTGTGGCCGACCATCGACTCCGAGACGAAGACCGGCACGTGCTTGCGGCCGTCGTGCACCGCGATCGTGTGACCGAGCATGTCCGGAATGATCGTGGACCGGCGGGACCAGGTCTTGATCACCGTCTTCTTGCCCGACTCGTTGAGCGCGTCCACCTTCTTGAGCAGGTGGTCGTCCACGAACGGGCCCTTTTTCAAACTACGAGGCATCGGTTACTCCCTCCTGCTCTTAGCGCTTCTTGCCGGTACGGCGACGGCGGACGATCATCCGGTCGCTCTCCTTGCCCTTGCGGCGGGTGCGGCCCTCCGGCTTACCAGCCGGGTTCACCGGGTGGCGACCACCGGAGGTCTTGCCCTCACCGCCACCGTGCGGGTGGTCGACCGGGTTCATCGCGACACCGCGGACGGTCGGGCGCTTGCCCTTCCACCGCATGCGGCCCGCCTTGCCCCAGTTGATGTTGCTGTGCTCCGAGTTGCCGACCTCGCCGACCGTCGCGCGGCAGCGCACGTCCACGTTGCGGATCTCGCCGGAGGGCATACGCAGCTGGGCGTAGGGGCCGTCCTTCGCGACCAGCTGGACGCGGGCGCCCGCCGAGCGGGCGATCTTCGCGCCGCCACCAGGCCGCAGCTCGATCGCGTGCACCACGGTGCCGACCGGGATGTTGCGCAGCGGCAACGAGTTGCCCGGCTTGATGTCCGCGCCAGGGCCGTTCTCGATCCGGTCGCCCTGCCGCAGCTTCTCCGGCGCGATGATGTACCGCTTCTCGCCGTCGGCGTAGTGCAGCAGCGCGATCCGCGCGGTGCGGTTCGGGTCGTACTCGATGTGTGCGACCTTGGCCGGCACACCGTCCTTGTCGTGCCGCCGGAAGTCGATCAGCCGGTATGCCCGCTTGTGCCCGCCGCCCTTGTGCCGGGTGGTGATCTTGCCGTGCGCGTTGCGCCCGCCCTTGCCGTGCAGCGGACGGATCAGCGACTTCTCCGGCGTCGATCGGGTGATCTCGGCAAAGTCGGCGACGCTCGAGCCACGACGGCCAGGCGTCGTCGGCTTGTACTTGCGAATGCCCATCTCTACGCAGTCCCTTGGGTTACTCTCGCCGGCTTAGGCCGGGCCGCCGAAGATCTCGATCGGCTTGCTCTCGGCCGATAGCGTCACGATCGCTCGCTTGGTGTTCTTGCGCTTGCCGTAGCCGGTGCGGGTCCGCTTGCGCTTCCCGTTCCGGTTCAGCGTGTTCACGCTCACGACCTGAACGCCGAACACCTTCTCGACCGCGATCTTGATCTCGGTCTTGTTCGCGTGCGGCGCGACGACGAACGTGTACTTGTTCTCCTCGAGCAGCCCGTAGGACTTCTCGGAGATCACCGGCGCGAGCAGCACGTCGCGGGGGTCGGGGATCACTTGTCGTCCTCCTTGCGCTGCGACGGCGGCAGCTGGAAGCCCGCCTTCTCAGCATCCTCGGCACTGGCGAACCAGACCTCGGCCTCCGTGCGGTTGTAGAACGAGGTGCCCGGCAGGTGGTAGAGCTTGCTGCTCTCGTTGCCCTTGACCGGGTAGCCCTCCGGCTCCGAGCCGTCCGCCAGCGCGGCGTGGCTGCCGGCGCCGTAGGGCGCCGCGTCGACGTCACCGGTGACCTCGCTGGAGCGGGCGCTGGCCTTGACGGCCCTGCTCGGCCCGGCGAGGAACGCCTCGAGCGCGGCCTTCGTGAACACGATGTCGTCGTTCACGAGCACGTCGTAGGTGTTCAGCTGGTCGGCGACGAGCACGTGCAGGTCGGGCAGGTTGCGCACCGAGAGCCAGCTGACCTGGTCGTCGCGGGTCAGCACGAGCAGCACGCTGCGTGCGCCGGAGATCGCGGCGATGGCCTTGCGGGCCTCCTTGGTGGACGGCGTGTCACCGTCGACCAGACTGGTCACCACGTGGAGCTGGCCTGCGCGGGCCCGGTCGGAGAGGGCGCCACGCAGAGCGGCGGCCTTCATCTTCTTCGGGGTGCGCTGGGCGTAGTCGCGCGGCTGGGGACCGTGGACGATGCCACCGCCGGCGAACTGCGGCGCACGGGTCGAGCCCTGACGGGCGCGGCCGGTGCCCTTCTGCCGGTACGGCTTCTTGCCACCGCCGCGGACATCGCCGCGAGTCTTGGTGGAGTGGGTGCCCTGACGGGCGGCGGCCTGCTGCGCGACGACCACCTGGTGCATCAGCGCGATGTTGGCCTGTACGTCGAAGACGTCGGCTGGCAGGTCGACGGAGCCGTCGGTCTTGCCGGCCGGGGTCTTCACCTCGACGGAGCTCACTGGGCACCACCCTTCGCGGCGGTCTTCAGGAACACGACGCCGCCCTTGGGGCCGGGCACCGCGCCCTTGAGGAGGATCAGCCCGTCCTCGGCGTCCACGCGGTGGACGGTGAGGTTCTGGGTGGTCACCTTGACGTGACCCATGCGGCCGGCCATGCGCAGGCCCTTGAACACGCGACCCGGGGTGGCACAGCCACCGATCGAGCCGGGCGAGCGGTGCTTGCGCTGCGTGCCGTGGGAGGCGGAGAGGCCCTTGAAGCCGTGCCGCTTCATGACACCAGCGGTGCCCTTGCCCTTGCTCGTGCCGGTCGCGTCGACCACGGTGCCGGCCTCGAACACCTCAGCGGTGATCTCCTGGCCGAGCTCGTAGGTGTCGGCGTCGGTGGTGCGCAGCTCGGCGAGGTAGCGGCGCGGCGTGACGCCGGCCTTCGCGAAGTGGCCCTTCTCGGGCTTGTTCACCTTGCGGGGCTTGATCTCGCCGAACGCCAGCTGCACCGCGACGTACCCGTCGGTGTCCTGGGTACGGATCTGGGTGACCACGTTCGGGCCGGCCTTGACGACGGTCACCGGGACGATCCGGTTGTTCTCGTCGAAGACCTGGGTCATCCCGAGCTTCGTGCCCAGGATCCCTTTCATCTGCCGGGAAGACATTAGTGCTCAGGCCTCACTGAATGTTGACGTCGACGCTGGCCGGAAGGTCGATGCGCATGAGGGCGTCGACCGTCTTGGGCGTCGGGTCGAGGATGTCGATCAGACGCTTGTGCGTGCGCATCTCGAAGTGCTCGCGCGAGTCCTTGTACTTGTGCGGCGAGCGGATGACGCAGTACACGTTCTTCTCGGTGGGCAGCGGCACCGGCCCGACGACCCGAGCGCCAGTGCGGGTGACCGTCTCCACGATCTTGCGAGCGGAAGCGTCGATCGCCTCGTGGTCGTAGGCCTTGAGCCGGATGCGGATCTTCTGTCCCGCCATGGTGGCTTGCCGTCCTTGTCTCAATACTCGTGCCGCTCCGGTCCACGCGGTCGGGTGTGTCGCGCCCTACGCACAGACCGGCCCCTTGGACCTTTGTCCTTCGGGAGTGGTCATGATGGCCCCGCACGGCGAATGCCGCGTGAGCCCACTCGCGCACGGCCGATCGCAAGACCGTCCGTGACGAGCAACCTGTCAAGGATGCCACACGGCTTCGTGGGCACCCAAACCGGGGGGCCCCAGGTGCTTGACCTGGGGCCCCTTCGGTGGAACTAGTTGATGATCTTGGTGACGCGACCCGCGCCGACCGTCCGGCCACCCTCACGGATGGCGAACCGCAGGCCCTCGTCCATGGCCACCGGCTGGATCAGGTTGACCGTCATGCCGGTGTTGTCACCGGGCATGACCATCTCGGTGCCCTCGGGGAGGGTCACCACACCCGTCACGTCCGTGGTGCGGAAGTAGAACTGCGGGCGGTAGTTGTTGAAGAACGGCGTGTGCCGGCCACCCTCGTCCTTGCTGAGGATGACGACCTGGGCCTCGAACTCCTTGTGGGGAGTCGTGGTGCCGGGCTTCACGACGACCTGACCGCGCTCGACGTCCTCACGCTTGGTGCCGCGCAGGAGCAGACCCACGTTCTCACCGGCGCGCGCGTCCTCGAGAGTCTTGCGGAACATCTCGATGGCGGTGACGGTGGTCTTCTGGGCCTTCTCCTTGATGCCGACGATCTCGACCTCTTCCATCGGCTTCAGGACGCCACGCTCGACACGACCGGTGACCACGGTGCCGCGGCCGGAGATCGTGAACACGTCCTCGACCGGCATCAGGAAGGCCTTGGCGATGTCGCGCTCCGGCTCCGGGACGCTCTCGTCGACGGCGTCGAGCAGCTCGATGACCGAGGCGCCCCACTTCTCGTCGCCCTCCAGCGCCTTCAGCGCGGAGACGCGGACGACCGGCAGGTCGTCACCCGGGAACTCGTACTCGGTCAGCAGCTCGCGGACCTCGAGCTCGACGAGCTCCAGGATCTCCTCGTCGTCCACCATGTCGGCCTTGTTCAAGGCGACAACGATGTACGGCACACCGACCTGGCGGGCCAGCAGCACGTGCTCCTTGGTCTGCGGCATCGGACCATCGGTCGCGGCGACCACGAGGATCGCGCCGTCCATCTGGGCGGCACCGGTGATCATGTTCTTGATGTAGTCCGCGTGACCCGGGCAGTCCACGTGCGCGTAGTGGCGCTTCTCGGTCTGGTACTCGATGTGAGCGATCGAGATCGTGATACCGCGCTGCTTCTCCTCCGGCGCCTTGTCGATCTCGTCGAACGGCGTGAAGGGGTTCAGGTCCGGGTACTTGTCGTGCAGAACCTTGGAGATGGCCGCGGTCAGCGTGGTCTTCCCATGGTCGATGTGACCGATGGTGCCGATGTTGACGTGCGGCTTGGTCCGCTCGAACTTCGCCTTCGCCACTTCTCTCGTCCTCCTGGACTTGTATCTCTCCGTCGCCTGGTTTTCGGACGACAGCTAAATGGGGTCAGTTGTGCGGAACCATAAGGGGCGCTAGCCACGCAGCCCGCACCGGATTCAGTTACTCGCCGGTTGCCTTGGCGATGATCTCCTTCGCGACGTTCGCGGGAACCTCGGCGTAGGAGTCGAACTGCATGGAATAGTTCGCCCGGCCCTGGGTCCGCGACCGCAGGTCGCCGACGTAGCCGAACATCTCCGACAGCGGCACCAGCGCCTTGACGATGCGGGCACCACTGCGCTCCTCCATGGCCTGGATCTGGCCACGACGGGAGTTCAGGTCGCCGATGACATCGCCCATGTACGTCTCGGGCGTGGTCACCTCGACCGCCATCATCGGCTCGAGGATGACCGGCTTCGCCATGCGAGCGGCTTCCTTGAGCGCCATCGAGCCGGCCACCTTGAACGCCATCTCCGAGGAGTCGACCTCGTGGTAGGCGCCGTCCAGCAGCGTCAGCTTGAGCCCGACGAGCGGGTAGCCGGCCAGCACGCCGTACTGCATGGCGTCCTGCGCGCCCGCGTCCACCGACGGGATGTACTCCCTCGGCACGCGACCACCGGTGACCTTGTTCTCGAACTCGTAGAGCGCGCCGTCCGTGGTGGCCAGCGGCTCCAGCTTGATGACCACCTTCGCGAACTGGCCCGACCCACCGGTCTGCTTCTTGTGGGTGAAGTCGTGCTTGTCCACGGTCTTGCGGATGGTCTCGCGGTAGGCAACCTGCGGCTTGCCGATGTTGGCCTCGACCTTGAACTCGCGGCGCATGCGGTCCACCAGGATGTCCAGGTGGAGCTCGCCCATGCCGGCGATGATCGTCTGACCCGTCTCGTCGTCCTGGTGGACCCGGAACGTCGGGTCCTCCTCGGCGAGCTTCTGGATCGCGGTCGACAGCTTCTCCTGGTCGGCCTTCGTCTTGGGCTCGATGGCGACCTGGATGACCGGCTCGGGGAACGTCATCGACTCGAGGACGATGGGGTTCGCCGGGTCGCACAGGGTCTCACCGGTGGTGGTGTCCTTGAGCCCGATCACCGCGTAGATGTGACCGGCAAGAGCCTCCGTGACCGGGTTCTCCTTGTTGGCGTGCATCTGGAAGATCTTCCCGATGCGCTCCTTGCGGTCCTTGGTCGAGTTGATGACCTGGGCGCCGCTCGCGACCTTGCCCGAGTAGACCCGGATGTAGGTCAGCTTGCCGAAGAACGGGTGCACGGCGATCTTGAAGGCCAGCGCCGAGAACGGCTCGGTGGTCTCCGGCTTGCGGAACGCCGCGGTCTCGCCGTCCTGGAGCGTGCCCTCGACCGGCGGCAGGTCCAGCGGCGACGGCAGGTAGGCGATCACCGCGTCGAGCATGGGCTGGACGCCCTTGTTCTTGAACGCGGAGCCGCACAGCACCGGGTAGGCCGTGCCCTCACGGACGATCGTGCGGATGCCCGTGTGGATCTGGTCGACCGAGAGCTCCTCGCCGCCGAGGTAGAGCTCCATGAGCTCGTCGTCGGTCTCGGCGACCGCCTCGATCAGCTGCTCGCGGTACTCGTTCGCCCGCTCGACGAGGTCGGCCGGGATCTCCTCGACCGTGTAGTCCTCGCCCTTCTGGACCTCACCGCGCCAGGTGAGCGCACGCATGTTCACCAGGTCGACGACGCCGATGAACTCACTCTCGGCGCCGATCGGCAGCTGGATCGGCAGGGGCTTCGCGCCGAGACGCTCGGAGATCGTGCGGATGGTGTAGTAGAAGTCCGCGCCGAGCTTGTCCATCTTGTTGACGAAGCAGATGCGCGGGACGTCGTACTTGGTGGCCTGCCGCCAGACCTGCTCGGACTGCGGCTCGACCCCCTCCTTGCCGTCGAACACCGCGACCGCGCCGTCGAGCACCCGCAGGTTCCGCTCCACCTCGACGGTGAAGTCGACGTGCCCCGGGGTGTCGATCAGGTTGATCTGGTGGTCCTTCCAGAAACAGGTCGTCGCGGCCGACGTGATCGTGATGCCGCGCTCCTGCTCCTGCTCCATCCAGTCCATGACGGCAGCGCCGTCGTGGACCTCGCCGATCTTGTAGCTGATCCCGGTGTAGAACAGGATCCGCTCGGTCGTCGTGGTCTTGCCCGCGTCGATGTGCGCCATGATCCCGATGTTGCGGACCTTGGCCAAGTCGGTGAGCACGTCCTGTGCCACGGGTTTCTTCCCCTGTCTGCGATAAAGCGTAGGTGCGACCGGTCGGGTCGCGGTAAATCACCAGCGGTAGTGCGCGAACGCCTTGTTCGACTCCGCCATCTTGTGGGTGTCCTCGCGGCGCTTCACGCTCGCCCCGAGGCCGTTGCTCGCGTCGAGCAGCTCGTTCATCAGCCGCTCGGTCATGGTCTTCTCGCGGCGGGCGCGGGAGAAGGTGACCAGCCAGCGCAGCGCCAGCGTGGTGGAGCGGTTCGGCTTGACCTCGATCGGCACCTGGTAGGTGGCGCCACCGACGCGGCGGCTCTTCACCTCGATGGTGGGCTTCACGTTGTCGAGCGCGCGCTTGAGCGTGACCACCGGGTCGGTGCCGGTCTTGTCCCGGGCGCCTTCCAGCGCCTCGTAGACGATCTTCTCGGCAACCGAGCGCTTGCCGTCCCGGAGCACCTTGTTCACCAGCTGGGTGACCAGCGGAGAGCTGTAGACCGGGTCGGAGATCAGCGGCCGCTTCGTAGCGGGTCCCTTGCGGGGCATCTCAGCTCTTCTCCTTCTTCGCGCCGTAGCGGCTGCGAGCCTGCTTGCGGTTCTTCACGCCCTGCGTGTCCAACGAGCCGCGGATGATCTTGTACCGGACGCCTGGCAGGTCCTTCACTCGGCCGCCGCGCACGAGCACCATCGAGTGCTCCTGCAGGTTGTGGCCTTCACCCGGGATGTAAGCGGTGACCTCGATGCCACTGGTCAGCTTGACGCGTGCGACCTTGCGCAGCGCCGAGTTCGGCTTCTTGGGGGTGGTGGTGTACACGCGGGTGCACACGCCACGCCGCTGCGGGCTCCCCTTGAGGGCCGCAGTCTTCTGCTTGGCGACCTTGTCCTGGCGGCCCTTACGGACCAGCTGCTGGATCGTGGGCATGGACCGGCTTTCTCCTGGTGTAGCTACTGCTTTGTGGTTGGCGCCCCCGCCGTATCACGAGGTCGGGCGTGTCGCCCTTCCCTCATAACGCCCGGGCAGGATTGAATCATCCCTACGAGGCTCGGAAGGAACTCCGCGGTTACTGCGAGGTGTCCGCTTGCACGGACTCCGCGCACAGGCACGCGGATCGACCCGACATAGGTCGGGCGCGAGTACCCAAGATACCTGGCGGCCCGAAGAGGGTCAAAACCGGGGTCGACCTGTTGTGCAACGCGTGCCGGGCACCCGGTGTTCCCACCGTACGCGGGCCGGCGCGAGCGCGCCCGGCGGGGCGGCGGAAGTCAGATCCAGCCCTGGTCACGGGCGGTGCGGACGGCCTCGGAACGGCTCCGCGCGGACAGCTTCGCCATGGCGGAGGAGATGTAGTTGCGCACCGTGCCGGCGGACAGGTGCATGATCCGCGCGATGTCGGCCGCGGTGGTCGTGTCGGTGACGTGCCGCAGCACCTCGAGCTCCCGATCGGTGAGCGGGCAGTCCGACTCGGTGAGCGCGGCCGCCGCGAAGTCCGGGTCGACGTAGCGCAGGCCGGCGTGCACCCTGCGGACCACGTCGGCGAGCAGTGACGCCGGCGCGGTCTTCGCGAGGAACCCCTTCGCGCCGAGCGACAGCGCCCGCCGCAGCACGCCGGGCCGCGCGTGCCTGGTCAGCATCACGCACCTGACCCGCGCACCGTCCGCCGCGAGCCGGGCGAGCACGGCGAGGCCGTCCAGCCCCGGCATCTCCACGTCCAGCACCACCACGTCCGGCTGGTGCTCGGCCACCGCACGCAGTGCCTCCGCGCCGTCCGCGACGTCGGCGACCACCGTGAGGTCCGGTTCCAGCCCGAGCAGGGCGGCCACCGCCTGCCTGGTCAGCCGCTCGTCGTCGGCGAGCACCACGGTGATCACGACAGCACCGCCTCGACGGCGAACGTGCCGGGCCGCTCCCCGGGGCCCGCGGTGAACGTCCCACCCGCCGCGCCGACCCTGCGGGACAGCCCGGCAAGCCCGGTGCCGCCGGTCCCCTGCTCGACGGTGACGCCGTCGTTCACCACCGACAGCGTGGTCGGCCGCACGGTGATCCAGCAGTGGCGGGTGTCCGCGTGCCGCAACAGGTTCGTCACCGCCTCGCGCAGCACCCGGCCGAACAGCTCGGTGTGCGCAGGCGCGACGGGTTCGACGTCGACGACGCAGTCGATGCCGGCCGAGGTCAGCAGGCTCCGCGCGCCGGTCAGCTCGGTCTCCAGGTCGGTCGACCGCCTGCCGACCACCAGCTCGCGGACGTCCTGCAGCGCGCCCCTTGCCAGCCGCTGCACCTCGACCATCTCGGCGTGCGCCCGCTCCGGGTCGACCGCGCCGAGCCGGGCCGCCAGCTCGCTCTTGCGCGACACCACCTCCAGCGCGTGCCCGAGTATGTCGTGCAGGTCCTCGGCGAACCGCAGCCGCTCGCGGGTAGCGCCGAGCTCGGCCGCGTCCCTGCGGGCCTGGTCCAGCTCGACCGCGATCCGCCACTGCCGCAGTGCCACCAGTTCCGCCCACGGCACCGTGACCAGCACGAACGCCGTGACACCCGCGGCGACGACCGGCCGTGTCGCCGCGCTCGGGACCACGGCGGCGAGCAGCCCGGCGAGACCCGCGATCACCGCGGTGACCCCCGCCGCGAGCCGCCACGACGAGCCGGGGTCCCTGCCGAACTGCAGCTCGGCGAGCGACATGGCCGGCAGGAACGCCCACATCACGTTCCCCGGGTCGGCGAAGCCGTACCCGTAGGCCATCATCGTGACCGTCAGCGCGAGGCCCAGCGCGACCGGCCGCCACGGCAGCGCATCGGCAGGCGCGGCCATCGAGCGCTTGATCCGTCCCCAGTGCACCGGCAGGAGCACGGCGATGACGACCGCCAGTGGCGCGAGCCGCGTCACCGGCGCGCCGTTGGCCATCGCGAGCAGCAACGGCACCGCGCCGACCATCGGTAGCGTGGCGAGCAGCGTCAGCCGCGTGTAGCGGTGCAGCGACTCGAGTCCGGACACGAGCCGGACGGTAGCGGACATGACACGTGTCACGACCGGCCCGGACGGCTGTCACGCGAGGTCGTGCGTGCGCACACTGCCGGCGGATCCCCTGGTCGGGCACCGTTTCCGGCATGAACGCGATCGAGGTTTCCCGCCTGCGGTACTCCTACGGGTCCTACACCGCGGTCGACGGGATCGACTTCACGGTGGCGCGCGGCGAGGTGTTCGCACTGCTCGGCACGAACGGCGCCGGCAAGACCACCACGCTGGAGGTCGTCGAGGGGTTCCGCGCGCCTGCCGCCGGCACGGTGCGGGTGCTCGGGAAGGACCCGTACCGGGACCGGGTGGCGCTGGCGAAATCCGTCGGGGTGATGCTGCAGGAGTCCGGTTTCGTCGGTGAGCTGACCGTCGCCGAGACCCTCGCCATGTGGCAGGGCCTGTCCAGCAGGACCGACTCCCCCGCCGCGCTGCTCGACCGGCTGGACCTCGCCCACCGCGCCACGGTGGCGGTCGAGCAGCTGTCCGGCGGTGAGCGCAGGAGGCTCGACGTGGCGCTCGCCATCTGGGGCAGGCCGGCGCTGGTGGTGCTGGACGAGCCGAGCACCGGGCTGGGCCCGGAGTCGCGGCAGCGGGTGTGGACGCTCATCGAGGACCTCGCGGCCACCGGGACCACGGTGTTGCTGACCACGCACTACCTGGAGGAGGCCGAGGCGCTCGCCGACCGGGTGGCGATCATGCACGCCGGCCGGATCCGGGTCGCCGGCACGCTCGCCGAGGTCCTTTCGTCCCGGCCGGCCAGGATCTCGGCGGTGCTGCCCGCCGGTTTCCCTGCCCTGCCGGCGTTTTCCGGCACGGCCACGCTGGCCGGCGCCGCGCTGACGGTCGAAACCGGTGCGGTGCAAGAAGATCTGGGGGTGCTGCTCGCATGGGCGACCAGCCACTCACTGGTGCTCGACGGCCTCACGGCCACGCAGGCGTCACTGCAGGAGGTCTTCCTCGACCTCGCCACCGTCCAGTTGGGAGAGTCATGACCGGGGTCGGCCACCTGTCCACGGTGGAACTGAAGTTGTTGCTGCGCAGGAAGATCACGGCGTTCTCGGTGGTGGTCGTGCCCATCGGGCTGGCGGCGCTGCTGCTGTTCGGGCCCACACCGTCGTCCCGGACCGAGTGGGCTGGCCAGCTGTCGCGGGACTTCCTGCTGCTGATGATGCTGTCGGTCTACCTGGTGAGCCTGACCGTCTTCACGGCACGCCGGCAGTCGTTGGTGTTGAAGCGGTTGCGGACCTCGGGGCTGTCCGACGCCGGCGTGCTCGCCGGGGTGCTGGGGCCGGTCGTGGTGGTGGGTCTCGTGCAGACGGTGGCGTACCTGGGGTTCTGCCTGGCGATCGGCGCCCCAGCGCCGACGGCGCCGCTGCTCGCGGTGCTGGGCGTGGTGACCGGCCTCGCGGTGGCGACCGCGGCCGGGGTGGCGACGGCATGCCTGTCACGGAGCGTGGAGGCCACCCAGCTGACGTCGACCCCGATGCTCCTCGCGACGATGGCCGGCCTGTTCCTGACCGCGTCGGAGTCCGCTGCCGCGTCGACGGTAGGCCTCTCGATGCCCCTGGCCGGCTCGATGGACCTCCTGGCCATGGGCTGGGGCGGCGGCTTCGGGAACGTGCCGCTCGACGTGGGCACGGCGCTGGCGTGGGTGGCGGTGTCAGCGCTGGTGTTCAGGCGCTTCTTCCGTTGGGAGCCGCGGGGTTGAGCGCGTCGTGCAGGTGATGGACCGGGTCGTGGATGAAGTAGCGGCCGAAGGTGTCGACCGTGAAGTGGGCGCCGTCGCCGCGGGTCCCGGTCCGGTGCCACTCCTCGGGCCGGACCTTGGCGAAGGCATCGGCGAGGCGGTCGGCCGCCACGGCCAGCTCCGCCGCCACCGTGGCCGGGTCCTGCTCGCCGTAGCGGTCCTCGACCGCCGTCCTGTCCTGGTCCCAGTTCGGGTAGTCCGGCGCGTCCTGGGTGAGCATGAGGTGCAGGCGTTCGGTGTAGACCCGGCACACGTCGCGGACGTGGGCGGCGTACTCGAGCGGCGACCACGTCGAGGGGTTCGGCCGGATGCCGGCGCCCGGAGCGGCCAGCACGTCCTGCCACGCGGCGGCGTTCTCCCGCAGCATGGCCGGGATCCGGTCGTGGTCGAACGTGCTGGTGTCCAGGCCGCACTCGGGGCACGGCCGGTCCAGCACCCAGGTCCAGTCCTTGGTGTCCGGCTCGATCTCCATGGCGCCAGCATCGACCGCCTGCCCGGCGTTGACCAGCGACGGTTGCTTCACGGTTCCGTTAAGCCCCACTGCAAAATCCCTCCCGAGGAGGAGGCTCCTCCCCCGCCGGGGTCGGGCGAGGCCGACGGAACCGCGACACCGTGGCAGGGTGACTCGACGACCGGCTCTGGTGTTCGCGGTGGGGTACGGCCTCGTGCGCCTGTACTGGGCGCTCGGCGGCCGGTGGGGCTACACGGCCTGCGACCGGACCGGCACACCCCGCCCGAACGGCTGCGGCGCCGACACGGCCATCCTGCCGTTCTGGAGCGACTGGGGCGCGGTCCTGCTGTGCGTGGCACTGGTCCTGTTGTCCCGCAAGGGCCTGTGGCTCGGCTGCTGCGCGCTGCTCGTACTCGCGTTCCCC
>Ga0272482_10000224_pt1 | contig 18000 bp, 13 predicted proteins | sample RVTome_8_FD_192427 | JGI IMG/M metagenome (GOLD analysis project Ga0272482, IMG submission 192427) | Soil microbial communities from uranium-contaminated site in the Upper Colorado River Basin, Wyoming, United States - RVT160D0 (version 2) ...
CCTGGGGCGTCACCACCACGACCGCGGCCGACCAGGTGCGGCTGCTGCGATCGATCACGGCGGGCGACGGGCCACTCTCGACACCGGCTTCGAGGTTCGTGCTCGGGCTGATGACCAAGGTGGTCGACGAGCAGCGGTGGGGCGTGCCCGCCGCCGCGCCGGCCGGCGCCTCCGGTGTGTGGGTCAAGAACGGCTGGGTCCAGGTCAGCGCCGACGATGGGCTGTGGGTGGTCAACAGCATCGGCCGCATCACGGAGGATGGCCACGACTGGCTGATGGCGGTGCTCTCCGACCACCACGCCAGCCAGGAGAAGGGGATCGATCTCGTGGAGCAGGCGGCCACCGTGGCACTGCGATCGATGCGCGCCTAGGTGAATCGCTGGTCACCACCCCGTACCCTCACCGCATGGAGGCTCTGGTCGTCATCGGTGTCCTGATCGTTCTCATCGCCGTCGGCGGCGGCTACCTGGTGTGGCGCGACCGGCGTCGCGGGATGTCGGCCGGCGACCCCGCCGGCACCCGCCTGCCAGCCGCCGACGCCGAGCGCCACGGCCTGCCCGGCCACCATTTCCAGCAGGGCCACGGCGATGGGGGAGTGTGACCCTGCGTAAGTGGACATAGACCCCACCCGTCACAGAGAATTAATGCGCCTGGTAGTGAACCGGGCACGCAGCGTCGACGTATAGGGGAAAACCTATCAGCGGTTCTCTTTGGCGGGAGGAGCCGTGACACTAGCCATCGTTCCGTTGCCGAGGCGGGTCGTAGCCCGGCGCCGGCGCGCGTTCGCACTGCTCGCGTTGGTCCAGGCCACGCTCATCTTCACGATCACCGTGGTGTCGGTGCCACTGCCCATGATCGGTCGCGAGCTGGGTCTGGAGCGCGCGCAGCTCATCCTGGTCAGCGCGGCCTACGCGCTGTCGTTCAGCGGCCTCCTGCTCTTCGGCGGGCGGCTCGCCGACCGTTACGGCGGGCGGCGGATGCTCCTCATCGGACTCTTCGTGTTCGCGGCCGCGTCGATCACCGCCGGATACGCGCAGAGCTACCCGATGCTGGTGGGCGCCCGTTTCGGCCAGGGGATCGGGGCCGCGATCATCGCGCCCGCCCTGACCGCCGTGCTGCGCGGCGTCTTCGCCGACCCGGTCAGCTACCACCACGCGATGGCCCGGTGGGGCGGCATCTCCGTGCTCGGCGCCACGTCCGGCGTCGTGCTCGCCGGCATCGCCACCACCTGGGTGTCGTGGCGGTGGATGTTCGCGGCGCCCGCGCTGGTCGCGACACTCGCGCTGCTGATCGCGCCCCGGCTGGTGCCCGGCGGCGGGCAGGCCCACCCCGGCCAGCGCCCCCGCCTCGACCTGATCGCCGCCGTCCTCGCGACCGGCGGCATCACGATGCTCAGCTACGGCTTCGTGATCACCGATGAGTACCCGTGGTCCTCGCCCCAGGTCACCGGCCCGCTCGTGGGCGGCGCGGCGCTGGTGCTGGCGTTCGTGCTCGTCGAGCTGCGCGGCAACACGCCGCTGCTGCCGCTGTCGTTCCTGGCCAACTCGCGCCGTGTCATCGCCCTGCTCGCGATCGGGCTCGCCGCGGCCGGCTCCTCGATCATCTGCCTGCTGCTCGGCCTCTACCTCCAGCAGGTGCGTGACTGGACCGCGCTGCACACGTCGCTCGCGTTCGTGCCGTACGCGGTGTCGCTCATCATCATGGGCCGCATCGGGCGGCGCCCCATCGAGCGATACGGCGCGCCCGCCGTCGTCGCCACCGGCCTCGCGCTGTCGGCGGCCGGCTTCCTGCACCTGTCCGGCCTCGACCCGGCCACCCCCTACCTGACCGGCCTGCTGCCCGGGCTGGTGCTGGTGCCGGCGGGCGTGGCGCTCGCGTTCGCCGGGGCGACGGTGCTGGCCATGGCCGCGGTGCGGCCGCAGCAGGCCGGGCTGGCCGGCGGCCTGATGAACACGTTCATGGAGATCGGCCCCACGCTCGGCGTCGCGCTGCTGATGGCCGTGGCCGCCGCGCGCAGCACCCACGTGGGCGGCGCCGACGCGGCCGCGGCCACCACGAGTGGTTACGCGTGGGCGTTCGGCGCGGCGGGGCTGGCGTTCGCGCTGCTGGCGGTGGTGGCGCTGGCGACCGAGCAGCCCGAGCCGGCGCTCGAGCCGGCCCGCGACGAGCCCGATCCCGACTACGCGTGGCGGGCCCGCGCGGCCGCCTAGCCCTCGCGATCAGAGTCCTCTCAAGCAGGTCCAACCGCTTGAGAGGAGCTCTGATCACGGGCGCTCTTCGGGGTCCAAGCCGCGAGCGGCGCGGCCGCCGTCGACCGCGACCGTGGCGCCGGTGATGAAGCTGGCCTCGTCCGACAGCAGGTGGGCGACGGTGGCGGCGACCTCCTCGGGCCGGCCGACCCGGCCCAGCGGGTGCAGCCGCCGCATCTCCGCCTCGATCCGCACCGCGCCCGCCGGCCCGGCCTCGGCGAGGTAGGCGTCGTACCGCTCGGTGGCGACCGAGCCCAGCGCGACCGCGTTGACCCGGATGGCGTGCCGCCCGTACTCGACCGCGAGCGCCCGCGTCAGCCCTTCGACCGCGGCCTTGGCGGTGGCGTACGGCAGCGCGCCCGGCACCGCCCGCCGCGCCTGGTGCGAGGAGACGTTGACGATCGCGCCGCCGGAGCCGGCCGCCAGGAAGTGCTTGACCGCCGCGGCGCAGCCCGCCACGGCCAGGCCGAGGTTGAGCGCGATCAGGTCGATCACCTCGCGGGCCGGGCCGGCGTGCAGGGAGGCGTCGCGGAAGACGGCGGCGTTGTTGACCCAGCCGGCGAGCGGCGCCGCCGCGGCGGCGAGGTGGGCGGCGCGGGCGGTGACCTCCTCGTCGGCGGCGTCGCCGGTCACGGTCATCAGGCGGTGCGGTCGCCGCTCGCCGGGCCACCCGACCTCGACGTCGACGTCGGTGTGGCCGTGCGGCGGCGGCGCCGGCCAGTCGAGGTCGATCCCGACGACCGGGCCGTCGTGCAGGAGCCGCTCGACGATCGCCCGACCGACGCCGCGGGCCGCGCCAGTGACCACATAGGACCCGTTCACCGGAACGCGTCCGCGTGCGCGACCGCCCACTCCCGGAACGTCCGCGGCGGGCGGCCGACCACCTGCTCGACGGTTGGGCGCACCACCGACTCGTCGAGCGTGCCGTCGACATAGAAGCGGAAGAACGCGTCCACGTACCGCTCGGGCATCTCGGTCAGCATCCGGGCCCGCGCCTCGCCGTCCGGCTCGGGGTCGAGGCGCAGGTCGCGGCCGAGCACCTCGCCGAGCACGCGCAGCCGGTCGGCGGGCAGGAGCGACTCGGGGCCGCTCAGCGCGTACGCCTGACCGGCGTGGCCGTCCGAGGTGAGCGCCACCGCGGCCACCGCGGCGATGTCATCCGGGTCGATGCTCGCGATCCGCACACCCGCGAACGGCGCCCGCACCACGTCGCCGGTGCGCAGCTGGGGCAGCCACTCGAACGCGTTGGTCATGAAGGCCGCCGGGCGCAGGAACGTCCACGCCAGGCCCGACTCCCGCACTGCCCGCTCGGAGAGCATCATGTACCGCGACACGGCGTTGCTCATCTCGCCGCCGACCACCGAGCCGCCGGAGAGCAGCACCACACGCTCCACTCCGGACGCGCGGGCCAGCGCGAGGGTGGCGGCCACGTTGTCGTACCCCGGCAGGAGAAACAGGCCCCGCGCGCCGGAGAGTGCGGGGCCGAGCGTGTCCGGCTGGTTGAGGTCGCCGGGGGCGGCCTCGACACCGGCCGGCAGGGCCGGCTCCTTACCTGGGCGGACGAGTGCGCGCACCGGCTGGCCGGCGCCGGCGAGGGCGCGCACGACCGCCCCGCCGACGTTTCCGGTCGCCCCCGTGACGACGATCATGCTTGGAGCTTAGCGAGGAGCCCGTTCAGCTCGCCGTAGTCCAGGCCGTCGCTGCCCAGCGACTCGTACGTGCCCGTCGCGAGGACCTCGCGGATGCCGCGCCGGGCGTGGGCGTAAGCGGACAGGGCGATCGACGCGCCGAGGCTCACCCGGGTCACGCCGAGCTTGGTCAGCTCACTCACGGCGGGTGAGCCCGGCCCGGCCATGATGTTGAGCGGCGCGTCGATGCCCGCGGCGAGCGCCGCGATGGTGTCCGGGTCGGCCACGCCGGGGACGAAGATCCCGTCAGCGCCGGCCGCGAGGTAGGCCTCGGCGCGGTCGAGCGTCGCCCCCAGCCGCGCCGCCGGGTCGCCCACCGCGCGCAGGTAGGTATCGGTGCGCGCGTTGATGAAGAGGGGCACGCCGGCGGTGGTGGCCGCCTCCCGGGCCGCCGCGATGCGGTCGGCCTGCTCGATCGTCGGCCGCAGCCCGTCGCCACCGGCATCCTCGAGGTTGATGCCACAGGCGCCCGCGTCGACGATCGCGCGCACCGTCTCGGCGACACCCTCCGGGGCGGCCGCGTAGCCACCCTCGATGTCCGCGCTGACCGGCACGGCCACGGCGGCGACGATGCGGACGACCAGGTCGGCGGCCAGCTCCCGGCCAAGATGGTCACCGTCCGGCGCGCCGAGACTCCACGCGACACCCGCGCTGGTGGTGGCGACCGCGGCCGCGCCGGCGTCCTCGGCGAGGCGGGCGGTGGCGACGTCCCAGGCATTCGGCAGGACGAGGACGGAGCCGGGCGCGTGCAGCGCGCGGAAGGCGGCGGCCTTGTCGAGATGGCTTGTCATACCCCTCACTCCACCAGCCCGGCGCCGGTGCTGTCTGGCCGTTTTCGGACGCGGACGGCGGGCGGCCACCCGCGGACAGCGACTGACCACCCCCAAGGACAAACAGATCCGAGCTACCGCGATGTCCGCCGTGGTCCAGACCGCCGCTCCCGCGGCCTCACCCTCCGCGCTTCACAACCCGTCCAGGCCCGCGTAGCTCACGGGTGGTCGCGCCGTGAACGCCCCGCCCGCCACGGCCCGAGAACCGATGACCGCGGATCCCGCAGCGGCCCCGGCCCCAGCCCGCGGCCCGCACTCGGCAACGGCCTCGGATAGCAACAAAATCCCTGATACTGCGGCCTCGAAAGCTTATGAGGCAACAAAATCAGGGATTTTGCTGGGATCTTGACGCCTGGGCCGCCATCCGAGGGGCGAGGGTCCACGCCCAACCTGTCGGTGGCCTACGTCGCAGGCCCCCGTGACGCAGCGTCGCTGGATGTGGTGGGACATCACGATGGTCCCCGGCTGCGCCAGCAAATCATGGTACGAAACCGCCCCTATGAGGGCCGTTCCGTACCACGATCTACTGAGTCGGCCGCTCACGAGGGCACGATGAGCGGATAAATCCGCAGAAAGCACCGACTACCCAGGGCAACCAAGCCCGGGGTGCGAGCCTGATGGTCGGAGCGCTCCCGCGCCGGAGGCCCAAATAGGACCGCGACCAACGGACGCAGGGTGAGGCCGCGGGAGCGGCGGTCTGGACCACGACGGGCGTCGCGGTAGCCCAGAAATGTCTTGAAAGGATCGTCTAACGGTCGACGGGCACCGGGGCCTGGACGACGGGCTCGTGGTGGCGGCCGATGGGGATGACCAGGGGCGTGCCGCTGACCGGGTCGATCGTCACCTGGCAGCGCAGGTCGAACACGTCGTCGACGACCGCCTCGGTGATCACGTCGGCCGGCGGGCCCTGGGCGGCGATGCGGCCCGACTTCATCGCGATCATGTGGTCGGCGTAGCGGCAGGCGTGGTTGAGGTCGTGCAGCACCATCACGATGGTGCGGCGCTCCCGGCGGTTGAGGTCGACGACGAGGTCGAGCACGTCGATCTGGTGGGCCAGGTCGAGGAAGGTGGTCGGCTCGTCGAGGAGCAGCACCGCGGTGTCCTGGGCGACCGCCATCGCGATCCAGGCCCGCTGGCGTTGCCCGCCCGACAGTTCGTCGACGGGGCGGTCAGCCAGGTCGAGCATCCCGGTCGCGTGCAGGGCGGTGCGCACCGCGTCCTCGTCGCCGCTCGACCACTGCCGCCACCAGGTCTGGTGCGGTGCCCGGCCGCGGCCGACCAGGTCGATGACGGTCATCCCCTCCGGGGCGATCGGCGACTGCGGGAGGATGCCCAGCTGCTGCGCGACCTGTTTGGTCGGCATCGCGTGGATCGAACGGCCGTCGAGGGTCACCGCCCCCTCCCGCGGGGTGAGCAGCCGGGCCAGGGCGCGCAGCAGGGTCGACTTGCCGCACGCGTTTGCGCCGACGATCGCGGTGATCTGGCCGGGTGGCACGCGCAGGTCGAGGTGCTCGACCACGATCCGGCCGTCGTAGCCCAGTCGCAGGCCGGTGGCGTTGAGCTCCGGTAGGCCGCCCGGTACGAAAGCGCCTGACACGTCAGCCTCCCTGGCCCGAGCGGTTGGCCCTACCGAGCAGCCACAACAGGATCGGTGCGCCGAGGACGCCGGTGACCACGCCCACCGGCAGTTGGGTGTCGGGCATGATGTTGCGCCCGATCAGGTCGCTGCCGAGCAGCACGAGCGAGCCGGTCAGCGCGGAGGCGGTGAGGGGCGGCCAGGCGAGGCCTACCAGCCGCTGGGCGATCTGCGGCGCGACCAGCGAGACGAACAGCACGGGCCCGGCCGCCGCGGTGGCAAGCGCGACCAGCAGGACCCCGGCGAGCATGAGCACGAGGCGGGCCCGCTGGACGGGTATCCCCAGCCCCTTGGCCGTCTCGTCGCCCAGCTGCAGGATCCGCATCCAGCGGCTGAGCAGCAGCGAGGCGGGGGCGAGCACGGCCAGGCCGAGGGCGAGCGGCCGGGCCTGCTCCCAGCCGCGGTTGTTGAGGCTGCCGATCAGCCAGCCCATGGCCTCCTGGGCCTGGTAGATCTCCGCCTTGGTCAGCAGGTAGTCGGTGGCGCTGATGTAGATCGAGGAGACGCCGATGCCGACCAGGATGATCCGGTAGCCGGTGGTGCCGCGGTTCCACGCCAGCAGGTAGATGACCAGCGCCCCGACCAGACCACCGGCGAGCCCGAGCGCTTGCGTGCTCAGCCCGGCGCCGACGCCCAGCACGATGCCGCCGACCACGGCGGTCGCGGCGCCGGCGTTGATGCCGATCATGTCGGGGCTGGCCAGCGCGTTGCGGGTCATCGTCTGGAAGATCGCGCCGGACATGCCGAACGCGGCGCCGGCGAGCAGCCCGACGAGGGCCCGGGGCAGCCGCAGTTCGCGCACGACGAACAGGGCGCCCCCGTCGCCGGTGCCGAAGACGGCCGAGACCACCTCGCCCAGGCTGAGCGGGTAGTCGCCGATCGTCATGCCATAGCAGAAGACGAGCAGCACGAGCACGGTCAGGACGGCGTTGACGAGCAGCAGGCGCGGGCGCAGCATGCCGGAGACCGGCGGCTTGGCCACCCGGAACGCGGTGCGCCCGCCGATGCGGTCGAGCTTGACGAGGGCGGTCATGTCACAGCTCCGCCAGCCGGCGGCGGCGCACGAGCACGATGAAGAACGGGGCACCCACGAGCGCGACGATGATGCCGGCCTGGGTCTCCGCCGGCCGCGAGATGATCCGGCCGATGATGTCGGCCGCGAGCAGCAGGCAGGGCGAGAGCACGAGGGAGTACGGCAGCAGCCATCGGTGGTCGGGTCCGGTGATCGCCCGGGCCATGTGCGGGACGATCAGCCCGATGAACACGAGCGGGCCGGCCAGCGCCACGGCCCCGCCGGTGAGCAACGTCACGGCCACGACGGTCACCACGCGTACGGCGGCGAGGTTGCGGCCCAACGACTTCGCGACGTCGTCGCCGAGGGCGATGCTGTTGAGCGACGGCGCGATGGCGAGGGCGAGGACGCCGCCCACGATCAGGAACGGCGCGACCCGCCACAGTGCCGCGTCGCTCTGGCCGGCGAGCGAGCCGGCCGACCAGAAGCGGTAGCGGTTGAGCGCGGCCGGGTCGGTCAGGACCAGCGCGCTGGTGATCGAGCCGAGCAGCGCGGTCACCGCGACCCCGGCCAGCGCGAGCCGCACCGGGCTGGCACCGGCCCGGCCCTGGCTGCCCAGCAGGTAGACCGCGACGGTGGCCAGCAGCGCGCCGCCGAAGGCGAACCAGATGTACCCGTAGAGCGAGGTGGCGCCGAGCACCGCGATCGCGAACACGATCGCGAAGGCCGCGCCCGCGCTGATCCCGAGCAGGCCGGGGTCGGCGAGCGGGTTGCGGGTGAAGGCCTGCATGAGCGCGCCGGCGAGGCCCAGGGCCGCGCCCACCAGCAGGCCGAGAACGGTACGCGGGATGCGCAGGTCGTGGATGATGACGGCCTCGCTGGAGCCGTCGTTGTGCCACAGCAGCCGCCACGAGGTGGTGACGCCGATCGATTTCGAACCGAGCCAAACGCTGAGGAGGCACAGCACGCCGAGCACCGCGACCGCGACGAGCAGTCCGGTCAGGCGCAGCGGGAGACCTTCTTGCGTTCTCTTCATTGTTAGGTGAGGCTAACTAAAGACCGTGGGCCGATCAACCGAGCGGTCAGCCGTGCCGACCACCGAGACGTCGAGGACGCCGAATGCGCCGAACGCTGCTGAATTCGAAGATCCACCGAGCCACCGTGACGCAGGCCGACCTGCACTACGTGGGGTCGCTGACGATCGACGCCGACCTGATGCGGGCGGCGAACATCGTCGAGGGCGAACAGGTGCAGGTGGTCGACATCACCAACGGTTCGCGCCTGGAGACCTACGCCATCACGGGTACGGCGGGGTCAGGGATCATCGGCGTCAACGGTGCGGCGGCCCACCACGTGCACCCCGGCGACCTTGTGATCATCATGACGTACGGGCAGTTCACCGACGAGGAGGTGGGCCGGCACCGGCCGACCGTCGTGCACGTCGACGCCGACAACCGGCCGGTCGCGCTCGGTCACGATCCCGCCGAGCCGGTGCCGGGCGCCGAGTTGCAGCACACGGGACGCGCCTGATGCCCTCATCCGCCGGGGTGCTGTCCCGGGCGGTGATCGGCCAGCGGCGACCGTTGTCGGTCGCTGCCCTCCTCGCCGCCGGCCACCAGGCCGGCGAGGCGCTGGTGCCCATCGTGATCGGCGTCGTGATCGACCGTGCCGTCGCGGGCGGCGGCGCCGGATCGCTGGTGCGCTGGCTGGTCGTGCTCGGCGTGGTGTTCGCCGTCCTGTCGTACAGCTTCCGGTTCGGCGCCCGGGCCGGTGTGCGTGCCGCCGAGACGGCCGCGCACGAGGCCCGGCTGGCGCTGACCGAGCGGGTGCTCGCCCCGCGCGCGGGCGCCGAGGCGGGCCGTCTGCCCGGCGCGCTGGCGAGCCTCGCGACGAGCGACGCCGAGCGGGTCGGCTCGCTCAACCGGGCGCTGCCCTACGGCCTGGCCGCCTTCGCCGGCCTGCTCGTCACCGCGGTCGCGCTGCTGCGCATCTCGGTGCCGCTGGGCCTGCTCGTGCTGCTCGGCACGCCGCCGCTGCTGTGGCTCGCGCACCTGCTGGGCAAGCCGCTGGAGCGGCGCAGCGGCAACGAGCGCGAGCGCGCCGCCCACGCGGCGGGCATCGCCGCCGACCTGGTGTCCGGGCTGCGGGTGCTCAAGGGCCTCGGCGCGGTGCCGGTCGCGGTCGGCCGCTACCGGCGCACCAGCCGCGAGACCCTCACCGCGACCGTGCGCGCGTCGTGGGCGCAGGCCTGGCACGACGGCGGCATGCTCGCCCTGAACGGGCTCTTCCTCGCGCTGATCGCCCTCGTCGGCGGCCGGCTCGCCGCCGACGGCCAGATCACCGTCGGCGAGCTGGTGGCCGCGGTCGGCCTCGCCCAGTACCTCATCGGGCCGCTGACGCTGTTCTCCTGGGTCAACGCGGAGTTCGCCCAGGCCCGCGCCTCCGCGGCGCGGATCGCGGAGGTGCTGGCCGCACCACCCGCGGTCCACGGGGGTACCGGCCTGCTGCCCCGCCCGGTGCGGGGCGGCCTGCGGCTGCGCGGCCTCAGCCACGCCGGCCTGCGCGACCTCGACCTCGACGTCCCCCCGGGGCAGCTGCTGGGCGTGGTCGCGCCCGACCCGGCCACCGCGACCGCGCTGCTCGACTGCCTCGGCCGCGCGGTCGACCCGTCGGGCGGCGTGATCGAGGTCGACGGCGTAACGCTGTCCACGGTGGACGTCGACGATGCCCGGGCCGCCGTGCTCGTCGCCGCCCACGACGCCGAGCTGTTCGAGGGCGCGCTGGTCGACAACGTGGCCGCCGTCGGCGACGGCGAGAAGGTCGCGGCCGCCCTGACCGCCGCCGGCGCGGACGAGGTGGGGCGGGCGCTGCCGCAGGGCGTCGACACCGTGCTGACCGAACGCGGCCGCTCGCTCTCCGGCGGGCAGCGGCAACGGGTCGCGCTGGCCCGCGCCCTGGCCGCCGACGCCCCGGTGCTCGTCCTGCACGACCCCACCACGGCGGTCGACGCCGTCACCGAGGCGGCCGTGGCCGACGGGCTCCGGCGGATACGCGAAGGGCGTACCACCATCGTGGTGACGACCAGCCCGGCCCTGCTCGCGGTGGCCGACCGGGTCGTGGTCCTGGCCGACGGCGCGGTCCGCGCGGACGGTACGCACCGGTCCCTCGTGGAGGATGACGGCTACCGGACGGCGGTCCTCTCATGAAGCGCGAACTGCTGCCGGTGGCGACGCCGGCGCGTACCCGCGAAGCGCTCCGCGAGATGGCGCGTCCGCACCGCGCGCTGGCGGCCGGCGCCCTGGCCGGGCTCGTCGCCGCGACCGCGGTCGGCCTCGCCACCGCGCCGTTGCTGGGCCGGATCGTCGACGTGGTGGTCTCGGGGCGCGGCGACGCCGTCGACATCATCACGACCACGGCGGTGCTGCTCGCGGTCGTGGCCGTCGCGCAGGGCGTCCTGCTCGCCGTGGGCTCGGGCCTGGTGGCGACGCTCGGCGAGCGGATGCTGGCCGACGTGCGGGAACGCTTCGTCGACCGGGCGCTGCGGCTGCCGCTCGACCGGGTGGAGCGGGCCGGCTCCGGCGACTTGACCTCGCGGGTCAGCGACGACATCTCGGTGATCAGCGAGGCGGTGCGCGAGGCGCTGCCCGCGTTCACCCGCTCGATCCTGGTGATCGTGCTGACCCTGGCCGGCCTCGCCGTGCTCGACTGGCGCTTCCTGGTGGCGGCCGCGCTGGCGGTGCCGATCCAGCTGCACACCGTGTGGTGGTACGCCGGCCGGGCCGGACCGCTGTACGCCCGGCAGCGGGTCGCGATCGGCGCCCAGCAGCAGCAGCTGCTCGACACCGTGGGCGGTGCCGCGACGGTGCGCGCGTTCCGGCTCGGGACCGACCACAGTGGACGGGTCGGGCGGGCCTCCTGGAAGGCCGTCGAGCTGGCGCTGGAAGCGGCCCGGCTGTGGACCCGGTTCTTCGGCCGGCTCAACCTCGCCGAGTTCATCGGGCTCGGTGCCGTGCTCGCGGTGGGCTACATGCTGGTGCGCGACGGCGCCGTGTCGGTGGGCACCGCGACCGCCGCCGCCCTGTACTTCCATGCCCTGTTCAATCCGATCAACATCGCCCTTGGCCTGGTCGACGACGCCCAGGCGGCCACGGCGAGCCTGGCCCGGCTGGTCGGCGTGGTCGACCTGCCGGCCGAGGAGCAGACCCGGCCGGCGGCCGACGGCGGCCGTCCGGTGTCGGTGCGCGGGGTGCGGTTCGCCTACGAGGCAGGGCACGAGGTGGTCGGCGGCGTCGACCTCGACGTCGGTCCGGGGGAGCGGGTGGCGCTGGTCGGCGCGAGCGGCGCCGGCAAGACGACCCTGGCCAAGCTGGTCGCCGGCATCCACCCGCCGACCGGCGGCGAGATCCGGGCCGACACCGTCGTGCTCATCACCCAGGAGGTGCACGTCTTCGCCGGTCCGCTCGCCGACGACCTGCGGCTGGCCCGGCCGGACGCGACCGGCGACGAGCTCAGCGCCGCCCTCGACGTGGTCGGCGCGCTCGACTGGGTGCGGGCGCTGCCCGACGGGCTCGCCACCGAGGTGGGTGAGGGCGGGCACCGGCTGACCGCCGCGCAGGCGCAGCAGCTCGCGCTGGCCCGGATGGTCCTCGCCGACCCGCCGGTGGTGATCCTCGACGAGGCGACCGCCGAGGCCGGTAGCGCGGGTGCCCGCCTGCTGGAACGGGCGTCGGCCGCGGCCCTCGAAGGGCGCAGCGCGCTCGTGGTGGCGCACCGGCTCACCCAGGCGTCGGCCGCCGATCGGGTGGTGGTGCTCGACGCCGGCACGGTGGTCGAGAGTGGAACGCACGGTGACCTGCTGGCGGCCGGTGGGCGATATGCCGCCCTTTGGGAGGCGTGGTCAGGAACACGCACGCGAGCGCCCAGTAGAGGCGGCATGTAGGTCTCTAGTAAGGTGTGCCTACCCTAACTAGCTGATCCCCCTCGTGAGGTTACCCATGCGTAAGCGTCAATCGACCGCCCACCTCACCCGGCGCGGTTTCCTATATCTGGCCGGTGGCCTGACCGTGGCGTCGGCCCTGGCCGCCTGCGGCGACGGCGACAGCGACGAAGCCGGCTCCGCCGCCGAGGCGACCAGCGGCCCCTGGGAATACACCGACGACCGGGGCAAGAAGATCAGCCGGCCCACCCGCCCGACCCGTGTCGTCGCCTACGTCAGTTCGGCGGCCGCTTTGTGGGACTTCGGGTTCGAGGTGGTCGGGGCGTTCGGGCCGCAGAAGACCGAGTCGGGCGGCAAGGAGCTGCAGGCCGGCAACATGGACCTGAGCAAGGTCGAGTCGGTCGGCAACGCCTGGGACGACTTCAACGTGGAGAAGCTCGCCGCGCTGCGGCCCGACCTGGTGGTCACCGGCATGACCGGCGAAGGCGACGACAGCATGTGGGTCTTCACCGAGCCGGATCTCATCGCCAAGGTCGAGCAGGTCGCGCCGATCCTCGCGATCAGCGAGTTCAAGCTGGCCCAGCCGGCCGTGATCGAGCGCTACGCCAAGCTGGCCACATCGCTGGGCGCGGACACCGGCGCGGGGGCGGTCAAGACCGCGAAGGACGACTTCCAGAAGGCATCCGACGAGCTGAAGCAGGCCGCCCAGGAGAAGGGCGGCCTGAAGATCATGGCGATGTCCGCCGACAAGGACGGCATCTACGTCGCGAAGCCGGAGTTCTTCGCCGACCTGGCCTACTACCGCGAGCTCGGCCTCGACCTGGTCAGCGGCGGCGGCAGCGACGACTACTGGGAGACGCTGAGCTGGGAGCAGGTCGCCAAGTATCCGGCCGACCTCATCCTGACCGACTCCCGCACCTACTCGCTGAGCCGCCAGCAGCTCGACGAGTTTCCCACCTGGAAGCAGCTGCCGGCGGTCAAGGCGGGCCAGCTCGGCGACTGGTCGGCTGAGCCGCGGTTCAACTACCAGCTCGCCACGCCGGTCATCCGCGAGCTGACCGAGTCGGTGCGGAGCGCCCGCACCGACGTCGTGGCCTGAGCTGCTTCGTCCGTAGGAGGTTGACGGAAATGACCAACCCGTTCGAGGACCCCGACGGCACCTATCTGGTGCTCACCAACGACGAGAACCAGCACAGCCTCTGGCCGTCCTTCGTGGACGTACCGGCCGGCTGGACGGCCGTGCACGGGCCGGACGGCCGGCAGGCGTGCCTCGACTACGTCGAGACACAGTGGACGGACATGCGGCCGAGGAGCCTCATCGAGGCGATGGACGGCGCGGAGTAGGTTTCCGGGTCCTGGGGAGGGGTTCCTACGTGGTGGTACTGGGTCGCGACGCTGTCCGGGTCTCCCCGGTGACGTTTCCGGAGCTGTTCGACAGGGAGGTGCGGCGCGACCCGGAGGCGGTAGCCGTCGTCTGCGGCGATGACCGGCTGACCTACGGCGAGCTCGACGCCCGGGCCGAACGGCTGGCCCGGGCGCTCGCCGCCCGCGGCGCGGGGCCGGAGCGGGTGGTCGCGCTGGCACTGCGCCCCTCGGTGGCGCTGGTCGTCGCGCAGGTCGCGGTGCTGAAGGCCGGCGCCGCCTACCTTCCGGTCGATCCGGACCACCCGGCCGAGCGGATCGCCTACATGCTCGCCGACGCGGCGCCGGTGTGCCTGCTGGCGGACGGGGACGCGGACGTGGCGGAGGGCACGGTGGCGCTCGTGCCGCCGGCCCCGGCGAACCCCGCCTACGTCATCTACACCTCCGGATCCACCGGGCGCCCCAAGGGCGTCGTCGTCACCCACGAAGGACTCGCCGACCTCGTCGCCACCCAGCGGGAGCGGCTCGGCACCGGCCCGCACACCGTCGTGCTCGGGTTCGCGTCGGCCAGCTTCGACGTCGCGTTCTGGGACCTGTGCCGGGCGCTGCTGTCCGGCGGCCGGCTCGTCGTCGTGCCGGCCGAGCTGCGGGTGCCGGGCCCGGAGCTGTGCGACTACGCCCGCACCCACGGCGTCAACCTCATGGATCTGCCTCCCGCGCTGCTCACCGCGCTGCCGCCCGGCTGCGAGCTGCCGGGCGGCACGCTGCTCGTCGGCGGCGAGCGGGTGCGTCCCGACGTGGTCGCGCGGTGGGCGCCGGGCCGCCGGATGTTCAACGCCTACGGGCCGACCGAGACCACCGTCAACTCCACCATGGGCGAGTGCGATCCGGCTTCGCCGACCGTCCCCATCGGAATCCCCGACCCGGGTACCCGCGCCTATGTGCTCGACGCCGCGCTCGCGCCGGCCGAGGCGGGAGAGCTCTATCTCGGCGGTGCCGGGCTGGCGCGCGGCTACCTCGGGCGGCCCGGGCTCACCGCCGAACGGTTCGTCGCCGACCCGTTCGGGCCGCCCGGATCGCGGCTCTACCGCACCGGCGACCTGGTGCGGCGGCGCGACGACGGCCAGCTGGACTTCCTCGGGCGCACCGACGACCAGATCAAGATCCGCGGGTACCGGGTGGAGCCGGGCGAGGTCGAGACCGCCCTCGCCGGGCACCCCGACGTCGGCCAGGCGGCCGTGGTCGCGGCCGGCGACCGGCTCGTCGGCTACGTGGTGCCGGCCGCCGGCCGCGACGACCGGGCCGCGCACGCCCACGTCGGCGAGTGGCTCGAGCTGCACGAGACGCTGTCGGCGGAGGCGGCCGGCGGCGGCTTCGAGGAGAACTTCTCCGGGTGGGACAGCAGCTACGACGGCCGGCCGATCCCGCTCGCCGAGATGCGCTCGTGGCAGGCGTCCACTGTGGAGCGGATCCGGTCGCTGGCGCCGCGTCGGGTGCTGGAGATAGGCGTCGGCACCGGCCTGCTGCTGTCGAAGGTCGCGCCGCACTGCGAGGCGTACTGGGGGATCGACCTCTCGCCGCTGGCGATCGCCAACCTGCGCCGCGAGGTCGACGCGGTGCCCGACCTGGCCGGGCGGGTCGAGCTGCGGGCCCAGCCGGCGCACGACCTGAGCGGGCTGCCGGCCGGGTTCTTCGACACGGTCGTCATCAACTCCGTGGCACAGTACTTCCCGAGCGGCCGCTACCTCGTCGACGTCCTGCGCTCGGCGGTCGACCTGCTCGCACCCGGCGGCGTCGTATTCCTCGGCGACCTGCGCAACCTGCGGCTGCTGCGGCACCTGCGCACCGCCGTCGCGCTGGGCCGCGGGGGTTTCGCCGACGCCGAAGCGGCCGCCGCGTCGGTCGACCGGGCCATCGAGCGCGAGGGCGAGCTGCTGCTCGACCCCGACTTCTTCCCGGCGCTGGCGCAGGTCGTCGACGGGATCGGCGACATCGAGCTGCTCGCCAAGCGGGGCGCGGAGCACAACGAGCTGACCCGGCACCGGTACGACGCGGTGCTGCGCAAGGGCACGCCCGCCAGCGGCGACCCGGAGCCGGTGCTGCGGTGGGGCGCCGACGTCGACGGGCTCGACGCCGTGGCCGCCTGGCTGGGGGAGCGGCGTCCGGCGCGGGTACGGGTGACCGGGGTCCCGAACGCCCGGCTGGCCGGTGAGGTCGCGGCGACCCGCGCGCTGGCCGGCGGCGACCTCGCCGCGGCCGCGCGAGCCCTGACCGCGCCCGCCGTGGCGCCCGATCCGGAGGCGTTCGTCGCGCTCGCCGCCGACCTGCGCTACGACGTGGCACTCACCTGGACCGGCGACGCCGGCGACGGCCGCCTCGACGTGGTGCTCGCGACCGGCCGCGCCGCCGGCCGGTACCTCCCGGCCGGCCCGGTGCCGGCCGACCCCGAGCGCTACGCCAACCGGCCGGCCGGCCACCGCGACGCCGGCCAGCTGGCGTCGGCACTCCGCGCCCACCTGCGGGAGCGGCTGCCCGAGCACATGGTGCCGTCGGCGCTCGTGGTGCTCGACCGCCTCCCGCTGCTGCCCAGCGGCAAGGTCGACCGGCGCGCGCTGCCGGCGCCGGCGGGACCGGTGGCGGGCGCCGGCGGCGCGGCCCGCACGCCCACCGAGGAGGTCCTGTGTGGACTGTTCGCCGAGGTGCTCGGCGTGCCCGGCGTGGGCGTCGAGGACGACTTCTTCGACCTGGGCGGGCACTCGCTGCTGGCGACCCGCCTGATCCTGGCCGTCCGGGCGGCCACCGGCGCCGAGCTGAGCGTCCGCTCGGTGTTCGAGGCCCGCTCCGTGGCGGCGCTCGCCCCCGTGGTCTCGGCCGCCGGCCCCCCGGCCGGTGCCGCCCGCCCCGTGCTGCGGCGGGCCGAGCCACGGCCGGACAGCGTGCCGCTCTCGTTCGCGCAGCAGCGGCTGTGGTTCCTCGACCGGCTGGAGGGCGGCTCGGCGACCTACAACGTGCCGTGGGTGGTGCGGCTGTCTGGCCAGCTGGACGTGCCGGCGCTACGGGCGGCGCTGCGTGACGTGATCGAGCGGCACGAGGCCCTGCGCACCGTGTTTCCGGCCCGCGACGGCGTGCCCTACCAGCGGGTGCTCGGCATCGACTCGGTCGGCCCGCCGCTGGCCGTGCGGACGGCCACCGAGTCCGATGTGGACGCGGCCACCGGCGAGCTGGTGTGCCGGCCGTTCGACCTGTCGGCGGGGGCGCCGGTGCGGGCCGAGCTCCTCTCGCTCGGCCCCGATCAGCACGTCTTCGTCCTGGTCGTGCACCACATCGCGGCCGACGGCTGGTCACTGGCGCCGCTGTGGCGTGACCTCGCCGCCGCCTACGCCGCCCGCACCGCCGGCGAGGCTCCAGGGTGGACGCCGCTGCCGGTGCAGTACGTCGACTACACCCTCTGGCAGCGCGACCTGCTCGCCGGCGGCGTGCTGGCCCCGCAGCTGGAGTACTGGCGGCAGGCCCTCGCGGGGCTGCCGGAGCGCTTGGACCTGCCGGTCGACCGGTCCTACCCCCGCGTGGCCTCCTACCGGGGTGAGCTGTTCACGTTCGAGTGGGACGCCGGCCTGCGCGCCGGGCTGGCCGCGCTCGCCCGGCGTGCCAACGTGAGCGTGTTCATGGTGGTGCAGGCGGCGTTGGCGGCGCTGCTGACCCGGTTGGGCGCGGGCACGGACATCCCGTTGGGTTCGCCGGTGGCGGGCCGGACCGATCAGGCGTTGGACGACCTGGTCGGGTTCTTCGTGAACACTCTCGTGCTGCGGGTGGACACCTCGGGCGATCCGACGTTCCGGGAGCTGCTGGCCCGGGTGCGCGAGGTCAACCTGGACGCGTACGCGAACCAGGACGTCCCGTTCGAGCGCCTGGTCGAGGAGCTCAACCCGCACCGGTCGCTGTCGCACCACCCGCTGTTTCAGGTAATGGTCGCGGGCCAGAACACGGCGGCGGCCGACGTCACGATGCCGGGTCTGGCGGTCTCCGAGCTTCCGGTGTCGACGGGCATGTCGAAGTTCGACCTCGCGTTGTCGGTGACGGAGCACGGTGCCGGTGTGAGCGGTGTGGCCGAGTTCAACACCGATGTGTTCGATCGGTCCACGGTGGATGGCATCGTGGCCCGCCTGGGTGTGTTGTTGCGGGGTGTGGTGGCTGATCCGGACCGGCGGGTGGGGTCGGTGGATCTGCTGGGTGCCGGCGAGAGCGAGATCCTGCGGGAGTGGGCGGGATCTACGGTGGATCCCGCGC
>Ga0272482_10000225_pt1 | contig 17954 bp, 12 predicted proteins | sample RVTome_8_FD_192427 | JGI IMG/M metagenome (GOLD analysis project Ga0272482, IMG submission 192427) | Soil microbial communities from uranium-contaminated site in the Upper Colorado River Basin, Wyoming, United States - RVT160D0 (version 2) ...
AGGGCGTGGTCGGCGCCACCGCCGCCGACGCGTTCGACGGCGACCCCGGCACCGCCTGGGCGACGCTGGGCGGCGGCAAGGGGCAGTGGCTGGAGATCGAGGTGCCCGAGGCGGTGACCGTCGACTCACTGCCCCTGGAGGTGGTGGCCGACGAGGAGCACTCGCTGCCCGTGGAGGTGGAGGTGACCGTCGACGGCGTGGAGGTCGCCACCGTCGAGCTGCCGGCCATCGAGGCGGACCGCGAGGCCGGCACCACGGTGCCCGTCGACCTCGATCTCCCGGAGCCGACGACCGGGAGCCGGTTCCGGCTCACCTTCCGCCGGATCGACGCCCGGGTGGCCGACGACGCCATCTACGGCGACCCCGTCCCCCCGGTGGCCATCGCCGAAGTGGGCCTCCCGGGGCCGACGATCCCCCGGCGGGACGAGCGCTTCGACAGCGGGTGTCGCGACGACCTGCTCACGGTGGCCGGCGAGCCCGTCGGGGCGCGCGTCACCGGTACGACCGACGATGCCCTGGGCGGGCGGCCGCTGGCCGTCGCCCTGTGCGGCGACGACCGCTCGGGCCTGGCGTTGGGGGGCGGCCGCAACCGCCTCGCCACCAGCCGGGGCGACGCGGTGGGCATCGACATCGACCAGCTGGTACTCCGCTCGGCCGCAGGCGGCACTGCGTCCGATGCGGGCACCACGCTGGTCGCCGAGGCGGCGCCGGGCTCGGGGGCCGGCGCCGGCCTCGGCACCCCGGAGGTGGAGGTGGTGCGCGACGGCGACGCCGGGCTCCGCCTCCGGGTGAGCGGGGCCGAGCCGGGCACGCCGTTCTGGCTGGTCCTGGGCCAGAGCTACAGCGAGGGCTGGGCGGCCACCGTCCACGACGACGGGGGCGACGCCGGCGACGGGAGCGACGGCGGGGGCGGCACCCGGGTCGCCGACCGGCCCGAGCTGGTCGACGGCTTCGCCAACGGCTGGCTGGTCACCCCGGACGACGAGTCGTTCGAGGTGTCGCTGGCCTTCGCGCCCCAGGCCACGGTGACCCGGGCCCAGTGGCTGTCGCTGCTGGCCGGGCTGGCGTGCGTGCTGCTGGCCCTGCGCCCGGCCCGCCGCCGGGTGGCCCTCGCAGCCGACGATCCCGAGCCGAGGCCGCTGGCCCTGGCCCCCGCCCTCGTCTACCGCGGCGACCGGCCGCCGGCCTGGGCCGTGGCGCTGGCCGCCGTGGCCATGGGCGGGCTGGGCTGGTTCCTGGCCGGGATCCCGATCGGCGTGGTGATCGGCGCCGCCACCGCCGTGGGGACCGTCCACCCCGGCTCCCGTCGCTGGGTGCTGGCCGGGGCGCCCGCCGCCCTGGCGCTGGCCGCCGGCTACGTGTGCGTCGTGCAGCTGCTCCGCAACCCCGAGCCGGGGCTCGACTGGCCGGGGCAGATGCGGGCCGTGCACCCGCTGGGCTGGCTGGCGGCGCTGCTCCCGGTGGTCGATCTCGTGGCCGCAACGGCCCGGCGGTGCGCCCGCGCCCGGTATGCGACACTTGACGCGAACCAAACATCACGGCCCGACACCGACGCCCCCGACGCTGGCGACGAGGCTTCGGCCGGAGGGTCACAGGAAGCGGTGCTGGTCGATTCGACGTAGCGCCGTGGGAGCTCTGCAGTGAGGTGGGGGCACGGAGCCTGCCGGTCCCCCCGCCGCTGGGGGAGGAGCAGCATGCCGACAGAGGTGCGGTCGGTCGAGTCGACCGCCACCCGGCCCAAGGCCGACGCCCTCTTCTCACCGCTCGTGCGCCGGCTGGGCCTGGCGTGGGTGGCGGTGTCGCTGCCGTTCGTCTCACTGGTGTCGGCGTTCGTGCACACCCGCGACGCCTACATCTTCGTGCTGATCTACATGGGGTGCGGCGCCTACACCGCGCCGGCGCTGCTGGTGACGTGGTTCGCCACCCGCAAGGCCCCCCGCCGCGACCGGCCGGGCTTCCTGTTCCTCTACGCCGGCCTGGGCGCCGCGTTCGTCATCGGGCTGGGGATGCTGGCCGGCCTGGCCACCGGGTGGCGCTGGGCCAACTCCCTGGGCCCCGTGGCGGTCGCCTTCAGCGGCCTCATGCACGCGCTGGGCGTGGCCTACCTGGTCCGGAGCCGGTCGGGCCGGCGGGCCGTGTCGGTCGACGTGATCGAGTCGCTGGCGGTGACCGTGGCGGTGACGGCGCCGATGTGGCTCCTGTGGGGCCCGTCGATCGTCGACGCCGAGGAGTCGTGGTTCACCATCCCCTGCGCCATGGCCCTGCTCTTCGCCGTACCCGGCTGCTACTGGGCGCTGATGCTGGCCGTCCGGCTCGGCCCGGGCCGGGGGCTGTTCGAGGTGTCGGCCGTGGCCCTGGGGTTCGTCGGCTCGGTGAACGTGGCCCTGCAGGCCGCCCAGGGGGTGTCCGACTTCACGCTCCCCTACCCGCCGCTGGTGGCGCTCACCGCCCTGTGCATGAGCCAGTACCTGCTGCTCCCGCTCAACGTGCCGATGCTCCTGCGCCAGGGTCTGAGCCGGCTGCCGTTGACGGCCCAGGTGCGGGGCGGGTCGCTGGCCACCGTCGTCACCCTGGTCGGGGTGGGCCTGCTGCTGGTCGTCACCGCCGAGGTGGCCGACGAGCGGTCGTGGGCCGTGCCCTTCGCCCTCGGCACCGTCACGCTGCTGTTCGTGCTGGCCGGCCTGCGCCAGATCGCCGCGGTGGCCGAGACCCGGCGCCTGTACCGGCAGGTCGAGCAGGTGTCCGACGAGCGGCAGCGGCTGATGTCGCAGCTCCTCGAGCGCAACCTGCACGACCGCCACAGCTTCGCCGCCCAGCTCTACGAGCAGGCGGTGGCGGCCTACACGTCGTTCGCCCTGCTGGCCGGCACCGGCGACGCCCCCGGCGACCCCACCTCGGCGCTGGGCAAGGCCACGGCGCTGGTGGGCGGCGACCTGGCCCGCCACGCCGAGTCGGTGCGCGAGCTGGTGCAGGCGATCCGCCCGCTCGACGGGGCCCAGCGGGTCGGCGACGTCGGCGTGGGCGACACGCCCGGGCAGCCGGGGGGCGGCCCGCCCAGCGAGCGCCTCGGCATCCCGATGCGGGCCTACCTGGCCAGCACCTACGGCAACCTGCCGGCGCCCCGGCTGTCGGTGGAGATGGCCGACGACCTGACGCTCGACTGGATCTCCGAGACCGTGCTGCTGCAGATCGCCCAGGAGGCGCTGCACAACGTGTGGCGGCACAGCAACGCCACCCGGGTCGACATCGTGATCGAGACCGAGGCTGACCCCGACGGCGAGCCCGGGCCGCGGCCCTGGGAGCCCGGCGACGAGGCCAGCCGGGCGCGTCGTCCAGTGGTGGCGATGTGCGTGGCCGACGACGGCACCGGGTTCGACGTGGCGGCGGTGCCGGAGGGATCGGGGTTCGCGGTGATGCGGGCGTCGGCCGCGGTGGTGGGCGGCACGCTGGTGGTCGACTCCCACCTGGGCATCGGCACCGCGGTGACCGCCCGGCTGGTGCCCGGCGGTCCCCCCGCCCCGCCCGAGGCCCCGGAGCCCCCCGCCCCCCGGGCCCTGCGCCTGGTCCGGGGCGGCGGCTCCGACAACCCGAAATTTTGACCCTGGCGGCTGCTCTGCGACCACCGGCGTCAAAGTTTCGGGGGGTTCAGCCCGCCGCGGCCCGCACCGCCTGACGGTGGGCGGTGGGCGTGGTGCCCCGCACCCGCTTGAACGCCGTGGACAGGGCGAAGGCGCTGCCGTAGCCCACCTCGCGGGCCACGGCCCCGATCGTGGCCCCCGGCTCGCGCAGGAGGTCGGCGGCCAGCGCCAGCCGCCAGCTGGTGAGGAAGGCCATGGGCGGCTCGCCCACCTGGTCGCTGAACCGCCGGGCCAGGGCCGCCCGGGAGACGCCCAGCTCGGTGGCCAGCGACGCCACCGTCCACGGCTCCGCCGGGTTGTTCTGCAGCAGGCGGAGGGCCTGGCCCACCACCGGATCGGCGTAGGCCTGGTACCAGGCCGGCGCCTCGGCATCGGGCCGGGCGAACCAGTCGCGCAGGGCACCCACCAGCAGCAGGTCGAGGAGGCGGTCGAGGACGGTCTCCTGCCCGGGCTGGTCGTGGGCGATCTCCTCGGCCAGCAGCTCGACCAGCCGCTCGCCGCACGCCCCGCCCGGGACCACCACCTGGGCCGGCAGGGCGTCGACCAGCCGGCCGCCCAGGGCGCTGGTCTGCTCGTAGACCCCGATGAGCACGACCGAGGCCCCCTCGGCGTCGTTCCCCCACGTGCGCACTCCGAGGCCCATGGTCTGCGACAGGTCCTCGCCCCGCAGCGTGGTGCACCGCTGGCCGGAGTGGACGACCACCTGGGGCGGGGTGGCGACGTCGTCGGCGAAGACGTAGGGCTCGGGGCCGCGCACGAGCGCGATGTCGCCGGGGCCGATCCGGACGGCCTCGCCGTCGTCGCGCCCGACCCAGGCGTGGCCCCGCACCACGGCGATCACCGACAGCGGCGAGTCGTCCTCCACCCGGATCGACCACGGCGGCGTCATCAGCAGCCGCAGGAGGAACGCTCCCCGCGCCCGGGGACCGTCGAGGAAGCCCACCAGTTCGTCCATGCCCGCAATGTAGACGATCGAGCATGGATCGAAGCTTCTCAGCTATGGCTCGTCTCATCGGATCGGGTTTCACTGCCTCCATGACCGAACACAACAGCAACGACAACGACAGCAACAGCGACAACCGCGACAGCAACGACGCCGTCGGCACCGTCCTGGTGGTGGGCAGCACCGGCAAGACCGGCCGCCGGGTGGTCGAGCGCCTGGAGGCCCGGGGCATCACCGTGCGCCACGGCTCCCGGGGCTCCGCCACCCCCTTCGACTGGGACGACCCGGCCACCTGGGCGCCCGCCGTGGCCGGCGTCGACCAGGCCTACATCACCTACTACCCCGACCTGTCGTTCCCCGGCGCCGCCGAGCGGATGACCGAGCTGGCCCGCCTGGCCCGGGAGGCCGGCGTCCGGCACCTGGTCCTGCTGTCGGGCCGGGGCGAGCCCGGGGCGCTGGTCTCCGAGGATGCCGTCCGGGCCGTCGGTCCCCAGCTCACCGTGGTGCGGGCCAGCTGGTTCGCCCAGAACTTCACCGAGGGGATGCTGGCCGGCACCGTCGAGAGCGGCACGCTGGCCCTGCCGGCGGGCGACGTGCCCGAGCCGTTCATCGACGTCGACGACATCGCCGACGTGGCGGTGGCCGCCCTGACCGGCGAGGCCGCCGGCGGTGAGGTGTACGAGGTGTCCGGGCCCCGGTTGATGACCATGCCGGAGGTCGCCGCCGACCTGGCGGCCGCCACCGGGCGCCCCGTCAGCTACGTGCCGATCACCACGGAGCAGTTCGTGGCGGGGCTGGCCGGCCTCGGCCTGCCCGCCGAGGAGGCCGAGGCGACCGGGCAGCTGCTCGCCGACCTTCTCGACGGCCGCAACGCCAGCCTGACCGACGGCGTGCAGCGGGCCCTGGGCCGCCCGGCCAAGGACTTCGCCGCCTTCGCCCGCGACGCGGCGGCGGCCGGTGCCTGGGACCTGACACCGGGTGCCCAAAGTGTCGAGGCGAGTTGACTCTGACCCCCGATTCTCGGGCAGCTATTGACTCCACGCGCTACGGTGCGAGCAGCCGACCGGGCCTGTCTGGGGGAAGTGCACATGGTCGTATTTCGTCGTCGCCGTGATCGTCAGGACCGTGCGGCTCGGATGACGGGCCTCGACCCGGAGGCCGCCGCCGAGCGCATCCTGGCCGCCGCCGAAGCGGCCCTCGGGGCACCCCGCCGGCTCACCGAGGGCCCCGAGGCGGTGCTGGCCGGGGCCGGGCCCGACGCCTACACGTTCAGCGTCGACACCGACGACGAGCGCTGGTCGGGCCAACTGGTGGCCCGCACCTCCCCGGTCGAGGTCCTGGAGCGGGAGAGCCGCTGGATCGGGGCCGTGGGTGCGCTCGGGCACCCGGTGCCCGAGCTCCTCCACGACCACCCCGACCACGGCGTCCTCGTGTTCCGGCCGCCGGGCGGCGAGAACCTCGTCAACCTCATGACCACCGAGCTGATGGCCCTGCCCGAGCTGCTCGCCACCTTCGGCCGCATGCACGCCCGCCTCCACGCCCTCCCCGTCGACGGCCTCGCCGCCACCGGGAACGGCGGCGGCGCCGGCACCGGCACCGGCACCGGTGACGGGAACGACCCGGCCCCGGGCAACGAGGACGCCGACGCCGATGTCGAGGTCGAGGTCGATCTCGACGACCCGGTCGAGGAGCTGGCCGACCTGGCCGCCGGCCTCGGGATCCGCAAGTCGGTCGACCGGGAGCTGGGCTGGCTTCGGGCCCAGCGCGACGTCGGGGCCAACGGTTCCGCGGTGGTGTGCCACGGCGACCTGCACCCGGTCCACGTGTTCGTGTGGCGGGGCGACGAGCCGAGGGAGCTGGTGGTCAACTGGACGAAGGCCCGCCTGGAGGCGCCGGCGTTCGACGTGGCCGGCACCCTCGTGAGCTTCTGGACCGGGCCCTTGTTCGTGGCCAACGTCGCCCAGCGGACCATGCTCAAGATGGCCCGCGACTCGCTGGCCTCGGCCTACCAGACCGCCTACGAGGGCGCGGCCGACCCGCTCGATCCGGCCGGCCTGTCCTACTGGCAGGCGTTCCACCTGGCCGCCTTCGGGGTCCACCTGGTCGACGTCCTCCAGGGCGAGGCGATCGACCCCTGGCACCCCGCCGCCAACGTCCCCCAGCCCGAGAAGGCCCTCCAGGACGTCCGCAACCACTTCTGGGAGCTCGCCGAGTCCTGACCCGAAATTTTGACGCCGGCGGTCGCACAGCAGCCACCAGCGTCAAAGTTTCGGGTGGATGAGGCGTTCAGCGGCGGCGGGCTACCAGGCGGTAGGCGTTGCCGGCGCTGGACTTGTCGCCGCGGGCGCGACGGACGCGGTCCTTCACCTCGTCGATGGCCTTGGTGACGGCCAGGGCGGGGAGGGCGGCGGTGTAGAGGGCGAGGCGGCGGGCGCGGTGGGCGGTGCCGGGTTCGGGGAGCCAGGGGAGGTGGGGGCTGCGGACCGTCTCCTGGAGCCACAGGGCGACGGCGTTGTAGAGGTCGCCGCCCATCGTGGCCGGGCCCCGCTCCACCGAGACGACGTCGAACCCGACGTCCTCGACGGCGGCCACCATCTCCTCGCACTTCACGAAGTGCTGGTGCTGGGGCTGGCCCCACTGCCAGAAGTACCTGCCCAGCCGGGCCGCCCACGGCGAGGCCGGGTCGGGCATCTCGATCATCAGGTAGCCGCCGGGCTCCACCACCTTGGCCGCCGCCGCCAGCTCGGCCTTGGGCTCCCGGGTGTGCTCGATGTAGTGGTGCATGGTGACCACGTCGTAGGAGCGGGGCAGGCTGCCGGCCAGGTCGGGGAACTGGCCCCGGTAGGCGGTGTCGATGCGGCCGCGGCGCTGGGCCTCCTCGACGGTGTCGCTCATGTCGAGCCCGTCGATCAGCAGGTCCGGCCAGCGCTCCCGGGCCGCCAGGCAGAAGTGGGCGTGGCCGGTGCCGACGTCGAGCCAGGCGCGGGGCGTGTGGTGGCGGGCCAGGCTCTCGACCCGGTTGCGGTAGATGAAGCCGAGCGCCGCGAACGACGTCTCGGCCAGCTCCTCGCCCAGGCCGTCGTAGGCATCCTCGTAGAAGTGGTCGAGGCCGGTGATGGTGAGCGCCGGGTTCTGGAAGATGTGCCCGCAGTCGCGGCACTCGTCGAGGTGGAACTCGCCGGGCTTGTGCTGCAGGAGGTCGGTGATGTCGAGCCGGTCGGCGATCTCGGGCGAGCCGCACCAGGGGCAGTGGTCGCGCCGGGGCTCGAACAGGGCCTCGGGCGGAGGCGGGGCGGGCAGCGGCTCCGACGCCCGGCGGATCCTCTTCGCCTGGGTGGCCTGCCGGGCGGCCAGCGCCACCCGGACGTTCTCGGCCCAGGCCTTGGGCAGGCGACCGAGGGCGGCCTTGCTGCCCGCCTCGTCGCCCAGGACCAGGGCGGGCTGGGCGCTCCAGGTGGCCAGCGCCAGGGCGGCGGCCCACGGGGCGACCAGGAAGCCGGCGGTCATGGCCGCCAGGTGGAGGGTCTCGAGGCCGAGCACCACCGACGCCGGGGCCCCGTAGGGCCAGGCCGGGGCCAGCATCTCCTCCAGCTCGCGCCAGCGCTGCTCGGGCGTGGCCGGCGCCGCGTTCACGCCGGGGGCCACCCGGGTGGCGAGGGCGGTGGGGGCGTGGCGCTGGGCGTGGAGCGTGCGGCGCACCATGTCGCCCCGGTCGAGGCCGGTGACGTCGTCGGCCGTCCACCCGATGCGGTGGGCGGCCGACGGGTGCAGGGCGATCGTGTCGTGCGAGCCGGTGGGCAGCACCAGGTAGGGGTCGGTGCCCACCTTGGCGGCCTCGAGCCGGCGCAGCAGGCGCAGGAGCCGGTCGGGCGGGAGGTCGCCCGGCACCAGGTCGACGACGTCGGCGCCGGTCGCCGCCATCTCGACGGCCACGGCGGCGCGGGTGGCGGCGTCGATGGTGGTGCCGTCGACACCCACCGTCACGACGTCTGGCGTCACACGATGCGCAGCCGACAACTGCGTGGCCGTGCCCGGCATGGGCGTGCCCGGCGAGCGGGAACCATGTCCGGCGCCGTCGAGCGCGCCCGGCCCCGGTGTGGGCAGCGTGGCCAGCTGGCCGAGCCGTCGGCGCAGCTCCAGCGCCTCCACGACGTGGACCACCGCCAACGTCCCCAGCACCCAACGGGCAACTCGCATGCGATTCTTCCCCCTGCTCGGCGTGCAGCCGTCCGAGAATTATGGACCAGGTACCCACCCATCGCCAGCATGTTGACTTGCCCACCCACCGCCGAGTTGATTGTTGACGTGGGGAGTGCAGGAGAACGCTCGGAGACCGGCCAACTCGGGCACCAAGGCGAGTACACGGGCGTGCCCGACGAGCCCGGCAACTATGTCCTGGAAGGTCGGACCATCGTCATCACCGGGGCCAACTCGGGCATCGGCCGGACCACGGCGCTGGGGCTGGGCCGGCGGGGCGCCACGCTGCTGCTGGCCGGCCGGTCGGCGGCCCCGACCGAGGCGGTGGTGGCCGAGGTCGACGCCCTCGACGGCCCCGGGCGGGCCGAGGCGCTGGCGCTCGACCTGGCCGACCTGACGTCGGTCCGGGCCTGCGCGGCGGCGATCAACGCCCGCGACGACGCCCCCGACGTGCTCATCAACAACGCCGGCCTGGCCGGCGCCAAGGGCGTGACCGCCCAGGGCTTCGAGCTGACGTTCGGTGTCAACCACTTGGGCCACTTCCTGCTGACCACCCTGCTGCTCGACCGGCTGCGGGCCGCGCAGAAGCCCACCCGGATCGTGACCGTGGCCAGCGACGCCCACAAGGGCCCCAAGCGCATCGACTTCGACGCCCAGCTGCGGCGCACGAAGAGCACCAAGGGCCTGCGGGAGTACCAGGTGTCGAAGCTGTGCAACGTGCTCTTCACCCAGGAGCTGGCCCGCCGGCTGGAGGGGTCCGACGTCACCGCCTACGCCGTGCACCCGGGCGTGGTGGCGTCGAACATCTGGCGCGAGGTCCCGTGGCCCATCCGGCCCATCGCCCTGCGGTTCATGATCACCGTGGAGGAGGGGGCGCTCTGCTCGATCCACTGCGCCACGGCGCCCGGCATCGAGCCCCTCAGCGGCGGCTACTTCGAGAAGGGCGAGCCGAAGGAACCGTCGCCGGTGGCCACGCCCGAGCTGGGCGCCGAGCTGTGGAAGCGCAGCGAGGAGTGGGTCGGGACCTAGCCCGCGGCCCGCGCCCTAGGCGGGGCGACGGAAGGCGAGCACGTGGTAGGCGAGGTCGCCGGCCACGGCCAGGTCCTCCAGGCCGTCGATGCTGGACACGCCATCGCTGCTGGCGTCCTCGTCGGCCAGGCGCCGCAGCGCCGCGTAGGTGGGCAGCGTGCGGGCGTTGACGTCGTCGTCGCTCAGCGGCTCCAGCCCGGTGCGGCGGGCCAGGCGCTCGTAGCCCGGCGAGGTGAGGGGCTTGGCCATGTGGCCGTACCAGTCGTCGCCCCCGCTCATCCGCTCGGCCACCGACGCCAGGGCGCCGGGCGCCATCAGGAAGTCGGACAGCGCCAGCGTCCCCCCGGGCTTCAACACCCGGGCCACCTCGACGAAGAACGCCTTGCGGCTGGGGAAGTGGAAGATGCACTCGACGGCCAGCACGTGGTCGAGCGAGCCGTCGGCCACCGGCAGGCGGCAGCCGTCGCCGGCCACGAACGAGATCGGCGGGTCGCCCGCCCCCACCAGCCGGGCCGCCCAGCGCACCTGGCGCTCGTCGATGTTGAGCCCGGCCAGCCGGGTGCGCGGGAGCCGGGACCGGACCAGGTCGAGCGTGCCGCCGAAGCCGCAGCCAACGTCGAGCACCCGGGCGCCGTCGGTCACGCCGGCGGCCGCGACGACGTGGTCGGTCATGGCCTCGGCGGCGGCGAAGTAGCGCTCGGGGCTGTCGTCGGCCCGCTCGGGCTCGTCGAACAGGCCCCAGTGGAAGTGCCGCCAGAACGGCGGCGGCTCGCCGCCCGCCTCCAGGTGCTCCAGGGCCGAGTCGACGTAGGAGAAGTCGACGCTCACGAGCCGGGCCCGTCGGCGACCTTGCGGAAGGCGAGCACGTGGTACTGCCAGCCGCCGCCCCGGGCCAGGCGCTCGACGGCGTCGACGGTGGTGACGCCGGCGTCGGAGCCCGACTCGCGGTACAGCCGGCGCAGCGCCGGGTAGGTCGGCAGCGTGCGCTGGGTGACGTCCTCGTCCACCAGCAGCTCCAGGCCCACCGACCGGCCCAGCCGCTCGTAGCCGGCCGATGTCAGCGGCGTGGCCGACCGGCCGTACCACTCCCCCAGCCCGGCCGACTGGACGTTGGCGGCCAGCGTCGTCACCGACCCGCCCATCAGGAAGTCCGACAGCGCCAGCGTGCCGCCCGGAGCGAGGGCCCGGGACGCCTCCCGGAAGAAGCGCTTGCGGCTGGGGAAGTGGAACACGCACTCCACGGCCAGCACGTGGTCGCACACCCCGGAGGCCACCGGGAGCTGGCAGCCGTCGGCGGTGACGAACGAGACGGCGTCGGGCCCGTCGCCCATCAGCCGGCGGGCCCACTGGAGCTGGCGCTCGTCGATGTTCACGCCCGCCAGCCGGCAGCCCGGGTTGCGGCCCCGGATGTGGTCGAGGGTGCCGCCGAAGCCGCAGCCCACGTCGAGCACCCGGCGACCGTCGGCCACGTGGCCCGCGGCCACGACCCGCTCGGTCATGGACTCGGCGGCGGCGAAGTAGCGCTTCGGGTCGTCGTCGAGGTCCTCGGGGTCGTCGTAGTGGCCCCAGTGGAAGTGGCGGAGGTAGCCCGGGGGCTCGCCGCCCGCGTCCATGCGCTCGATCTCGGCGTCGATGTAGGGCAGCGTGACCATCTCAGGTTCCCTTCGAGGATGGAGAGGTGGAGGCGGGGGCCGAGGCGAGCAGCGCCTCCAGCCGGTCGGCGGCGGCGGCCGGACCGCCGGCTCCGTCGAGCGACGCCCGCAGCCGGGCGGCGGCCGCCCGGTGGCGGGGGTCGCCGAGCACGGCGCCCACCGCGGCCCGCAGCTCGGGCGGCGACACCCGGGTGAACTTCACCCGCACCCCGGCCCCGGACCGCACGACCTGGTCGGCGATGATCGGCTGGTCGTCGCGGATGGCGGCGATGACCAGCGGGATGCCGTGGGACAGCGACTCGCACACGGTGTTGTGGCCGCCGTGGCACACGACGGCGTCGAGGTGGGGCAGCAGCGCCAGCTGGGGCACCCACGACCGGAGCAGCACGTTGGGCGGCGGGTCGGGCATCAGGTCGGCCGGGGCGACGACCACGGCCCGCACGTCGAGGCCCCGGAACGCCTCGGCCACCACGGCGAAGAACCGCTCACCGGTCTTCCAGTTGAGCGTGCCCAGCGAGACCAGGACGGTGGGCGTGTCGCCTTCCAGCCAGTCCCAGGGGAACGACGGGTCGTGGGGCCGGTCGCCGAACGACGGGCCCACGAACGCGTAGTGCGGCGGGAGCGACGCCACCGACCCCACCAGGTCGGCCACCGTGAAGGCCAGCAGCAGGTGGGGCGAGAAGCGGGGGTCGACGGCGGCGGCCCGCTCCGCGCCGACGCCGGCGGCTACGAGGACCCCGGCCATCTGCTCGTGCAGCCAGCCGGCCACCTTGGGCAGGGCCTCGATCGGATCGACGAGGTCGGCCGACGTGGTGGCCGACGTCGCCCACGGCAGGCCCCGGGCCTCGGCCACCGCCGCCCCGGCCAGGGCGTGCTGGTCGACCAGCAGGGCGTCGGGGCGGAACTCGTCGACCGCGACGAAGGTGCCGGGGAGCATGTGGTGGGCCAGCGGCAGGATGCAGGTCTCCCACAGGCTGGCGAACCCGCCGATGCCCCCGGTGCGCTTCTCCAGGCGGGCGTTGGTCGCGTCGACGATGGCGGGCGGCACGGCGTCGGCCACCGGCAGGAACGTCGCCCCCCGGGGCAGGAGGTCGGCGATCACCTCGGGGTGACCGGCCCAGGCCACGGCGTGGCCCCGCTGCACCAGCTCGCGCCCCAGCGGCACGGTCGGGTTGGTGTGCCCCACCAGGGGCGGGACGACGACCAGGAACCGTCCCACGGACCCTCTAGCGCACCGGGGCGACCGGGGCCGGAGCCGCGGCGGCCCCGTTCGAGGCCCGGGTGGCCTGCTGGGCCACGTGGTCGCCGATGAGCTGCCCGACCTCCCGCGTGAGCGAGAAGATGCCCAGGTGGTCGATGCCCTCGATCTCGTGGATCTCGGCGTGGGGCACGTAGTCCTCCAGCACCGGCTTCAGCGGGTACATCATCGACCCGGTGCCGAACACGGCGCTGACCGGGCACGTGATCGCCGCGTAGTCGTCGGCGCCGAGGTCGGCCTCGGCCTGCAGGTCGTCGAGCACCGAGGTGCCCAGCAGGAAGCGGGAGGCCCGCTGCTCGACCGCGTCGGCCTTGCGCCGGGAGGTTAGGCCCAGCAGCTGCATGACCTCCTCGGTGGTGTGGTCGCGCCGGAGGATGGCGGCCGAGGCCTCCATCGGGGCCCGGATCATCATCGTCCAGTCGGGCGACGAGAACAGCGGGTCGAGCAGGAACACCGAGCCGACCCGGTCGGCGTGGAGCATGGCGGCCCGGGTGGCGATGGCGCCCCCGTAGCTGCACCCGATCAGGTGGACGGGGACGTCGATGGCGAGGGCGTCGAGCAGCCCGGCCAGGTCGGCGACGTGGTCGTCGAGCCGGTAGCCGGTGGGCGGCACCTCGGAGCGGCCGTGCCCCCGCAGCGCGTAGAGAACGACGTCGGCCACGTTGGCCAGCGGCATGCCCAGCGTGAAGCTGAGGCCCGAGTGGTCGACGATCCCGAGCCCGTGGACGAACACCACGACCGGTCGGTCCTCGTCGCGAGGACCGACCCAGTAGCGGTTCACCCGCAGCTCGACGCCGTTGGTGTGGACGGTGGCCACGGTGGCGGGACCGGTGGCCCGCTCAGGCGGCCCGCTGCTCGAGTGATCTGACGATGAAGTCGACCACGTCGCGCATCGTCAGCTCCACCAGGTCCTCCAGCTCCATGGACGAGAACCAGGTGACGAAGTCGACGCGCCCCTCGTAGGTGTCGATGAGGCTCTCGGAGATCTCCATGACCTCCATGCTCTCGAGCTCGATGTCCTCGGCGAACGTGGAGTCGAGACCGACCTGGCACTCGTCGTAGTACCAGCGGCCGACCACCTTCACGATGGCCTCTTCGACGGTGCTGTGCACCTGGTCGAACGTCGTATCTCCCCGCGCGCCAACGGTCGCGATCGGTTGGGTGCTCATGGATCTCCCCCATCAAGTTCCACGTGTGCCCCGAAGACAGTAGGCGGTCCGGTTCTTGTTGACAACCGGTTGCACCTGGCTTGCAAGTACTGACCCTACGGCGCGAGTCGTTCAGGTTTCTTGACACCCATTCCGACCGCCGGGATACTGGCTCGGATGGGGGGAACTGGGGAGATCGCCATCGTCGGCATGGCCTGTGTCATGCCAGGCGCGCCCGACGTCGAGACCTTCTGGGGCAACATCGTCGACGGGGTCGACTCCGTCACCGAGGTGCCACCCAGCCGGTGGGTGACGTCCCGACACTACGACCCGGGCTACGACCCGAGCGCCCGCAACGGCTCCGACGAGCCCATGTCGGTGTCCAAGTGGGGCGGCTTCGTGCCGGAGGTGGGCTTCGACGCGCTGGAGTGGGGCATCCCGCCCGCCAGCCTGGCGTCGATCGACCCGGCCCAGCTGCTGGCCCTCAAGGCCGCCACCGGGGCCCTGGAGGACGCCGGCTACGGCACCGGTGAGGGCCTCCGCGACTTCGACCGCGAGCGCACGTCGGTGGTGTACGCCACCGGCTCCGGTGGCGCCTCGGAGCTGCCCGCCGGGTTCATGCTCCGGCTGCAGCTGCGCAGCCTCGGCATCACCGCCGCCGACCTGCCGCCCGAGCTGGCCGCCCACCTGCCCCAGCTGACCGAGGACGGCCTGCCCGGCGTGCTCACGTCGGTGATCGCCGGCCGGGTCGCCAACCGGCTCGACCTGGGCGGCAAGAACCTCGTCGTCGACTCCGCCTGCGCGTCGGTGCTGGTGGCGTTGGACATCGCCCGCAACGAGCTGCTGGGCGGCAGCAGCGACGTGGTGCTGTGCGGCGGCGTCGACCTCCACAACGGCATGGTCGACTACGTGTCGTTCACCGCCGCCCAGGCGCTGGCCCGCAGCGGCCGCTGCCGGGCCTTCGACGTGGCCGCCGACGGCATGACCCTGGCCGAGGGCTGCGGCTGCCTGGTGCTCAAGCGCCTGGACGACGCGGTCAGCGACGGTGACCGGGTGTACGCCGTGGTGCGGGGCGTGGCCGGCTCGTCCGACGGCCGGCACCTCGGCCTCACCGCCCCCCGCCAGGAGGGGCAGGAGCGGGCCGTGCGCCGGGCCTACGCCGGCACGGGCATCTCGCCCACCGAGATCGGCATGGTCGAGGCCCACGGCACCGGCACCCCCACGGGCGACCGCACCGAGCTGTCCACCACCACCGCCGTGTTCGCCGAGGCGGGCGTGGCGCCGGGGTCGGTGGCCATCGGCTCGGTGAAGAGCAACATCGGCCACATCAAGTGCGCGGCCGGCATGGCCGCCCTCATCAAGACGGCCAAGGCCCTCTACCACGGGGTGCTGCCGCCCACGCTGCACATCGAGACGCCGATCGAGGAGTGGGACCCGGCCACCTCGCCGTTCGTGTTCCGCGACCAGGCCCGGCCGTGGCTCGACGAGCGAAAGATGGCCGCCGTGTCGTCGTTCGGGTTCGGGGGCACCAACTTCCACGCCATCCTCGAGGCGCCCTCGGCCGCGCTCGGCCCGGCACCGGACTCGGGCCGGCCCCACTGGCCGTCGGAGCTGCTGGCCTTCCGGGCCGCCGACGACGCCGCGCTGCAGGCCCGGCTGGAGGAGCTGGCCGGCCGGTTGGCCGACGAGCTGGCCCCGCCCCGGCAGGCCGACCGCTGGCGGCTGCGCGACGTCGCCGCCTCGGTGACGGCGGCGGGCGAGGGCCCGGTGCGGCTGGTGATCGTGGCCGACGCCCTCGACGACCTGGCCGCCAAGGTCGACGCCGCCCGCTCCGGGGGCGTCGCCGAGGGGGTGTACCCGGCGCGGAGCCTCGACGTCGGCGACGACGAGCCCTACCCCGGTGCCCTCGACCGGCCCGGCATCGCCTTCCTGTTCGCCGACGACACCGCCGTCCACGCCGGCATGGGCGCCGACCTGGCCATCGCCCTCCCCGCCGCCCGCGCCGCCCTGGCCAACGCCGATCCGGCGCTGCTGGCCGCCATGTGGCCGGGCCAGGCCTTCGCCGCCACCGTCGAGGCCCAGCGGGCCGCGCTCGACGCCGTCGCCACCCCGGCCACCACGGCCCTGGGCGTGGTGGCCGCCGCCACGCTCACCGCCCTGGGCGTGACCCCGGACCGGCTGGCCGGCCGGGTGCCCACCGGTGACGGCCGCGGTGATCCCACGTTCCCCGCCGCCGACGCCGAGGGCCTGCGGGCCCTGGCTGACGAGGGCGTCCGCATCTTCGTGGAGCTGGGCCCCGGCGACGCCCTGACCCGGCGGGTCGACACCGCGCTCCACGGCGTGGCCCACGTGGCCGTCGCCACCGACGTACCCGGCCGCCACGGGCTCACCACGCTCCTGCACGCCGTGGGCCGGCTGGTCGCCGCCGGGGTCGACGTCGACCTCGGCGCCCTCCACGCCGGGCGGGGTGCCCGCCCCGAACGCTGGGAGGACCCACCCCGGCGGCCGGCCTGGATGGTGAACGGGCACTTCGCCCGCTCCGCCACCGGGGCCAGCCTGCCCAAGGGCCTCCACCCCGCCGACGAGGCCCCCCAGCTCAGCTTCGGCTCGGGCGAGGCTCCTGCCCCGGCTGTCGCCCCCGCCGCGGCGGCGGACAGGGCCAGCGGGCTGAGCGACCTGGACCTGGCGGTGGTGACCGAGTACCTCAAGATCGTCCAGGGGACGATCGCCACGGGCAGCGAGATCATCAAGCACGAAGCGAGCCGGTCATGACCGCACCGCGCCGTCACGACGAACCCGCCCCCGAGACGGGAGCAAAGCCCGCTCCCGTTTCGGGGGCAGCTTCGGAGTCGTCGGACGACGATCCCGTTGTCTGGTGGGTGGCCGGGGCGGATGCGTCGGAGCTCCGGGGTCGGCTCGACGAGCTGGGGGACGGCGACGGTCCGCCCGGGGTCGTCCGGGTCGGTGAGGGGCCGGCGCGGTTGGGGATCGTGGCGCCCAACGAGCGGAAGCTGCGGCTGGCCCGGCGGATGCTGGAGGAGGGCCAGACCTGGCGGGGGCGCAGCGACCTGTGGTTCACGCCGGCCGGGCTGGCCGACGCCGGGGGCAAGGTCGCGTTCCTGTTCCCGGGGGTCGAGCCGACGTTCGGCCTGGTCGACGACGACCTGGCCGGGCTGGCCGAGCGCCTCGGCCTCACCGCCCCGCCCCTGGTGGACGACTCGGTGGCCCACCGGGGCGCCTCGATCGTCCGGCTGGGCATCTTCCTCGACGAGGCCCTGCACCGCCTGGGCGTGACGCCCGACGCCATCGCCGGCCACAGCATCGGCGAGTGGAGCGGGTCGGTGGCGTCCGGGGTGTTCACCCGCCAGGACGCCGAGGGGCTCGCCGACGGCGTCGACCTGGGCGGCGTCGAGCTGCCCGACCTCGACTTCGTCGCCCTGTCGGCCGGCGTCGCCGAGGTGGAGCCGGTGATCGCCGGCATCGAGCACGTGGTGGTCTCCCACGACAACTGCCCGGGCCAGACCGTGGTGTGCGGCCCGCCCGAACAGGCCGGCCGGGCGCTGGCGGCGCTGCGGGACGCCGGGATCCTGGGCTACACGCTCGACTTCCAGTCGGGCTTCCACACGCCGTTCATCGAGCGGTCGCTGGGCGAGTTCCGGGCCTACCTGGACACCTTCTCGATCACCCCGGCCCGGGTGCCGATGTGGTCGGCCACCACCACCGGCCCCTACCCGACCGACCGGCAGGAGATCATCGAGCAGCACCTCCGCCACCTGGTGGAGCCGGTGCGGTTCCGACCGACGGTCGACCGCCTCTACGACGAGGCCGGCGTCCGCATCTTCGTGCAGGCCGGCGTGGGCACCCTCACCGGCTTCGTCGAGGACACCCTGGGCGACCGCGACCACGCCACGATCACCGCCATCACCCCCAAGCGCACCGCCCTGGCCCAGGCTCACCGGGTCCTGACCGCCCTCTGGACCGAGGGCGTCCCGATCGACCCCGTCGCCCTGCGCCCGGCGACCCCCACCGACGAACCCGAGCTGTCCCCGGAACCCGTCCTCATCGAACCTGCCCCCGAACCCCTCCTCA
>Ga0272482_10000226_pt1 | contig 17906 bp, 18 predicted proteins | sample RVTome_8_FD_192427 | JGI IMG/M metagenome (GOLD analysis project Ga0272482, IMG submission 192427) | Soil microbial communities from uranium-contaminated site in the Upper Colorado River Basin, Wyoming, United States - RVT160D0 (version 2) ...
ACCAAAGCACCAACGGCCACACGGCAACCCTTCCGACCGACTCGGAGACGGACGCCCCACCACACCAGCAGTGACGCCGAACCCCCTCCGTGAGGACCGGCGAGCGGGTCCTCCACCCCCCTTTGAGGAGCATCGAGACCCGCACATATCACCACCACTGACAAGCCCTCGTGGTCCGCACAGATCGGCGTACCGAGCGATGTCGCCGGTGCCGAGCGCAGTCCTCCAGGCTGGCCCACCACCCGCGGCGGGTCCGGGACGTGTGGCACACTGCTTGGGCACACCTAGCTGAGGAGCACCCGTGGTCAACTTTGGTTGGCCAGGGCGTTCGCCCTACGAGTCGGGGATGAGTCCCCCCCCGCCGACACTGGGTTTCCGGGTCGTCACGGGCAACCGACCCGAAGTTGCGTGTGGAAGCGGTGTCCCGCCTTGCAAGCCGCTGACCACGTTCTCCCGGGTGCCATGGCTGCGCCCGACCCCCGCCTCCCGGACCTTCTGGAGCTCCTCATGAGCGCCGCCGCGTCCCCACCGCCAGGCCCGGCCCTGTCCTCGGCCGGGGCCTCCCCACCCACGACGGCCGCTTCTCGGTCGGCCGCCTGTCCCGCTGGCTCCCCGACCGCGAGATCTCGGTCGTAACCGGCTTCGCCGTCGCCTCTTGGCTCGGCTCCCCCACGTCGCCGCCGCCCTCGCTGGGCCGCCAGCTCTACCGCTCGTTCACAACGATCGGCGCCCGCAACCGCCTCCGCCTCGACTTCCGCTCCCGCGCCTGGCTCGCGGTCACCGACACCGCCCACTTCGAGGCGGTCGTCATCCCGTTGCCCGACCCCGGGGGCCTCCTCCTAGTCCCGACCGAGGACTACGCCCGCCGCATCGAGGCGGTGACGTTGTGACCGGGTTCCTGGTCGAGAGCCGAGGAGGAGCGCCAGGCCCTCCAGGCCGAGTTCGCCGCCAGGCCGACCCAGCAGATGCTGACCGCCGGCGCCCTCGACCTCGAGTCCCTGACGCCCCAGGCCCGCCGGATTCTGGCGTGGCTCGCCGAGTCCGACGACCCACCGTCACTGGCGTCGCCGACCTCCTCACCGCCGCCCACCGCTCCGGCCAAACAGCTGCCCTGGCCCAGTGGCACGACGAACCAGCGGCGACGCGGTCCGACAGCCTCGCTCCACCGATCCTGGCGGGCGATGGCCGGGACAGCCGATCTGCCGGACACCGGCGGAGCGGTCGACCCGATGAGGTCGGAGGCTCTCGGACCGACCAGGCGGCCGAGCGTCGCAGCAACTCCACCCGTGGACGGGTCGGCCAGACAGCCGCCGACTCACCCTGCCGCACCGACGTAGAACACGCCGCCCGAAGTACGCCAAGTCGATCTTTCGCGGCCCAGCGGCGAACAGGCGGAGCCGGTTCGAGTGGTGTCTCGTCATTGGGGCCGGCCATGGGCACAACCATGGTGGACCCTATGCGAGGGCGGCGGTACCCTCCGGCTGTGGAGCAGACGTTGGCGCCGTTCGACCGGATCACGATTGATCCAGGCAAGCTGGGCGGGCAGCCGTGCATCCGGGGCTACCGGTTCAGCGTCGAGCATCTCTTGGAGCTGCTGGCGGCGGGCTGGACGCTTGAGGCGATCCAGGCGGAGTTTCCGTTCATCGAGGCCGAGGACGTTCAGCAGGCTCTGGGCTATGCCGCCGCGCTCGCCCGGAACGAGGTGTACCTCCCGCTGCAGGAATCGGCTTGAGGCTCCTGCTCGACCAGAACCTGCCACTCGCGCTCGCTCCCATCCTCCGAGAAGGCGGCCACGACGTCGTCCACACCCGCGAGGTTGGCCTCGAGCGAGCAGCCGACGAGCAGATCTTCGAGTACTGCTGCGACGACCGACGCACCCTCGTCACCGCTGACAACGGGTCACGAAATACCTGGCCACATCTCAGGCTGACTGCCCGAGCGTGATCGTCACCCGGGACATCAGGACGATGCGCGTCCATGACCTCGGAGGCCTGATCGTTGCCAACCTGGCAGCCATCGCCGGTGTGGTCGAACAGCGGGGCAACGCCGTGTTCACGCTTGCTCCGTCGAAGCCCATCCGGGCGTCACTGCTCCCGCTCGGGATTCCGGGCAAGGGGTAAGGCAGGTCGAGGGACTGCGGCGCAGGGTGGTGCTGCCACCTTCTCGGCCACGGATCTCCCCCTGGGAAGCGCTGAGAGGATCGTCTCCGCTGACGTGTTGGTCGTAGGGCGTCGAGGGGTAGCGCTTTGTGTGCGGCAGCGCGGACGCCGTTCGGCGGTTCGGCCGTCCGAGGCCGGGGTCTCGCTGTGGGAGCATCGGCGGATGGTGTCGAGCGATCCCGGGCCGTACGAGGCCAGCGCGGAGCAGGTCGTGAACGCGGTGCGGGACCGTCTGGAGCTCGGGCCCCGGCGATTGTCCGAGCTGGTCGACGAGCTACTTGCGGCGGGTTCCGTTCCCGACGACCTCGTCGTGGCGCTGGGTGAGGACGGTGGGTGGGAGGCGGTCCCGCAGGCGTTGGCCGGCCTCGTTGACGACGCCCTGATGGACGACCCTCGAGTGTGGCCCACGGCGCACGACGATCCCTGGCTGGTCCTGATCGAGCAGTTCCTCGACGGGGACGGCAAGGTCCTCACCCACCGGCTCACCGACCGGGAGCGAGCCGAGGGCACCGTCGCCGTCGTGCCCGACCTCGTCACGCTCGACATGGACGCCTCGGACGGTCTCGACGTACCCGGCGCCGGCGGTCTCTGGGTCGGGCCTGGTCCGGGTCCCCGCCGACCGGGCCACGACGACAGCGTCGTCGAGGGGCCACCCGGCTGGCTCGACGCCTTCGACCCCGGTGACCTGCTGGTGTTCCGGCGCCGGGGCCTCTCGGTCGAGGTCACCAGGATCGCCGAACCGGCCCCCGACGGCGACGTCGTCGACCACCTCGCCGACGCCGCCCACCAGCGACTGCGCGACGACCGAGGCGAGGAGGCCTACCCCCTGGTCCTCGACGCCATGAGCACGAACCCCCGGGCGTTCCGTGAGCCCGCCCGACCGCTCGGCGAGCTGCTCGAAGCGGCGGGCCTAGAACGCCGGGGCTTCAGCTGGGGCCTCCGCGACCGGCCCTGGCGCGACGCCCTCGACAACGCCCGCCTCACGGTCCGGGCCCTCGCGGCCCGGCGGTACGGCTTCGACCGCTGCTGCCTCGCCGCCTACGACCGCATCATCGAGGCGATCGACGAGCCCGAACCAGCGGCGCTCACCGGTCGCCGGCTGGGCCGGGATCTCCACCACGGCGAGGTCGGTCTGGCGGTCGTCGAGCAGGTCCGCCGCTTCCCCGATGGCACTGCCACCGAGGCGCCGGACACCCACCGGCTCGAGCGGCTCGCCGAGATCGCCCACCACGTCGCAGCCGGCGCCCGGCCCGAGAGTGCCGCCGGCCACCTCGTCCTCGCCCTCCTCGCCGACCTCCGCGGCGAAGCGGAGCTGGCCAGCTCCCTGGCCGACACCGCGCTCACCGACGACCCCGACCACATCCCCGCCGCCCGCCAGGCCGTCCTCCACCACGTCGACCGGGGCGACCTGCGCGCCGCGGTCGCCCTCCTGGACCGGACGGGGGCCGGCCTCCCCGACGACGGTGAGGCCTACCTGCGACGGCTGACCCGCCAGATCACCTCTCCCTACCACGGGACCGGCCGCAACCAGCCCTGCCCCTGCGGCAGCGGCCGGAAGTTCAAGGCCTGCTGCCAGGGACGACCCCAGCGCACACCCCGCCTGCTCGGCGCCCTGCTCGACCTGCGGCTACACCTCTTCGTCCACGACGAACCCGACGACGACGCGCTGCGAACGACGCTGGCCCTGGTGCTCCGGGACCCCGACGACGACCCCGACGGCGAACCGTCGCCCCTCCTCGCCGACCTCGCCGCCTTCGAGGGCGGCCTCGCCCGCCGCTACCTCGACCGGCGCGGCGGGCTCCTCCCAGCCGACGAGCGCGAGATTCTCGAAGCCGCCCTCGACGAACCCCGCCGCCTCTGGGACGTCGTCGACACCGATACCGGCTCGGCCGCCGTCATCGTCCAGGACACCGACTCCGGCCGGAAGGCCCGGGTCGACGACCCGGTCGCCAGCCAGGCCGCACCCCCGGGCAACGCCGTACTCTGGCGCATCGCCCGAGTCGGCGAGGTCGACTACCCCGTGGGATTCCCGATCGAGGTCGAACCCGACGAGCAGCCCGGTCTCCGGGAGCTCCTCGACGACGGCCCGACGACCTACGACCTCGCCAACTGGTACCGAGCGCTTCCCAGCTGAGGACCGGCTTCGACGCCGATGTAAGGCCCTGTCGTTCCCGCTGGCACCTGAACCTCCGACCCCTCCGGCCAGGAGCGCCAAGCCGGTGCCTTCATCCACGCAACCGCGGCAGGGGGCTCCCGACATGGTGCCCTTCGACGGCGGACGCCACGACCTCATGGGTCGCGGCGTCCGTGAGATCCGCTACGTCGTAGTGCCCGGCTCTGCACGCTCGGGCAGTACCCAGCCATCGCGCGGGAAGTGGCAGGTGTAGCCGCTCGGGATCCGCTCCAGGATCGCCGTCTCGGTGCCCTACGAGAGCGTGTTCTCGCCGGTGCCGTTGGTGTCGCTCGTCATGCTGGGTCCTCCTCCTTGGAGCTGTGGTCGATATCGGCGAACAGGGCGCGGTACTCGCCGTAGCCTTCATTCTCGAGCTCGGAGGCGGGTACGAAGCGCAGAGCGGCGGAGTTCATGCAGTAGCGCTGCCCCCCGGCATCCCGTGGGCCGTCTGGGAAGACGTGGCCGAGGTGGCTGTCCGCACCCGACGAGCGCACCTCGGTGCGCGCGCTGCCGATCTTGAGGTCTGTCTTGGTCGTGAGGGTGTCACGGTCGATGGGAGCGGTGAAGCTCGGCCAGCCGGTGCCGCTGTCGTACTTGTCGGTGGACGAGAAGAGGGGCTGACCCGAGACGATGTCAACGTAGATGCCCGTCTCGTGGTGGTCCCAGTAGGCGTTGTCGAAGGGCGGCTCGGTGCCTTCCTCCTGCGTCACGTGGCGCTGCGTGGCGGTGAGCTTGCTCAGCGACTCGGGGGTCTTGCGGTAGGCGTCAGGGTTCACTTGGCGGCTCCTTGGGCGACGATCCGGCGGTGCCGGTACGCTTGCTAACGTACTTCAGAGTACATTTAATCCCGACGGCGCCGAGAGGCGCACCCGGTCCCAGCGAGCGCCGATCGGCGGAGCGGGTGGCGGTGCGGCTGTCGGCGACAACACCACGCGGGGCCGGCTCAGCAGTATCATCGGATCGCAGACGTCTCTGATCCCGAAGCTTTGAGAGAGGGGCCACCACATGCCCGATCCGACTCACAACGGTCCACCCTCCTCGTCTGGTTTGTACTTGAGCGACCAGACTGCAACCGGCAGCTCTCCGGACGAGCTGCACGATTCGGTCATTGCGCGCGAGGCTCCGCGTGAGGAGGACCTGTCGTTCCCGATCGCGATGGACGACGCGGCCGGTGCATTCGTCGCCACGGCAGGTGGTGTCGAATTCGGAGCGGTTCCGTTCGTGGAGAAGGACGGCCGGGTGGTGCTACTTGCGACCTCGATCCTCCCGGAGTACCGAGGCCGTGGACTGGCCATGGCGCTCGTTCGGAGGGTCCTCGAAGCGCTGTTGGACCCGACTGATCCCGGCATGGTCCGGCGCAGTCATGTCTGAGGGCCGCACCGAGGATCGGAAGCCAGAGTTCGGCGGTCTCCGATTCGACAACACTCGTTTCGAACCCGACCTCACTCCCTTCCACGGCATCGCCATGGAGATGGCCGCGCAGTTCGGGCACTCCGCAGCGCTGGCGGTAGATCCGACCTTGCTTCAGTTGCTGAGGTTGCGCGTTGCGCAGCTGAACCCATGCTCCTACTGCCTGATCCTGCACACCGAGGTCGCTGCCCAGCGCGGGGTTCCCTCGGCGGTGATCGCGCATCTGGCCTCGTGGCGTGAGAGCGCCATGTTCTCGCCGGCAGAGAAGGCGGCGCTCTCGTACTGCGAGGGCCTCACGTCGTTCGAACATCGACAGTTCCCTGCCCTGCACAAGGACTTGCGCCTCCACTTCACGGAGAGCGAGGTCGCGGAGATCGCCGCCGTCGTCATCAATATGAACGTGTGGACCCGCCTGAAGCTCGCTCAGGGTGCCGTGCCGGTTCCACCGGATCACCTTTCCGCCACGTCGGGCCCGCCCTCGACGCCCACCCAGGAGATCAGCCTTTGACTCCCCAACACACCCACCGACCAGAGCTGCCCTGCCCTGCCTGCATCGACCAACTCACTCGATTCCAGACTGGCCTCCTCGAGGAGGCCGACACCGAGGTCGTCCGGCAACACCTCAGCTCGTGCCCGAACTGTCGGGTGTTCTCCGACCAGGTCGAGACCGTCGCCGACCTCGTCGGCTCCGGGGAGCCCACCGCGGTACCCGACAACCTCTCGGTCCTGTTCGACGGTGCCGACGACAGTTCAGTCGACCGACCAAACGACCTGACCGACATCGTTCGCAGCTTGTACCGCCTCGCAGGGACCCTGGATCCGGACGCCTCCGAAGACCTCGTCCAGCAGACGTTGCTCGCAGCGCTGGAGGGAGGCCCAGGGGCTCTGGAGCTCTCGACGCTCGCACAGGACCTGACCGATCGAGCGTTCGGTGAACCCGGTCCGGCGGTGAGAAGCCTCAACGACTACGAAACGAGGACCGAGAGGCACAGGGCCGCCCCCGATCCCGACGGCGACGCCGCTGAGCTCTTCTATCCAGACTTCTACGAGGTCGGGCCCGACGCCGGGCGCCATGTCTACGTGCCAAACCGCTGGGGTCCGGCGAACACGCTCAGTCCTGAGGACGACGTGTTCACCGCAGATCTGTATGGGGTCGTGGACGACGCCGTAGCGGGACTGGCCGATCCACTGCGTCAGATGGTGCAACTCGTTGACATCGACAACGTGTCGGTGGTCGACGCGGCGCAAGTGCTTCGCCTCGACCAGGACGACGCGGTCGACGCCCTCCACCGTGCTCGGATCCATCTGCGAGGCGTCGTCGACCGATCCATCAGCTTCGGATCATGACTCGCATCGTCGCTGCGCATCCCAGCAAACCCGGCGCCTCCGACGAAAGCGACTCGCCCGGTTCGTCGGCCTCGCATCGATCGAGGCCACGACCTGCGCCGGCCCGCCGGCCGCAACCGGTCCGGGTACGTCGGGATCTCGCTGAGCTGCTGGGGACGGATCGAACACCGTCGAGGTTCTCGTAGTGGCCACCGGGCAGAATGCCCTCGCAAGCCGGCGACCCCCGGGCTCGGTCATCCACGCAGGTAGAATGGGCCGATGACCGCCTGGGCCGTGCTGGCGCCGAGAGGGCGCGTTGGATGAGGGACAGCCGTCCGCAACGCCGAGACGGCTGACCGCCAAGGGCGCGGCGACCCGGCAACGCATCCTGGACGCTGCTGCCGACCTCTTCTACATGCAGGGGGTCGAGGTCACCAGCATCGATGACGTCATCGATGCCAGCGGAACCGGGAAGTCGCAGATCTACCACTACTTCGGTCCCAACCCGAAGGCCGAGTTGGTGGAGGCTGTAGTGGAGTTCCAGATCGAGCGAGTGCTGAGCGAACAAGGCCGATTCCTCGAGAACCTGCAGACGATGCGCGGGCTCGAGCGCTGGCGGGATTCCGTCGTGGTCGGCGTTCGCGGTCCGCGAGGCGCCCACGGCTGTCCCATCGGGTCACTGGCGAGCGAGCTAGCAGACCGGTCGGAGACTGCTCGGGTGAGGCTCGACCAAGCGTTCACGGTCTGGGAGCAATGGTTACGCGTCGGCCTGGAACGAATGCAGGAGGCGGGGGAGCTGCGGCAGGATGCGAACATCGATGCGCTGGCCGTGGGCCTGATGGCCGGCGTGCAGGGCGGCTACCTCCTGTCGCAGACGAGGCGAGACGGGCGGGCCATGGCGATGGCACTCGACATGGCCCTGGATTCCGTTCGCTTCTCTCTCGCACGTACCCCATAGGGCCCGCGCGTCGTCAGACAAGTGGGACGCAGAGGTTGTACGGCCGCCGCTCGCCCTGCTCCTCCGCGGGCGGAGCCGATGTCGGCTTCCCTGCGAGCCGGACCCGCCAGTACGGACGCGGTGTCAACGGCCGGCCTGACATTCGGTCCCCTGACGATCCACCGCGGTCATGAACGCAAGACGGTGGCGCATTCTCGTGCAATTCATGCGTTCGTCCCGTGACTCGTCACCTCTCGCAGAGGCCGACATATTGGACTTGGAAGTACAAACTTACCTATGGTGACCCGAGCCCGCGTTCCGGCTGTGCAGTGATCGGACTCCGCCCATGGCCGTCACGAAGGCTTGCTCTCAAGCGAGAGTGAAGCCGCGGCCACAGCTCCCGCACCGTCCGGTCACAGCAGTGACGTCGATGCCAAGGGACTCGGCGAACATCCCGGCGAGGCGTTCGCATCCACATGTCTCATGAACCACCTCCGAATCGTTCCGTGCGGATCCTGACCGCGTCGTGGCCGAGCTTGACCAGCCATTGAGCAACCGTCTCGACAAAGGGTGTCGGCCCACAGACGTAGACACGGGGGCCTATTGCCGCAGGGAAGGTGGCCGCCGCGACAGCTTCCCGGGTCAGCCTCCCGGGCGGGCGAGACGATCCCGGAGGTGACTCTCGGGTGTGCACGATCTCGACCTGCGTCCGCGACAAGGCGTCGAGCTCCTTCGCGAAGAAGACGTCGCGCGGAGTTCGGACCGAACACAAGAGTCGGAACTCGGCGCCCTCGGTCTCGCGCTCGCGTGCCGACGCCATCGCGAACAGGGGCACAACGCCCGATCCGCCTGCGATGGGCTGGACGGGAGTTCGATCGGCCGCCGAGGGGATCCACACGAAGAATCGTCCGAGTGGCCCGTGAACCTCGACCCATTCGTCAGTCGTCATAGTGGAGGGCCTGGCCCACGGTGAGCCGGAAGTCCCCGCCACGCTGGCTGATCACGAGCGTCTCGCCGACCGCTGGCGCCCACATCACTGGCCCCTCGAGGATCAGGCGCAGGTGCACCCTCGAGTGGTTGCGCCGGCGTGACCCTGTCCTCGTCTCGGTTGTGGGCCAAGCGGGCGGCCAGTTCCGGGTCACCCGTCGCGTCGAGCCGCTGGTCGTACCAGTCGACCGCCTCCAACTCCTCCATCAGGGAGAGGATCGCCCGGTGGTGATCGCGAGTGCGCTCCGTCAGGCTGCCAGCGGCTCGTGGTATCCCTCGCTGGTCATGGGGCCTCCCCAGGCTGAGAGGTTTCGACGGACGTACGCATGCCGGGCCTCCGCTGCTCGATGGCTGTCCGAATCGCGTGCACGTCCTGTTCGGTGTTCAATGCGATGTGGAAGATCTCGATGTCCCGAGCGCGGTCACGCCCTGCCTCCCGCCGTTGTGTGAGCAGGATCAACGGCCCTTGCATGGCAGCCACGATCGCCAGAGCAATGTCGAGATGGCTGAACAGGGCAGGCTGCTGAGGGTCGAGCAGCCCTACCACCAGGTTCACCGCCAACCAAGCGATGATCACGACAGCCAGGGACAGCAGGAACAACCAGGACCCGAAGAAGTCGGCGAGCCGAGCGGCCACATTCTCCGCGCGGCTGGCACCATCGGGCTCCATGTACATGGACAGCTCGTGTCCACAGTTCGGACACGCGAACGACTGACGATCCCGCGGGGTGGCTGATGTCCCAGCCATCTGGATTTCAGTGCTTGCACCTGCACCTGCACCTGGGACGCGATCGTTCATCGCTCACCGCCACCGGAAGAGTCCAGCGGACCAATTCCACGCTCGCTCTCGTCGACGCGCCAGACCGTGCGGTCGTACTGGTCGGACAGCCACAGGTGGCCGTCGTGCCAGCGCGGGCACTCGGGATAGCAGAGCCCGGTGACCAGCACCTCGGCCTCACGCTCGGCGGGCACGGCGACCTCCGGTCCGGGGCGCGGCGTCGAGCAGCGCGCGGGTGTAGGGGTGGTGGGGGGGCGTCGAACAGCTCGTCGCAGCTGCGCTCCTCGACGATCTCGCCCCGGTACATCACGGCGACGCGGTCGGCCACCTGCCGGACCACGGCCAGGTCGTGGGCCACGAGCAGCACGCCGACGCCGTCGCGGTCGCACGTCGACCGGATCAGGGCCAGCACCTGGTTCTGGGTGGAGACGTCGAGGGCGGAGACGGGCTCGTCGCACACGAGCACCTGGGGCCCGACCACCAGCGCCCGGGCGATGGCGATGCGCTGGCGCTGCCCGCCCGAGAAGTCGGCCGGCAGGCGTCGCAGGGCGTCGCGCCCGATCCCGACCCGCTCCAGCATCCCGGCCACCCGCTCGATCCGCTCGGGGCGGGAGAGGCCGGTGTGGACCCTCAGCGGCTCGGCCACCAGGTCGGCGACGGACATGAGCGGGTCGAGCGACGAGTACGGGTCCTGGAACACCAGCTGCACCCGGGCCCGCAGGCGCTGTCGCTCCCGCCGGGATGCCGCCAGCAGGTCGACGTCGCCGATCCACGCCTCGCCGGCGTCGACGGGGACGAGACCGAGCGCCCCGCGGATGGTCGACGACTTCCCCGAGCCCGACTCCCCCACCAGCGCCACGACCTCCCCGGACCGGACCGCCAGGTCGACGCCCCGCACCACCGGCCGCCGGGTCGCCGCCGGCCCCGCTCCGTAGCTCACCACCAGCCCCCGGACGTCGAGGACCGGTCCGGTCCCGCTGCCGCCGGCCGGGGTCATCGGTCGACGCCTTCCAGCCGGAGCTCGTCGGCCCGGATGCAGCGCACGGCCCGGTCGACGCCGTCGCGGTCGGCGGGAGCCACCAGCGGGGGCACCGCCTCGGCGCAGGCCGGGACGGCGTGGTCGCAGCGGGGCGCGAACCGGCAGCCGGGAAGCCGGGCCAGGTCGACGGCGGTGGGTGGCCGGCCCTCGATCCAGTAGCTGTCGGGGGTCTTGACCAGCCGCGGCATGGCCCGCAGCAGGCCCTCGGCGTAGGGCGACCGGGGCCGAGCGAACAGGTCGTCGGCCGGCGCCTGCTCCACGACCTGGCCGGCGTACATCACCGCCACCCGGTCGCACAGCTCGGCGACCACCGCCAGGTCGTGGGACACGAACACGATCGACAGGTCGCCCTCGGCCTGCAGCTCGCCCAGGAGTCGCAGGATCTCCGACTGCACGGTCACGTCGAGCGCGGTGGTCGGCTCGTCGGCCAGCAGCAGCTGCGGTCCGCAGGCGAGCGCCGTGGCGATCGCCACGCGCTGGCGCATGCCGCCGGAGAGCTCGAACGGGTAGCAGCGGCCCAGGCGCTCGGGCTCGGGCAGGCCCACCCGCTCCAGCCAGCGCGTCGCCTCGGCGGCGGCCGCCCGCCGGGACAGGCCCCGGTGCCGGCGCAGTGGCTCGGCGACCTGGCTGCCCACGCGCAGCAACGGGTTGAGGCTGGTGAGCGGGTCCTGGAAGACCATGGCGATCTCGGCGCCGCGGACGGCGTTGAGGCGCCGGGCGGGCAGGGCCAGCAGGTCGCGGCCGGCGAACCGGGCCTCGCCGCGCGCCACCCGCACCCGGCCCTCGGGGAGCAGGCCCATGACGGCGAGGGCCGTCACCGACTTCCCGGACCCGGACTCGCCGACCAGGCCGAGGATCTCGTGGCGATGGATGTCGAGCGACAGGTCCTCGACGACGGGTCGCCACGCCCCGCCGGCGCGCACCTCGACCGTGAGGTCGCGCACCTCGAGCAGCGGCTCAGGCATCGTCGCCGCTCCCCTGCTCGAGGCCGAGCGCCTGGCGCAGGCTGTCGCCGAGGAACCCGAGCGCCAGCACGGTGACGGTGATCGCGAGGCCGGGCCAGATCACCAGGAGCTTCGTGCGGCTGATCAGCCGGGCCGCCTCGCCGATCATCGACCCCCAGCTGGCCTCGGGCGGCTGCACGCCCAGGCCGAGGAAGCTCAGGCTGGCCTCGGCCAGCATGGCGAACCCGGCGGTCACGGTGACCTGCACCACCAGGGGCCCGAGGGCGTTGGGCAGCACGTGGCGCCCGAGGATCGCCCGCTCCGCCACGCCGATGGACCGGGCGGCGTGCACGAAGTCGGCCTCCCGTATGTCGATCACCGAAGCCCGGGTCAGGCGCACGAACCTCGGGGCGAACACCACCCCGACCGCGGTCATGGCGTTGCCCAGCCCGGGCCCCAGGACGCCGGTGATGGCCAAGGCGAGGATGAGGGGCGGGAAGCTCATCAGCGCGTCGGTGATCCGCATGACTACGGCCTCCACCCAGCCACCGAGGTAGCCGGCGACCAGGCCCGGCAGAACGCCCAGCAGCGTGGCCACGGCGACGGCGATCGCCGCGGCGCCCAGCGACAGCCGGGCCCCGAAGATCAGGCGGCTGAGGATGTCGCGGCCCAGCTGGTCGGTGGCCAGCGGGTGGGCCCAGCTGGGCGACGCCAGGCTGTCCCCGAGGTCCTGGGCCTCCGGGTCGTCGGGCGCCACCAGCGGGGCGAGGACGGCGATCACGATCATCATCAGCAGCACCGCGCCGGAGACCCGGGCCAGCCGGCGGCGCCACAGCTCCGACGCCACCCGTCGCAGGGGGCCGACGGCCCGGTCACCCGACGACAGGCTCGGGATCTCGGCCGGCCCGTCGGCGGGCACGCCGGTGAGCGTCATCGTCGGCCTCCCACCAGGGCGGCTCGGCGGCGGGGATCGAGGACGACGGTCGTGAGGTCGACCACCAGGTTCACCAGCAGCACGCAGACCGCCAGCAGGAGCACCACGCCCTGGATGGCGGGCAGGTCGCGGTCCTGCACCGCCCGGAACGCGTACGAGCCGATGCCCTGGAAGTTGAACACCTGCTCGACCAGCACCGTCCCGCCCAGCAGGATCGTGGCCTGCAGGCCCAGGACGGTGACGATCGTGGTGGCCGTGTTGAGCAGCACGTGCCGGCCCACGACCGTGGTGCCGCGCAGGCCCTTGGCCCGGGCGGCCCGCACGTAGTCGCGGTCGACGACGCCGGCCACCGCGCCGCGCACCTGCCGGGTCGCCTCGCCCGCGGTGGCCAGGCCGAGCGCGATCGACGGCAGCACCAGGCTCCGGAACCACGGCCCCAGGCCGGCGGTGGTGGGCGTGTAGCGGGTGGACGGGAACCACGAGCTGCCGTCGGCCACGAACACGATCAGCAGCAGCGCCACCCAGAACGGCGGCATGGCGATGCCCATCGAGGAGATACCGGTGACCACCCGATCGACCCAGGTGCCGCGGCGCATGCCGGCCAGCGTCCCGAGGCCCACCGAGAGGACCACGGTGACCACCAGACCGCCCGCCGCCAGGGAGAGGGTGGCGGGCAGCCGGGCGTCGAGGGCGTCGGCCACCGACGTGCCGGACCGCAACGACGTCCCGAGGTCGCCACGGACTGCGCCGCTCGCCCAGTCCAGGTACTGCTCGGCCAGGGGGTCGTCGAGGCCGAGCCGCTCCCGGGTCGCCGCGATCGTGTCCTCGGAGGCGAGCTCGCCGCTGAGGGTCACCGCCGGGTCGCCGGGGATGAGCAGGACCAGCCCGAACACGATCATCGACACCAGCACGAGCACCAGCGCCGCGGCGGCCAGGCGGAGGACGACGAAGCTCCCGACCCTTCGGGCGGCCGCGGCCCGGGAGACCGGGCGGGCCGGTGCGGCGGCGCCATCGCTCCCCTCGGGCACGAGGGGGACGACGGTGGCCACGTCCGGTTCCGTTTCGTGCAAGGTCATGTCCCCCCTTCCTCGTGCCGGCCCGCCGCTGGCGCCCGTCGCCGGCTCAGCCGGCGGTGGCGTCGTCTTTCAGCGCTTCGGGTGTGATCCACGCCGGTGGCATGCGGGGCGGGGTCTTCCAGAAGATGTCGAGCTTGGTGAAGAGGCCCTCGTCGTTGACCTCCATCACGTTGATGAACCGCATGACCAGGGTGTCCTCGCCCGGTGGCCGGATCGTCTCGATGCACTCGGCGATCACGGACCGTCCGTCCTCCGACCAGAAGATCCGCTCCACCTTCAGGTCGTGGTGGTCCATCTTCCCGGTGACCCTGGCGACGAAGGTCAGGTAGTCGGTCTTGTTGCGAGCGGTGTCGGCTTCGTCGTCGCGCATGCCGATGCGGGTGAAGTCGTCGGCCAGGGTCGAGGCGACGAGGTCCCAGTCGTGGGTGTCGATGCCCTGCCAGAAGCGCTCGGCGACGCTGCGGTCGATCGTGGTCAAGGTTCTCTCCTCGGGTTCTCGGTCTCGGTCTCGCTCTCGGTCAGCACCACGAGCGAGTCGACGGCGACCGCCGCGCCCTCGGTGAGGACGACCGGGTTCACATCGAGCTCGACCAGGCGGTCGCCCAGCTCCTCGGCCAGGCGGGCGACGGCCAGCGCCGTGGCGACCAGGGCGTCGACGGCCAGCTTCGGCCGGCCCCGGGCACCGTCGAGCAGCGGGAAGCAGGCGAGGCTCCGGACCATCTCCCGCACGTCCTGCTCGTCGACCGGGAGCGGCCGGACGGCGGTGTCGGCGAACACCTCGGCGTAGATGCCGCCCAGGCCGACCAGCAGGGCGGGGCCGAGGGCGGGGTCGCGGGAGATCCCGACGATCAGCTCCTGGCCGCCGCTGACCATCGCCTGGACGAGGACGCCGTCGACCCGGGCGTCGGGCCGGGCCTCGGCCACCAGGGCCCGCAGCTCGTCGTGGGCCCGGCGGACGTCGCCGGCGTCGGCCAGGCCGAGGCGCACCAGGCCCTCGTCGGACTTGTGGGGGATGTCGGCCGACGCGATCTTGAGCGCCACGGGGAATCCGACGGTGGTGGCGGCCGCGACCGCAGCGTCGGCGTCGGTGGTCATCCGCTCGGCCGTGACCGGCACCCCGGAGGACGCCAGCAGCTCCCGGCTCCGGTCGGCGTCGAGGACTCCCCCGCTTCCCGGCAAGCCCTCCACCGATGCCGACGGGAAGCCCAGGGGCGGGCGGGGGCGTAGCCGGGTGACCTGGTCGCGCCGATCGCCGAACCGGCGGAGAGCGGCGAAGCAGTTGCGGAAGCTGCGGAACATCGGCAGCTGTGACTCGAGCAGCAGGTCGTAGCCCCGCTCGTCGACCTTGGGTGAGTTCCAGGTGGTGATCACCGGCTTGTTCAGCCCCTCGGCCGCCATGTCGCGGAGGTCTTCGCACAGCGGGTCGCCGGTCAGGCCCATCGCCCCGGTGATCCCGACGACGAGGACGTCGACGCTCGGGTCGTCGAGGATGGCGGTGAGGACCTGGCGCCGTGCCTCGGGCCCGGCCCGCATGATGAACGTGCCGCCGTTGTCGACCGGGTTGCGCACCGTGAGGTAGGCCGGCAGGTGCTCGTGGAGCTTCGCCTGGGTGGCGGCGCCCAGCTCGGGGATGGGCAGCCCGGCCAGCTGGGCCTGCTCGGCCATCAGCGTCCCGGAGCCGCCGGAGATCGAGTAGAGCGCCACGTTCGACCCGGTGCCGGGCGGGAGCTTGGCCAGCAGCGCGGCGGTCTCCAGCAGCTCGTCGAGGTCGCGCACCCGCACCACCCCGTACTGCTCGAACAGCCCGTCGATCACGGCGTCGGCGCCGGTGAGGTGCCCGGTGTGGGACTGGGCCATCGTCGCCCCGGCGTCGGTGGCGCCGATCTTGAGCAGCACCACCGGCTTGCCGGCATCGTTGCAGGCCTGCAGCGCGACCCGCAGCTTGGCGATCGACCGGAAGCCCTCGATGTAGCCGGCCACGACTGCGGTGTCGGGATCGTGGGCGTAGTAGTGGATGAAGTCGCAGACGTCGAGGTCGACCTCGTTGCCGCACGGCACCTGGCGGCTGAACCCGATGCCCACCTCGCGGCCCTGCACGATGGGCCGGCCGTTGTGGCCCGACTGCGTGACCACGCCGATCTTCCCGTAGCGGTAGCCGGGGATCTCGGGCTGGGGCTCGAAGGCGTTCGTGTTGGTGTTGGGGCCGAGGATCCGCACGCCGGCCCGCAGGCCGGCCGCGGCCAGCTCCTCCTCGATGGCGACGCCCCGGCCGCCGACCTCGCGGAAGCCGGAGCTGAAGACCACCACGTGGCGGATCCCGCGGGCGCCGCACTGCTCGACCACCTGGGGGCAGGCCTCGGGTGGGGTGGTGAGGATGGCCAGGTCGAGCCGGCCCGGCACGGCGTCGAGCGTCTCGTGCACGGGCAGCGAGCCGACGGCCCCGCCCTTGGGGCTGACGAGGTGCCAGTTGCCGGCGCCGTAGAGGGGGTCGTAGCGGGCGCGGGTGGCGGCCTCGGTGGCGGTCCGATCGATGCCGCCGACGATCGCCACGCCCTCGGGGTGCAGCAGCCGGTGGACGGCCTCGTGGTCGAGGACCGCGCTCACGACCCACCCCCGCCGCCGGCGCCCGTGCCGGCCTCGGAGCGGATGGCGACGGCCTCCACCTCGATCGACAGCCGCGGGTCGAGCAGGGCGGCGACGACCACGGTGGTGCTGGCCGGCGCCGCGTCGCCGAACGCCGCGGCCTTGGCGGCCGCGTACCCGGCGAAGTCGGCCGGGTCGGTCAGGTAGCAGGTGAGCTTGGCGACGTCGTCGAGCCCGCAGCCCGCCTCGGCCAGCACCCGCTGCAGGTTGGCGAACACCTGGTCGGCGTGGCGCCGGCTGTCGCCCTCCCCCACCACCTCGCCGCCGTCACCCCACGCCACCTGCCCGGCCACGTGGACGACGCCGCCGACCCGGGTGGCCTGCGACATCCCGGTCGTGGCGCCGATCCGGATCACAGGTCCAGCCCGAGCATCGTGATGGCGTTGCCCCGCAGCACCTTGTGGACGATGTCGTCCGGGACGCCCTCCAGCATCGAGGTGGCCACCTCCTTGGTGTGCGGCCACGTCGAGTCGGTGTGGGGGTAATCGGTCTCGAACGTCACCCGGTCGGCGCCGATGGCATCGATCACCTGCATGCCGAAGGCGTCCCGGAAGAAGCAGGCGTAGATGTTGCGGTGGAAGTAGGTCGAGGGCGGCTCCGGGATGGTGTCGGCGACACCGGCCCAACCCCGGTGCTCCTCCCACACGTCGTCGGCCCGCTGGAGCACGAACGGGATCCAGCCCATCTGGCCCTCGGAGTAGGCGATGGTCAGGTTCGGGAAGCGGACGAAGAGGCCGGAGAACAGATAGTCCGACATCGACACCAGCGCGTAGTTGAAGCTCAGCGTGATCTGCACCGCCGGCGGGGCGTCCACCGACGTGCTGGTCATCGCCGACGACGAGCCGATGTGCAGGTTGACCACCGTGCCGGTGTCGGCGCAGGCCGCGAAGAACGGGTCCCAGTAGCCGGTGTGGATCGACGGGAGGCCGAGCTTGGCCGGGATCTCGCTGAAGCACACGGCCCGCACGCCCCGGGCGGCGTTGCGGCGGATCTCCTCGACGGCCAGGTCGACGTCCCACAGCGGGATGATCGTGAGGGGGATGAGGCGGCCACCGGAGTCACCGCACCACTCCTCCACCATCCAGTCGTTGTAGGCCCGCACGCAGGCCAGCGCGAGGTCCTTGTCCTGCGCCTCGGAGAAGGTCTGACCGCAGAACCGGGGGAAGGTCGGGAAGCACAACGACGCCTCCACCCAGTTGGCGTCCATGTCCTCGAGGCGGGCCTTGGGGTCGAAGCAGCCGGGACGCATCTGGTCGTAGGTGACCGTCTGCATCGACATCTCCTCCCGCGGGTAGCCGACGGCCGCGATGTTGCGGCGCAGCGGGAAGATCAGGTCCTCGTAGAACCACATGTCGGCGGGCGGGCCCTCGTCGTCGAAGTCGTAGACGAAGGTGCTGCCCCCCTCGAACCGGGTGCCGGCGATGCCCTTGCGCTGGATCTTCGGCCCACGGTCGCGGTACTTGGCGGGCAGCCACGTGGCGAAGAGGTGCGCCGGCTCGA
>Ga0272482_10000227_pt1 | contig 17878 bp, 18 predicted proteins | sample RVTome_8_FD_192427 | JGI IMG/M metagenome (GOLD analysis project Ga0272482, IMG submission 192427) | Soil microbial communities from uranium-contaminated site in the Upper Colorado River Basin, Wyoming, United States - RVT160D0 (version 2) ...
GCGAGGTGCTCGGCGCGTTGGTGGTCGCGGTACACGCAGAGGTGCCGACGAAGCTGCTCCGCCAGATGATCTACGCGTACCCGACCTTCCACCGCGCCATCGAGGACGCACTCGGCAAGCTGGCCTAACCCGCCGGCGCGGTCAGGTGCCGTGCGAAGAACCGGGCCCCGCTGTCCCCCTCGAACCGCGGGATGCCGGTGTGCCCGCCCATGTTGGCGTGCAACGTCTTCTCCTTCGACCCGAAGGCGTCGAACAGGTCGAGCGCCAGCTGCCGGTCGTTCCCGTCGTCGTCCCACTGCAGCAGGACCAGCAACGGAATGCTGACCTGCCTCGCCTCCTCGACCATGGCGCGCGGCACGTAGCTCCCGGCGAACAGCAGTGCCGCCGCGATCCTCGGCTCGACCACCGCCAGCCGGATGCCGATGGCGATCACCCCGCCGGAGATCCCGACCGGACCGCCGATCTCGGGCAGCGCGAGCAGGGCGTCCATGGTGGCCTGCCACTCCGGGACCGCCTTGTCGACCAGCGGCGAGACGAGCCGGTCCACGATGTCGTCGTCGACCGGCCGGCCCTCCGCCAGCGCCTGCCGTAGGTCATCGCGAGCCTGGTCGACGGCGGCGAGCCGCGGTCGGTCACCACCGCCGGGCAGCTCGATGGCGGCCGAGGCGTAGCCCGCCGCCGCGGAGTGCCGGGCCCGGCCGACCAGCCGGGGGTACATCTTCCCCAGTCCGCCGGGGTGGCCCATCAGGATCAGCGGGACGGGCTCGGTCGCGTCGGGCGGCGTCCACAGGATGCCGGGGATGTCGCCGAGGGTGAACTCGCGTTCGCGGACGCCGTCGTCGAGGCGATGTTCGGACGTGAATCGCACGGTCGTGCCTTTCGGGAGTGCTCGTGGAACGGCGCTCCCGGACGACCTACCGCCCGACCGTGACCCCGGAGAGGAGCACCCAAGTCGTCAGGTTCACGGGTACCACCTCCTCGTTCAGTCGCACGGCCGCCGGAAAGCTAACAGTGGCCGCCGTGATCCGCCACCGAGTTTCTGAGGCGGCTAGACCGCGATCACCTTCGCCATCGTGCGTAGGCACAGGGTCAGTGCCTCGTGTTTCGACGTGGTGCCGGCCTTGGCGTGTTCCCACGCCGTGTACAGGACGCTCCACACGAGCTGCTGCACCCACCCGACCGGCAGCTCCGGGTCGATCGTGCCCTCCCGTTGGCCGCGTTCGACGAGACCGAGCAGGGCACGGTCGTCGTCGGACTCCTCCTGCCACTCCGCCTCGGAGAGCAGGTCCGGCATGGTGAACAGCAACAGGAACACGTCGCCGAACTCGTAGTACTCCTGGCACAGCCGGGCGAGTGCCGCGGCGGCGTCGCCCTCGTCGACGTGGGCCGCGCGGGTGGCGACCGAGATCTTGTCGAGCGCGTCGCGGCCGATGGCGCGGATGAGGTCGGAGCGTTCTGGGAAGTACCGGTGCACGGTGGTGCGCCCGACGTTCGCCGCGGTCGCGATGTCGCCGAGGGACGCGTTCGGTTGCTGCGACAGCGTCTCGATCGCCGCGTCCAGGATCGCTCGCCGGGTGCGGGCGCGGACGCCGGTCTCGGCCACCAGCCCTTCGCTCATGACTGATAACCGTACTACGCGTCCATTACGAAACGAACTTGACAGTTTTGGAACATCACTGTTCCATTGTGTGTCATGAACACTCCGAATCTGCGGGTCCTGTGGTCGTTCGCGCGGCCGCACCGGCCCGCGCTGGCCGTCGGCCTCGCGCTCGCACTGCTGGGCTCCGCGGCCGGGCTCGCGACGCCGATGGTCACCAAGTGGGTGCTCGACTCGCTCGGCTCGTCGGCCTCCATGGCCGGTCCGGTCCTCACCTTGCTGGGACTGTTCGTGGTCGGCGCGGTCATCTGGGGGACGCAGTGGATCCTGCTCGGCACGGTCGGCGAGCGGGTGGTGCTGAAGGCGCGGGAGTCGATGGTGCGGCGGTTCTTCCGCGCCACCGTGCCGGCGGTGACGAAGCAGCCGACGGGCGAGCTGGTCACCAGGGTCACCTCGGACACCGTGCTGCTGCGCGAGGCGGCGGCGTCGAGCATGATCGGCCTGATCAACGGGACCGTGATGCTGATCGGCACACTGGTGCTGATGAGCGTGCTCGATGCGGTGCTCGTGCTCACCACGGTCGCGTCCGTGATCGTCGTGCTCGTCCTGTTCGCACTGCTCATGCCGGCGATCGCGAAGGAGCAGACCAAGGCGCAGGAGCGGGTCGGCAACCTCGGCGGCGTGCTGGAGGGTGCGCTGCGAGCGATCCGCACGGTGAAGGCCAGCCGCGCGGAGGACCGGCAGTCCGAACGGATCATGATCGACGCGACCGCCGCGGCGGGGCACAGCATCAAAGCGGTGCGACGGGAGGCCATCGCCTGGGTGTTCGCGTGGTCGGGCATCCAGCTCGCGATCATCCTGATCCTGGGCGTCGGCGCGTGGCGGGTCGCCGACGGGCTGCTCGAGGTGTCCAGCCTCATCGCCTTCCTGCTGTACGCGTTCCAGCTGATGACGCCGATCATGGAACTGAGCCAGAACATCACCGCGCTGCAGTCGGGTATCGCGGCGGCTGGCCGGATCCGGCAGGTCGACGCGCTGGACGTCGAGGTCGACCCGGCAGGCGCAGGCGACACCGTGACGGCGGGGGAGGGGCCGGTGCTGGAGCTGCGTGGCGTGACCGCCGGCTACGGCGGCGAGCCGGCGGTGTCGGACCTGTCGCTGACGATTCCCCGGCGCGGCCACACGGCGATCGTCGGCCCGTCCGGCGCCGGCAAGACCACCGTGCTGTCACTGGTGATGCGGTTCCTCGAACCGTCGGCCGGCGAGCTGGTGCTGGACGGCAGGCCGTACGAGGAGCTGACGTACTCGTCCGTTCGTGCCCGGCTCGCCTACGTCGAGCAGGAGACCCCGATCGTGCCGGGCACCATCCGCGACAACCTCCTGTTCACGCACCCGGACGCGACCGACGCGGAGATCGACCGAGTGCTGGCCGAGGTCCGGCTGACCGAGAAGATCGACTCGCTGGCCGAGGGGCTCGGCACCCCGCTGACGTCCTCGTCGGTGTCGGGCGGCCAGCGGCAACGGATCGCGCTGGCGCGGGCGATCCTGCGCACACCGGACGTGCTGCTGCTGGACGAGGCGACGGCACAGGTCGACGGACTGACCGAGACCGCGGTGCACGACTGCATCCGTCGCCGCGCCAGCACGGGTGCCGTCGTCACGGTGGCCCACCGCCTGTCGACGGTCATCGACGCGGACACCATCGTCGTGATGGAGGAGGGCCGCATCCGCGCGCAAGGCACGCACGAACATCTGCTGGCGACCGACCGCCTCTACCGGGACCTGGTGGAAGCACTCCGCATCGCGGGAGAGACCGAGCCCGCGCTCAGCTGACGGAGCGGGGCTCGGTCGCCACCTCGGTCAGGAAACCGGGGCCGGGCGGGCGCAGGTGCTGGCGACCTCCTGCGCCTGTCCGGTCTCGGCGGCCCTGGTCAGCGACTCCATGACGTCCAGCACGTGGAACGCCAGCTCGCCGTTGGCCCGGTGCGGCTCACCGGTCGACAGGGCCGCACCGAGGTCCGCAAGGCCGGCGCCCCGGCCGGCGTGCCCGTTCCCCGGCGCCGCCTGAACCTCGGTCCACGTTCGACTGTCCGGTTGGAACAGTTGGACGGCGCCGGCGAAGTCGTTCGGGTCCGGGACCGACAGCGAACCCGCCGTGCCGTACACCTCGATCCTCGGCAGGTCGGCCGCCCACACGTCGAAGCTCATCATCAGCGTGGTCACCGCGCCGCTCTCGTGCAGCAGCGCGCCCGTGACGTGCGTCGGCAGCTCCACCGGGAACGTCGTCCCCGCCCTCGGCCCGCTCGCGATCGTGCGCTCGGCACGCGGGGTCGAGGACAGGCCCGTCACCCGCGCGACCGGGCCGAGCAACGTGACCAGTGCGCTCAGGTAGTACGGGCCCATGTCGTACAGCGGCCCGCCACCCGCGCGGTAGTAGAACTCCGGCGCCGGGTGCCACAGCTCGTGCCCGGGCGTCACCATGAACGCCGTCGCCGCCACCGGGGTGCCGATCGCGCCGTCGTCGACGCACCGGCGGGCCGTCTGCGTGCCGGGACCCAGCACGGTGTCCGGCGCACAGCCGACCCGCACGCCCGCCCTGTCGGCCGCCGCGAGTATCTCCTGAGCCTCCACAGTGGACAAGGCGAGCGGCTTCTCGCTGTACACGTGCTTCCCGGCCGCGATCGCGGCCAGCGACACCTCGGCGTGCGCGGCCGGGATCGTCAGGTTCAGCACCACGTCCACGTCGTCCGACGCGTACAGCTCACCCGGTGTCCGCGACGGCAGGCCAGGCACCTCGCGCGTCGGGTCCAGGTCGGCCGTCGCCACCAGCGAGACCGTCGGGTGGCCGTCCAGCGTCCGCACGTACTGCTGGCTGATCGTGCCAACCCCGACCATGCCGACCCGTAGCGTGCCCGTCTTCACCGTGTCGCCCACAGCAGACCCCTCGTGATCATCTCGTGCACGGGCGGCAGCTCCAGGTCGGCCATCCGGTGCCCGATCGTCGTGACGAAGACCCGGCCTTCGCCGTGCCGGCGCAGCCAGGTGACCGGCATGGTCGGCGTGCCGATCTCGGGGCGGTCCGGATCCGGCAGGTAGTCGGTCTCGGCGAGCACCTCGTTCCCGGGATCGGCATGCATGTAGTACTGCTCGCTGTGCACCTCGAACGGCTCGAGGTCGGCGGTGATCTCGTGCCCCGCCGTCAGCCGCACGCCGTAGTGCACGAACTCCCGGTGGTGGTGGATGAACTGGCCACCGGTGAGCAGGTGGTACAGCGGCTGGTCGCGGAACGCGTCCACGATCCCGCCGTGCCAGCCGCCGAACCCGGTGCCGGCCCGCACCGCCGTGAGCAGCCCGTCGAGCTGCTCTGACGTGATCGTGCCCATCGTCCAGCACTGCACGATCAGGTCGACACCGGACAGATCGGACAGGTAGGCATCCAATGTGTCCGCTGTGGACACGTCGTAGTCGTTGTCCTTCAACACCCCCGCGTAGCGGTCGGTCGTGGCCACCGGATCGTGACCGTCCCAACCGCCGCGCACCAGCAGCGCCTGCTTGCGCACACCCTCACCGCCAACTGTGTTCCGGAACAAAACCGAGCATTTCGTGGGCCCTGCCGACCTCGAACAGTGACTCGAAGCCGGCGAGTTCCCTCGACACCACAGTATCCGGAAGGAAGCGGGAAAGGAGGTCCGCCGAAGGGATCAATGCTGTGGTGTCCAACGCTCCCACCGTAAGTATCGGCGCGCCCGAAAGTTTCGCCGTCAACGCGGCCGCCACCGCGCGGGCCGCGTCCTCGGTGTGGATCCACGCCCACAGCCCGTTCCGGTCGGTTTCAGGGTCCTCGTGAATCGGGCCGAGGTGGCGGCCGAGCCGGGCGCCCGATCCGATGAACGGGAACCGCAGGCTCACCACGGTCATGTCCCACGCGCGGCTCGCCGTCGCCGCGGTCAGCTCACCGACCTGCTTGGACAGCCCGTAGACGTCGTCGCCGACGTACGGGTGGTCGCCGGTGACCGGCACCGACAGCGGCGCCGCGCCTCGGGCCGACCACGCGAACCCGTACGCCGACGCACTGGAGATGCTGACCACGCGCGAGATCCCGGCCCGGCCGGCCTGGTTCAGCACGTGGAACGTCGACTCCACGTTGTTGCCGAACGTCTCGTGCGGCTCGTGGCTGACCGGCTCCGGGATGGCCGCCGAGTGCACGACCGCGTCCACGCCGGCGAGCGCGGCCGCCACCACGGCGGGATCACGCAGGTCGCCGTCCGGCCGGTCGTGCGGCCGCACGTCGTGGCCGATCGCACGCAGGCACGTGACGACCTCGGTACCCAGTGTGCCGCTCGCCCCGGTGACCAGGACCTTCAACCGTGTCTCCCTATCCCTTGACCGCGCCGGCAAGACCGTTGACGAAGTACCGCTGCAGCAACAAGAACAACACGACCACCGGCAGCACGATGATCAGCGAGGCGGCCATGATCACGTTGTACTCCGGCGACGTCATCGCCGTGAGGCTCTGCAGGCCCAGTGGCAGCGTGTAGGTCGACTCGTCGTTCAGCGACACCCTGGACAGCACGTACTCGTTCCACGTCGGCACCGCCGTGAGCAGTGCGATCGTGATCAGCGCCGGCTTGCACACCGGCAGGTAGACCGAGAAGAACGTGCGCGGCTCGGACGCGCCGTCGCAGCGTGCCGACTCCCGCAGCGACGCCGGCACCGCGCGGAAGGCGTTGGTGAGCAACAGGATCGACAGCGGCGCGGTGCCGTTCACGAACGGCAGCACGATACCGAGGTGGGTGCCGAGGATGCCCAGTTCCTGCTGGAGCAGCACGACCGGCAGCAGCACCGTGATGCCCGGCACGAACAGCAGCGAGATGAACATGCCGTAGATCGCTTTGCGGCCAGGGAAGTCCAGCACGCCGAACCCGTACGCCGCGAGCGAGTACACGACGAGCACCCCGAGCACGGTCGCGCCGGTGACGACGACGCTGTTCAGGAAGTACAGCGGGAAGTCCAGCTCGGTCCACGTCTTCGTGAACGTGTCGAGCGTCGGGCTGTCCGGCACCAGGCTGGTGTCGGCGAACACGTCCTCCTTGGACTTGAACGCGCCGGACACCATCCACACGAACGGGTAGAGGCTGACGACGGCGTAGATCCCGAGCAGGACGTACGCGCCGGCGCGGGCCTTCACGTCCTGCTCCGCAACATCCGCAGGTTCACGGCCGCCAGCAGCACCGCGGCGACGAACAGCACCCAGCCGAGTGCGCTCGCGAGGCCCAGCGTCGGTCGGAGGTCGGAGAAGAACGCCCACTTGTACGCCTGCAGCCCCAACACGTTCGTGGTGCCGCCGGGACCGCCGCCCGTCATGATGAGGAAGGCCTGGAAGCCCTGCAACGCATCCCGCAGTCCCAACAGGACGACCGCGGCCGTGGTGGGGCGCAGCAGCGGCCAGACGACCGACGTGGTCACCCGCCAGTTGCTCGCGCCGTCGACCCGTGCCGCGTCGAGGATCGCGGGGTCGAGCGACTGCAACGCCGCGAGGTACAACAGGATCGCGACCGGGATCGCCGACCAGGCGGTCACCGCGATGAGCGTCGGCAGCGCGGTCGCCGGGTTGCCGAGGAACCCCTGGGGTTGCTGGAGCGACCCGAGCCCGAACGCGCCGAGCACCGCGTTGAGCGAGCCACCCGGCGCGAGCACGTAGGTCCACGCGTAGAACACCGCGATGCCGGTCGTCACGAACGGAAGGAAGAACACGGTCCGCATGGTGGCGCGCAGGAACCGGATCCGGTTGAGCGCCAACGCGACCGGCAGTCCGACCAGCACCGACAGCACCGGAACGCCGACCATCACGAGCGCGGTGTTGACGGCGGCGTCCTGCACGAGCGGCGCGAGCGCGTCGTCGCGGTAGAGGATGTCGAGGTAGTTGTCGAACCCGACCCACAGCCAGTTCTTGGTGAACCCGTTCCACCGCGCGAAGCTCAGCAGCAGGCCGTAGCCGACGGTGTAGACACCCATGACCGCGAACAGCACGGCCGCCGGCAGGATGAACGCGTAGCCGGTGAGCGACGCGCGCAGCGAGTGCCGGCGCCGCCGGACCGGGCGGGACGCGCGTGGCGCGTCCCGCCCGGTCACCGGCTCGGCGACTGTCAGCCCTGCCATGAGGTCGCCACGATGGACCCCAGCTCACGGTTGGTGGCCGCGGGGTCGGCCTGGTCGAGCGGGGACATCCTGATCAGTGTCTCGCCGGCCTGGGTGTCCACATAGGCCGGTGCGAAGAACGAGACGTCGGCGGGGTTGTACGCGCCATCCTCGGCCGCGCCGAAGATGCCGGTCATCGCGCCGAGATCGGGGCCGAGTGACTTCTCGGTCTCCGCCCCGAGGTCGGTGCCCGGCAGGTCCAGCGACGCCTGCGCGAACTTCGCCGCCTGCTCCGGCGAGGTGACGTACTTGAGCCACTTCACCGCGGCGTCGGTCTTCTCGGTCTGTCCGGAGACCGCCAGCCCGGTGAGCGCGAGCGGCGCGAGACCCAGTTCCGCGTCGGCGCCGCCTTCTGCCGGCGGGACGCCGAAGTAGACGACCTCGCTCGGGTCCATGCCACCCTGCTCGATCGCCGCGAGCGTGAAGGTGCCGCCGAGGTCGAACGCCGCCTTCCCTTGCGCGAACGCACGGTCGGCGTCGTCGATCGACAACGTCTGCGTGCCGGCCATCCAGTACGGCGTGAGCTGGTCGTACAGCTCCAGCACCTTCTGCCCGTTCGGGCTGCCCCACCCAGGACGGCGGCCGGATGCTCAAGCGCGAGATCGCACTGACGGCGACACGCCCGACCCGCCCGGTGCTGTGAACCCGTCGGGCCTGGCCGGCACCCGCCCGGCCAGGCCCGACGGGCAGGATGGCTGGCATGACGGAGAAGAAACGCATGCTCGCCGGCGAGCTGTACCGGGACAGCGACCCCGAGCTGGTGGCGGAACGCCGCCGCGCGCAGGGGCTCGTCGACCGTTTCAACGTGACCACGTCCACACAGGAGGCGGAACGCCACGCGATCCTGACCGAACTCCTCGGCGCGCTCGGCGACGGCTCCTGGGTCATGCCGAGGTTCCAGTGCGACTACGGCTACCTGATCCGCATGGGCGCCAACAGCTTCCTCAACTACGACGCCATACTCATGGACTGCGCCCCGATCACCATCGGCGACGACGTGTCCATCGGGCCCCGTGCCCAGCTGCTGACGGCGCTGCACCCCATGACCGACCACGAGGCCCGCCGCCAACGCTGGGAAACCGCCAGGCCGATCACGATCGGCAACAACGTCTGGCTGGGCGGCGGCGTGATCGTCTGTCCCGGCGTGACCGTCGGGGACGACACGGTCATCGGCGCGGGCGCCGTCGTCACCCGGGACCTCCCGGACAAGGTCTTCGCCGCCGGCAACCCCTGCCGGGTGATCAAGCATCTGTAGTGCTGCTCGGCCGTTCCACCTCGGCGATGATCAGTTCGCGCAGCTCGTCCGGCTGCCTGGTCAGCAGCTGCGGCACCTCGTCGTTCCAGCGGTGGGCGAACTCGTCCACCGCCGTGCGGAAGGCGCGGGCGATCTTGGCGCGGGTGAACAGGAGCACGGGTGCCACGAGCGGGCGCAGCAGGCCCCGGCCACGCAGCGTCACCTCCACGGTGACCTGCCAGCGGCCGCCGGGGCCTGGCGCCGGTGTGATCGTGCCGGCGACGTGGGCCATCGCGTGCTTCGCGTTGGCGGTGACGGCCGGTGCGGCGCCCTTGTGTTCCGTGCCGGCCCACCATGTCGGCAGGTCCAGCCGCAGGCTGCCGGCCATCGCGGACAGCCAGCCCGTGCCGCGGCCGAGGTCGCGGCTGTCGCCGTTGAGCACGGCGGTACGGGGATTCGCGGGGCTGTCCAGTCGAAACGTCGTGATCGTCACGGTCCCGTCGGCCTTGGTGTACGACCGGCCCTCGGTCACGCCGTCCCGTTGCCACGACTCGAGGTAGACCGTGGTGGCCTCGTTGTCCAGCTCGTACTGGGTGTCCGGCCCGGGTGGGTCGCCGAGCTCGGTGAAGTAGTCGACGAGCGTGTCGAAGCAGAGACCGACCGCTTGCTCGAACCACGCGCGCGGGATCGGTTCGAGCAGGATGGTGTGTCGAAATCTGGCCATGGGGGGATCCTGGCACGAACGCGGCACATCGCCCGTACATTCAGGGCTGTACGGCCTCCGCCGGCGGCACGAAGATCCGTTCGGTGATGTCGACGCCGAGCTGCCACGCGCCGGGGATCAGCACCACGGCGAGGATCGCGAACGCGGGGAAGATCACCAGCTTCTCCACGCGCTTGCCCGTGCGCAGGCGCAGCGGCTTCGGCGGCCGCAGCTCGTACCAGGTCTCGCCCGCGATGGGGATCGGGAACAGGAACGGGCAGCCCGACTCGGTGATCGAGTCGCCGAGACAGTGGGTGAAACAGCCGACGGCGACGGCGATCCCCAGCAACCCGGCCAGTTCGGACAGCTCCGCCGTCGGGTTCGGGCCCGCCTGGTAGAGCCACCACACGACCCCGGCACCGGACACCAGCAGCATCCAGTCACCGAGTGCGTCCTCCGCGAGCAGCAGCCCGAGCACCGCGACGGCGGCGACCGCGTACGGCCCACCCGCCGAGGTGCCGGCACTCGCGAGCGCGCCGAGTCCCACCGCGAACAGCACGGTGTGCGACAGGTGCCGGTGCGTGCCGGTCCGCTTCTCGTCCCGGGGGCCCTTCGTCACCTGGTACAGCGCGGCGGACGCGTGCCGCAGCAGCCAGGACAGCACCCTGGAGAACGGCCCGAGCAGCTTCGACGCGCGTGCGTGTGGGTGGTCGAGGTCGGGCAGCAGCGCGAACCCCGCGGTGGTGACGGCGAACAGCATCGTCTGCTCGATCGACTCCGCGCCGACCAGCGGTCCGACGGCGAGGCCCGCGCACCAGCCGGTCAGCGCGTGCGTGCGGCCCATCATCGGCGGCGCTCCCTCACTCGTCGTCGATGATCAAGTATGCGGTGTGAACGCCTGGGAATCGTGGCGGCGCGCCGAGACCTTGCCGGCACTGTGCGGAGCTGACCACTATGGCCGCATGAGAGCCCGCGCCCTGATCGCCGCCACCCTGCTCGGCCTGGCCGGCACGATCGTCACGACGAGCACCGCCACCGCGGCCCCGACCTGCGCCGACCCGACCGCGGCACTGTCCGTCGAGGAACAGCGCCTCGCGTTGCCGGCGCCGGCACAGATACTCAGTCGCAGCGGGTTCGACCGCTTCGAGCGGGTGTTCACGCCGTCGTTGTGCGCGCTGCGCAACGACAGGATCGCGAAGACGGTGATCAGCGCGCAGGGCCGCGCGCTGTGGGAGGCCGCCGTCGCACGGGCGCAGGGCCACCTGCCACCCGGCACGCTCCCGGTCACCGACGACCGGCCGCTGTACTGGGCGCGCCTGCAGCTGAGCCGCGCGCTGAAGCAGTGGACCCCGTCGTTCGCACTGTCCCCGGCCGCCCGCGCCGGTCTGCTCGACGCGCTGGAGCAGTCCTCACGCGGGCAGAACTCCGTGGCGTACAAGGGACGTGGCAAGCGCATCCTCGTCAGCGGCTTCGACCCGTTCCAGCTGGACCAGGACATCCGCCGCAGCAACCCGTCCGGCGCGACCGCGCTGGCGCTGGACGGCACGGTGATCCAGACGCCGAGCGGCCCGGCACGCATCGAGACCGCGATGTTCCCGGTGCTGTGGGACCCGTTCGCCGCCGGGATGGTGGAGCGCACGTTCCTGCCGAGGCTCACCGAGGTCGACATGTTCACGACCATCAGCCAGGGCCGCGTCGGCCGGTTCGACGTCGAGCGCTACAACGGTCGCTGGCGCGGCGGCTTCCCGGACAACAACAATCTCTCGCGCACGGAGGTCATCCCGATTCCGGCCGGCGTCCCGACGGTCACCCCGGCGCCCGAGTTCGTGCCGACCACGCTGCCCTACGCCGCGATCGTCGCCGCCCCGACCGGCCGTTTCCCGGTGCTGGACAACACGTCGGTGACCGAGATCCCGGCCGGGCAGACGGCGCCGGTGGTGTCGCCGACCGGCCCGACCCCCGGCTCGGTGGCCCGCGCCGGTGGCGGCGGCAACTACCTGTCGAACGAGATCGCGTACCGCGCGACCCTGCTGCGGGACGCGCTCGGCGCCCAGATCCCTGGCGGCCACCTGCACACGCCGGTGCTGGAGTTCGGCCCCGGCAACACGACCGAGCTCACCGACCCGGTGTTCGCGCAGAACCAGCTGGACATCATCAACCAGGTCCGCGCGGTGCTGGTCGTCGCGGCGGGGACGCTAGCGCGGTAGGTAGGCGATGAGGTAGCGGAGGGTCTGGGCCGCGTCGACCACGGCGCCGGCCCGGACCACCGCCCACCCCTGCCGTCCACCCAACCCGATGTGCTCCCCGAAACCCCGCACCACGGGAAACGGCGCCCTTCCACCGAACCCGGGCAACGTCGCGGGCTCCCCGGCCGCGGCGAAGAACGCCTGCGCGGCCCCGAAAACGTGCCCACCTGACGAGACGGTCACCACCGCGGTGCGGCCGACCCCGCGCTGCAACACCACGACGACAACGGGGTCGTACCGCTCCCGCAACGGCCCGAGATCATCGACCCGCCCGACGACGAGGTAGGTGACCCCACCGGGCACGGCCATCCGCCCGGTGTGAAACCGCCGCCCCCGCCGCACGATCCCGAACACGTCGAGCACCCCGGCGAGATCCACCGCACCGGCGACGACCCCGACATGCCAGCCATCGCCGAGCGCAGCCGCCCGACGATGACTCATCCCTCTTTCCTACCAGGGCGACCGCGCCTAACCCAGCTGTCGCGCGACCTCCGAGGCGATCAGCTCCAGGTGGTCGAGGTCGCTCATGTCCAGGATCTGCAGGTACATCCGCGACGCACCGGCCTCGGCGTACTTCGCGAGCTTGTCGACCGCCTCGGCGGGAGTGCCGGCGACCCCGTCGGCCTTCACCTCGTCGACGTCGCGGCCGATGGCGGCCGCGCGGCGGGCGACCTCGGCGTCGTCCTTGCCGATGCACGTGGTGACGGCCGCCGAGTAGATCAGCTCGCGGTCGCCCGCCGCGGCGCGGACGCGGTCGAACTGGGCGGTCACGGCGTCCAGGGACGCGAACGGCACGTTGAACTCGGTGGCGTAGGTGGCGGCCAGCGCGGGTGTGCGGGACGGGCCCTTGCCGCCGATGATGATCGGGACCGGGTCCTGCACCGGCTTGGGGAGCGCGGGGGAGTCGGTCAGCTGGAAGTACTTCCCGGCATAGCTGAACTTCGCGCCGACGGGTGTCGCGAGGAGACCGGTCACGATGGCGAGCTGTTCCTCGAGCCGGGCCATGCGCGCGGTCGGGAAGGGAATGCCGTACGCGGTGTGCTCCGCCTCGAACCAGCCTGCGCCGAGACCCAGCTCGACGCGGCCGCCGGACATCTGGTCCACCTGCGCGACCTGGATGGCGAGCACGCCGGGCAGCCGGAACGTCGCCGCGGTGACCATGGTGCCGAGCCGGATGGTCGACGTCTCCCTCGCGAGGCCGGCGAGCGTCACCCACGCGTCGGTCGGGCCGGGCATGCCGTCGCCGGACATGGTCAGGAAGTGGTCGGAGCGGAAGTAGCCACTGAACCCGAGCGACTCGGCCGTCCTGGCGAGCGTCAGCTGGGTGTCGTACGACGCGCCCTGCTGGGGTTCGGTCATGATGCGGAGATCCATGACCGTCATTCTCGCCCCACCGGCAGCGCGCGGCCGCGTGACCTCAGTCGCGTGCCGCCAGGTGCAGACAGGCCCCGACGGCGAGGACGAGCACACCGAACACCATGAGGATGGCGGTGGCCGCGACAGCGCCGATGAGGAACAGCAGGCCGCCGGTGATGTCGACCGCGATCCGCCCGGCCGAGCGTTGGCGGCGACGTTCCGGCGGCTCGTAGTTGCGCAGCATCCTGGTGAACGCCGGGTCCGATTCCTCGAACCACTGCTCGATCGCCCTGAGGTGCCGGTCTTCGTCGTGGCTGAGCATGGTTGTCTCCCACGCTTCGTGGCCGGGCCCCGCCCCGCCCTCCGCTACTACTCGTCGCTCCGGAATGCCCCGCTGGTCAGGCAACGAAACCCAGGTGGCGCCCGGTTCCCGGATTCACTCGGATGGACCACTCACGGCGGCCTCGACGGTCGGGTACAACGCGAACAGCTCGCCGGTGGCCGTCAGCTCCATCGTGCGCAGCACCAACTTGTTCGGGACGAGCCGCAACGCGGCCGCGCGTTCCTCGGCGTCGGCGCCGGTCCTGATCAACACGGCGAGCCCGAGCGAGCCGAAGAACGTGACACCGGACAGATCGACGACCAACAGGGTGGCGCCGCCGTCGAGCTCACGGGTCACGGCCGTCTCGATGTCGGGTGCGGTGACCAGGTCGACCTCGCCGGCCACCGACAGCACGACGCAGTCTGGCGCTGGGCGCGCGGTGCGCAGCTGGACAGGGTCGGACACGGGCCGCTCCTTCGAGATCGACAACCCAGGGGACCGACGTTGGCGTGCGCGTCCAGGGCTGACTTTTCAACCACGGCGGCGCGCGAAGCCTATGACAACGTGGTGGTGGTCTCACCGGAGGGGACCCGCACCGCGACGATGGCGATGTCGTCGCGTTGCGGTTCCGGGGAGAAGTCCTCCACCGCCTGCCGCAACGCGCCGATCATCCCGTCCGCGGTGCCACCCGCCGCCCTGCGTAACGCCTGCGCGAGCCGCTCCGGTCCGAACTGGTCGGGGCCGCGCCGGTGCTCGGTGATGCCGTCGGTGTAGAACACGAGCGTGTCGCCCGCCAGCAGCACGTGCCGGGTCGGGTGCACCGCGAACTTCCGCACCAGCCCGACCGCGCTGCCGTGCTCGCCGAGGTAGGTGACGGTGCCGTCCTCGTGCACCAGCGCGGGCTGCTCGTGCCCGGCGAGCACCAGCTCGACCGCGAGTGACGCGGGAACGGTGGCCTGCCTGGTGATCACGGCGAGCGCGACGGTCGCGAACTGCGATGGGTCGCCCGCCTCCAGCATCATCTCGTTCAGCAGCTCGAAGGTCCGGCCGAGCGGCTGACCGTCGCGCAGCAGCACCCGCAGCACGTCCCGCACGAGCCCGGTCCGCGCGGCCGCCCTCGGGCCCTTGCCGCACACGTCGCCGACGACCGTGAGCCAGCGGTCCGGCCCGAGCGTGAGCACGTCGTAGAAGTCGCCGCCGACGTCCGCGCCAGCGCTGACCGGCAGGTACGCGGCGGCGAACGTCACGCCGTCCGGGGTCGGCAGCGCGCGGGGGAGCAGCGCCTGCTGCAGTGCCTGTGAGGTGGCCACGTGCGCGCTGTCGCGCTGCGCGTTGTCGACCGCCTGCCCGGCCCGCCGCGCCAGCTCGGTGAGCATCAGCAGCTCCTCCGGCTGGTGCGCGCGGGCGGGCGGCCTGCCGACGCTGATGGTGCCGATGGCCCGGCCGCCGACCCGCAGCGGCACCGCGACCCCGTCCAGCGGCGCGCCGAGCCCGGCGGCCTCCGCCTTGTCGGCGAGCAGGACGGTCAGCGCGCCGCCGTCGCCGGACAGCGGCGCCAGCTCGGCCCGCAGCTCCGGCAGCACGTCCTCGTCGACGTGCGTGAACGCCTCGAGGACCAGCCTGCCGCGCTCGTCGAGCAGGTGCAGCGCGCACCAGCGGCCGAGCCGGGGCACCAGCACCTGCGGCACGATCGCCGTGGTCATCCGCACGTCGAGCGAGTTGCCGAACATCTCGGTGGCCTCGGCGAGGTAGGTCATCCACAGCCAGCGCTCGCGGTCGGCGCTGTAGAGCTGGTCGGCCTCGACCGACAGCGCGATCCGCTGCGCGGTGAGCGCGGCCAGCTCGGCCGCGTCCGGCAGGTCGGAGTGCACGACGAGCCGCCCGGTCCTCGGCGACGCCAGCGGCAGCGGCACGGTCACCGACGGCCCGGTCCGCGCGCCGTAGGTGGCCAGCTCGGTCGTGGCGGCGCCGTCGTCGAGCACCACCGAGCCGCCGGTCGCGGTCAGCACGTCGCACAGCCTGCGGAGCATCTCGGTGACCAGGATCGGCAGCTGCGCGTCGAACGATGGCAGGAACATCAGCCAGCGGGTGGTCGCCGGGTCGGGCCACGCGGACAGCGGGGGCGCGGCCGGCACCGCGGCGACGCCGGCCGGCGCGGTCGCCCGCAGCGTGAACCACACCCGGTGGCCACGGGTGTCGTGCTGGCTACCCCACGCGGCCGCGACCGAGTCGACCAGCACGAGCCCGCGCCCGTTGGTGTCCCTGCGGGTGCCGGGGGTCGGCGGGACGACCCTGCGCAGCTCCATCGGCGTCGACCCGTGGTCGGTGACCGCGACGGTCAGCTCGACCCCGTCGGTGACCAGCTCGACGGTGAAGCCGGTGCCGGCGTGCAGCACCGCGTTCTCGCACAGTTCGCTCACGAGCAGCACCGCGTCGCCGGCCAGCTCGTCGAGTCTCGCGTCGCCGAGCGCGGCCCGCACGAAGCGGCGGGCCGCGCCGGGAGCACTCAGGTCGCCGGGGAACTTGGCGCGTCGCTCGAACGGTGCGTGCACGACCGCAGTGTGCCGTGCGTCCACCACCCGTGCACAACCACGCACGCTCGTAGACTCCCATGCAGGCGACAACCTGGAGGCGATGCATGGGTACAGCGGAAGTGACCGCCTCCGCGGGCCTGCTCGACGAGCTGGTCATGGCGCTGACGAGCGTGCGGCAGGGCTCGTTCGACGTGCGGCTGGCGCGGCGCGGCGGCATCGAGGGCCAGGTCGTCGACAGCTTCAACGCGCTAGCCGACCTGCAGGAGCGGCGCAACCGCGACCTGTTGCGGATCAGCAGGGTGGTCGGGCGCGAGGGTCGAATGCTCGAACGGTTGGACGAGGACCAGTTCGACGGGTCGTGGGCGTCCGGCGCGGCGGCGGTCAACTCGCTCATCGACGACCTCGCGCGGCCGACCTCCGAGATCGCCCGCGTGATCGCGGCCGTCGCCGAGGGCGACCTGTCCCAGCACATGGCGCTGGAGATCGAGGGACGGCCGCTGCGTGGTGAGTTCAACCGCATCGGCCGCACCGTGAACACGATGGTGGACCAGCTGTCCTCGTTCGCCGACGAGGTGACCCGCGTGGCCCGCGAGGTGGGCACCGAGGGGAAGCTCGGCGGTCAGGCCGACGTGCACGGCGTCGCCGGCACCTGGCGAGCGCTGACCGACTCGGTGAACACGATGGCGTCCAACCTCACCAACCAGGTGCGGTCGATCTCCTCCGCCGCCACCGCGATCGCGCAGGGCGACCTGTCCCGCAAGATCACCGTGAGCGCGCGGGGTGAGATCGCCGAGCTGGCCGAGACGATCAACTCGCTGACCGACACGCTGCGGGTGTTCGCGCACGAGGTCACCCGGGTGGCGCGCGAGGTGGGCACCGAGGGCCGGCTCGGCGGGCAGGCGACCGTGCCGAACGTGGCCGGCACCTGGAAGGACCTGACCGACGCGGTGAACCAGCTCGCCGCGAACCTCACCGACCAGGTCCGCAACATCGCGCAGGTGACGACGGCGGTGGCGAAGGGCGACCTCTCGCAGAAGATCACCGTGGAAGCGCGCGGCGAGATGGTGGCGCTCAAGGACACCGTGAACACGATGGTCGACCAGCTGTCCTCGTTCGCCGACGAGGTCACCCGCGTGGCCCGCGAGGTCGGCACCGAGGGCACGCTCGGCGGTCAGGCCCAGGTCGAGGGCGTGTCGGGCACCTGGCGCAACCTCACCGAGAGTGTGAACCAGCTGGCCGGCAACCTGACCGCGCAGGTCCGCAACATCGCGCAGGTGACGACGGCGGTGGCGAAGGGCGACCTTTCCCAGAAGATCACCGTGGACGCGCAGGGCGAGATCCTGGCGCTGAAGTCGACCGTGAACACGATGGTCGACCAGCTGTCCTCGTTCGCGGACGAGGTCACGCGGGTCGCGCGTGAGGTCGGCACCGAGGGCAAGCTCGGTGGCCAGGCCCAGGTCACGGGCGTCGCGGGCACGTGGCGGAACCTGACCGACAACGTGAACTACATGGCGTCCAACCTGACCGCCCAGGTCCGCAACATCGCTCAGGTCGCGACCGCGGTGGCCGAGGGTGACCTCGGTCAGAAGATCACCGTGGACGCGCAGGGCGAGATCCTGGCGCTCAAGTCGACCGTGAACACGATGGTGGACCAGCTCTCGTCCTTCGCAGACGAGGTCACCCGCGTG